>Ga0209119_1000335_pt1 | contig 47691 bp, 45 predicted proteins | sample COG_03_FD_184747 | JGI IMG/M metagenome (GOLD analysis project Ga0209119, IMG submission 184747) | Pelagic Microbial community sample from North Sea - COGITO 998_met_03 (SPAdes) (version 2) | ecosystem: Environmental > Aquatic > Marine > Neritic zone/Coastal water | place: Helgoland, sampling...
AGATAGACGTCATCAGCGCTTGCACTATCAATAACATCCAAAACCGACTCAGCCTCATTGAGGTCTATTTTATTGTTTAAAAAAGCCCTTTTAGTAAACTCCCCAGGCGCGGCCTCTTCAAAACCAACAGAATCAAAAGCCTCTATTATTAAAGACATTACACCCAAGCCGCCATGGGCATGAACCTCAAAAGAATCCTCCCCTGTATAACTTTTCCCACCACTAAAAACCAAGACACCAACAGTATCAACAAGAACACCAGAATTATAAAAAGGCCTAACAGAAAAAACCCTAGGAGAAATACCAGCATCACCAAATAAAACAGAAAGCCTGTCTAAACAACCCTCTCCAGAAACTCTAAAAACACATATGGCAGACTTAGCAGCGGGTGTTGCTAAAGCATAAACAACAGACATTTTTATCCACCCCTGACATAAGTGTCACCCAACACACCAAGCTTCTTATAAAGATATCTTTGCTGCACCAAAGAGATACCCGCGTTTACAACCGAATACAAACAAAGGCCAGCTGGAAAAATTACAAAAAACACAGAAAACATAACTGGCATAAGCTTCATTATTTGTGCCTGCATGGGATCCTGGGTTGGTGGTTGTGGGTTTAGTTTTTGGGTTAGAACCATAATACAACCAAAAACCACAGGGAGAATAAACAAAGGGTCTGGAACTGAAAGGTCCGTGATCCACAAACCAAAATCCGCAAACCTTAACTCAACCATTTCTCTCAATGCAAAAAAGAACCCAATAAAAAAAGGCATCTGGGCAAGCATTGGAAGACAGCCACCAAGAGGATTAGCTCCCTCTTTTTTGTATAAAACCATCATTTCTTGACTAAGCTTTTGCCTGTCATTTGCATACCTGTCCTGCAGCTCCTTCATTTTTGGCATTACCTTTCTCATATTGCCCATAGCAACAAAGCCTTTGGCCGTTACTGGAAATAAAAGAAGTTTAAGCAATAACGTAAAAACAATTATAGAAACACCCCAGTTTCCAACAAAACCATTAATCCAATCCAAAACTCTCACCATTGGTTGAGAGATAAACCAGAACCACCCCATATCAATCGAGAGCTCAAGGTTTGGGGCTCTTTTTTCTAAATCTTTCCTTATCTTGGGACCAATAAAAACTCTATGAGAGTGAGAGTAGACAAGATTTTGTGCATCACCCTTTTCAACTGTATAACCCATACTATAAATACCAGCATCCCCGGGTTGCGCAAAGTAATTGTAAACAAAATCATTTGAACCAATTACAGCAGCAAAGAAATATTTCTGTATAAAAGAAACCCAACCACCCCTTGATAAAAAAGACATTTTTTCATCCAAACCTCTTAGCCTTTGTGTCTCGTAAGGGTCATCAGAAGTGCTAAAGGCAACAGCCTGGTATGAGCTATTATTCATCATACCGCCTTGCGTTATTTCTGTTTTTAAGTCCAAAGACCTACCCTCTGTTCTATAAAGCGAGGCAAAAGCCTTTCCGGTGCTCCCGCTTTCTACAGTGTCTTTGATTTGTATTTCGTATGTATCGGGCAGAAAACTAATTTCTTTTTTAACACCAAGACCTTCATCGTAAAGAGCTACAGAGCCCTGACCGTAACTTAAAAGTTTGTAGTTTGTTGCTTCGCTGGTAAAACCAGACTTGAAGTAGTATTTAAAAAAACCATTTTCATCCGAACCAAAAACCCTTACACCAAGGGAGCCAGGAATATTTTCAACACCGTATTCTTTTAGTCTTGCCTCCACAATTGCACCAGAATTTACAGCAATTTTTAGTTTTAAAAGATCATTTTCTAAATAGACATAACTACCATCCGAAGTTACAACATCAATAGAACCCTCAGATTTAGCAACCTCTAAATGTTTGGCCTGGGCATCCGCCTTGCTTTCAGCGGTCCATTGATAAAAAAGGGACGCTGATAAAACAACAATAACAGCAAGATAAATTCTTCTTATATTCATTTTTTAATATCCATTAACAGGTTTGATGATTCTACAGCTTTAACGATTTCAACAGAAGGGGTTGCCCCGCTAATATCAAAATACCCCTTATAAACAATAACAACAAAACATCCATCTGAAGTAAATAAGTTATTTTTTCTAAAGGTTTCTTTTATTTGTCTTTTGATCTTGTTGCGATCTACGGCGAGCTTAAAGTTTTTTTTTGATATGGAGACCCTTAGGTTATCAGCATCATCCTTTATGAAGAAGATTCTAAAACGCTTAGAGGAATAGAAATGTCTTGGAAGCCTTGAAAAAGCCAAGTTTTAGGCACTTAATACCTTGCGACCCTTTTTACGTCTCGCAGACAAAATAGCTCTACCAGCTTTTGTTGCCATTCTCGCTCTGAAGCCATGAGTTCTGCTTCTTTTTAATACACTGGGTTGAAACGTTCTTTTCATAAGTCACCATCTAAAAATTAGTGGCGCATTATAGCCCAATAATTAAGAGTTTTCACAAATTAATATAAAAACATAAACTTATTTTATATAAACAAGTTATCCACAGAAAATTCATGAAGTTATCCTGTAGATATCTTGTGGATTTTTTTATAGACTAGACGTTCATAAAAAAGGAGAAGAGATTGGAATTTTGGAATAAGTGCTCAGAAAGATTGGAAAATAAACTCTCACAAGACGATTTTAACACCTGGATCAGACCATTAAAAGCAAATTTAAATGAGAATATTTTAGAGTTAGTAGCGCCAAATGATTTTATTTTAAATTATGTTGAAACTAATCTTGTTGACGAAATCACCAACATGGTTAAGTCCCAGTCAAAGAAAAATATCAACCTTGTGTTTAAGACGCACACGAAAGAAACATTTGTCGATAAATATAAAAATAAAGCAGAGGACACAAAGCTTGTTCCATCTTATGTTTTTGAGACATTTGTCGAAGGTAAGTCTAATCATCTTGCACTAGCCGCATCTAAACAAGTCGCGTCAAACCCAAAGGGGGACTATAACCCTTTGTTTATATATGGTGGTGTTGGTTTGGGTAAAACCCACTTAATGCATGCTGTGGGAAATGAAATACTCAAAAACGAACCAGGAAAAAGAATTGTTTATGTTCATTCTGAAAAATTTGTTTCAGACATGGTAAAAGCCCTTCAGCTTGGCGCTATGAATGAATTTAAGTCATTTTATAGAAATGCAGATGCTTTACTTATCGACGATATTCAGTTTTTTGCAGGAAAAGAGCAATCACAAGAAGAGTTTTTCCACACATTTAACGCATTATTAGACAGAAACAACCAAATGATTCTTACTTGTGATAAATATCCTAAAGAGATTGATGGTTTGGAAGAAAGGCTAAAATCTAGGCTTGGCTGGGGATTGCCTGTGGTTATAGACCCGCCAGAGTTAGAAACAAGAGCCGCGGTATTAATGCAGAAAGCCTCTTCAATGGGTGTAGAGATGCCCAATGATTGTGCTTTTTACATTGCACAAAGAATAAGATCTAACATCAGAGAGTTAGAGGGCGCTCTTAAAAGGGTTATAGCTAACGCAAGGTTCACTAACCAGCCGATTGATCTGGCTTTGGTTAAGGATGCTTTAAAAGATTTGTTTGTTATATCTGCAAAAATGGTAAGTATAGAAAATATTCAAAAAACTGTAGCAGAATACTACAACATAAAACTATCTGATCTGTTATCTAAAAGAAGAAGCAGGTCCATAACAAGACCCAGACAGCTTGCAATGGCTTTAACCAAGGAACTTACAAATCACAGTCTTCCAGAAATTGGAGAGGCTTTTAATGGCAGGGATCACACAACAGTTCTCCATGCCTGCAAAAAAATTGCGGAGCTTAGAAAAGAAAACCCCTCTCAAGAAGAGGATTACAGGAACCTTAACAGAGCACTTACAAATTAATTATGGATTTTTATATAACCAAAGAAGAGGTGGTAAAGTCGCTTAATTCAACACTTGGTGTTGTTGAAAAAAGACAAACATTACCCATACTTGCTAATGTTTTATTTGAAGTTGACGAATCATCCCTTCGACTTACCGCAACAGATTTAGAATCAGAAATTTCTACAATTTCAACAATTTCTAATTTTAAAAGCGGTGGAAAAACAACAGCCCCAGCAAAAAAACTAAGTGAGCTTTGTAGGCTTTTTAGCGATGGTTCTGAGATACATTTTTTTCTTGATGGCGACAATTTAAGAATCGAAACCAATTCAGGAAAATACAATCTATCAACATTGCCAAGTGAAGATTTTCCTGTTTTTGAAAAAGAGGAGGCTGGTGACTCTATAAATATTACACCTAGCAATCTTAAATCCCTTATAGGCAAAACGTCATTTGCAATGGGTAATCAAGACTGGAGGCATTACTTAAATGGTCTTTATTTATTTGTTGAAGATACAGTTATAACAAGTGTAGCCACAGATGCTCACAGGCTTGCTATGGCTACATTGCCCTTAAATGAAGGTGTTCAAGAGCAGATAACAGGAATTGTCCCTAGAAAATCAATAAATGAGATAGGCAAGCTTGTTGGAGATAACTCAGAAAATGTTGTTTTAAAATTAGGCCCCAGCTCTATCATTGTAGATATATCAGGAACAACATTTGCAAGTAAACTGATTGAAGGAAAGTTTCCTGATTATGAGCAAGTAATTCCATCAGGAGATAGCTCAACTCTTTTAATAAATAGAAAGCTGTTCTCAGAAAGCTTAAGCAGAGTTAGCGTGCTTTCAAGTGAGAAATTTAGGGGCGTTAGAATAATTACATCTGATAATTCAATCAATATATCAGCAAACAACCCCGAAAAAGAACAAGCAGAGGAGTCCATAGAGTGCTCTTATAGTGGAGAAGCAACAGACATAGCCTTCAATGTTAATTATATTCAAGAGATTCTCTCATCAATTGATGACGATAGTGTGGAGATCCATTTTTTTGGCTCAAACAAAAGCTGTCTAATAACCAGCCCAGGGTCTGAAAGCTTTAAATATGTTGTAATGCCACTTCTCATATAATTACAAAGAAACTGTTTATTCTGAAAAACATACCTAAATGATTAACGACTTAACACTTAATAACTTTAGGTGCTTTTCTTCTTTAAAAATTAAATTATCACCCGGAATTAATTTTTTCTATGGAAAAAACGGTTCAGGAAAAACATCAATTCTTGAAGCAATCAACTTATGCTCTAGTGCCAAGTCTTTTAAAAGCGGCAATCTGCAATCTCTGATATCTATAGGAGAGGAGGCCTTTAATATTAAAGGTTTTGATAATACATCAGGCTATTCTTTAACAATCACTAAAGAAAAAACGAAACCTATATCTATACAACTCAACAATACAAAAACCACAACAAGCAAACTTATCAGGGAATTTCCATCTACCTCTATTCATAACAATACTTTTTCATTTGCGGATGCTCCACCAGACTTTAGAAGAAAGCTTTTAGATAAATCTCTATTTATAGCTGATAAACAATTTTCTGAAACATGGTTTGCTTATTACAGGTGTCTTAAACAAAGAAACGCTTTATTAAAAAGCGGCTCGATCACAAACATTGACCCATGGGACAAAAAGCTAGCTTCACTTGGAAATGAACTTACAAACCTTAGAGGCGCTTTTTTTGATGCAACCCTAATAGAGCTAAAAGACCTAATCAAAAACCTAGATAAATCAAGCTCAACTAAATATTTAGAACACATCAATGTAATTTTTTTCTCTGGATGGGATAAAGAAGAAGACCTATACCATCTCCTAAAAAATAAAAGGGATATTGATCTTAGAAGAAAATCTACAACAACCGGACCACACAAGTCTGATATTAAATTTTTAATAGAAGATATTGAAGCCAAGCAGATTCTCTCAAGAGGAGAGCAAAAACTTTTTTCTATTCTATGGTGTTGCGCTCAGCACGAGGTGCTTAGAAAGATATATAACATCAATGCAGTTTTAATAATCGATGACATTAAATCAGAACTAGATGACAATACTTTTAAGGTCTTTATAAACCTTCTAGACTTTCTTAATAATCAAATTATTTTTTCCTGTATAGATGATCATTTTAGTAGTAAAATAGAGTCAGATTTTAGAGACTTTAAAAAGTTCCACGTGGAACAATTAAAATAGAAAATATGCCAAAAAAACCAGCAGAAACAACCTACGATTCATCAAATATCCAAGTTTTAAAGGGTTTAGAGGCAGTTAAAAAAAGACCTGGCATGTATATAGGAGATACCGATGATGGTTCTGGACTTCATCATATGGTCTTTGAAGTTTTAGATAACTGTATTGATGAAGCAATGGCTGGCCATTGCTCTGATATTAATGTAATTATTAACAAGGATGAGTCAGTAACAGTAAAAGATAACGGCAGAGGTGTTCCTGTCGATGTTCATAAGGACGAGGGTATCTCAGCTGCTGAATTAATCTTAACAACCCTTCACTCAGGTGGTAAATTTGATGATAACAGCTACAAGGTTTCAGGCGGCCTCCATGGTGTAGGCGTTTCTGTTGTAAATGCTCTATCAGACAGATTAATCTTAAGGGTTTGCAGAGATGGGGGTGAGTATTTCCAAGAATATAAACATGGCGTACCGTTGGCCAAGCTTAAAAAGCTAGGAGCATCTGATGAAACAGGAACAGAAATAACATTTTATCCATCAAGCACGACATTTTCATCTGTAATATTTGAAATAGATAAAATCTATAAAAGAATACAAGAGTTATCATTCTTAAATGCTGGAGTTTCAATAAATGTAACCGACGAAAGAACAGGTAAGTCAAAGAAATTTAAAAACAGTGGCGGACTTTCTAGTTATGTAACTTACTTAAAAGGAACAAAAAAACATGTTACAGAAATTTTTGAATGCTCAGCAACCGAAAATGATGTTGGTGTTGAAATAGCCCTGCAATGGACTGATTCATATACAGAAAACGTTTTATGTTACACAAATAACATTCCTCAAAAAGATGGTGGAACCCATTTAGCTGGGTTTAGAGGAAGCCTAACAAGAGTTTTAAAGGCTTTTATAAAAAAAGAGAATGCCAAAAAAACACCAACTGACCTTTTGGGCGAAGATGTAAGAGAGGGAATAGTAGCAATAATCTCAGTAAAAGTGCCTGACCCTAAATTTTCATCACAAACAAAGGAAAAATTAGTCTCATCAGAAGTCGAGAGTGTTGTTAGCTCCGTTTTTAGTACTCATTTTAATGATTACCTATTAGAGAATCCAAAGGATGCAGCAGGTATTTATGCAAAGGTCGCAGAGGCTGCGTTAGCTAGAGAAGCCGCACGAAAGGCAAGAGAGATGACAAGAAGGAAGGGGGTTCTAGAGATAGCCGGACTGCCTGGCAAGCTTGCAGACTGCCAAGAAAAAGATCCAGCTCTTTCAGAAATTTATATAGTTGAGGGAGATTCAGCTGGAGGCTCAGCCAAGCAAGGAAGAAATAGAAAAAACCAAGCCATCCTTCCGTTAAAAGGAAAAATTATAAATGTAGAGAAGGCAAGAATAGATAAAGTGCTTGGCTCACAAGAGGTCGGAACGCTAATTAAAGCTTTAGGGTGCGGCATAGGCAAAGATGATTTTGATATTGAAAAACTCAGATATCACAGAATTATTATTATGACCGATGCTGATGTTGATGGCTCTCACATCAGAACACTGCTTCTAACATTTTTCTACAGACAAATGTTTGAGATTGTTGAAAGAGGGCATATTTATATAGCACTTCCGCCTTTATACAAAATTACTAAAGGAAAAGAGTTTGTCTATGCTTCAGACGAAGATCAAAAAGAAGAAGCTGTAAAAGAATTCTCAAAAAATGGCGGCAGAGGCTTAGAGGTGCAAAGATATAAAGGTCTTGGAGAAATGAACCCAGAGCAGCTATGGACAACAACTATGGATCCAGTTGAGAGAAGAATGCAGCAAGTAAATATTAATGATGTTCAAGACGCCAATCATTCTTTTGAAATGCTTATGGGTGACGATGTTGAGCCAAGACGACAGTTTATTGATGAAAATGCTTTAACAGTAACGGATTTAGATATTTAGTTTATTTCTTGGTAAGTGTTTCTAACCCATTCATATGATTGATTGGTAATTTCCTTTGCATCAGACCCTTTTATTGGAGCTCCTATTCTGACTGTTATTTTTCCTGGTTCTTTTATAAACTTCTTATTTTTCCAAAACCTACCAGAGTTATGACACATAGGAATGACACTTACCCCACTCTTTACTGAAAGAACACCACAACTATTAGCAAACTTTTGTATACCTTCATCTGGTGAGATTCTTGTGCCTTCGGGGAACAATATAACTGAGTAACCTTCATTTATTTTCTCAACCCCCTTTCTTATAACCTTTTTAAGACTTCCGAACTTATTTGCTCTATTAAGTGTAATTGGTCTCATGCATCTTAAGGCCCACCCAAAGAAAGGAATAAGTAATAATTCTCTTTTAACTATACTTGTATTTGGAATGATTAAGGTTTGTATAAACAAGGACTCCCACTGCCCCTGATGGTTCGAAACAACAATACATGGCTCATTTGGAATATTAGATAGTCCCTCAATCTCCCAAGAAACCCCACAGAAAAACCTTAAGGTAAAAAGTAAAAATTTAATCCAGAAGGATGCAAAATTTTGCAATTTTAATGTAGTCAGAAAAGGCCTTAACACTAAAATTGATATACATATCAAGACAAGGCTAATGTAGAAAACTATATTAAATAGAACACTACCTAATATTTTCACCAATTAACCATTAATTTTCTTTATTAGGTAGTTTTGAAGCTCATCAATAGCTACCACCTCTTGTTCCATTGAGTCCCTGTCGCGAATAGTCGCTGTTCTATTTTCCAAACTATCAAAATCAATTGTTATACACAAAGGAGTTCCAATTTCATCATGACGTCTATAGCCTTTTCCAATATTGCCGGTATTCTCTAGAATAATTCTACCCAGGTTTAATTTCTGCAATGAATTTTTAACCTCACTAGCAAGAGCCACAAGCTCCTCATTATTCTTTTTAAGCGGTATCACGGCGGCTTTGATAGGTGAAAGATGAGGTTTTAGCTTTAAAACTGTTCTCTCTTTACCATTTTCCAATTGCTCAACGTTATAGGCCTCATTCATTATTGCCAATATACCTCTCTCAACACCTGCTGAGGGCTCAATAACATAGGGAACAACCCATTCATTTGTGTTTTGATCTTGTATAGCCAGTCTAGTATTTGAAGAGTTATTTTTCATTACATTTGCAGTAATATTAAGTTCATCTTGTTTTTTAGAATGTGAGCCTAAATCAAAATCTGTTCTATTTGCTATGCCCTCTAGCTCTTCTAAGCCATGAGGAAATTTATACATCACATCTATTGTTCCTTTAGAGTAATGTGCTAATTCATCTTTTGGGACATCATATAGTTCGATATTTTCTGATGAAACGCCTTGTTGCTCCCACCATAATAGCCGCATATCAACCCACTTCTTATGCCATTCCTCATCAGTTCCTGGCATAACAAAGAACTCAAGCTCCATTTGTTCAAATTCTCTAACTCTAAAAATGAAGTTTCTAGGGGTAATTTCATTTCTAAAGGCTTTTCCAATTTGGGCTATTCCAAATGGTAAAGATTTTGAAGAAGAGTCAACAACATTTTTAAAATTCGTAAAAATTGACTGAGCTGTTTCAGGCCTTAAATATCCAAATGTTTCCCCATCATCAATTGGACCTATATTTGTTTTAAACATTAAGTTAAATGGCCTGGGTTCAGTTAGGTCTGAAGATCCACAGCCAGGGCACTTATTATCTTCAAGTAAATCACTTCTCCACCTTGATTTACAGGATTTACAATCAACCATTGGGTCAGAAAATGTATCTTCATGGCCTGAATATCTTAAAACTGTAGGATTTGATAAAATTGCAGCATCTAAGCCTTCAATATTATCATTTTCATAGACCATTGAGCTCCACCATGCTTGTTTTAGGTTGTTTTTAAGCTCAACACCAAGCGGACCAAAGTCATACATTCCTTGCATGCCACCATAAATCTCACCTGATTGGAAAATAAAACCCCTTCTTTTACATAAAGATACCAGATCATCCATAGTTTTAGCAGTCAATTCAACCTCCCTTGTTTGTAAACCAACAAATGTCCCTTTTTATAATATTGTAATTTATATTAAATGAACCTATATTGTATTCAACCTTAAAAAGATTATATATCAATCAGAGTACATGCAAGCACTATGAAAGCTTTATTTTTTGTTTTAACGATATTGCCAATAGCCTATGTAAGGCATGCCATTAATCTATATATTTATATGGGATTTCATAAGCGAACAGAGCTTTATAGAATCACTCTGATTAATATCAATTTATGTTACCCAAATCTTTCTAATAGGGAACAAATTAAATTAGCCAAAGAAAGCATAATTGAAACAATTGTTAGTGGATATGAATCTATGCTGTCTTGGTCAAGGCCTATTCATATTTCTGGAAAGAATATTTTTAAAGTAGAAAATAATTATCTGTTATCACAAAATGCTCAAAACAATAATGGTTTGATTGTTATAGCCATTCACAGTCGAAGTGTTGATATGCTGCTTAAGTGGATTAACTCAAAAACAAAAACAACCAGTCTTTATAAAAAAATAAAAAACAAAACGCTAGATAGTTTTATTAGGAATGAAAGAGAAAAAAATAATAATGAAACTTACGAAACAAGCATTAGCGGAGTAAGAAAAATCTTTAAGTCTCTTCTATCAAAAAACGTAATTTGTCTTGCTGCTGATCAGGTTCCACAAGCAGGCATGGGCGAGTACGTTAAGTTTTTTAATAGAGATGCTTACACTACAACCTTGGCATCATCACTTGCCTATAAAACAGGCAAGCCTGTCATATATTGCAGCATGAACTCAGATAATAATAAAAATCTTTTTGTAAGTATAAAACCATGTAATAAAGATATATATAGTGATAGTAAGCGCATACTTTCTATGAATAATAGTATAGAAAATCTTATAAGTATTAACCCTAAAGATTACTCCTGGGAATATAAAAGATTTAAAAAAGCACAGCCAAAAAATGTTGATCCATACCTAAAAGCCTAAGTTATTTATTCCAAAAAGCTGGGGTTAATAATACAAGCAGTGTGAATATTTCAAGCCTACCCAAGATCATTGCAAAAGATAATATTAACTTTCCTATAGGTGTTACAGATTGATAGTTATTGGAGACCTCGCCAAGACCAGGGCCGAGATTGTTTAGACAGGCCCCAATAGCAGAAAAAGCAGATTCAAAATCTAACCCAGTTATCAACAAGCTAAGAAGTAAAATAATAAAAGAGATAACGTATATAGAGAAAAAACCCCACACAGAAGATGCAACAGAATCATCAACACTTTTGCTTCCAATTTTTAATGAAATTACTGCATTTGGATGAACCATTTTTTTGAGTGTTATGTATGCATAATTAATCATAATTAAGACTCTCCATGATTTAACGCCGCCGCCAACAGAGCCAGAGCAGGCTCCAATGAAAGCACCTATTAAAAGAAGAAAGCCAATTGAAGGCGCCCATCCCGAAGTATCACCAACAGAGAAGCCTGTTGTTGTCATTATTGAGATAGATTGAAATAAGAGATCACTTATATCAGCATTGCTATTGGGTGAAAACAAGTTAATTAGTACTGTAATCATAAAAATAAAGAAAATTATTGAGATAAAAAATCTAAATTCTGGATCATAAAAATACTTCAAAGGCTTTTTCATATAAAAAGCAAAGTAATGTAATGTAAAACTAAGGGCTGAAAGTAGCATAAAGACTATACATATAAGCTCAATAACATTGCTATCAAAATAGCCAATACTAAGATCATGAGTCGAAAACCCACCAATAGAAACAGTGCTTAGGCTGTGAGAAATAGCATCAAAACCTGACATTCCTCCAATAAAATACAAAAAAGCACACGCCAGAGTGAGTACTACATATATCGCCCACAAGGCTTGTGCAGTTTCTTTTATTCTTGGAGTAAGTTTTTGGTCATTCATAGCGCCTGGTATTTCTGCTTTATATAACTGTCCCCCACCAATTCCAAGTAAAGGCATGACAGCAATAGCTAAAACAATAAGACCCATGCCTCCCATCCACTGAAGAAGCTGTCTGTAAAACAACAAAGATTGAGGCAAATCATCAAGACCAGATAAAACAGTAGCTCCGGTAGTGGTTATGCCCGACATGGACTCAAAAAAAGCATCAATAAAGGACATTCCGCTTAAATAGAAGGGTATCGAGCCAGCAACAGATAAAATTATCCAAAAGAAAGTGATTATTATAAAACCATCACTTTGGCTAAGATCCTTAATAGACCCCTTAGTAAAATACCATCCAGATAGCCCAAATGTGAATACAATTAGAAATGTAGCTATAAAAATATTAAGACTTTTGTCCATATAAATCCAAGATACAAGCATTGGAAGCACAAAAGAAATACTAAAAAATATAACTAAGATGCTAAATAAATTTATTATAGATCTAAGGTTCATTAGGATGACTTAAATAAAGCCTCTACTTCACTCATCATATTCTTATCAGATAGAAATATAATTAAATGGTCGTTTAGTGCAAGATCCACATTAGAATTAGGCATTATCACATTACCGTTCCTTATAACCGCACCAATAGAGCAACCTTCTGGAATTGGAATCTCTTTTATTGGCTTTCCAAATAATGAAGATGTGTATTCATTTGCGTGGACTATTCCTTCTATAGCTTCTGCACCTAAGTCAGTTTTTAAAATAACCTCTTGCGCAACATCACTATCTCTTAAATCTTGAAGAACAGAAGATACAGTCAGCCTGTATGGGGCAATATAGATATCAATAAAACCAGGAACCAATCCAAGATAAGATGGATTATTTAATATAATCATAGTCTTTTTTGCGCCCATTTTTTTTGCAAGAAGAGAAGACATAACATTTGTCTCATCATCATTTGTTAAAGCACAAAAAAGATCAATATTAGCAATATTTTCACTCTTTAATAAATTTTCATCTGTTGCAGAGCCACATAAAACTATTGTTTTTTCTAAGTCTTTGGATAAAGAGCTGCATCTCTCACTATTTGAATCTATCAACTTGACCTTGTAGGTCTTTTCTAGATCTTTTGCCAATGAGAAGCCTATCTTGCCTCCACCAACGATCATAATGCGTGAATATGAGTCCTCACGAACCCTAAACTCATCAACAATTGCACCAATATTAGCCTCAGAGGATATAAAATATACCTCGTCATTCTCTTTTATAACTGTATCACCAGAGGGAATAAATGGCTTACCTTTTCTATAAATAGATGGAATATAAGCATCAACCTCAGGAATATCATCTTTTATATGTCTAAGCTCCCTGCCAACAAGCGTCCCCTTCTTTTTAGCCTTAACTGAAACAAGCCTAACCTTGCCTTCGGCAAACTCTTCTATTTGCTCTGCGCCTGGATGTTTAATTAACTCAATTAAATGAGATGTAACCTCATTCTCAGGGCTAATTGGTATATCAATAATACCTTCACCAAATATACTCAACTGATCAATATATGAATCATCTTTAAATCTACAGATAGTCTTCTTTACATTAAAAGCATTCTTGGCTATCTGACATGCAATTATATTTGCGTCATCATTTGAGGTTACTGCAATTACAATAGTGTCCTCATCAAGACCAGATTTTTTTAAAGTAAGCAATGAAGAGGCATTTCCTTCGACGGTCATAATATCTAGCTTATCCTCTAGATCAGAAAGCCTAATTTTATTTTCATCGACTATCGAAACCTGATAGTCGCTTTTAGATAAATTTCGTGCAAGACTTCCACCAATTCGGCCAGCCCCCAGAATTACAATTTTCATAATGAGTAAATTACGCCTCTTTTTCAATAATTAAAAGGTTTCTGCAAAAATAAATTTTAAACAAAGAAATCTCTATAAGCGTTAAAAGCGTCAGAAGAAGATATAATTTTTTTGCTAGGAAATTGTAAGTAAGTAATCACTATAGCTTTATCTATTGTTTTTATATATAAACCAGAGGCATCAAATTTTATTATCTTTCCAGGCTCAATGGAAGAATCAATATCTGATATTTGCATTTCATCAATTTTAATTCTTATATTTTTGTGAAAAAAAGCCGTACCAGGCCACTCATAATAGGCTCTATATTTATTCAAAATGTCTTCTGAGGGGCTATTGAATTCAATAAGAGAATCTTCTTTTTTAATTTTTGAGCAATATGTTGCTAAGTTATTTTCTTGAGCAACAGGATAAATATTATTAGTTTTTAGACCATCAAGAACATTATCAATATTCTCAATTGCCAAAGAGCACAAATCATTTTCTAAAGTTGTTTTGTTATGATTTTTCTGAATCCCAATGACATTTTTTTGAACAATATCTCCCTCATCTAATCCTTGAGACATTTTCATAAATGTTACACCGGTATTTTTATCGCCATTTAAAATAGAACTCTGTATCGGAGATGCACCTCTATACTTTGGTAATAATGAGTAATGAATATTGATAGGCATTATGCTTGATATATCAAGTAGCCATTTCGGTAGAATTTTTCCATAAGCTGCCACTACGATTAGATCTATCCTTAAAGAAGATATTGTTTCTATAAATGCTTTTTCATTTAGGTCTAAAGGTTTAAAAATTTGCACTTCATGGTTTTTGGCCATATCTGATACTGGTGAACAGGCAATCTTTTTACCTCTCTTTTGTGGCTTGTCAGGTTGTGTTAGGACTCCCACAACATTGTATTTACTATTTGATACAAGATGATGCAATATTCGAGCTGATGGTTCAGGTGTTCCGGCATATAGTATATTCATTAAAATCGTTTAACTTCTTTTAAAATCATTTAAGATATAGCTATCTACTTAGAAAGCTTTTTTCTTATCCGATCTCTTTTAATTGGGCTAATATAATCAACCATTAGTTTTCCCTCTAAATGATCCATTTCATGTTGAATACATACAGTCAAAAGCCCGTCAGGGCTATCATTATGGGTATTTCCTTGAAGATCTTGCCATGTTAGGTCTATTTTATCTGGTCTAGAAATAACCTCATTAAAACCCGGAACCGACAAGCAGCCCTCTTCAAAAGAAAATAATGAATGGTTATCAAGTATTTTGTATTCTGGATTAACAAAATACATAGGTTCATTGCGCTCATCACTAAGATCCATAACTATTAGACGTATATGATGATCAACCTGGGTTGCTGCTAGGCCAATGCCATTATCTTTATACATAATATCAAGCATGTCATGGGCTAGATTTTCTAGACTTTTGTCGAATTTAGTTACCTTCTTTGCAACAGTTCTAAGCCTAGGATCAGGGAACTTTAAAATTTTTAGTGTATTTGTTGCCATATATTATTATTTATCATTATAATCCATTAATTATAATCCACTTATAGGAAAATATGACAGATCAAACACAAGTAGCAATTTTAATGGGATCAGACTCTGATTTGCCAATAGTAGAGGCAATTTTCCCAATATTAGACTCATTTGGCGTCAAATATACAAAAAATGTCCTTTCAGCTCATAGAACACCTCATGAAGTCATGGATTTAATCAAAACTTCTGAAAATAATGGATGCAAGGTATTTATAGCAGCTGCAGGCATGGCTGCTCATTTAGCGGGAGCTGTTGCCGCACATACAACAAGGCCCGTTATTGGTATTCCTATAGAATCAGGCGGAATGGGCGGAATAGATTCATTACTTTCAACTGCGATGATGCCTCCTGGAGTTCCGGTTGCAACAGTTGCTGTTGGAAAAAGCGGAGCCAAAAACAGCGCTATTCTCGCAGTACAAATCTTAGCAACTGCAGATGATAACTTGTCAGAACAACTTACAGATTATAAGAACAACATGAGAGACGATGTTCTTAAAAAAGACAAAGCTCTTAACTCATAATTGTCTACAAAATCTTTGGATGTTTCCGAATCTATAGATTGGTTAAATAATGGAAAAATTCTCATCCACCCCACAGAAGGCATATGGGGTTTAGGCTGTAATGCTTTTGATCAAAAAGCTTTTAAAAAAATATATTTTTTAAAAAAAAGAGATAGCCAAAAAAGCTTTATTTTACTTGCACCATCTTATGATGCTATTAAAAAATACATCATAAAATTAACAGATGATGATATATCTTTTCTAAAAAAATCTTGGCCGGGCCCAGTCACATTGTTGATTGAATTCAACAATGAACTACCATCACATCTTAAAAATCATACAGGAAAGATAGCTATAAGAGTAAGTAATCACTTACCATTAGAACGATTGTTTAAAGGGTTTAATGGTCTAATGATTTCAACCTCTGCGAACATATCGGGCGAAGAGGCTATTAATGATCCTATAGAAATAATAAACACTTTTGATGATATTGATGTCGCCTACTATAATGAATCTTTGGGAACAAACAAAAAACCCTCGACTATAATAGACCTAGCTTCACGAAAAATAATTCGCAAATAAAATGATAAAAGATTTAGAACAAGTATTTATTAAATCCCAAAAAAAAGTAATAGAAAATTTTACTAATATCGAGTCATCTAAAAATGCAAATATAACATTTGATAAATGGAAAAGACCTGAGGGTGGAGGTGGTCAAACTTTTGTGATTGAGTCTGGTAGCTTTTTTGATAATTGTGCTGTTAATTTCTCTTCAATAGAAGGAAAAAAATTACCAAAAGCAGCTCTTGGGAACTCTCTAATTAAGTCATCAAAAAGTGGATACAAAGCAATGGGATTATCGGTTATCACCCATCCTAAAAATCCATTTATTCCTACCAGCCATTTAAATATTAGGCTTTTTTGTATCCTAGATAAAAATAAAAATATAAAAGAATGGTGGGCTGGAGGTGGCTATGATTTAACACCTTTCTTTTCTTTTAAAGCTGACAATGTCAAGTGGCATGATGATGCAAAATCAGTTTTAGATAGCTATAACAAGAACTTTTATAAAAGTTTCTCAAAAAACTGCAATGAATACTTTTATATCCCTCATCGCAATGAAAGAAGAGGGGTCGGAGGGATATTTTTTGATAATTTCACCAAAATGAATATAAACAAGACCACAGACATGTTGTCTGATATTGCTGATCAGTATTTATGCTCTTATTTAGATATAGCAAATACTAGAAAAAAAACAAAATTTACAAAAGAGCATAAAGAGTTTCAGCTTCTTAGAAGAGGCAGGTATGCAGAGTTCAATCTAGTGAATGATAGAGGTACTGCTTTTGGACTCCAGTCTAATGGAAGAATTCAATCAATCTTAGCTTCTCTTCCTAAAGATGTTAAATGGTCTTATAAAAAAGATTCTGCATATTTAAAGATGGAAAGACGACTTCTTAAGCACATAAACAGAGATTGGAATGTCTAAAAAATTTAAACTAGGTGTTATAGGAAATCCTATTGAGCATTCGCTATCGCCTTTTATCCATTCAAGATTTGCAAGGCAGGAAAATATTAACCTTGACTATCAAGCATATAAGGTTAATGAGGATGGCTTCCATAGCTTTATTAATGAATTCTTTGCTGACTCGCTAGCAAAAGGCCTTAATGTAACATTGCCTTTTAAAAAGTCTGCTGCTCAGATTGAGGGCACTATTTCTGATGAAGCAAAACAAATAGATGCGGTAAACACAATTTCACAAATCAATAATAAATTATTTCTTGATTCAACTGATGGCATTGGATTCATAGAAGATCTTCAAGAAAAAAAAATTAATCTTAAAAATAAGAACGTGCTCTTAATAGGATCTGGCGCAGCCATTGAGAGCATTTTGTACAGAATAATTTTTGAAAAACCCTATTCAATTTGCATACAAAATAGAACAATTGAAAAAGCTATTTTGCTGAAGGATAAGTATTCAAAATTTGGATCAATAGACTTAAATACGGATTCAGAAGCCCTGATTGATGTTGTTATTAATGGAAGTTCTGCAGGTCTTACTGGCAATTTTTTTGAGCCTGAAGATTTAAATTTTTCAAAAAAAGTGTTTTTTTATGATTTAAATTATTCTCTAGATCAGACACCCTTTTGCGAATGGGCAAGCAATCATTCTTCTAATGTTTATGATGGAACCGGCATGCTAGTTAATCAAGCCGCACACTCGTTTAAATCCTGGTTCAATATATTACCCTCAACATCACAGGTGATAAATGATCTGAAAGGTTTAAAAAATGAGTAAGTTTGTTCAATTTATTGCCGGTGCGGTTTGTCCCTCTTGTAAGGCTCAGGACACAATAGCCATTAATGCAAAAGATGATTTAATTTATTGTGCTAAGTGTGATTTTACAGAGAGAAGGCCTATTGCAAAAACTCCTAATAATCAGGCTATTAATGTTATAAATATTGAAGACTTTAGAGGCCCTAAAAGCTAGTAAAATAGGTAGCAAAAAGATATCATAGGCACCAAATTTTATAGTGCAATCTTTGTTTTTATTATATAAATAGCTTATAATGTGTTATAAGGGAATTTTATTTTAATACACACTTTCACAGGATACATATAAATGTTACTTAAATATTTAGGAAAATTTCAATATTTGTCTATTGCAGCGTTAATGCTAATAGCCAATCCAATTAAGGCTGACTGGTTTGCTTTAAATATGACCAGAGGTATTACAGACATAAGTAATGAAGTCTTTGAGTTGCATATGCTAATTTTTTGGATCTGTGTAGCTATAGGCGTAGTTGTTTTCGCAGTTATGTTTTACTCAATGTATGCACATACGAAGAAGAAAAATCCAGTTGCTGCCACATTCCATGAAAATACAAAAGTAGAAATTGCATGGACAATAATCCCTTTTTTAATTTTGATTGCAATGGCAATTCCTGCATCCAAAACACTTGTAAAAATTTATGATGACGAAGCAGGAGATGTCAATATCCAAGTCACTGGATACCAATGGAAGTGGCAATATAATTATCTTGAAGATGATATAAGTTTCTTTGCAAATCTCTCAACAGACGCAGATGAAATTTATAATCTTGTTCCTAAAGGAGAGAACTATCTCCAAGAAGTTGATGAGATGGTTTTAATTCCAGTTGGAAAAAAAATACGATTCTTAATCACTGCGAATGACGTTATTCATTCTTGGTGGATGCCTGATTTTGCAATTAAACAAGATGCAATACCTGGTTTTGTAAATACAGCATGGACTAAAGTTGATGTCCCAGGGATATATAGAGGCAAATGTACAGAACTCTGTGGCAAAAATCATGGATTTATGCCGATTGTAGTTAAAGCAGTTGAGCAAGATGAATATGACCAATGGGTATCTGAGAAGAAAAACGTTGCTATGAAGTTAGCCGAACTAACAACCAAAGAATGGACAACACAAGAGCTAGTAGATAGAGGTGAAGATGTATATGCATTAAATTGTGTTGCATGTCATCAAACAAATGGTCAGGGAATTTCAGGTATATTTCCAGCTCTTGCTGGCAGCGATATAGTCCTAAATAATAAAGAAAAAAATATAGAAATTCTTATGGAAGGTGTTCAAGGCGCCGCTATGAATTCATTCAGTTATCTTTCTGAAGTCGAATTAGCAGCTGTGATTACATATACAAGACAAGAATGGGGCAATGCCGAAAACGGGGATGGAGAAATTGTTATTCCTAAAGATATTGTTGATTACAAACAACCAAAAATTTAAAGAAGAGGAAGAAAATTATGAGCGCAGTTATAGAAAACCATCATGAAGATCACCATCATGGGCCTGCAAAAGGTCTAACCAGGTGGTTATATACAACCAACCATAAAGATATAGGTACTTTATATTTATGGTTTAGTTTTGCAATGTTCCTTATTGGTGGGGCAATGGCTATGGTTATCAGAGCCGAGCTATTTCAACCAGGTATGCAAATAGTTGAACCTGAGTTTTACAATCAAATGATTACTCTTCATGGACTAATAATGATATTTGGTGGCGTAATGCCTGCATTTGTTGGTCTGGCTAATTGGCTTGTTCCAATGATGATTGGTGCACCTGATATGGCTTTGCCTAGAATGAATAATCTAAGTTTCTGGATTCTTCCTTTTGCATTTTTTATCTTACTGTCATCTCTATTTATGGAAGGCGGAGCGCCTAACTTCGGTTGGACATTCTACGCGCCTCTATCAACGACTTATGCACCTCCAAGTGTGACGTTCTTTATATTTTCGGTTCACATCATGGGAGCATCCTCAATAATGGGTGCTATTAATGTTGTAGTAACAATCATGAATATGAGAGCGCCTGGTGTTGGCCTGATGAAAATGCCTCTATTTGTATGGTCTTGGTTAATTACAGCATATTTGCTTATAGCAGTAATGCCAGTTCTTGCAGGAGCAGTAACAATGATGTTGATGGATATTCATTTTGGTACTAGTTTCTTTAATGCAGCTGGTGGTGGTGATCCAGTTTTATTCCAGCATATATTTTGGTTCTTTGGTCACCCAGAAGTTTATATAATGATATTGCCAGCTTTTGGGATCGTGTCTCATATCATTGAAACTTTTTCAAGAAAACAGTTATTTGGTTACTCGTCTATGGTTTGGGCAATGCTTTCTATTGCTATTTTATCATTCGTAGTTTGGGCTCACCATATGTTTACAGTTGGCCTTCCTTTAGCGGCAGAGCTTTTCTTTATGTGGGCAACTATGCTGATAGCAGTTCCGACTGGAGTAAAAGTATTTAATTGGATAGCAACAATGTTCAGAGGTTCGATTACATTTGAAACTCCAATGTTGTTTGCTTGCGCATTTGTTGTTCTTTTCACATTAGGTGGATTTTCAGGATTAATGCTAGCCATTACTCCAGCTGACTTTCAATATCATGATACATATTTTGTTGTAGCCCATTTCCACTATGTTCTTGTTCCAGGAGCTATTTTTTCAATAATGGCTGCTGTTTACTATTGGATACCTAAATGGTGTGGAAACATGTATGACGAAAGGCTAGGAAAACTACATTTTTGGCTTTCATTTATAGGTGTTAATGTTACATTTTTCCCTCAACATTTTATTGGATTAGCAGGAATGCCAAGAAGATATCCAGACTATGCACTTCAATTTGCAGATTGGAATATGGTATCTACAGTCGGAGCATTTTTATTTGGAGTGTCTCAGCTGTTATTCTTATTCATAGTTGTTAAAACAGTTATGGGTGGAAAGAAAGCTACTGATCAGGTTTGGGAAGGAGCAAGAGGTCTTGAGTGGACAGTTGCATCGCCAGCGCCGTATCACACATTTACTACTCCACCTAAGATAGACTAATGAATCCGGATGCAAAGAAAACATTGAGGAAACTGCTTATTGCAGTTCCCCTTATGTTTGCTTTTGGCTTTGCATTAGTGCCTTTATATGATGTTTTCTGTGAAGTGACTGGCATCAACGGAAAAGTATTCCAATCCGACTATGAGGATGAGCTACTAACAGATGACGGCAGGCCTTTAGCAATTCAATTTATTTCAACAAATAATGAAAATATGCCTTGGGTTTTTGAGCCATCCGAAAAAGTAATGAAAATTTCTACTGGCGAATACTATACTGCAACCTTCTACGTTAAAAATACCACTAATAAAAAGATGGTTGCCCAGGCTGTTCCAAGTGTTGCTCCCTCTAACGCAGCGGCTCACCTTAAGAAATTAGAATGCTTTTGTTTTGAACAGCAAGAATTGATGCCAGGAGAAGAGGCTCTTCTGCCAGTAAAATTACTTGTTTCTAATGAACTACCTAAGAACATTAAAAATATAATCATGTCATACACTATTTTTGACATTACAGACTACAGTGACGAGCCAATGGCTGGTCACGAAATGAATATGGAGCACTAGAATAATATGAGCACACAAAATTACTATGTACCTGACCAAAGTAGATTCCCAATCTTTATGGCAGTATCTTTATTTCTATTGGTTATGGGTGCCTCAAGTACTATTAATAATTTAGGAGATGCTGATAACAATTCTGTGTATATTCTTTATGCGGGCCTTCTTTCTTTGTTCACGACATTATTTTTTTGGTTTAGACAAGTTGTTAAAGAGCACTTGGCGGGTTTAGACAGCAATCAGCTAAAAACATCTTATGTTTACGGAATGGCTTGGTTTATATTTTCCGAAGTTATGTTTTTTGCTGCATTTTTTGGTGCTCTTTTTTACGTAAGAAATTTCGCAGTGCCCTGGCTTGGTGGGGTTGGTGAAAAAGGGATCGGTGTTGCTGCTCTAGACTTATGGGACGGCTTCGAGTCAGCTTGGCCATTAATAGAGACGCCGGATAAAGGCGCTGATTATAAAGATACTGGTTTTACAAGTATGTCATGGCCTGGCTTTGATAAGGCCCTTACGTGGCTTCCGCTTTGGAATACAATCGTCTTATTAAGCTCAAGCTTAACCGTTCATCATGCTCATGTTGGCTTAAAAAACGGCAATAGAAAACAATTTAATGTTTGGCTAGGAATTACTGTAACACTTGCTGTAATTTTTGTTTTCTTGCAAGCCGCTGAGTATTATGAAGCATACACTCATTATGGTTTAACATTGAATTCAGGTATTTATGGATCGACCTTCTTTATGTTAACTGGCTTCCATGGCTTCCACGTAATGATGGGAGGAATAATGCTTGGGATAATGTTGGCTAGATCCCTATTTGCTGGACATTTTGAAGATCATGATCATTTTGGATTTGAGGCTGCCTCTTGGTATTGGCATTTTGTTGATGTTGTATGGGTAATGTTGTTCTTATTTGTTTATATACTGTAGTTAGGAACCATCCCAAGGGACACTATTTCCTAGTTCGCCGGTTATTAGGCCGATAGTAACTAAGATTATTAATATAACAGCCAGAGCAACTCTGAAACCAAGACTATGTGCAGTTCTCTTGCTTTCAACCTTGCCCTGATCGACTATTAAGAAGTAGAGCGCACTGCCAAGAGATAAAAATATTAAAAATACGTCGATATAAATTAGAGTTTTAATCATAAAAATTATTTTAGAACAGTTAACATTTTATAGATATGAAAAAAAGAAATTTTAAACCAGGAAAAAAAGTAACAGTTTTTTTTGTATTCTTTGCATGCGCTTTTTTTATTCTAGGCTTATGGCAAATAGAGAGAGGTCAAGCGAAGAGTAAGATAATTGCTCAATTTAATAGCAACCTAAAAGAAGATGCATCTTATATCTCAGACACATCTATTAAATGGGACAGAGTGTTTGTAGATGGTGAATGGGATGGAGCAGAGCAAATATTAATTGATAATGTTATCAATAGCGGCATTGCAGGATATAAAGTTCTTACACCTTTAAAGATAAAGAGCTCTGATAGATACATACTCGTAGATAGGGGCTGGATAGCACAAAAAGAATTTAGAAAAGATCTACCTAATATAGATATTGAAAATATAGCAGCTAGCGTCAAAGGTATTTTGGAAGATCCTGAGCTTGGCTTTGTTCTTTCTGACGATCTGGTTACAGATACATGGCCAAAAGTATCACAAACAAAAAATGTAACGGTTCTTTTAAAGGAATATAACAAAAAATTCCTACCCTTTGTGTTGGTGGCTGATCCAACATTAAGGAATAGTTTAGAGTATCTAAGAATCACGCCATCAACCATGATGCCTATCAAGCATTATGGATATTCTGCTCAATGGTTCACAATGTGGCTTGCAATTTGTTTAATGTATTTATGGATAGGATTTAAAAAAAATGAAGAATAAAATATTTTTAGCAATAATTTTACTAACACCAATTTTAGTAGTTACATTTTCGTCTTTATTTTTTACTTATGGCTACTCACCTGAAGGAACTCGAAATAATGGAGTTTTCTTTAAATCATACTTTAACTTCGAGCAGTTCAATCAGAATGATAATGAAAAAATGATTGAGTTTGAGGATGGTAAGTGGGTAATGGCTGTTTATATAACAGATCCCAAAAAATCATCTAATTCTTTATATCTTATGCGTCAGCTTAATGTTGCTCTTAACAGAGATATATACAAGGTTAAGAGAGTAGCTTTTTATAGCAACAAGCTAATCAAAGACGGGATAGATAATTTAATTAATGAATATCCAAGAACAGAGTTGATTGACGATAAGAACGGCGTTTTATTAAATGTCCTTCAAAAAAATTCTGATATTAATATTTCAGAAGAGAACCCAATTTTTATCGTTGATCCATATGGAAGGGCTGTAATGTATTTCAATACCGATACAGACCCTAAAAAAATATTAAAAGACTTAAAGGTACTAATTTAATGAACAATATAAAAAACTTATCTTTTTTTGGAATCTGCCTGGCCTTTGTTGTCATAGCACTTGGTGCCTGGACTAGGCTTGTTGATGCCGGCTTGGGTTGCCCAGACTGGCCAGGATGTTATGGCTTTATTGTTTTTCCTACCAACGAAATGGAGATTGCGGTTGCAGAAAGCAGGTTTCCAATGTATCCCTATGATATTAATAAAGCTATCCCTGAGGTTGTCCACAGATATTTTGCTGCAACTCTTGGATTCTTTGCAATTGTATTGACTTATTTATCTTTTAAACAAAATGAAAACAAGAAAATTAGATATTGGGCTGTTGGGCTTTTAATATTCATTTGTTGCCAAGGGCTTTTTGGATATTTAACAGTTAGCCTAAAGCTGCTTCCAATTATAGTGACCGGCCATCTTTTCGGTGGCTTTACCACACTCACCTTGTTCTTTTTTATATATCTTATGGCGGGTAATTTTGAGCTTTTGAATAAAATGAAGATTCCAAAGCTTAAATTTATTGCAGGACTGGCATTTTTTGTTTTGATTATCCAAATATTTTTAGGAGTTTGGACAAGCACAAATTATGCGTCGTTAGCATGTGCTGATTTCCCAACCTGCCAAGGAACTTATTTGCCAGAAATGGATTTCAAGAATGGATTTAATTTAAATCAAGAGGTTGGGCCAAATTATTTATATGGGTTGCTTGATAACCCTTCGAGAGTTGCCGTTCACTATTCTCATAGAGTTTCTGCAATATTTGTAACTATAGTTTTCCTTATCTTGATGTCAAAGTTATGGTTTTCAAGCGCAGCACCTCTTGCATCAACATTAGGAATTTTGCTTATTACACAAATAAGCCTTGGGATAATAAATGTTGTATATGTTCTACCTTTGTATGTTGCTATCGCTCATAATCTGATTGCAGCAACCCTTGTATTAACTATATTTACTATTAACTATCTTGCTTGGAAAAAATGAATCTCATTAAAAGCTACTACCTTCTATGTAAACCCAATGTTGTTTACATGATGCTAATTTGCGCTCTTGTTGGGATGTTGCTTGCAGAAGATACAGTTAGTTCAATTCCAACGATATTAATTGCACTTCTCGGTATTGCTCTATGTTCTGGTTCTGCTGCTGCCATCAATCAAGTTATTGACAGAAAGGCTGATGCTGCAATGACAAGAACAGATCAAAGGCCCTTGCCTCAAGGAGAACTCAGTGCGTTTCATGCATCATGCTTTGCTTTCGTAATTGGCATACTTGGAGCTGTAATTTTATTCTTATTTATTAATACTCTTACTATGATTCTTACCCTGGCGTCCTTGGTAGGGTATGCATTCATTTATACTGTATATTTAAAGCGTGCAACACCACAAAATATTGTTATTGGTGGGCTTGCTGGAGCTGCCCCGCCTTTACTAGGATGGGCATCCATAAGTAACACAATTGACCCACATGCTCTCTTATTGGTTTTAATTATTTTTGTTTGGACTCCCCCTCATTTTTGGGCTTTAGCAATCTATAGAAAAGATGAGTATGCAAAAGAGTCAATCCCAATGCTTCCTGTTACTCACGGAGTTGCATTTACTAAGCTCCAAATAGTTCTCTACACAATCATATTATTTATAGTAAGCATTCTCCCTTATATAGTTTTAATGTCAGGTGGAATATATTTAGTATCTGCAGTTATCTTGAGCTCAATATTTTTATATTATTCTATAAAATTATATTTTAGTGATGATGACGCTATTGCTATGAAAACATTCAACTTTTCGATTTACTACATTTTTTTAATTTTCGTAGCCTTGCTTCTTGATCACTATTTAATTCAATGAAATCAGTAAATAAAAACCTTCTATTAATAGCTATTTTTGTTATAACCGTTATGGGATTGTTTATAAACAAGCTTACAACCCCTCGAACTCTAAGCACTAATGAGTTGCTCGTTAATGGATTATTTTTATTTGAAAAGCCAAAACAAATTTCAGATTTTGAATTCTTTTCATCTAACAACGAATCTTTTTCTAAAGAAGATCTTATGGGTAAGTGGACTGTAATGTATTTTGGCTTTTCAAGATGTCCTGATGAATGTCCAACCACAATGTACGAGCTGTCAAAGTTGGTCAAAGTACTCAGAGATAAAAATTATAATCTAGAAAATAAGCAATGGGTTTTAGTCACTATTGACCCAGAAAGAGACACTCCAGAAGATATCGATAAATATGCAAAAGGTTTTGATGACGATTTTATTGGGGTTAGCAATGAGAGGCCAATGCTCCTGAGTCTGGCAACTCAACTGTCTGTTAATAATGTTATGCCTAGTATGCATAACGATATGGATCATACCCATTTAGATAATCATGTGAATAGTATTATTTTGCTAAACCCGAAAGGAGAATATGTGGGACTTTTTAGGCCACCTTTCAGCACTTCTAGATTATCTCTAACATACCAATCTGTAACCCAAGACTAGAAATTAATTACCACTTTCCCTTTTGCTTTTCTATTGGCAAGATGAGCAATAGCATCTGCTGCTGTATCTAGAGTAAATTTATCAGAGGCTTCTGGATTAATCTTGCCATCAGCATACATAGAAAATAGCTCTTCAAAATTTTTCTGATTTTCAGCAGGAAACATCCCAGCCCAAGCACCCCAAAACACACCTATAATTTGACATCCTTTTAACAAGGTTAAGTTCAGAGGCATTTTTGGTATTTGGTCAGCACCTGCAGCAAAACCAATTACAAGATACCTTCCTTCCCAGGCAATAGATCTTAGACAAGGTTCAGCATAACTCCCTCCAACAGGGTCATAGATAACATTAGGGCCCATTCCACCTGTGAGCTCTTTAACTTTATTAGAAAGTTCTTTCTGTTGATCTCTATCAAGGTTGCCTGAGGGGTATACAAAGCCTTCATCGGCACCATTGGCAATACATACGTCTACTTTCTCTTGTGTTGAAGCTGCTGCTATAACTTTTGCACCCATTGCTTTACCTAATTGAACTGTTGCAAGGCCAACTCCGCCAGATGCTCCAAGTACGAGTAGAGTTTCTCCTGGTTGAATATTAGCTCTTTGTTTTAAAGCATAAATCGATGTTCCATAGGTAACAGACAGCGCTGCAGCAATTTCATAATCCATTTCTTTAGGGATTGCCCTTAGCATAGACTGATGTGCCAATATTTTTTCAGATATTCCGCCAAAACCTGTTGCTGCAAAAACCTTATCACCAACTTTATAGTCGGTCACACCTTCTCCAACTTCAGAGACAACCCCAGCTGACTCACCACCTGGTGTAAAAGGAAGAGGTGGTTTGAATTGATAAAGGCCTTGAATCATTAAGACATCTGGGAAATTAACACTAGCAGACTTCACATCTATGATGACATGTTCTGCTGTTATTTCAGGGTCTGAAACCTCATTGATTTGAAGTTTATCTGGACCACCCAATTCTACACATTGCAAAGCTTTCATATTTTCCCCTATTTATAAATTTCTATTGTAAGAAGCTAAAAAATCATTGATTTCATCGATTGTATTATTATGAATAATATCAAATTTTTTCAAAGAATCCTTAGCCTGTTGTTGAAATGTTGTTGTATCTATCTCTGGCATATTGAGCATTTTTGAATGATTATCTTTTGCAATCTCTATGCCTGTCTCATGGAAAGACTTAGACCTATCGAATGTATTTGTTTTTATTTTTAGGTCCTTTAAAGCAATTTCATACTCTTTGTCTTTCATTTGCTCGGCAATCGCCTGAAGGTCCTGCATAATATTATTTCTTGCATCACGCAAGGAAGCCTCATTTTTTTTGTATAGAATTTTTGTATCGAGGTCTCTCCCATTTTTTATAACGGCCTGATCATTTCTGTTTATAGACTCGAGCTCTAAATCATTTATCTTAGGACTCTCTTCTATTAAACAATAAAGCAACACTAGATCAAGGATACGAATTTGATTTTTTGAGATACCAGTTATTTCATATGGAGATAAGTCTATACCTCTTACCTCAACATATTTTATGCCATAATTTTTTAGCACATCATAAGGTCTCTCATTTCCCTGAGCAGCCCTTTTGGGTCTTATACAGTCATATAATTCATTTTCAATCTGCAAAATTCCATCAGATATTTGTTTATATGAACCATCGTCATCTTTTAAGCCCAATGCACTAAATTCTGGATAAGGCTTAACTATTCCATTTCTAAGCTCTTCTAGAAAGCTATCTAAATCGTTATAGTGAATGTTCATACTTTCTTGAGCAGGGCTTTTATAGCCAATTTCACTCATCCTTAAAGATGTTGCATTTTCTTTATATAGATCTGTATCGTTTAATTCATCAAGATCATTTTTTCTACCTTTAACAAATGTCTTATCAATAACGGCAGATTCTCCGAATTCAGATAAAACAAACCAAAAAATTCTTTTAAAATTCCTTATTAAATTTAAGTATGTTGAATTTACATCTTCTTTTGAGGTCGAGCCTATAAGATCTTTCATTGAGTCTTCAGACAAAGAAAAATTGAAATGAATACCAGATACACATTGCATGGTTTTTCCATACCTGGCAGCAAGTCCTTTGCGGTAAACATGCTTTAGCTGACCTTCATTATTATTTGAATATGTTGCTATGTTAATTTTTGATTCGTTGTCTATTTTTGGAGGAATTGAAAATGGCCACAATAATTCATCACCAATATTATTGTTAATAAAAACATGAAGAGCAAAAAGGTGATCATATAGCTCATCAATATCATTAAAAACTGGTGTGACTATCTCTACCATAGCCTCAGCGAAATCTGTTGTTATAGATGAGTTGGTAAATGACGACCCTAGAGAGGGTGGATGATTTTTTTCTGAAATATTGCCTTTGCTAGAAACTCTAAGAGATTCTTTTTCAATACCTCTTTCAATAATTAGATTTTCAAAAAAACCAGTATCTTTTAATTCTTGTATTTTTTTAGAGAGTTCCACATGGGTATCTTAAAGCTTAGGACCTGCAGATACAATTTCTGAATTTACTTTAAATTTTTCAAAGTTATCTTGGAATTTTTTAACAAGCTCCTGAAGGTATTCTTTGTATTCTTCCTTATCATCCCAAGTTTCTATTGGATTTAGTAGTTTTGCATCAACGCCATTAACCGCAACAGGAACTTCTAAATTAAGGCCTGGTACAAACCGTGTAGGAACCCCATTTAATTCACCATTTTGAATGGCATTAACAACCCTTCTAGTTGTTGGTATTGAGAATCTTGAGCCTTTTCCAAAAGGGCCTCCAGTCCATCCTGTATTAACTAAATACACTTTTGATCCAAAGGATTCAACTCTTTTCATAAGCAGATCTGCATATTCTCCTGCTGGCCTAGGGAAGAATGGAGCACCAAAGCAAGTAGAAAAAGTAGATTCAATCGATGAGCTAGAACCCATTTCAGTTGACCCAACTTTCGCTGTGTAGCCACTTAAGAAATGGTATGCAGCAGCTTCTTTTGAAAGAATAGATACTGGAGGGATTAGCCCAGTTAAATCACATGTAAGGAATATAACTGTTTCAGCCTCACCCGCAGAGTTAGATGGGATGGCATTTTCTATATGAGATCTAGGATAACAACATCGCCCATTTTCAGATAAAGAAGTATTGTAATAATCAGGATTTCCTTCATTGTCTAAAAAGACATTCTCAATAACACTACCATGTTTAATAGCATTAAAAATTACAGGCTCATTTTCTTCTGACAGATCTATAGTTTTTGCATAACATCCGCCTTCAAAATTGAAGACTGAACCTTCTCCCCAGCCATGTTCATCATCTCCAATCAAGGAGCATGTTGGATCTGCTGAAAGAGTAGTTTTTCCTGTGCCTGAAAGTCCAAAGAACAGAGTAACTTTATCATCAGCGTTAACATTGGCAGAGCAGTGCATGGGAAGCACATCTTTTTCTGGAAGCAAAAAGTTTTGAGCAGAGAACATTGATTTCTTCATTTCTCCCGCATACTTCATTCCAGCAAGCAGAACCTTTCTTTTAGCAAAATTAATAATTACACATCCTTCAGAATTAGTCCCATCTTCATCTGGTACACATTTATAGTTTGCTGCACTTAAAATTTGCCACTCTTGTTTGTTGGAAGGGTTGTAGTCTTGAGGAACAACAAATATAAGTCTAGCAAACAAGCCATGCCATGCTGTTTCAGTTGTAACTTTTACTGGTAAATAATGATCATCATGTGAACCAACATGAACTTCAGATACATATCTATTTTTCTCAAAAATATATGATTCAACTTTGTTCCAAAGTTTTTCAAATTTATCTTCATCAAAAGGTCTATTAATGGTGCCCCAGTCAACAAGGTCAGATGTTGTTGATTCTTGGACTATAAATCTATCATTGGGGCTTCTGCCAGTTCTTTCACCTGTTGTTGCAGAAAAGGCACCATTGCTAGCAATGACACCTTCATTATTTTCAACCGCTTGTAATATTAGCTCTTCGGTGGAGAGTCTTAATTCATTTACGTTATCTGCATTTTTCATATTAATATTCACTATATCTAATAGGGGAGTAAAATTATATAGCCTCACTTATAAAAGTGTTAAATATTTACATTACTTGTAGTGAATTAAAGTACAAGGCTATTAATTAGTCAATTAATTTTAAATTTGCTTTATTTAAAGGGTTTAAAGAAGATATATTTTGTAGTTTTATTACAAATAACCAATATTTTATATGTTAATGAGCTTTTTGAGATTAAATATTGAGTAAAGTATAAAGAATACCAAGCCCCATTCTGCAAAGTTAAGAATAAACCTCCAGTTTTCTTCAGCACATGTTGGGCCGCCTTTGTAGGCATTCGCAATACCGCCAAAGAATCCAAAGTACTCAATCTGTGTTGATAGCGGCATTCCACATCCTGCAGCTAAATTTGCTACTTCCTCTGGACTAAGATTTTGAAGATAGACCTGTTTAGCTGTTATGGCCACGCCACCAATTGCTGAAATTAAAGTAAAAACCTTTGTCAAAATATTAATTTTTTTAAGCAAGAATCCAAGTAAAGACCAAAAGGCTATTAGCCCAAAAGCATATCTCGACATTATGCACATTGGACAAGCCTCTAATCCAAGATAATGATCCATCAAAATGGCTAATAAAATAATCAATGACGAACTTATAAAACAGGCTAATTCGAAATAGTTTTGATAAACTGGTTTAATAAATTTTAAAAGTTGCATAAATAAATTTTTCTTAGTCTTGTTATTAAATAGTATAGAAAAAACTTATGCATAATACATCCAGGTAATCACAATTTAATATGAAAGATAGAATTTTTATTATTGATGGCTCTTCTTACTTATACCGAGCTTACCATGCAATGCCGCCGCTAACATCATCTTCAGGGCAGCCAACAGGAGCCATTAAAGGCGTAACTAATATGCTGATGACCCTTAAGAAAGACAGTGAGGGATCTCCAATCATTGTTGTATTTGATGCTAAAGGTAAGACATTTAGAAATGATGTATACAAGGAATACAAAGCAAACAGACCTCCAATGCCTGATGATTTACGAGAACAATTAAAGCCATTAAAAGAAATTGTTAAAGCTATAGGATTCCCATTAATTGAAATAGCGGGGGTTGAGGCCGATGATGTTATTGCAACACTAGTGAAGAAAGCAAAAGAAAATAACTTCAAAGCAGTTATATCTTCGCTAGATAAAGACTTAATGCAATTAGTTGAAGATCCGATTTCAACAATGATGAATACGATGACACATCAAATCTTTGATGAGGCAAAGGTATTTGAAAAGTTTGGCGTAAAGCCAAGTCAAATAAGAGATATGCTGGCTTTAACAGGAGATACTTCAGACAATATTCCAGGGGTTCCAAAAGTGGGCCAAAAAACTGCTGCAAAATGGCTTAATGAATTTGGAGATCTCAGCACAATTAAATCCAATGCTGAAGGAATAAAGGGGGTCGTTGGCGAGAATCTAAGAAACTCTTTAAATGATTTAGATAGAAATGTTGAACTTGTATCTCTTAAATATGATGTTGAATTAGATGTAACTTTCGATAGTCTTCTTGAGATCAATTCTAACCAGGAAAGGCTTGACGATTTATTTAATGAATTAGAATTTAAAACACCCAGAAAGGCTGTTACAAAAACAGAAGCAAAGAATGAAAATCTGTCTCAGCAGGAACCCCCGTTAGATAAAAAAAGAATTAATAGTAGTTATGAGACATTATTTAATAGTATTGATTTAGAAAATTGGGCTAAGAAGTTGGATACTTGTAAGGTTTTCGCTATTGATACAGAAACAGACTCACTTGATACAGTGTCAGCAAACATGGTTGGAATATCACTTGCGGTTGAAGAAGGTTCTGGATGTTACATTCCCATTGGTCATAAATATGAAAATTGTCCAAGCCAATTGGACCTAGATGAGGTTGTTAGAGTCTTAGGCGCAGCTATTGAAAAAAACAACCATAAGGCTGTTGGCCAGAACCTTAAATTTGATATACCTATATTATCTAGACACGGAATTCATTTAGACAATTTCTTTGCAGATACAATGCTTATGTCTTATGTTTTAAACAGCACAGCAACCAGACATGGGATGGATAAACTTGCCGAGTTTTATCTAAATTATTCAACAGTAAAGTATAAAGACATTACCGGAACTGCTTCAAAGCAAATTAATTTTTCAGCAGTTGAGATTGATACGGCATCAAACTATGCAGCTGAAGATGCTGACATAACTCTAAGATTATTTAATAGATTAAATGAGTTACTTAAAGACAAGCCAACCCAGATCAAGTTGTTAAAAGAAATAGAGTATCCATTGGTTCATGTTCTTTCTAATGTTGAGATGAATGGCGCCAAGGTTGATAAAAAGAAACTAGCAAATCATTCAAAAGAGTTATCTAAAAAAATTGAAGATCTTTCAAGCCAAGCTTTTAAAATTGCAGGAGAAGAATTTAATCTAGATTCGCCCAAACAGTTGCTCGTAGTGCTATACGAAAAACTAAAGCTACCTATTCTAAAGAAAACCCCAAAGGGGCAACCATCAACTAATGAAGAAACCCTTCAAAGACTTGCAGAGGAATATGAAATACCAAAAATTATCCTTCAATACAGGACTCTGGCAAAACTAAAATCAACTTATACAGACAGCCTTATTAGAATTGAAAATCCTATCACTGGAAGAATACATACATCTTACCAACAAGCAGTCACTTCAACAGGAAGGCTTTCTTCTACAGAGCCAAATCTTCAAAACATACCCATTAAAACGGCAGAAGGTAGAAGAATTAGAGAAGCATTTGTTCCTGAAAAAGGTAATGTATTAATATCGGCAGATTATTCTCAAATAGAACTAAGAATAATGGCTCATTTGTCTAAAGATAAGAATTTAACCCATGCTTTTAATAATAATTTAGATATTCATTCAGCAACTGCAGCAGAGGTTTTTGGTGTTAGCCTCGATGAGGTCACTCAAGACCAAAGAAGAAGCGCAAAAGCTATTAACTTTGGACTGATGTATGGAATGTCAGCTTTCGGCTTAACAAGACAATTAGATATACCAAGAGCCGAAGCTCAGAAATATTTAGATACATATTTTGAAAGATACACTGGCGTTAAAGAATATATGGAAAATATAAAAGCTAAAGCCAAAGAAGATATGTATGTTGAGACAATAATGGGAAGAAGATTATATTTAAATGAGATAAATGCCGCAAATGGCTTAAGAAGACAGGCAGCAGAAAGAGCTGCAATTAATGCACCTCTTCAAGGGTCTGCTGCTGATATTATAAAAAAAGCAATGATAGACATTAATAAATTTTTAAATAAAGAAATGCCAGAAGTAAAAATGATTATGCAGGTTCATGATGAACTTATATTTGAAACGCCAAAGCAAAGTTCTGAAGAGGTTCTACAATTAGTAAAAAAAATGATGGAAGAGGCTGTTAAACTTGATATACCTTTAATAGCAGAAGCCGCAATAGGAGAGAATTGGAATGAAGCTCATTAGCAAAATATCGTTATTTTTTATTTGCTGTACAGGCACTAACATTTTATTTGGGCAAGACGCCCATTTTGGTGATCTAGACCCAGGAAGTGACGCCCCTCCTTTCCATAGCCCAAATAGACCGTCTACTTATGAGCACCCAAATGACAATAGGAATACAGAAGCTGTTTATTTAAATAAGTATAAGGAGGCTGATATTTCTCAAAATTCTTTAAATGAAACCACAAAAAAATATTTTTCGAATATTTATAATGATGAAATAATAAAATTTAAGGCCTGTATTCAAAAAGAAGGCCTTCTTGAAGATAACTACATTAATTCAAGTTGTGAGATTTCTGATGCTATTCAGGATGCAGCATTTATTCTAAAAGATAAAAAAAATATACAAGCTATCGACCTATTAGATAGATATACAAAGTTTAAGAAAACAAAGAATAGAACTCCCAGATATCCAAAAAACATGCTTGAATTTGGGGAGACTGGTTATGCCGTAATCGAATTTGATATTACTGAAAAAGGCAAGATAGCAAATGAAGAAGTTATAGAAGGATGGTGTGGCAACGTATCAAGTCCGTTCACAGAGTTTCAGCCTTGTTCTTTCTTTAACAGAGAGGCTCTTACTGCATTGGTGAAGTTTAAATACAAGCCTTCTATGTTAAATAATAAGCCTATTTATACTAAGGGCGTTAAGCATAAGTTTACATTTAGTCTAAATCCAAAGCTCTCTAAAATGAAAGACGAGGTAGATAAGGCTTATGATAAAGTCAGAAATAGAATTATTGATAAAGATTACGATCAGGCTGTCTCCTTAGCAGAGAGTTATTTAAAATACGACGATATCTTTCACTTTGAGAAAGCAAGAGCGCTTTATTTTAATGAGGATTACTTAAAAGCCTCAGAATCACTTTTTTCATTTATAGATTCACTAGATGGTGAAAAATATCGCTATCCAGAAGAGGTTCTATTAAGTAGTCTCATTATATTAGTAGATTCCCTCTACTTTGCAGAACAGTTTGAGAAAATAATAGATCTAGATAGAAATATATCTTTCTACATTCAGGAAAAGCCTAAGTTTAGAAGAAATCTAGCTATGACCAGCCTGTATCTTGGGACGTCATATGTTAATTTGGGTTATTCTCATAAAGGAATGTACCACCTAAGCATCGCACGCAAATATGCTGTGTCAGATGAGCAGGTTCGATATATCGATAATGTAATAAATCAAGCCGCTAACTATCTATAGCTCCAGACCAATGTGTTGGAGAGTAATTTAACTCTTCTGACGTAAGAATATCTATACCATGAATCTTTCTTAGCTCAGATATTTTTACATTTAGGTATTCTTCAGGTACTTGAAAAGGCCACTTTTTACTCATTTTAAAAGTTTTAAAAAATACCTTTCTTTTTATTCCAATATTATTCCAGTAGAGTTTCAAAAACCCCTTAACGCCGAATTCTTTAAATAATTTTTTATTAATTTCTTTAATTTCAGGTAATTTTGAATATCCAAAAAGATACTTCCATTTAAAAGAGCAACCCCATAGAACCCAAGTGTCTAGTATGGCTTCTTGATCAATTGATATATCTAGGCCAAAGATCACATGAGTACAGTCATGGTCTCGCAAGAGATATCCTGATCCAGGGCTATCTTTAAATACCTCTTTTGATGTTGGAAAGGACTTGTAATAGCACTCTAGGCCTTCCTTTAGAGTTAAATCACATTCCTGATGTTGATATTGGAGCACCAGTAAATTCTAATATTGCTCTTGATAGCTTGTCAAACCCGACGATATCTTTTGATGAGACGGCAATAGCCTCAACTCCCTGCATTTGCCTATTTACCGCAGATATCGCTTTATGTTTTTGATTATTTGACAGCTTATCGCTTTTAGTCAGGACTGGGATAAAAGCAGTATCAGACTTATTACATAGTTCAATCATATCTCTATCGCTATCTTTCAAAGGGTGCCTTATGTCCATAAATATGACCACAGCTTTCAAGGCTTGTCTTTTCGCAAAATATTCCTCTAATAGAGGTGCCCAATCTTTCCTTTTGTGGAAGCTTGATTTTGCAAAACCATAGCCAGGTAAATCAACAAATTTTAAAGTTTCATTGACCCTAAAAAAATTAATTTCAGTAGTTCTTCCTGGAGTTTTGCTTATTCTTGCTAACTTTGGATTCTCGGTAAGAGCATTGAGTGCGCTTGATTTCCCAGCATTTGATCTTCCAGCCAATAAAATTTCATCTCCCATGTCTTCTGGGAGATTTTTAAACTTGGTTACTCCGAGCATAAACTCAGATTCTTTAAAAAGGTTTTTCATTTAATAGTTTGTATCATACCAACCTATGTTTATAATACACATCACAATACACACTTAATAAGTATATGAAATCAATTTCGTTATTTTTAACATCCTTCTGTTTAGTATTTTCTTTAAATGCTGCAGAAAGCTCTTCTTCAGATAGCATGCCTCATGGCTTTATATCTGGCGATGTGTCTAATGGCTCAACCTTAGTTGAATCATGTGCTGCTTGTCATGGAAGTGATGGCAATAGCATTAGCTCAGACTGGCCCAAACTAGCAGGACAAAACCAAAGATATCTTTACGAGCAATTACAATACTTTAGAGACGGCGAAAGAAATAATGCGCTTATGATGGCAGTAATACCATACTTAAATTCATTAAAGGATGAAGAGTTGCTTGATATGGCTGCTTTTTATGAATCTAATGAAACCTCCAGAGGGCAAGCAAAAAATGATGAGGAGCTTCTGAGCCTTGGAACAAGTCTTTATAGATTTGGAAACATGAAAGAAGGCATTCCTGCATGTACGGCATGTCACTCTGTTGATGGGCAGGGCAATTACCTTGCTGGATTCCCCAGTGTTGCTGGCCAGCAAGTTGGGTATCTAACAACTACACTTAAAGCCTATAGATCAAAAGAAAGAAATGCTGGAGAGCAATCTCTTGTGATGCAATCCATTGCTCAAAACTTAACTGATAATGATATTGATGCACTTGCTAATTACATGCATGGGCTATACAAATAAAATAATTATGAAATATATATTTAAATTTTTTGCAATTGCACTAATCTCTGTTTCTATAAATGCAGAATATAAGTTAGGTAGAGATTATCGAATGATTGATAACCCTGTCCAGGTCAGACAAGATGGCATCGTTGAGGTCACCGAGGCATTTTGGTATGGCTGTAATCATTGTTATAACTTTGAGCCTTCTATTAATGCCTGGGAAGCAAGACTTGATAAGGGTGTAAGGCTTGAAAAAATGCCAATTACTTGGGGTGGAATTCATCAACTCCACGCAGCCCTATATTACACAATAGAATCATTAAAATTAGATCCTTCAACCCATTCGGCTGTATTTGTAACCATCCATAAAGAGGGTAATTTTCTTCAAAACCAAAAGGCTATTGAGAGCTTCTTGGAAAAATTTGGTGTTGCCCCAGAAGTAACAACGCAATATATGAGTTCTTTTGGTGTTAGACAAAAAGTAAATAGAAGCATCAAATATGGAAAGCAGGTAAAAGTTACTGGAGTTCCAATGATGATTGTTGATGGCACCTACATAATAGAATCCAAAGGATCATTCGGCGATATGCTAAAAGTTGTTGATCATGTTGTTAATCTTCAAAGACCAAACTCATAGGAATAAATATGAAAAATAAGCGCTATTTATTAATTTTGCCATTATGTGCATTATTTCTTTTCAATGGTAAAAAATATGATGAGTCGGTAATAGAGCGAATTCATTTAAACGTTAACATATGTATTGAAGGGCAAGACTGCGGAGCTGTTTTAGCTGAAAGCGCTGGTTCTGATACAGACTCAAAACTAACAAAACTATATGCTGGTTGTATTGCCTGTCATGGGGCTAAAGGGGAAGGCGGAATAGGACCCTCATTTAAAGGTAGAAAGAGTGATTACATTTCATCTGCCTTGGTTCAATATAAAAATAAAGAAGAAAGAGGCGCCCAAAGTGCTTTAATGTACGCTCAAGCAGCTGCCTTGTCAGATAAAGACATTAAAGATCTGTCAGAATATATTATTACTTTATAGACTTTTCTAATAACTCAATTCTTTTTTCTAACCTATCTGCAATTTCTTGCAGTGCCTTATATTTAGCTTTATTTACATAACCGCTTTTTTCTATAAGACTATTAAAATCTTTTGATAAATTATTTGCCATAGAGTTAATAATCTCTAAAGGGATAACATTACCAAGCGCCCCAACTTCTTTCTTAAGAATACTGGCAATAGCATCTTTAATTTCTTTATCTTGCATCAATTTCCTCTATTAATTTTGTACAGTCATTCCAGTTAGAAAACTCATCGGGCTTATCAAAAGACTGGGACCACTCATCATTTTTATTATTAAACCAAATAGGCTTAATTCCAAGGTCATGAGCACCAAAAACATCATTTATCTGGTGGTCTCCAATATGAATAATTTCATTAAAAGACATATCTTCATATACATTTTTAGCAGACTCAAAATGAGGTTTACTGGGTTTATTATCTTTTACATCAAAGGAATTTTTAGAAAAATCAAAATATTTTCCAATATCATATTTATAAATATCTGCATTGCCATTGGTCAGAATTCCAAGATGATATTTTGAGGCAAGGCTTTTAATCGCATCATAAACACCTTCATAAAAGGTAACCTCATGCCGTTTTTCAAGAAACATTGAATAAGCTTTATTAATCATATGGTCTCTTTCAGACTCATCAGGAATCAAATCTTTTAATTTTTGTTTATAGATTTCTTTTCTAAGCAGGCTGATATCCCACTCTAGCGAGGGAATGGTTTTTATTAGTTCTTCTCTTATCCCTAGAAAATCACTCATCGAGCCCCATTCAATTTCACCAACCTCTTTATGTAGCCATTGTCTTGTATCCCTTTCTGCTTTAATTATTACGGGTGCTATGTCCCAAAATGTATCATCAAGATCAAATGTTATAAGTTTATATTTCATTTTTTTGCTCTAGGGTGGGCTTTGTCATATATTTTTACCAAGTATTGATAATCTAATTTAGTATAAATTTGTGTTGTAGAAAGAGAGCTATGACCAAGAAGTTCCTGAATGGTTCTTAAGTCACCACTTGATTCAAGCATGTGGGTCGCAAAGCTATGTCTTAACATGTGAGGATGAATTGGAGGCAGGCCTTGTTTTATTGCCATTCTTTTAAGTCTTAATTGGATACTCCTAACAGTAAGCCTAGAACCCTTTAGATTAATAAATAGCGCTTCTGATGTATCAGAATATTTTTGTCTTTCCTTAGTCCAGTTTTTAATTGCACTGATAGCATATCTTCCTAGTGGTACAAGTCTTGTTTTAGAGCCTTTGCCAAGTATTCTTAAAAAAGACATTTCTTCTTCAAAATCACTCATATTAATATTTGCAGTTTCGGATACCCTTAAACCAGACGAGTACATAAGCTCAACAATAGCTAAATCTCTTATTTCCAGAGCATCAACTGGCTTTAGGCTTAAAAGCTGCTCTACGTCTTCAGGAGACAGCACGTCAGGAAGATGTTGTGGTGTTTTTGGTGCTTTCACAAGCTCAAATGGAGAAGATTCTATTACCAAATTCTTTTTAAGAAACTTAAAAAAACCTTTTGCTGAAGATAGATGTCTTTGAATGCTTCTTGGATTATTGTTTGAAGAAAACAAACTTCCTATCCACCCAGTACAGGTTTCATCTGTAATATCTTTATATGAAGAAATACCTACTGAACTTAAATAATTCGATAGTTTTAATAAATCTCTTTTATAAGAATTTGCTGTATTTAGTGAAAGATTTTTTACTTGAAAGATGTAATCTATATATTGAACTAGGTCTTTGGTAACAAAGTATTCTTTAGGCATTCATACTTTCTGAAGCAAACCTTTTTTCTAATATATCTCTAATATATTCAATAAAAGTAGTATCCTCATCGCCTAAATATTTTGTTCTATTGTAACTGCCAAGCATAAGCAGTCCAATATTTTTTCCAATAACAATTACAGCCACCACCATAGACTGAACTTTTGAATCTTCAAAAAGAAGTTCCATTTTTTCGGTAGAATATGACCCACAATGAATAGCTCCCTTATGAAATGACATCCCAGTCTTTTGTTCCAAGTCATTTATCTCAGAATTATCATGAAGACTTAATAAACACTTATCTACGTTAAAGCTCTTATGAAAGTTATCTTGAACTCTTTTAATAATATCTTCCCTAGAAGATGCGCCTAAAATACTCAAAGTAAGGTCCTTTGATTTATTAAATAAATCTTCATTTACTGATGCTTCTTTTACAAAAGATGACAACAGATCCATTAAGTCTTTTTGCTCATCTCTAAGTTTAATAATTTGTCTTTCTAGAAGAGATGATGCTGAGCTTGAAGAGTGCTTAAATTTAAGTTCACCAACAAGAGATTCTCTTGATTCAAAAAAATCCAAGTTATCTAATAAAAATATTTCTACATCCTTGGCGTCAATTTTATTACTCATGAAAACTCCCAGAATACACAAACTTAGTAGGCCCTGACATCAAGATTCTATCATCTAACTTTGTAAATTTAATACTTCCACCTGAAGACTTAATGGTAGTCTTTTTAATTTCATCTATAAGACACAGGTAGGCAACACAAAAAGATGCAGATCCACATGAAAGAGTTTCACCCACTCCATTCTCATAAGTTCTTATGTTACATGAGGCCTTGTCTTTGGAATATATAGATAGATTGATTCCATGGGGTCTTAACAAGGCTTCCAATTTCTTGTACAAACCATTCAGATCCAATTGATCTATGTTTTTCTTTTGAATGCATAGGTGAAGGTTTCCTGAATCAATTAACTTAAAAGAAGTTTTAATTATTTTTGATAACTTTTTTTCTAAATCTTGGGAAACAAAGTATTTTGGATTTTTAAGTATTACTTCAACGCCTTCTTTTAGAGGTCTGCATTCGACATCTATTTTTTTTGTTTGAAAAATTAGTGCTCTTTTTGGTGCAAACTTATTATCCCAAACATATGTTGCGGCACATCTCACTCCATTAAGGCACATATTAGCCTGTCCACCATCTGCATTATAAAACTTTAAAGTAAAGTCTCTGTTATCTTTTGAAGGAGCTCCAATATGAATCATTTGATCGAATCCAATTCCCAGGTTTCTGTCACCTAATTTTTTTATTAATGTTTTCTTTGGATTAAATTCTTTTTCTAATGAATTCACGATTACAAAATCATTCCCATTTCCATGCATTTTGGCAAACTTAATCATTGAGATTGAGTTCCATTTCTAAAATGTTCTCAAGAGACTCTCTCTTTCGAATTAATTTAGTTTGATTGCCTTCTACAAGAATCTCACAAGCTCGAGGTCGCGTATTGTAGTTTGAGGACATGACAAACCCATAGGCTCCAGCAGTCCTAACCGCCAAGATATCATCTTCCTCAGCACTTATCTTTATATTCTTACCAAGAAAATCAGAAGACTCACATATGGGCCCAACTATATTCCTAATAACTTTATTACCATCACCCTTTTCTACATTCCAAATTTCATGCTTGGCTTGATAGAGAGACGGTCTAAGAAGGTCATTCATGGCAGCATCAACTATTAAAAACTCATCTTTTATGTATTCAACTTTTGTTAAAAGCACCCCAGCATTGGCAGAAATACTTCTACCAGGCTCAAGTATCAGCCTTTCTTTTCTGCCCTTAAACTCTAATTCTAGACAAGATATCAAATCTTCTGGATTAGGGTGAATATTACTATCATAGGAAACCCCAAGACCTCCGCCTAAATCTAGAAATTCAAGCTCGATTCCTATATCAAAAATTTGGTCAGCAAGCTCAAAGGTTCTTTGCGCTGTTTCTTTATAGCTTTCTAGATTAATTATTTGAGACCCTATATGACATGCTAAGCCAACCATGCTTAGATTTGGAGATTTAGAAATATATGTACTTAGATTTAAGATATCTTCTATTGAGGATATTCCAAATTTATCTCCTTTCCTTCCTGTTGTAATGTAGTCATGTCCTCCTGAGTCGATGTCAGGGTTAAATCTTATGGAAACCGAAGCATTCATCTGCAGCTTCTTTGCAATAGCTTCAATTTTATATAACTCAGAAACAGACTCAACATTGAAGGATAATATTTTGTTTAAAATGCCTTGTTTAATTTCATCTGAAGACTTACCAACTCCTGAAAAGATAATACTTTTAGGGTCGGCTCCAATAGATAGAGCTCTATGCATTTCGCCACCAGAAACAACATCAAAGCCACAACCAACTTCTTTTAATAGTTTTAATACCGAAAGATTGCTTAATGATTTAACAGAAAAACAGGCCATGTTGTCTGGATTAGTAAATGAATTCACATACATCAGAGCATTTTCTGTGAGAGCCTTTTTTGAATAGACGTATGCAGGAGTTCCAAAGCTACTAGCTATTTTAGATAAATTAACATCCTCACAGTGCAATTTATTTTCTTTATACTTAAAAGCATCCACTAAAAAATCTCAGCTTTTTGAATTTCTAGAAGCGGCCCTTTTACGCCACATGCATTAATGCTCATTATCATAAGTATGCTTAAAATAATTTTGAAAAATGTCATAGTGCGTATTATGGGCAATTACGCCCATAATTGCACAGTATTAGACTAATATTTGTAACTTTCTTCTTTGAAAGGGCCCTCTTGAGGGACGTTAATGTAATCAGCTTGATCTTTAGTAAGCTTAGTAATAACTCCTCCAAAACCAGCAACCATTAAGGCAGCAACTTCTTCATCAAGTTTTTTAGGAAGAACTTCAACAGTAATCATCTCTGCTTTCGTATCCTCGTCATTAATATTTGCAAAACCTTGCTTATATAAATGTATTTGCGCTAAAACTTGGTTAGCAAATGAGCCATCCATGATTCTACTTGGATGCCCTGTTGCATTACCTAGATTAACCAGTCGACCTTCAGCTAAAAGAATAAGATAGTTTTTGCTCTTTTGATCCGGAGTTCCATCAGGCTTTGTATCTCTAAATATTCTATGAACTTGAGGTTTAATCTCATCCCAATAGTAGTTTTCTCTCATAAATGCTGTATCAATCTCATTGTCAAAGTGACCAATGTTACAAACTACAGCTGTATTTTTTAATGTAGCCAACATTGCAGAATCACAAACATTAACATTACCTGTTGTCGTAACAATTAAATCAGTATTTCCCATTACTTCCATATTGATATCCGCCTCATTTCTTGAAACAGCGCCATCTTTATAACAGGACACAACTGCAAAACCATCCATACAGGCTTGCATCGCACATATAGGATCTGATTCAACAACACTTACTATCATTCCTTCTTGAGCTAAACTGGCTGCTGATCCTTTACCAACATCACCATAACCAATAACTAATCCTCTTTTGCCCATAAGCAGCATGTCAGTTCCTCTTTTAAGAGCATCATTAAGACTATGTCTGCAACCATACTTGTTATCATTTTTTGCTTTAGTAACCGAGTCATTAACGTTAATTGCAGGTATTTTTAATTCACCTTTTTCTAACATTTCTTTTAGTCTATGAACTCCAGTAGTAGTTTCTTCTGAAACTCCATGAATAGTTTCTAACATTTCAGGAAATCTTTCATGAACCATTGCTGTAAGATCACTCCCATCATCAAGAATCATATTGGCATCCCAAGGCTTTCCGTCTTTACATATAGTTTGTTCGATACACCATTCAAACTCTTCATCAGTTTCCCCTTTCCAAGCAAAAGTTGGTATACCTCTAGCAGCCATAGCTGCGGCAGCATGGTCTTGAGTAGAGAAAATATTACATGATGACCATCTTAGTTCAGCACCAAGATCTATTAGCGTTTCCATTAAAACAGCAGTTTGAATAGTCATATGAATACAACCCATAATCTTGGCGTTAGCCAGGGGTTGCTCATCTCTATACTTATCTCTTAGAGCCATAAGGGCTGGCATTTCGTTTTCAGCAAGAGAGATCTCTCTTCTTCCAAACTCAGCTAAGTTAATATCCGCGACTTTATAATCATTATCCATTTGTTTTCCTATTATTTATTAAAAATTCTACTGTGAAATATCTGAAGCTTTATCCGTTCTTTCCCATGAAAGGTCAATATCAGTTCTGCCAAAATGACCATAAGCTGCAGTTGGTTGATATATTGGCCTTTTCAGATCAAGCATATTAATTAAGCTTTTTGGTCTAAGGTCAAATTCTTCCTCAACTATTTTTATAATTGCTTCTTTTGATATTTTTTCACTGTTAAAAGTTTCAACATGTATTGATGTTGGTTGAGCAACGCCAATGGCATATGAAACTTGAATCTCACAGTAGTCTGCTAGGCCTGCTGCAACGATATTTTTTGCAACATATCTTGAAGCATATGCTGCGGATCTATCGACTTTAGAAGGGTCTTTCCCTGAGAAAGCACCACCACCATGTCTAGCCATACCGCCATATGTATCAACAATAATTTTTCTTCCTGTTAGCCCACAATCTCCTACAGGACCCCCAATGACAAACTTTCCAGTTGGATTAATATAGATGTTAGTTGTGTCTAATAGCCACTCTTCAGGAACAACTGGCTTAATTATTTTCTTCATTACCTCGCTCTTAACCTCTTCTTGGCTTACATTTTCGTCGTGTTGTGTAGATAAAACTACAGCAGATAGGCCCTCAATCGTCTTGCCATCATCTGAATAAATAACACTAACCTGGCTTTTAGCATCTGGTCGCAACCATTTTATTTCATCATTTTTCATTACATCTGCTTGTTTTTTAACAAGCCTATGAGCTAAATCTATTGGCAATGGCATTAGTGATTCGGTTTCATTACAAGCATATCCAAACATTAAGCCTTGGTCTCCTGCTCCCTGCTCTAGGTTTTCTCCTTCTCCCTCAGTAACACCCTGAGAAATATCAGGTGATTGTTCAAAAACTAGATTAGTGAACTCACAGGTATTTCCATTAAATCCATAATCTTCTGAGTTATAGCCAATACTATTAATAGTTTTTCTTACTATAGGCTCTAGATCAGGACTTGCTAAAGATGTTATCTCTCCAGCTATAAAAACCATGTTGTTTTTAATCATAGTTTCACAAGCAACCCTACTATTAGGGTCTTCTTTTAAATAAGCGTCGAGAATTGCATCAGAAACCTGATCACAGACTTTATCTGGATGGCCTCCCGATACGGATTCAGAAGTAAATATATAACTCATTTATTTCTCCAAAAAGCATTTCAAAAACAGTGAAATAAATTATTTTTTAGCATCTCATTAGAGCAAAAAATATAAAAATCACAAACCTTCATCTTTTATAGCAATTTATAAAGTTTTTTGCTATGAATTTCTTTCTTAAAACACTATTATTTAATCTTTAATCATTAAAAAATAAATGCATAACTCAGAGCCTACCAACGCCTTAAGATTTCTATCAATTGATGCAGTTCAAACAGCCAATTCTGGACACCCAGGAATGCCAATGGGCATGGCAGAGATCGCTACAGCCCTATGGAAGAATCATTTAAATCACAACCCTAAAAATCCTCATTGGTTTAATAGGGATAGGTTTGTTTTATCAAACGGTCACGGCTCAATGCTTTTGTATAGTTTATTGCACTTAACAGGATATAAAATATCAATAGAAGATTTAAAAGATTTTCGAGTATTTAAATCTAAAACCCCAGGACATCCAGAATATGATTTAGATTATGGAATTGAAACAACAACTGGCCCATTGGGTCAAGGTATAGCTAATGCAGTTGGGATGTCTATTTCAGAAAAAATTCTATCAGCGCAATTTAACAAAGATGACTGTAAGGTAATAGATCACTTTACGTATGCATTTTTAGGAGATGGCTGCCTTATGGAGGGTATATCTCATGAAGCCTGTTCATTTGCTAGCACCCATAATCTTGGTAAATTAATTTGTTTTTATGATCAAAATGGAATATCTATTGATGGTGAGATTGACAATTGGTTTACAGACGATACTGTAAAAAGATTTGATAGCTACGGCTGGCAAACTATAAGTGTTGATGGGCACAGTTTAGATGAGTTAAATGCTGCAATTGTTTCAGCCAAAGCAGAGACAGACAAACCAACCATGATTTTCTGTAAAACTACCATTGGTTTTGGTTCTCCAAACAAATCAGGAACCTCCGATGCCCATGGGGCTCCTCTTGGTAATGAAGAGATTGCCAAAACAAGAGAGGCCTTAGGATGGAAACATGAACCTTTTCATATTCCAGATTCAGTTTATGATTTTTGGGATGCATCTGAGGCTGGTGAAGACAAAAACTCAGAATGGGCTGACATGGTGGGTGTTTATAAAGAAAAATACCCAGAAGAACATGGCGAACTTCAAAGAAGAATAGCATCTGACATGCCAAGAGATTTCGAAGAAAAATATAATAAATTTTTAAACGAGTGTAATGATAATGACTCTTCAATGGCAACAAGAAAATCTTCTCAAGTTTCTTTAGATTTTTTTGTCAAAGAGCTTCCTGAATTAGTTGGAGGCTCTGCAGACTTAACACCGTCTAATAATACTTTTTCTAAGTCGAGCACCACCTTTTCAAATGAGAATCCATCGGGTAATCATATTAATTATGGCGTTAGAGAGTTCGGCATGTCCGCGATTATGAATGGAATGGTTTTACATGGAGGCATCAAGCCTTATGGAGCAACATTCCTAGTTTTTACTGACTACGCAAGAAATGCTGTTAGGCTTTCTGCCTTAATGGAGCTTCCAAATATTTTTGTTTATACTCATGACTCAATAGCTCTTGGTGAAGATGGCCCAACTCATCAGCCAATAGAACATCTTGTAACTTTACGTGCCACACCTAATCTAAATAACTGGAGACCTGCAGATTTGGTTGAGACAGCAGTTGCTTGGAAAAATGCAGTTTCATCTTCAAAAACTCCAACCTGCCTAGTTTTTAGCAGACAAAACACAACACCTTTATCAAGAACGCCTGATCAGATTAAGAATATAAATAAAGGGGGTTATTTATTAAAAGAGCATAATGATCCCAAATTAACTCTCATAGCCTCTGGTAGCGAGGTTCAATTAGTGCTTGATGCCGCAGATAAACTTGAAGAGAATGGAATTAATGCAAACGTTGTTTCTATGCCATGTTTAGACATATTTCTAGATACTGATGATGCTTATCAATCTTCTATAATAAAAACAGATCTCCCAATCTTGGCTGTTGAGCTGGGGCATCCAAATTCTTGGTACAAGCTATTAAATAAAAATGACAAGGTACTAGGAATTGATAGTTTTGGTGAATCTGCACCCGCCAATGTCTTGTTAGAACATTTTGGGTTCACAATACCAAACGTAGTTGATATAGCTAAATCAT
>Ga0209119_1000337_pt1 | contig 47643 bp, 44 predicted proteins | sample COG_03_FD_184747 | JGI IMG/M metagenome (GOLD analysis project Ga0209119, IMG submission 184747) | Pelagic Microbial community sample from North Sea - COGITO 998_met_03 (SPAdes) (version 2) | ecosystem: Environmental > Aquatic > Marine > Neritic zone/Coastal water | place: Helgoland, sampling...
CTGACCTAAGTAGTCAGTTGTGAATTGATTTCACACGAGGCAAAGCCGACTGATGAACTCCTATTTATTAAAATAAAAACATGAATAAATTGTATTTTTACGTGAGGATTCACAAGTGGCTAGGCTTTTTGCACGGCTGTCTAATTGTTGTGAATTGATTTCAAATTGTATTTTTACGTGAGGATTCACAAGGGTGTGTGTTTTTCTAGTTTTCATATCATTGTTGTGAATTGATTTCAAATTGTATTTTTACGTGAGGATTCACAAGATTAGATTAGGACTGTAAAATTACTACCAAGTTGTGAATTGATTTCAAATTGTATTTTTACGTGAGGATTCACAAGCCCATCCAACTGAAGGAGTTGCTCCTAAATGTTGTGAATTGATTTCAAATTGTATTTTTACGTGAGGATTCACAAGGTTTGAAAACAATTACCAGATAGCATCGTAGTTGTGAATTGATTTCAAATTGTATTTTTACGTGAGGATTCACAAGCGATGGTTTAACAGGAACACATACTTCTCAGTTGTGAATTGATTTCAAATTGTATTTTTACGTGAGGATTCACAAGTATCAAGCGGATTTGGACTCAACCACAAAAGTTGTGAATTGATTTCAAATTGTATTTTTACGTGAGGATTCACAAGGTCAATCCCGCTGTACTGAGTAAAATCAATACAGCGGGATTCCTTTTTGAATTAAAAAAATACTGCTATCCCAAATTTATAATGATTGATCTGGATGGTTTTTCAGTTCTAATCTATTTAAAACAATTGTAATTGTTGCGTTGGTTGTGGCATATCTACTTCTTTAATGCCATGAAATAGTTCCATATTTCCAAACTGTTTATCCGTTATTTCTAAAATACATACTTTACCATGCTTAGGAAGGCTCCTTTTTACGCGTTTGCTGTGTACTTTTGCGTTTTCTCTGCTAGGGCAGTGCCGTAAATAAATGGAAAACTGAAACATGGTAAAGCCATCATCAATTAATTTTTTTCGAAATTGGCTGGCTTCTTTTCGTTCTTTTTTAGTTTCCGTTGGTAAGTCAAAAAACACAAGTACCCACATAATTTTATACGCATTATAACGGTTATCGGTTGGCATCATTAAACAATTAATCTAAGACAGGATATTTTATGTGTCTTAATTCTCCTGAATAGCATTTATAAAGACTGGCAGTGGTAGTAGTCACCGCTATTAATAAAGGCCTAACAATACCGTCTATTTTCACATCCTGAGTTGCGATAGTCAATAAATGCGCTTTTATCTCTTTTGTTAATTCCTCTTGAGCACCATGTATGGAAACATAATTAAAAACTAATTTATCAATAAAAGGTCTATAGGGCTCCATAATATCATCTGCCAAACAATACGGATTGTATTTATTACGATGATAAATCCCTAAAACAGGCAACAAACCACTACTTACCAAAGCTCTAGCCACAATACTTCGTAAAATGGCATATCCAAAATTTAATACGTTATTCGGTTCTTCCCCAAAACGGCTTCTTGAAAAATCATCAAATAAATGTTTCCAATAATATTGAGCTGCCATCCCTTCTCTATTTGTAACATCGCCACTTTTCACGTCCAACCCATAGGCAAGCATTGGTTTGCTTTTTTTATTATTCAATGCTAAAAGTAACTGTTGATTCTGTATTTTTTGCTCAACCGTCTGTTTCCATAATTGCTTTTTTAAAGGCTCGGACGCTTGCAATTGGTGTTTAAGCCGTTCAGAATATTCTGAATGTCCATACAGCGGCAACATTAAACCTAAGGGTAAATGATGCGCATCGCAATTAACAACCGCCACATGATTCCCTTGCAAACGAATGAGTAATTGATTGCTAATGGTGATTTGAAAATGGTCTAAAACCAACACTGCCATATCTTCAATTGGGACAGTTCCTTTTGTCGTTTTGGTTGTGGCATCCTCAATCAGCATTTGGTTTTGCTTCAGTTTTAAATATGCTGGATTACCAATATAAATGGTCTTTTTAATCATACCAGAATCTATTTAATATTCTCCTCTATGAACGATGTCTCCTAAATGGTTTAACCGAACTTTTACAATATCCTTAAACAAAGGAAGACTTTTACAAACTACATAAGTAATATTCTTTAATGCTTTATTATCTTCGATTTTTGTCTCTAAATGATGTCTAAAAACATAATCTCGTACAGCGGAATTTCCATAGTCTACTTTTGAAAGTTTCTGTACCCTAAACAAGTTTTTACTAATTAGCAACCTATTTTTAACATCTAATAAGTCGATTTCTTTAGGGTTGAAATTTTCATTCGGAAATATAAACATTTCATTTTGCTTCATGGTATACAAAAACTTCCAGCCTAATGATTCGTTCAAAGTCATGTCAACTATTGGCAATCCTGCATTGACCCTTGATACAGCTTCGTAAAATGAAACTATATTATCGTGCAATTTTCCGTTTTTATCACTATAAATAGCAACATGATGATTATTCCCAGTACTTACAAAATCGGAAGGAATCTCTACTCCGTTTTCACCTAAAATCGTAGTTCCAAAATGGTCTCTTTTATGATGCAAGGTTTCAACATTACTTACACCAGATATAGCAACTCTTTTTATTTTAATGCCCTTTTCTTTATTTAACCATAGTGGATTTTTATCTAAATCCGAAAATGCTTCTTTAGCTTCACCTCCAAATTCCTCCAATCTGTTCTCTAAAATCTCCCTAATTTTTAAATCTTGAACTTTTTGCAAGCTTTTTAGATCTTTAAAATTATCTGCATTTACAAGTTTTCTAATCGTGTAGATTGTTTCAAAATACTGCGTTTTCACTTCATTTGGAATCGTTTCCCCAGTCTCCAACAAAACAGGCTTCTTACTTAAACTATTTATACCTGCAAACGCCTTTTTAGGATCGCCATTATTTTCTTGAAGTCTTTTTAATAAAGCTATTTTATAGATAGGTTTTGTAACCTGCTCTATTTTCTCTAAAGTAAATTTAGCAGATATCTTTTCTATTTTCACAACAACACGTTTACGTCCTGCATATACAGTCTCTTTATGTAATTGCCCTCTAGGCGTAAGCTGAGTAACTTTTTTAATACCGCCTTTAGTCTTAATTTTATTCTTGTTTTTGGTGACAACTTTGTTTTTTGCTTTAAACGAAATTAAAATAGCTTCAATGTGTTTTTTTGCTTCTTCCCTAAAATTAGTCATCGGAGGAATAAACCTTCGTTTTTTACTTCCATTTTCTGGACCATACATTTTTGTTATTTTATTCCTAACCGCAAAAAGCTCTTTGTTTTTCTCAAACCTAGATGCGTTTAAATGATTCAAATAATTAACATGATTATAGGTTGTAAAGGCAACCGTTAAAGCATCCATTGCATGGTGTCGGTGGTCGTTACGTTTTGTCCAATCAATAATTTGCTCTATTTTTTTACCGTTTTTACGTTCTTGCATTTCAGTTAAGCCTAAAGCTCTGTACTTTGGAAGGTTTAATTCTTTCATGATATTTATCAAATCCCAATCCTCCCGAAGTTTATCAGTAACTCTTCCTGTGGTAGTGTTCACCGTTCTAAAAACTTCCAACAATAACTGTTTAGCCTTTTTTGCAATGTATTGGCTGTTACGTAAATCGCGCTCAATAAAATCGTCAGGTAATTCACTCTCTTTCATCAAAAGTTTGTTGTACTTAGCTTTACTTATGGCTTTGTTGCCATAGAATGTGCTTACTCTAGCCTTGTAATTTTCCAAATCGGATAAAAAATAACTTTCAATAAAATCAAAAGCGGTTGAATCTCCTTTATCTTTATTGGGTTTGCTAAATGCCAGGGTTTTATTTGAAAAGGAATCATCAAAGAGTTTTGCTTTTGGTATGATGTGTTCTATTTCTATTTGTGAAGAAAATAATAATTCTTTTGGAATGTAAGTGTTTGTGTATATGGTTTTATACCCATTACTACTTAATTCTTCGTATAATTTATAACGAATAATATCGTTTCTAGATGCATTTTGAATACCAAAATCTTTGGTTAAAATTTTGCGAATATCCTCATGTCTTCTCTTTCCAGCATTGACATAGCTAGTTGTTTCCGCTCTTTCTTTAGCCGATTTTTTTAGCTCTCTTGCCAATTCTACTCTAATTTCATCGGGTTTCCCATAAGTTTCAACCACTTGATTAATGACATTAATCATTTGATTTAAAATTTTTTCAACAACTGGATTTCTTAAACTATTTTTTGGAAGCAAACTCAAAGCATCTTTTAAAGTTCTCGCAGCTGCTTCTTCTTTCGTTAAATGATGAGAATGTCTGTATCCTGCAAGGCTACAGGCTTCTGAAAATTCATGCCCAACTTTTAAATAGGGTAATATTTTTTTTACGGCTCTAGCGCTTATGTTTCCATAATCTTGCGAAAATGAAATAGCAGATAACATCGCTCCATATTCTGGTTTAAAACCATACGTATTAAAAAGGTTCTTTTTTAAGGAAGTATTAGAATTCCCATATAAAAGCACATCTTCTTTTTTTGTTTTCACATCATCTTCACTAGCATACAATAAATGCCAAAGTTGATACCCTAATTGTTTGGAAAAATCATTCCCTTCAATATCACTATCAAATTTTAAGATTTCTGGCTTAATGCCTATAAGAGGAAAAATGTTTGTTAATTCATTTTTAATTTCTTTAGCCGATTTTTTTGACCAATCAAAACCATAACCTTCATTTTCGGCTATTTCATGATAGACATTGTATAAAGCTTTATTTGTGGTATTACCATCTAAACTTTCTTTATAATTTATAACCCAAAAATTTTTGGGTAGTTCCATCAATTTTAAAACCACATCAGGTTTTAAATCTCCCCTTAAGTTTAATTCTTCAAAAAGCAAGTCTTTGTCTTCTTGGCTTAAAATTTTGGTTTCTTTAGTTTCTGAATTTTCAAACTCAATATTATTTAGGATTTGCCAAATTTTAAATTCTTGAAATAGCGGCGAAGACTTTGGAAGCACTTTATGATATTTTTCAAATTCACAAGTAGAAATAAGATGTTTTTGTGATTTCAGTTTCCGTTGATAAAAAATGACTACATCCCTAATTTCATCTTTTAATTCTGTTGTTAATTGCGAATGGAATTGAGATTGCATTTCCCAAAGTTTTTCAAATTCATCCAAATAATCCTGTCTATAAAACACTTGATTCTTTAGGCTAGTATGCGGGTTTTTTTGAATTTGATTGTATAAATTTTCACCAACGGTTTCTTGCTTAAAAAACAACTCCTTACTTCGGTCGCTAATCGCTCCTAAATAACCACTAGAATTGTTTAAATTATTATTAATCTCTACTAGAACATAGGCCACTTCTGGCAATTCTAATTGTTTAGTCAAAGCCTCTACGCGCCATCTATAATGTTGCAGCTTAACAATGTCTCTTTTTCCTTTATTCTCAGCGGTATAAATTTGATGAATGGCTAAAAATCGTTTCCGAGTACTCTGGAGTCCTTGACCTTCTAATGATTTATAAAATTCGTTTGTAAAAATTTGAGGGTAAAATTGCATTTGAAACGTCCAAATAGCATCAAATTCTGCCTTTAAATCGGAGCGGTAAAAATCTGGAATGTATTTTTTTTCTTGCTCCAATAATCCCAAAACAAACTGACCTGGTGTTATTTGACGATCATACAATTCTTTAGCCACCGCCATCCCGTCAATTAAATTTCCTTCTCCCTCATTTTTAGCTTTTCGACTACTTTTATAGCCTCTTTTTTTATTGATAGATAAAAGTACTCTGGCAAATGCTTCCAAATCAATTTTTTCATTGGCTGCTTTTGCTCTAAAAGCAAGCGTTTCAAAAGTAACAGCATTTCCTGTTTCTGTTAAAAGCGTATTGTTATTTATAAGATTTTCTCTTAATAGAATTTCAATTAAATTTTCTCTTCTCAATTTAAAACGCTGTAAATTACGTCTTGCGCCACGTTTTAAAGTTCTATCGGCGTTTATTGTTAATGGCCTTCCTTTTTCAAAGTCAGTTTTTTCATCAACACTCAAAGGATTTACGCGCACTCCTAACTTTAAGATTTCTGATGTTTCATTTTTATTTTGAGCTTCATTTACCAAAGCCCAACCAATGGAGTTGGTTCCTAAGTCTAAACCTAATACTTTTTTCATTACTTATTCCTTTTTACTTTAATTTTTTAAAAATGATAATTACTGAGATATTCCATTTATGGACATCCGAAATTTCAATTAAAAATATTTTGTTATATTGCACTACAATTTGAAATCAATTCACAATAAGGATTATTCCGTTGTGAAAACATTCAAAGCGGTTCACACGAATCGCTTTTTTTCATATATAAAGTAGTTCTGTTAAAACTTTATTGATGATTTTTTACTTTATTCACAGCATAAAACTTTTTCCATTTAGTTAAATTCCTTTTGAAGATCTAGACTTGGGGCCTGATCACACACGTAATTATTAATCTAAAAGTCCATCCAGAAATTTATCTAATCCATTTGCTTTTGCGAATTCTAGCGTTTTGTTCCCTGCCTCCAACAGTTTTTTAATATTATCAGGCGATGCATTAGACATATCAGCAGAATAATTTTGATTCTCTTTTGGAGTATCGATCCGCATATAGGCTCCAGGGTCAGTCGGCTGTAGAGCCCCGTAGATCTCATTCATTTGAAAAGCCACCGTATCAATACTTCCATCCATCATAATATCTGGGATGGTCTTTGCCCATTTCAATAGACTCCATCTAGCACTTTTTTCTTTATTTTTAAGTTTAAAGCCGCCGCCGCCTGTACCGATGGATAAAATGTACATATGACTCGCGGAAGGCTCGTTGTTATTTCGGTCTTTAAAGTTGGTGTTTCTAGCTTCCGCATATGCACACATTGTAGGGTTGTTGGCAAATACACCTCCGTCTAAATTTATCATGGCAGACAACTCTTTATTTGCTTGGTTTTTTGTTGCAATATTTTTTATTTTTGCCGGAGGAAAATAGGTTGGAGCTGCAGATGTTGATCGTAAAACGTCCCGTACATAAAACTCTCTTTTAGAAGTGTCTTCATTGCTTGTAAAAAAGAAAGAAGATCTAGTATTCATATTATAAGTTGTGATAAGGCAGGGTTTTATGAGCTTACTTATTAAAAGGTCTCCAAATTTTTGTTTAAGTAAATTTTCTAAATTTCGTGGGCTAAACATGGTTGCATTTCTTAGCCCCCACAACCGTTTGAAATCACTTTTTTTTGAGGCATTAAAAATTGTGTAGCCCTCTTTAACATAAAAATCTAAAGCTTCTGAAGCAGCATATTTTGCTTTGGTTTGATCTCCATGCTGAGGGGCTAAATAAATGGCCGTTAGAATTCCCCCCGTGCTCGTTCCAGAAATAAAATCAAAGTGATCGGAAATAGTGGTTCCTGGTATTTTTTTCTCTAGATATTTCTCTATATACTTAATAATAGTTGCAGGGATAATACCTCTGATTCCTCCACCATCTAAGGATAAAATGCGTACTTTTTTCTTACTTTTCATACTATTTTTTTAACATTATCGTATGAGAATAATTGCTGATATTTCATACAGCACACTTATTTCAATAAAATAATATTTAAAACTTCAGTCAAATTCTTTTTTAGGATGTAGATTTGGAGCCACAATCAAAGCATAAACCTATAACTTATTTTTTAAAATTCCTAAAAATACTGACATAAGTAGTTGATTTTAAATAAGTTGTAATTTAATTCAACTATTAAAAATGTATTAAAGTTTAATAAAACAACGTTCATAATCTGTTAACTTTAGAATAGACTTACAGCAAATTTTTTAGCAAGAAATTAGTAATACTTAAGGATTTAGTTGATATTTTTGTTCCATGATGGAAGAACAGGTGATTCTTGTCAATGCACAAGACGAACAAATCGGCACCATGCCCAAAATGGAAGCTCATGAAAAGGCCGTTTTACACCGGGCGTTTTCGGTTTTTATTTTTAATGCCAACAACGAATTAATGCTGCAACAACGAGCTGCTCATAAATACCATTCGCCATTGTTGTGGACCAATACCTGTTGTTCCCACCAACGCGTAGGGGAGTCCAACATCGAAGCTGGTAGCCGTCGTTTGCAAGAAGAGATGGGCTTTGTAACGCCGCTCAAAGAAACCACTTGGTTTATTTATAAAGCGCCTTTTGACAATGGACTCACCGAACACGAATTGGATCATATTATGGTCGGACAGTATGAGGCTGCACCCCTTATCAACCCCGATGAGGTAGAAGCTTGGAAATGGATGCCTTTGGAAGCCGTAAAAGCTGATATCAAAACCCAGCCTGCTTTATACACCGAATGGTTTAAAATCATATTTGAAAAATTTTACGAACATATAAATACTAGCAATGAGAGTCACCATAAGTAGAAAAGCACATTTTAATTCGGCACATAGATTGTACCGACCCGATTGGAGTTTTGAGAAAAACGATGCCATTTTTGGAAAATGTAACAACCCCAATTACCACGGTCATAACTATGATTTAACCGTCAGTGTTACCGGCGAAATTGATCCTGAAACTGGTTTTGTGATGGATGTTAAAATCTTGAAAGACTTCATCAAATCGGAAGTGGAAGACGCTTTTGATCATAAAAATTTAAACTTAGACGTTCCAGAATTTAAAGACTTAAATCCAACAGCTGAAAATATAGTGGTGGTCATTTACGATAAATTAAAAAAAGTGCTTACCAACGATTTAGATTTGGAAGTAACCCTTTATGAAACAGCTCGTAATTTTGTAACCTACTCTGGAAACTAAAAGTATGAGTACTCTCTATCCTTTAAAATTCCAACCCATTCTCAAAAATAAAATCTGGGGTGGACAAAAACTACAGCAGCTTTTAAATAAACCAACCACAGCCACAGACGCCGGTGAAAGTTGGGAAATCAGTGATGTTGAAGGCGATACCTCTTTGGTGGCCAATGGGCCTTTGAAAGGCACCTCTTTAAAATCACTCATAGAAACGTATACGTCAGACCTGATGGGTGCAAAGAATTTTAGTCAATTTGGAACTAAATTCCCTTTGCTTATAAAGTTTATCGATGCCAAAGAAGATTTATCGGTTCAACTACACCCCAATGATCAACTCGCTAAAGAGCGCCACAATAGTTTTGGTAAAACCGAAATGTGGTATGTGCTTCAAGCAAATCCAGACTCTAATTTGATAGTTGGATTTAATCAAGATATGACGCAAGAGTTATATGTAAAACACTTAGAAGATAAAACACTTCAAAGCATCCTAAATTTTGATACTGTGAAGGCTGGGGACACCTATTTCATAGAAGTGGGGCGTATTCATGCGATTGGCGCGGGGGTACTTTTAGCAGAAATTCAACAGACCAGCGATATTACGTATCGCGTATATGATTGGGATCGTGTAGATGCCGATGGTAATGAACGCGAATTGCACAATGACATCGCTTTAGAAGCGTTTGATTTTGATATGCCTGAGAATTTTAGGGTGCAGTATTCTCAAGAGTTGAATGTTTCTACAGAACTAGTCAGTTGTCCGTATTTCACAACCAATGTTCTCGAAGTAACTGAGACCATTTCGAAAAATAATACGCACGATTCCTTTATGATTTATATGTGTGTAGAGGGAAATGCGTCTTTGGAAGTAGATGGAGCGCTTACCGAAATATCAATAGGGGAGACGGTTTTAATTCCCGCGAGTATTGAAACGTTTTCAATTTCTTCAAATCATGCGAAACTTTTAGAAGTTTATATTGAACTCGTTTAAGCTTTTTCAATCAGCTAAAAAAGGGCCCTTTTTCACCCACTTTTTGTCTTTTTTAACTTCCGTAACGCAGCTACGCAACTAAAAAAACCTTCAATTGGATTAAAATTGATTAATTTTCGCTACAATTCTAAAAGTTTAAACGAGTTCAGTTAAAATTACGTAATTTTGCAAAAACAAAAATTATAAATAATGGCTAACGTTAGAAATTTAAAGAAAGATATTAATTACGTCTTAGGAGACATCATTGAAGCAGTATACATTTGGGAATATGCCAATACTGATAAAGACACCAAAAAAAGTGAAGCAATAATCGACGAGGCTATTTCAACTTTTGATGAATTGATTGAGAAGGTAAACGCAAAAAGTATTGAAAATCAAAAAGCACATTTCAAAGGAATTGCTAAAGATCTAGAAACAAAAGGAAAAGCATTAATCGAAAAGATTAACGCCCTCTAAATTACTCAGACTTTATAGTCTCAATATATGCCTCCAAAATAATTCCATACTTGGAATTTGCTATTTTTGGGGGCAATACTTTGTTTATGGTATCCAAGAACTTCACATTGGCATCATAAATTTCTGAAACCGCCACAAACGGCGCTACTTCACTGTCCTTATTGTTTATTGCGAAATTAATAGTGTATAAATAACTACGCTTGGTTATTTTATCCATCTCTAGCAACAGAGAATCTGATTGTTTTTGCTTGCCATCTTTTTGAGCATTTAATTGGAGTTCAATGAGGTCTAGTCGTTGGTCTTTAAACCGTCCTAGATTTTTATAGTAGGTATCTAAAAGTTTTTGTTGAATACTCCCTTCTATTTGTGCATCAAACTTGAAACGTTTCAAACTTGTGTGTATAGTTGTTGTTCCTTTATCTGCAAAAAAGGAGATACGCTCGGCATCAATATCCTCAGAAATACTTAGAAATAATAATTCAGCCTCGTCTAGGTCGTGCTCTAGTTCAAAATTGATTGTGCTGTTCATAACCAAAGAATCTAAGGTCACAAAGCCGCCATCATTCACATGTTGAAGGTAGAGAGTTCCTTTTTGAAACCCTTTAATTGTGCCACTAACAGTCGTGTTTTTAGTAGGTTGACTACAGGCCGTAATTAAAATTATAAGGATAAAATAAATGCTATTTCTCATGGTTGATTTTTAGACTCAAATATAATTATTTTAAGCGGTTGCAGCTGCTAATTCCATAAGAATTGTACAGCCAATAGCCGCAATCGTTCCGATGGCATAGCCTAAGACTGCTAAGAGTACGCCTACACTAGCTAATGAGGGGTGAAATGCCGCAGCTACAATAGGTGCAGAGGCCGCAGCCCCTACATTGGCTTGACTTCCGACGGCTAAAAAGAAATAGGGTGCTCGTATCAATTTTGCGACCACAATCAACAGAATGGCGTGAATGCTCATCCAAACGACGCCAATAGCAATCAATCCTGTATTATCAAAGATCAAAGTTAGATCCATTTTCATGCCGATACTGGCCACCAAAATATAAATAAAAACACTACCGATTTTACTGGCGCCAGCACCTTCATAATTTTTTGCTTTTGTAAAGGAAAGTCCTACAGCTACGAGAGTTGAAATACTAATTAACCAGAAGAATGAAGACCCCAAAAACGTAAAGATATTCCTAAATGTACCAGATTCAATAGTGGCGACGTACTTACTGAAAAAGGGTGCTAGATAGCCCGATGCGATGTGCGCAAAACTGACGGTTCCGAAGGCTATACCGATCATAATCATAATATCCGTAAGCGATGGGTTACGCTTGATACTTTCGGTGAAGGTTGAGACTTTGTCTTTTAGAGTTTCGATAGCTGTCGTATCTGCTTTCAACCATTTATTAATACGGTCAGATTTTCCGATTCCAATTAATAATAGGGCCATCCATATATTAGCAACTACAATATCTACAAACACCATGCCTCCAAATAATTTTTGATTATAACCATATATTTCGAGCATTGCTGTTTGGTTGGCGCCTCCACCAATCCAACTCCCTGCTAGTGTAGAAAGGCCTCTCCAAACGGCATCTGCTCCAATGCCGCCAACGGTTTCAGGAGAGACTAATGCAATCAAATAAATGGCGATCGGTCCACCGATGATGATCCCTAAAGTTCCAGTGAAAAACATAATTAAGGCTTTCCATCCCAAATTCATAACGGCTTTTAAGTCAATGCTTAAAGTCATTAGCACCAAAGCTGCGGGCAGTAAATAGCGACTGGCAACATAGTATAAGCTGCTGCTGTGCTGGGTGGTCTCTCCTGTAGGCGTAATGCTTTCCCAATCGGGAGCAATCCATCCTAAAGTAGTAAATAACGCAGGAATCATATAGGCCATAAAAAGTCCAGGAACAATTTTATAAAATTTGTGCCAAAACCCAGTGGGTCTAGATTCGGTATAAAATATCAGTGCGATGGCCGCCATGAGTAAACCAAAAACAATGGTATCGTCTGTAAAAAATGGCGTCGTGTCTATCATGAATGCTTAGTTTTATATTTCAAATATAGATAAATAGTCTTTGGCACGAATCTTGTAATTTACAAAATTGTATTACAGAATTTTTTTAGTAATATTATTTTGGTTGGTTAGTGCTTAAAAGCATCATTTTTTAAATGATGCTTTTTTCATTTAATTTTACTGAGGAGTGTTAAATTTTTAACAGGACTGCCTTATTATGTGAAAGTTAAGTTAAAATAATATTTATCTAGCGTTCTGGCACGAAAGTTGACATTAGTCTTTTATATTATTTTGTTAGTAATATATTTTGGTTGGTTAATAGTTAAAAGCATCATTTTTCAATGGTGCTTTTTTCTTTTTGAATAAAATCGACAATGCGTTCAATGACTTCAGGCATTACAGGATAGGTCTTGTCATTATAAGATTTTGAGTTCACCAAATCATCGCCATTAATTTCAAACAAAAGATGATTCATGTTTTCTATAATAAATAATTCGGCATCTTCTTTCGCTTCTTTTAATAACTGCGCTTCGGTACTGTTTACTTGTAAGTCTTTAGTTCCATTAAGAATCAGCACAGGAATTTCTAAATCTTTAATAAGTTCTTTTGGATTGTATTGCATCCAATTAATCATAAAGGGTTGTATCTCTAAATTGAACATAGAACTCAAAGGTTGAGGGAAATCCGTAGTCGTTTGCCCACTTTTAAGTACTTCTAAGACGCGTTTCGTATCTGCTATAAAATAAGGCGCTGTTTTTGAGATCTGCTCCAAAATAATTTGGTCTATAGAATTTGCTGCTCCAGCCAAAGAAATAAATCCGTCCACTCCAACTTCAGTCGCTAAAAGACCTACCAAACTCCCTTGGCTATGGCCAGCAATAATGATTGATTTGTAAGAAGGTTTGAAATGATTGACAACGGATTTAGCATCAGTTACAAAGTCATCAAAACGAATGTTTTTATCTAAATTTCGTGTTCGGAGTTGTTTTACAATGCGTTTGTCATATCTAAAGGATGCAATACCATTTTCAGATAAGCCTTCGGCAAGTTTTTTTAGCATATCATTTTTCATGAAGGACTGATTTCCGTTTCTGTCAGTGGGGCCCGATCCAGGAATTAAAATGACAAGCGGTGGGTTTTCTACAGATTCAGGTGTCAATAAAGTGCCATCAATATGGCGGTTAATTGTGATCTCAGTTGCTGAATAATTTTGGGCTCTAGAAGTAGACGTCACGCTTAAAAAAAATAAAACTAATGAAAAGATGTGTTTTGTCATACTGTAATTATTTAAGGAATCTAAATGTTAAGTTAATTCGTTTGCCTATGGGTTTTTTAGTTTTTGGAATCTGATGAAGCCAGTGGTGTTGCGTTGCCCCTTTCATCATTAATAAGCTCCCGTTTTGTAAAATTAGTTTATGTTTTATGGCCTTATTATTTTTATGTTTCAGATGAAAAATTCGTTCAGCACCCAAACTCACAGAAGCAATCACGGGGTTTATTCCAAGCTCTTTTTCATCATCGGCATGCCATCCATTACTGTCATGACCATCTCTATACAAGTTCAGTAAACAGGAGGTAAATGTTGTTTTTGTAGCCGTTTCAATTTTTTGTTTTAATGAATTTAAAATAGGAGTAAATTTGTGCGGTATCATTGAGATATTTGAATAGCCGTAAGACTTCTCATTGTTAGCAAAAAAAGCAGTTAAACGTGGCTGCTTAAATACCTTTCCGTACACTCTAATGTCATCTTCTTTCCAGGGCGTATTAATTTCTAATTCCTTGAATAGTGTAATAGATGTCTCAAGTCCTAAAAAACCAGGATAATAATCAATTTCAGCATCCAAAAGTGGAAGCTTAATTATTTCGGATGAATCAAATAAAGACATAGATGTATTTTGCTCTAAAAATAATCTAAGTTTTTATTTGAGAGGTAAATTTTTATTTATTTTTTATAATTATCCAAAAAAAAGCTGCCCTTTTGGACAGCTTTCATTTTTCAAGATAATAAGTAAAGAAAAACTTATTTAATCATTTCATAACTACGATTGATAAAATTGGTCAACGCTTCTCCTTTCAAAAGTCCCTGAGACAATTGTGCTAAATCTAAGCTTTGAGTGATTAAACGTTCTTGTTTTTTCTTTGTTTTTGTGTTTAAAATCTCACTAACCAATTCAGAGTTGGTGTTCACAATAAGGTTATGCATTTCAGGCATATTCCCCATTCCAAACATTCCGCCGCCGCCGCCAGTCTGCTGCATTTCCTTCATACGACGCATAAACTCAGGTTGTGTAATCATAAAAGGAGCAGAGTTACTGTCCATAGTTTCTAGTTGTACCATGAATTTTTCTGAAGGAACGATTTCTTTTAAAATAGTTTCAAGCGTCGCTTTTTCGTCTTCACTAAGTTTAGAAATGGTAGTCTCATCTTTTTTGATTAAATTATCAACATGATCAGAATCGACACGTACAAATGAGGTGTTTTCTTTTTCGCTTTCTAATTTTTGAATTAAATGAGATACAATAGGGGAGTCTAATAATAAGACTTCATAGCCTTTTGTTTTTGCCGCTTCAATGTAACTGTGTTGCTCGTCTTTATTAGACGCATACAGAATTACTAATTTATCGTCTTTATCCGTTTGATTTGCTTTGATTTTGTTAGTAAGTTCTTCATACGTATAGTATGTTCCATCTACAGAAGGATACAATGCGAAAGCCCCAGATTTTTCAAAGAATTTATCTTCGGAGAGCATACCGTATTCAATCACAATTTTAATATCATTCCATTTGGCTTCAAAATCTTCCCTATTAGAATTGAATAGAGATTTCATTTTATCCGCTACTTTCTTAGTGATATAAGACGCTATTTTTTTAACGGCGCCATCTGCTTGAAGATAAGAACGAGAAACGTTTAAAGGAATATCTGGAGAATCGATCACACCACGAAGCATGGTTAGAAATTCTGGAACAATTCCTTCTACATTATCCGTAACAAACACTTGATTTTGATACAGTTGAATTTTATCCTTTTGCACATTCATGTCATTCCCCATTTTTGGGAAATATAAAATACCCGTTAAATTGAAAGGATAATCTACATTTAAATGAATATTAAATAAAGGTTCTTCAAATTGAGTAGGATATAACTCACGGTAAAAACTTTTATAATCTGGATCTTCTAACTCCGATGGTTGCTTAGTCCAAGCAGGGGTTGGGTTGTTAATGATATTGTCAACAGTAACTTTTCGTTGCGGTTCTGTTGTCTCTTTACCATCTTTGTCAGTAGTGGTTTCAGGTTCATGTGTATCATCATTCACTTCTTTAGTTCCAAATTTAATTGGAATCGGCATGAACTTATTGTATTTATTTAAGAGGGTTGTAATACGACTCTCTTCAAGAAATTCCGTAGAATCTTCTGCAATATGTAAAATGATCTCGGTGCCTCGTTCTGTTTTGTCTGAAACCTCCAAAGTATATTGAGGACTGCCATCACACGTCCAGTGAGCTGCGGGTTCATCTTTGAAAGATTTGGTAATGATTTCTACTTTTTCAGCGACCATGAATGCAGAATAAAAGCCTAAGCCAAAATGACCAATAATGCCAGCATCATCGATTTTGTCTTTGTATTTATCTAAAAATTCTTCAGCGCCAGAAAAAGCAACTTCATTAATATATTTTTGAACCTCTTCCGATGTCATTCCTAAACCTTGATCAATAATATGAAGTTTTTTTCCTTCTTTATCAATTTTAATTTCAATTTTTGGTGTACCATACTTAACACTAACTTCCCCAATATTGGTGAGGTGTTTTAGTTTCAGTGTGGCGTCTGTAGCATTACTCACTAATTCACGTAAAAATATTTCGTGATCGCTATAGAGGAATTTTTTAATCAGTGGAAAAATATTATCTACGGATACATTAATCGTTCCTTTGGACATAATTATATTGGTTTTAAGTTATATTGAATTTCTATAGTCAAAAAAAATACCAAATATTAAAAAGTGACAAACTGACATTTTAGTTTATATTTGTTTCACCTTTTATTCAAACATACAGCATGTACAACTCAAAAATTATTGGTTTAGGGCATTATGTGCCAGAAAACATTGTCACGAATGACGATTTGTCTAAGATCATGGATACTACGGATGAGTGGATTCAAGAACGAACCGGGATTAAAGAACGTCGTTGGGTCAAACCAGGGGATGGACAATCGACATTTACAATGGGATTGGAGGCTGCCAAAAAGGCGATTTCTAATTCTGGAATACAAAAAGAAGATATTGACCTGATTGTTTTTGCAACATTAAGTCCCGATTATTATTTCCCTGGACCTGGTGTTCAAGTACAAGAAGCTTTAGAAATTGATACAGTGGCGGCCTTAGATATTAGAGCGCAATGCTCGGGGTTTGTATATTCAATATCAGTAGCCGATCAATTTATTAAAACAGGAATGTATAAAAATATTTTGGTCATAGGAAGCGAATTACAATCCCACGGGATTGATAAATCGACCCGTGGTCGAAGTATTTCGGTTATTTTTGGAGATGGAGCTGGAGCTGCTATATTGACACGTGAAGAAAACGTAGCAAAAGGAATTCTTTCTACGCATTTACATTCTGAAGGAAAACATGCGCTAGAGCTGGCGACTGAAGCTCCCGGAATGGGAACGCGTTGGGTGACCGATATTATCAAAGATAACAATCCAGAAGATTTCAGTTACCGTCCTTATATGAATGGACAGTTTGTGTTTAAACATGCTGTCAAACGTTTTAGTGAAGTAATTACTGAGGGCTTGCAAAAAAATAAGCTTGAAGTTTCTGATATAGATATGTTAATCCCGCATCAAGCAAACTTGCGGATTTCTCAATTCATTCAAAAACGTTTTGGATTGTCAGATGACCAAGTGTATAATAACATTCAAAACTACGGAAACACCACAGCAGCCTCCATTCCTATCGCCTTGTCAGAAGCGCACGAACAAGGGAAAATTAAGGAAGGAGACACTGTTGTTTTAGCTGCTTTTGGGAGCGGATTTACTTGGGGTAGTGTAATTATTAAATGGTAGTTTTTTAGAGTTATAGAAATCCACCACCAGATTTTTCATCATTGGATCTGTTTTTTCGAGACTTAGCACTGTATTTACTGCTTCCAAATCGATACGTAAGACCTAAATAAATGGTATTACTCTCCCAATTAAATTCGCCCTCTTGGACATATGGGCTAGTGCCGTCAAATCTAAATTTAAGTGTATTGAATATATCATTGTAATTCAGACTCAAACTTCCTTTGCCTTTATCAAAACTAACTCTTGATCCGAGATTCACAAAGTACATTGGTTTGATGTTAAACTGTAAATTTGCGTTCCGACTTCTATAAAAACCAAAGGCTGTCAAGCTTACTTTTTTACTTACTTTGAAACTGTTATAAAGCCTAAAATTCCATGGAATATTATCAACCGAATTTGTTTCGGTGATGATGTCAGCCACTACGGCAGTTTCAATAGGTGCGCCTAGGCGTTCGGCAATCCCTGTAAGCGTTCTGGAATAGAGATCAAAACTGGCGTTCAAACTCCACCATTTTGCAGGTTTATAGCTGCTTGATAATTCAACCCCGTAAGCGATCGAATCGTCAAAATTATCATGTGTTAAAATCAAACGCCCAGAGTTTACGTCGGAGCGATCGACAAATAAGGCTCTGTTAATTTCATTCGAAATTCGTCTATAAAAGGTTCCAAAAGTCACACTACCTCCTTCTATGTTGCGGGTATAATTAAACTCCACAGAATTAGTAAACTGGGGTTGTAAGTTGAGATTTCCAAAAGAAGATACCAATGGCGTGCTCCATTCTTTTATAGGGTTTACTTGACCGATTCCTGGGCGGTCAACACGTCGGCTATAATTAAGTTGAAAAGAATTTTTTTCTGAAGGTGCGTAGGTGAGATATGCAGAAGGGTAGAACTCGAAATAATCATTTGAAAAAGGAGTTTCTGTAACCGTATTTTCTGGCTGACTAGTTTGTGCTTCTAAGGCTTTCACTTCAACATTTTCTAATCGTAATCCCATTTGGTAGGACCATTTTTCATCAATTTTTTTATTATAATTTCCATAAACGGAGTATATGTTTCGTGTATACTCAAAATCTGTAGCAGGTGTCGGAACTAGATCTCCTGATAGGGCAAAAGTCTCTCCAGTGGACGCATATCCAATTAATGAATTAAAGAGGTTTGCTTGTAAGCCAAGTTCAATCTTTGATTTTTCGTTGAGTGTATTGGCGTAATCAAGGTTTATAGTGGTACGCTTTCGTTTAGTGTCATTAAGGTCGATATAGTCTGTGTTTTCGCCTACAGTAAATAAAAAGTCAACATCACTAGTTCTATCATAAACGTTATGGTCTATTTCTAGTTCAAGATTATGACCATCATCGTCAAAGTTAATTTTATAATCAAAGTTATATTGCGCTGTAAAATCATCGCCACTATCATACCATAGCTGTGTTTGGTTAAGTGAGCTATCAGTAGCATAAATCGCATTAGATTCTCCGTCTGTTTTAGAATTTGATCTATTTAAGCTTGTAAAAACAGAGAGCGTATTTTTGTCATTAATATAATAATCCAACCCAAATTTTACCAAATGATTTTTAGAGTTGTCATCGAATCTAAACAATTGTTTGGAATTGTTTTCAGGTCTCTGTATGATGCCATTGTTTTTATTTTTAGAAAGATTATTACTGTAATTTGCAAAAACATTAAACTTTCCGTTACGGTAATTTGTAATCAAGGCACTGTTAAATTTTGGGGTTCTTTCATGTGAAAGCCCCATACTAAAATTCCCATTAAACCCTAGCATTGTGTTTTTGTGTAAAATGATATTTATCAAACCACTGAGGCCTTCAGGGTTATACTTTGCAGAAGGGTTAGTAATAAGTTCGATGGATTTAATAGCGGTTGATGGAATTTGTTTTAACAATTGTGCTGTTGGGATATTTGATAATTTCCCATCGACCATGACTCTAACATTTGTGTTTCCTCTCATGCTAATATCTCCCGTTTGTGTATCCACACTTATTGAAGGGATGCCAACCATGAGTTCTGATGCCGTTCCACTAGCGGCTAAATCTTTTCCAATAGTGATAACTTTTCGATCTACTTTTTGTTGAATGCTTGAGGTTTCGGCGATGACTGTAACTTCATCTAGTGCTGTGTTATCTTCTTCCAAAATAAGTGTTCCTAAATCAAGTTTATTTGTGTCTTGATTCATTTTCACTTCTTTATTTATAGTTTTATAGCCAATGTACTGTACAGAAACAATAAATGAAGGGTCAGTAATATTTGAGATTTCAAAAACACCAGTGTCATCGGTAATGCCGCCTGTGATGATCTCTCCAGAAAGCGATTTGACTATGATATTTACATAAGGAAGCGTTTCGTTGGATTTAGAGTCAATCACACGGCCGCTAATGCTGCCGCTTGCTAATAAGTTGTTTGTTGCGGAAAAGGTTTGGCCAGAGCAGACCAAAAAAGTAAGTAGGATTACAATATTTTTCATTTATTTGGGGATAAAACTAATAAGCTTTTGTAGATTAGACGACAGATAAATAATTTTGTTACTATTTAGTTCAAAATAACACTTAGTTAAGCTTATGTTACCAAAAAAAACGCTTGTTCTCGGAGCATCTTTGAAACCTGAAAGATATTCCAATATAGCAATCCACCGTTTATGCGCTCACACTATAGAAGTCAAAGCTTTTGGTATGAAAAAAGGGAGGGTATGTGCTGTAGAAATTGATACCGAATTAAATCATTATAATGATATTCATACCGTCACCATGTATTTGAACCCGACGCGTCAAGCGGCCTATTATGAGTATCTCCTAGATTTAAAACCTTCACGAGTTATTTTTAATCCTGGTACCGAAAATCTTGAATTTTATAAGCTTTTAGAGGCCGCTTCAATTGATTATGAAGCAGCTTGTACATTGGTACTACTTTCGACGAATCAGTATTAATCCTAAAAAAGTTAAAAGGCCATTTAGAGGGAGAAGTTCGTAGCCAATGACGTATCCACCGATGAAACTAGAAGGAATTTTCCCTAGCATAAAAACAATGCCTACAGATGCTAGCGCCACCATCCAAACATAGCGGTCTTTTATTTTGTAATTTGTAAATATTCCAAAAGCAAATAACCCCAATAATGGTCCGTAGGTATAACCCGCAACTGTTAACAAGCTACTAATTACATTGGTATTCAGGATGTATTTAAAAGTGATAATCACGACCACCAAAAGTACACTCATGCCGATGTGTGTTTTTTTACGAATCGATTTTTGCTGCTGTTCCGATTTATCTTTCATATCCAAAATGTCTACACAAAATGAGGTCGTTAAGGACGTCAGTGCGCTATCGGCACTGCTATACGCAGCGGCAATTAGCCCTAGGATAAACGTAATACCAAGTGTGATTCCTAATCCGCTGTTGAGGGCTATTTCTGGGAATAGTAAGTCTGTTTTAGGTGTGCCGTTTAAAAGGGGGATAGCGATGTTGTTTCGTTTGGCATAAATAAATAAAAGCGCTCCAAGAAGCATGAACAAAAAAGTCACTACAGTGAGTACAACACTAAAAGATAACATGTTTTTTTGCGCATCTTTAAGGGACTTACAGGTCAAGTTTTTTTGCATCATATCTTGGTCTAATCCCGTCATACAGATGGTAATGAAAAGACCACCAAAAAAGGATTTTAGAAAGTAGTTTTTGTCTAAAACAGTTTCAGTATTAAAAATGGTGCTATATGATTTCAATTCATCCGATTCGAGAAACTCTGTGAAACTCCACCCTAAATTATCGGTGATAAAATAGATAGACAATACCACCGCCGTAATCATAAACACCGTTTGAAGCGTATCCGTCCATACAATGGTTTTAATGCCGCCCTTAAATGTATAAATCCAAATTAATAAAATAGAAATGATGACCGTTATTTCGAATGGAATATTCCAGTCGCTAAAAACAAATTGTTGCAATACAATCGCGACTAAATACAACCGAAAAGCAGCACCTAAAACTCTTGATACAAAAAAGAAAAAGGCCCCCGTTTTATGGCTTACAAACCCAAACCGTTGAAAAAGATACTCGTAAATAGAGGTCAGATTTAGTTTATAATACACAGGAAGCAGCACAAACGCCACCACCACATAGCCAACCATATAGCCTAAAACGACTTGAAAATAACTAAATTGAGAGGCCTCCACCCAACCTGGCACCGATATGAAAGTAACACCCGACAGCGACGCACCAATCATTCCAAAAGCAACGAGGTACCAAGGCGATTGTTTGCCAGCTTTGAAAAAATCAACATTGGAATCGTTTTTCCCTGTTAGGTATGAAATGAGAATTAAAACTAAAAAATATCCTAGAAGGAGTGATAAGATTAAAAAGGAGCTCATATGTTAAAATAAATCAAGATATCTTTACAAAATTAACCAATTATAACTTTATTATAAGGTAAACAGCCATTTATCTCGAAATCCTGACATTTAATTACAAGCCCATCAAGGACTATACTATTTAAAAGTGATACATTAAATTAGGAAACCACTAAAAAATTAATTATAAACTAGGCACTGTCCTTAGTGTTTTGAGATGTATAAATTCATGACACAAATTCGTTTAATTTTTTCTAAATTTGTGTTATGGAATTTTCATCAAAATTATTACAAAGCGCTGTAGACGAAGTGGCGCAATTGCCTGGCATTGGACGTCGAACAGCTCTACGGCTAGTGCTGCACCTGATGCGTCAACCAGAATCGCAAACACTTCATTTAACCGACGCGCTACAGAAGATGCGTCAAAACATTAATTTCTGTATTAATTGTCATAATATCAGCGACTCAGAATTGTGTGAAATTTGCGTTAATACTAACCGTCATCAGGACGTGGTGTGTGTCGTGGAAGATATTAGAGATGTGATGGCTATTGAGAGCACCGCATCATATAAAGGGGTTTATCATGTGTTGGGTGGTAAAATATCCCCCATGGATGGTATTGGGCCTCACGATTTAAAAATAAATAGTTTAATTGAAAAAGTTAGGTTAGGAAATACTAAAGAACTTATATTCGCGTTAAGTTCAACAATGGAGGGTGATACAACCAATTTTTATATTTTTAAACAAATTCAAAACATGGAAGTCGTGATATCAACGATTGCACGCGGAATTTCTGTCGGAGACGAATTGGAATACGCTGATGAAGTCACCCTTGGAAGAAGTATAACCAATAGAATTCCATTCGAATTAACTTTTAAATCCTAATTTTTTTTGAAATTATCAGTTGTCATACTAAATTATAATGTACGCTATTTTCTTGAGTTATGTTTGCAAAGTGTAGAGATCGCTTTAGAGGGAATTCCTTCGGAAATCATTGTTATTGACAATGATTCTAAAGACGATAGTTGCGCGATGGTAAAGGAGAAGTTTCCATTTGTAACGTTAATTGAAAACAACTCAAACCTGGGGTTTTCTAAAGCGAATAATCAAGCTGTTAAAGTAGCAAAAGGGGAGTATGTCTGTATTCTGAACCCAGATACGGTAGTTGCAGAAGATACTTTTGGAAGTATTCTGGAGTTTGCGGATAAACAAACTAATTTAGGAATTATTGGATGTCGATTGATTGACGGCGCTGGAAAATTTCTTCCAGAAAGTAAGCGAAATATTCCAGATGTTAATGTTGCAATCAAAAAGGTATTTGGGAGTTCTAGAAGTTATTATGCACTCCACATAAACGAATATGACACTGCTAAAGTCGAGGTGTTAGTTGGTGCATTTATGTTGTTGAAACGCGATGTGTATACGTCTTTAGAAGGTTTTGATGAGGATTACTTCATGTACGGAGAAGATGTCGATTTCTCCTATAAATCCATAAAAGAAGGTTATGACAATTATTATTTTGGTGGATCAACAGTGATCCATTATAAAGGAGAGAGTACACAGCGGGATACAGTCTATCTAGAACGGTTTTATGGTGCTATGCTCATATTTCAAAAAAAACATTTTAAATCCAATTTTCTATTTGATTTATGGATCTCTTTTGGAATTAAGTTATTGGTTTTTTTAAAGCCCTTGAGGCAGCCAAAGCCTAAAGTTAATTACAACTCGGTTTTAGTTTCAACAGAGACTCAAACACAATTAGTTGAAAAAATGAATTTAAAGCAGGTTTCGTCTGTGGGTGAAATTTCACCAAATTCTGAATTGATTTTCGATGCTAAAAGTATGTCTTTTAAGTCAATTATTTCTCACATGCAAGATTCAAAAACGGAGTCGGCAATTTTTAAAATACAACCTAAAGATTGCAGCTATATTCTTGGAAGTAATTCAGCGGATAGTATAGGCGAGGTAATACAATTCTAATATTTCTAAATAGTTTCATCTATTTTAGTTAATTTTGCACTCTATATTAATTAACCTATTCGCATAAAACCATGGCAAAATTTGAACTTAAATTACCCAAAATGGGTGAGAGTGTAGCCGAAGCCACGCTAACTGCTTGGCTAAAAGAAGTAGGCGATACAATAGAAGCTGACGAAGCAGTTTTAGAAATAGCTACGGACAAGGTAGACAGTGAAGTGCCAAGTGAAGTTGAAGGTATACTCGTTCAAAAACTCTTTGAAGTAGATGCCGTAATTGAAGTAGGACAGACCATTGCTATCATTGAAACTGAATCTAGTGGTTCAGCTTCAATAAATGAAACTTTAGAAGTTATTGACAGCTCTGAACCCGATCCGGTAGTAGAGCTAGAATCATCAATTACGAAAGTTCAAGAATCAATTAGTACAATTAGTTCTAACGACGCTCGTTTCTATTCGCCATTAGTAAAAAATATTGCCAAAAAAGAAGGGGTCTCTCAGTCAGAACTAGATGCTATTAGAGGTTCTGGTAAGGAAGGTAGAGTTACTAAAAATGATATGCTTTCATATTTGTCAAATAAAAAACAATCTCCTCCTTCAGAAGCGAAAAATCCTACAGCAGCCTCATTGTCAGTTTCTCCAACTGTAGCCACAGTAAACCCAGTCATAGCTCGAGGAGAAGACGAGATCATTGAGATGTCTCGTATGGGTAAATTGGTATCTAAGCATATGACCGACTCTATTCATACGGCTGCTCACGTACAGTCTTTTATTGAAGTAGATGTCACCAAAATATGGAATTGGAGATTAAAAATTAAAGATGCTTTTAAAGCTCGAGAGGGACAAAACATTACGTTTACACCTATATTTTTGGAAGCAGTCGCTCATGCACTTACATTGCATCCCATGCTTAATATTTCAGTTCAGGATGGTAAGGTCATCAAAAGAAAAAACATCAACATTGGAATGGCTGCGGCTTTGGAAGATGGTAATCTTATTGTGCCAGTGATAAAAAATGCGGATCAATTAAATTTGATAGGAATGACCAATCGTGTGAATGATTTAGCCCTGCGTGCACGTACCAATAAATTGAAACCAGATGATATACAAGATGGCACTTATACAGTAACTAATGTAGGCGGTTTTGGAAGTATTATGGGAACACCCATTATCAATCAGCCACAAGTTGGTATTTTGGCTCTTGGAGCGATTAGAAAAGTACCCGCAGTTATAGAAACTAACGAAGGTGATTTTATTGGAATTAGACAAAAAATGTTTTTATCTCACTCCTATGATCATCGCGTTGTGAATGGAGCTCTTGGCGGGCAATTCATAAAAACAGTCAAAGAATACCTCGAAGCTTGGGATGAAAACAGAACACTATAATTATGCAATTAAATTTAAATAAATCTATTTGTTTCTTTGATTTAGAAACTACAGGAATCAGTATTACAAAAGATAGAATTGTAGAAATTTCTATTTTAAAAGTAAACCCAGATGGTTCAGAGGATAAGAAAACTTGGTTAGTAAACCCAGAAATGCCCATTCCACCTCAGGTTGTTGCAGTACACGGCATCACGAATGAAAAGGTAGCGAATGCGCCTACTTTTAATGAGCTTGCAAAAGAAATAAACTCATGGATTAAAGACTCAGATTTAGGAGGCTTTAATTCCAATCGTTTTGATATTCCTTTACTAGCAGAGGAAATGATTAGAGCAGGTATGGATTTTGATATGAAAAACAGACAGTCTGTTGATGTGCAAACAATTTTTCATAAAATGGAACAACGTACTCTGACGGCAGCTTTTAAGTTTTATTGCAATAAAAGCCTTGAAGATGCACACAGTGCCGAAGCAGATACAATGGCTACTTACGAGGTTTTAAAAGCTCAGTTAGATCGCTATGAAGATTTAGAGAATGATACGACATTTTTAGCAGACTTTAGCTCTCGAAAAAAACTCGCAGATTTTGCAGGCTTTATCGCCTATGATAAAGATGGTGATGAGTGTTTCTCTTTTGGAAAACATAACGGAAAAAAAGTGACTGAAATTCTAGAAAAAGAACCTGGATATTTTGGATGGTTGCTTTCAGCAGATTTCCCGCTCTATACTAAGAAAGTACTAACAGCGATTAAACTGCGTGCTTTTAATAATAAACTTCAATAATGAAGCTCATTTGTATTGGGCGTAATTATGCGCAACACATTTCAGAGCTCAAAAATGAAAAACCGACAGAACCTGTCATTTTCCTGAAACCTGATACGGCGATTCTTTTAAAAAAACAACCGTTCTTTATTCCAGATTTTTCTGATGAGGTTCATCATGAAGTAGAGGTGCTGGTTAAAATCAATCGAGTTGGCAAACATATCGATTCAAAATTTGCCCATAAATATTATGATCAAATTGGATTGGGGATAGATTTTACGGCCCGCGACCTTCAAAAAAAACTTAAAGACAAAGGTTTGCCATGGGAAAAATCCAAGGCCTTTGATGGCTCTGCAGTGGTTGGTAAATGGGTGTCAAAATCAAGTTTTGAGGATTTAAGCAATCTTCCATTTAGTCTTTATAAAAACAATAAAGTTGTTCAGTCTTCCACCACAAATGAGATGTTATGGAACATGGATGAACTTATTTCATATGTCTCTCAATTTTTCACTTTAAAAATTGGAGATATAATTTTCACAGGCACGCCATCGGGTGTGAGTCGTGTGGATCCTGAGGATTCTTTGAGGGGGTATATTGGAGAAGAAGAATTCTTTTCGATTAAAGTTAAATAAAATATGAAAGCAGAAATAATAACCATTGGTGATGAAATTCTAATTGGTCAAATAGTAGATACTAACTCTGCATTTATAGCCAAAGAGTTAAATAAAATAGGCGTTTCGGTTTATCAAATCACATCAGTTCAAGACGAGAAATCACATATTTTAAATGCTTTTGAAAATGCAGAAAAAAATGTAGATATTGTTATTATTACCGGTGGATTAGGACCTACTAAAGATGATATAACTAAAACGACGTTGGCACAGTACTTTGAAGATACGCTAGTCTATGATGACGCTGTTCTTGACAACATTAAGTACTTATGGAAAAACTTTGTTAAACAACCACTCTTGCAGGTTAATATCGACCAATCGTTGGTGTTGTCCAAAGCCACAGCCTTGATGAATAAATCGGGAAGCGCTCCAGGAATGTGGCTCGAAAAAAACAATACTATTTTTATCTCGTTACCTGGCGTGCCTTACGAAATGAAAGGTTTAATGAATGATGAGGTTTTGCCAAGAATTTCCGAAAAATTCGACCGCCCTTTTATATTACATAAAACACTATTGACGTATGGTTTGGGGGAAAGTGTTATTGCAGAACGGATTAAGGAATGGGAAGCGGCATTACCATCGAGTATAAAACTTGCATATTTGCCAAATCTTGGGAGAGTGCGCTTAAGGCTGTCTTCAACAGGATTTGATAAAGCAATTATTACTGCTGGAGTTGATGCGCAAGTGAATTCCTTACTGCCTTTGATTAATGATATATTTGTAGGCTTTGAGGAGCAATCCTCAATTGAACAAATTATTGGAAATCAACTTAAAAAACTTGGAAAAACGCTAGCGGTCGCAGAAAGTTGTACTGGTGGTAAAATTGCAGAAAACATTACCTCTTATGCGGGGGCGTCAGCCTATTTCAACGGCGGTATGGTGGCTTACTCTACGGCATCTAAAATGGACATTTTAAAAGTCGACGTAAAATTAATTGATAAATACACGGTAGTAAGTGCAGAAGTTGCAGAAGCGATGGCGCAAAATGTGAAAAGTATATTTCAATCGGACTATGGCATCAGCACCACAGGCAATGCAGGGCCTTCTAAAGGAGATTCTGACGAAGAGGTTGGTACGGTCTTTATTGCCATTGCTACACCACAAGGCGTTTTTTCTCAGGAGTTTAACTTTGGGGAACAACGACTTAGAGTGGTTCAAAAAGCAGTGACCATGGCATTTACGTTGTTTCAAAAAGAAATTTTTAAAAAATGCTAATATAAAACTTGCGTACTTCTAAAGAATTCGTATTTTTGCACCTCGTTTTGAAACAACAAAACAACTAAAGTTAAGAAAAATGTCAAGAATTTGTGAACTTACAGGTAAAAGAGCAATGTTTGGAAACAACGTTTCTCACGCCTTGAATAGAACTAAACGTAGATTTAATGTAAATTTAATCAAAAAGCGTTTCTACATTCCAGAAGAAGATAACTGGGTAACGTTAAAGGTTTCTACTGCAGCCTTAAAAACGATCAATAAAATTGGTATTGCTGCTGCCATAAAAGAAGCAAAGTCTAAAGGGTTTTTAAAATAAACCTAACACTAAAAGCATTGTAAAATGGCAAAAAGAGGAAATAGAGTTCAAGTAATATTAGAATGCACTGAGCATAAAGATTCTGGGAAAGCAGGAACGTCAAGATATATTACAACTAAGAATAAAAAGAACACACCGGATCGTATGGAGATTAAGAAATTTAATCCTATCCTTAAAAAAATGACAGTTCATAAAGAAATTAAATAATTTGAATCATGGCAAAGAAATCAGTAGCATCATTACAAACAGGATCAAAACGTCTTACTAAAGCAATCAAAATGGTAAAGTCTCCAAAATCGGGCGCTTATACATTTGTTGAATCTATTATGACCCCTGAAAAAGTAAATGAGTTCTTAAGTAAGAAATAAAAATCATTTTACAATATCCCATTTAAAGCTGCTTTATCACAAAGCGGCTTTTATTTTTTACTTTCCTCACATTTAATGCTATTTTTGTAAATAGATAAATAGTTGACTTATGAGTTTTTTTAAAAACATATTTTCTTCCGATAAAAAAGCCAATCTTGATAAGGGTTTAGAGAAATCTAAAACTACTTTTTTTGATAAGCTAAGTAAAGTAGTTGTTGGAAAATCTAAGGTTGATGCAGATGTATTAGATGACTTAGAAGAAGTTCTTGTTACTAGCGATGTTGGAGTTAATACGACCTTAAAAATAATTGAGCGGATTGAAGCTCGAGTATCCAAAGATAAATATGTCGGAACAGAGGCCTTAAACCTGATTTTACGAGAAGAAATTGCTGGACTTTTGTCCGAAACTAACTCTGGAGAGGACACAGAATTTTCGATTCCTAAAACACACAAACCTTACGTTATTATGGTAGTTGGTGTCAACGGAGCAGGAAAAACAACTACGATTGGTAAATTAGCCTACCAGCTAAAAAAGCAAGGATTAAAAGTAGTCTTAGGCGCTGCCGATACGTTTAGAGCAGCAGCAATAGATCAACTTCAGGTTTGGGCAGACCGTGTGGATATTCCAATCATAAAACAATCTATGGGAAGCGATCCAGCATCCGTTGCGTTTGATACCTTGCAAAGTGCAGTGACATCAAATGCTGATGTTGTTATTATTGATACAGCTGGTCGCCTACATAATAAAGTTAATTTAATGAATGAATTAACTAAAGTTAAACGCGTTATGCAAAAAGTTGTAGACCATTCTCCACATGAAGTTTTGTTGGTGCTGGATGGTTCTACAGGACAAAACGCTTTTGAACAAGCCAAACAATTTACCGCTGCCACGGAAGTAACTGCCTTGGCAATTACAAAATTAGATGGCACTGCAAAAGGCGGGGTTGTTATAGGAATTAGTGATGAATTTCAAATTCCTGTTAGATATATTGGCGTCGGAGAAGGTCTTGAAGACCTTCAAGTTTTTAATAAATTTGAATTTGTAGACTCTTTTTTCAAATAAATCACAGTATTTAATATTACTTCATGAGAACCAAAACACTTAAGAAAAACAAGATTAATGTCATCACTTTAGGATGTAGTAAAAATGTCTATGATAGCGAGGTGTTAATGGGGCAACTCAAAGCAAGTGGCAAAGAAGTTGTTCATGAAGAAGAAGGTAATATTGTCGTCATCAATACCTGCGGGTTTATTAATAATGCCAAAGAAGAAAGTGTCAATACTATCTTAGATTACATGCAAAAGAAAGAAGATGGTGACGTTGATAAAGTTTTTGTTACTGGTTGTTTAAGCGAACGCTATAAGCCAGATTTACAAAAAGAAATTCCAAATGTAGATCAGTACTTCGGAACCACTGAATTACCACAATTACTAAAAGCCTTAGGCGCGGATTACAAGCATGAACTTATAGGAGAGCGACTGACAACTACCCCTAAAAATTATGCGTATTTAAAAATAGCAGAAGGCTGTGACCGTCCTTGTAGTTTTTGTGCAATTCCATTAATGCGTGGAAAACATAAATCGACGCCTATTGAAAACTTGGTAATTGAAGCTGAAAAATTAGCCGCTAATGGTGTCAAAGAATTAGTTTTAATTGCACAAGATTTAACCTATTACGGATTAGATATATACAAAAAAAGAAACCTTGCAGAACTTCTAGAAGCGTTGGTGAAAGTTGAAGGTATCGAGTGGATTCGTTTGCATTATGCTTTCCCAACAGGATTTCCGATGGATGTCTTAGATGTGATGAAGCGTGAGCCAAAAATTTGTAATTATATTGATATTCCATTACAGCATATTTCAGATAAAATACTGAAAAGCATGCGTCGTGGAACAACCCAAGAAAAAACGACGAAACTACTAAAAGAATTTAGAGCGGCCGTTCCAGAAATGACCATCAGAACCACATTGATTGTTGGGTATCCAGGCGAAACAGAAGAAGACTATCAAACCCTTAAAGCGTGGGTGAAAGCCATGCGTTTTGAGCGATTAGGCTGCTTTACGTATTCACACGAAGAAAACACACATGCATTTAATTTAGAGGATGATGTGCCTGAAGAAGTCAAATTAGCGCGTGCCAATGAAATCATGGAAATTCAATCTCAAATTTCTTGGGAACTAAACCAAGCAAAAATTGGTGAAACGTTTAAGGTAGTCATCGACCGTAAAGAGGGCGAATACTTTGTAGGACGCACTGAATTTGACTCTCCAGATGTTGATAACGAAGTACTCATTAATGCTTCTCAAACGTATCTTAAAACAGGAGAATTTGCCACCGTTAAAGTAACAGAAGCTGCTGATTTCGATTTGTATGCCGAAGTGGTGTGATACATTTTTTAACTACAAAAGAAATAAAGTATCTTTACGTCCACTAAGTAAATGCTATGCTAACAGACTGTATTTCTTTTAGAGACTCTGCCTACGTATCCAAGCTGATCTGCGATTATGTAGAAAACCGCTTGGAACTACAACCGCTGTACAATCGGTTTCCAACTATAGCAAATTTTAAAGCTCAATTAGAAGCAAAGCAATCAGAGTTTAGTGCTAATAAAAGAGCAATATTAGCGAAAGTTTTGACCCAACAATATGCTACTGTTTCTTTAGCTACAGTCACTGCCAAGACTATTAAATCGCTTAGTGATCAAAACACGTTTACAGTAACTACGGGTCATCAACTTAATTTAATGGGCGGTCCATTATATTTTTTGTATAAAATTATAACAACGATTAATTTAGCTAAAGAGTTAAAAAGTAAGTATCCACAAAATAATTTTATACCTGTCTTTTGGATGGCTACTGAGGACCATGATTTCGATGAAATTAATCATTTCAATTTTCAAAATAAACGCTTCCAATGGACGCAAAACACATCTGGAGCTGTAGGCGTATTATCAACCTCAGAACTAGCGGAATTTATAGAGGTTTTCTCTAATGTTTTGGGGAATTCCAGTGCTGCTTTGGAGCTAAAAAAACTAATTAAAGAGGCTTATAGCAACCATTCAAATTTAGCAGAAGCTACGCGTTATTTGGTTCATGCCTTATTTGGGGCAGATGGATTACTTATCATTGACGGAAATGATGCCGATTTAAAGCGCTTGTTCACGCCACATGTTATATCAGAACTAACAAATCAAGTGTCGTTTAAATGTGTCAATGAAACAAACAACCATCTCAAGACCATTGATGATGCGTATAAAATTCAAGTGAACCCTCGAGAACTCAATTTATTTTATTTGAAAAATAATTTAAGAGAACGTATAGTGAAAAATGAGAATTCTTTTTCGGTTTTAAATTCCAATATTGTATGGGATTTAACTGGAATTATGGAAGAACTGAAATCCCACCCAGAGCGTTTTTCTCCAAATGTAATCATGCGCCCATTGTACCAAGAAACCATTTTACCAAACCTTTGCTACATTGGAGGTGGAGGTGAACTAGCATATTGGCTACAGCTAAAATCTTATTTCGAAATAGAGCAAATAGAATTCCCGATTCTTCTACACAGAAATTCGGTACTTTTAATGAGTCAAAAACAACATCAAAAATTAGACAAATTAAAAATTACAGTATCTGATTTATTTGTAGATAAGCATCTGCTCATTAAATCTCAACTCCAAAAAATAACAGCATTACCAATTGATTTTTCTTTACAAAAGAAGCAGCTTGAGAAACAGTTTGAATACCTATACATGCTTGCAAAACAAACTGATAAGTCTTTTTTAGGAGCTGTGTCTGCTCAGGAGAAAAAGCAATTGAAAGGGTTAGAGACTTTAGAGAACCGACTTCGAAAAGCTGAAAAAAAAGCACATAAAGAATATATTAATCGACTGGAAGCTATTTACTTAGAGTTATTTCCAAATGGAGGTTTACAAGAACGTTTTACTAACTTTTCAGAGTTTTACGTAGTCCACGGCGATGATTTTATAAAACGTCTAAAATTAGAGTTAGCTCCATTAAATCAAAAATTTCATGTTTTGACCCTTTAAAAGTTTAAATTTATGAGGGTCAATTTATTTTTAAATATTACTTTTGACCATGCAACATGATAAGGTATTAATTCTCGACTTTGGATCCCAATATACTCAACTTATAGCGCGCCGTGTACGGGAGCTAAATATATATTGTGAGATCCACCCCTACAATAAAATTCCAACTAATTTAGATGAATTCAAAGCTGTAGTGCTTTCAGGAAGTCCTCAATCTGTAAGAGGTGATGCAGCATTGCATCCAGACTTATCAGAAATTCGAGGTCATATGCCTATGTTAGCAGTTTGTTATGGTGCTCAATATTTGGCTCATTTTTCAGGTGGAATCGTAGCGCCTTCAAATACAAGAGAATATGGTCGCGCCAATTTATCTTTTGTAAAAGAAAGCGACCCCTTTTTTAAAGGCGTTAATTCAGGGAGTCAAGTGTGGATGAGTCACAGTGATACTATTAAAGAATTGCCAACTAATGGCGTTTTGTTAGCCAGTACACATGATGTGGAAAATGCTGCCTATAAAATTGAAGGTGAGACAACTTATGCTATTCAATTTCATCCAGAAGTGTATCACTCAACTGATGGAAAAAAACTTTTAGAAAATTTTTTAGTAACGATTTCCGGGTTTCAACAAGATTGGACGCCAGACTCCTTTGTAGATGAAACTGTCGCTGATTTAAAAGTAAAAATTCAAGGAGATAAAGTTGTTCTTGGATTATCGGGAGGTGTCGATTCTACAGTGGCCGCCATTTTATTGCACAAAGCGATAGGTGACAATCTTTACTGTATTTTTGTTAATAACGGGCTCTTACGAAAAGACGAATTTTCGAGTGTATTAACGCAATATGAAGGTATGGGGCTTAATGTCAAAGGAGTAGATGCTTCGGCACGCTTTTTGGATGCCCTCACCGGTCTCGAAGATCCAGAACTTAAACGAAAGGCTATTGGCCGCGTGTTTATTGAAGTCTTTGATGATGAAGCACAAATGATTCAAGATGTAAAATGGTTAGCTCAAGGAACAATCTATCCGGACGTGATAGAAAGTGTGTCTGCAACAGGTGGACCTAGTGCTACCATAAAAAGTCATCATAATGTTGGAGGATTGCCAGATTTTATGAAGTTAAATATTGTAGAACCTTTAAGAGCTTTGTTTAAAGATGAAGTCAGGCGTGTTGGAGCGTCTTTGGGTATTGATGCTAAGTTATTAGGGCGTCACCCTTTTCCAGGACCAGGACTTGCCATACGAATTTTGGGAGATATCACTCCAGAAAAAGTTCGTATCTTACAGGAGGTAGATGCCATATTTATCAATGGGCTTAGAGAGTGGGATTTATATGACAAAGTTTGGCAAGCTGGCGCAATGTTACTTCCTGTTAATAGTGTAGGTGTGATGGGCGATGAACGCACCTATGAAAAATGTGTTGCTTTGAGAGCCGTAGAAAGTACTGACGGAATGACCGCAGACTGGGTAAATTTACCCTATGAGTTTCTTCAGAAAACCTCAAATGACATCATTAATAAGGTTAAAGGCGTTAACAGGGTAGTGTATGATATTAGCTCAAAACCACCTGCAACGATTGAATGGGAATAATGTTTTTAATCACCCTAACAGAGAACTAGTAATTTAGAGTATGAAAAAGTTTTTATTTATTTTTGGAATTGTAGCGTTTAGTTATTTTGGGCATGCTCAAAATTTAAAAATGCACAGCGTACAAGACGGAGAGTCTGTGAATACGATCGCTAGCTTTTATAAAATAACTCCTGCCGATATTTATGCCTTAAATCCAGATGCAAAATCTGATTTTTCTGTTAATATGGTTTTAATCATTCCTGAAGCTTTTTTGCATCAATCAAATTCTTTAAAGGCTACAAAAGAATTGGTTTCTTATAAAGTACATCGAGTAAGACGTAAAGAAACGTTATTTAGTATTGCTCAAAAATTTAATATAACTGTAGAGGATATAAAAGCTCATAACAAAGAGTTGTATTCAAAAAACTTAAAGTCTGGAAATAAAATCTACATTCCTACATTTAAATTGATTTATAAACCTTCTTCAAATATTATTCAAAAATATACGGTATTAGCGAAAGAAGGAAAATGGCGTATCGCTTATAAATTTGGAATTTCAGTGCCAGAACTAGAGTCTCTAAACCCTACTATGGGGCTTTACCCTAGAGAAGGTGAAATTTTAAATGTTCCTAATATTTCGATTTCAGAAGAAAAGAAAATTGAAGATGAGGAGTTTAGCTATTATACCGTTAAAGCCAAAGAAGGATTTTATAGACTTGAAAAAAAGTTAGGATTAACGAAAGTACAATTGGAAACTCTCAATCCTGAATTAGTTCAACAAGGATTAAAATTAGGGATGGTTTTAAAGATTCCAAAGACCAGTGTTCAAAATATTGCCTCAGAATCATTTCCAGTATTTAATCTCGCAGATAGTTTAGTGGATTTTTCTCCAAAAAATATTGCTCTTTTATTGCCGTTTAAAACGCGGAGTATTGATTCTGACTCTCTTAAGCTTTCTAAAGAACAATTTAAAAGAGATGGTTATATCAATGTCTCTACAGACTTTTATTCTGGTGTGGTTATGGCTATCGATTCAGCAAAACGTCTAGGTATTTCAACAAAATTAAACGTATTTGATACTAATGCAAATAGCTTAGATTTAAAAACGATTTTATTACAAACTGATTTGTCTAAATATGATGCTATTTTTGGACCGATTACCCCTGAAAATCTTGAGTTAACTGCAAAATATGCTCAAAAAAACAATGTGCCTGTGGTGTCTCCTTTTGTTAAAACGAAGACTGTTCATCCCAATTTATTTCAGACACTTCCTGACGAAAATTGGATGCAGTCTAAAATGATCAATTATGTGAAATCGGATACGATTCCGCATCATACATTAATAATTTACGATGCTAAAAATTTTGCGACAGCAAATTATTTAAAAGCGTCATTTCCTGAAGCCTCTTTGTTGACTTCTGTCAAGGACGAAGATGGTGGCGAACAGTTTTATTTAATGCTAGACGCAGTACAACCCGTACTTTTAGCTGGACGAACAATTGTTTTTCTAGAATCTAATAACGAAGGATTTGTATCCAATGTAACGAGTATGCTAAATGCTATGAATGGGACTACGGTGTTAAAAGATGTAGATGAAGACAATAATGAAATTCAGATTGAAATAGAAAGAGATATAATTTTGATGACAACCTCTAAAAATAGAGCTTTTGATGGTATTAATGTTTCAAATTATGATTTATCTAATTTACATTTTCAGTATCCTTCTGTTAATTTTGAATCCCCATTATCCGAAGCGTTTCAACAACGTTATTTGTCCGAATACGGAATGTTCCCAAATAAATATGCTATCAGAGGATTCGATTTAACTTTGGACGTATTATTACGATTATCTAAATACGGAACGTTATACACACAAAATTTAAATTTTCAAACGGCTTATTTAGAAAACAAGTTTCACTATTATCTTCAACCTTACGGAGGTTATAAAAACGAAGCAGGTTATATTCTTAAACATGAAGATTTACATATTATAAAAATTCAAGATTAAAAGGTAGTTATTGTTTCTAAGTTTTTGATTTGCGTTTTTGCATTCTTATTTTCGGGGTCAATTTCTAAAACTTTTTTATACATATTTAGTGCCTTTAAATGTTCTCCATTTAAAGCTAATGCTTCTCCATAACTATCATACACATTTGGATTGAATTGAAATAAATAGGTGTTTAATTCAAAACAAAGCAAGGCTTCTTTGTGGCGCTTACTATGTAATAATACATATCCTAAGGAGTTTAGTTCCTTGCTCTGCTTAGCCTTTTTTCTAAGGATTTTATAATGCATGTTAAAGTTTTTGTTGGTAGTTTCAAAAGTCTCTGTGTCAAATATTTTAAATAAATAATTAGCACCTTCATAGTTTGGGATTGAAGGATAGCCAAGAGCAATTTGTGCAACATCTGTTATTAAATCATTTTTTGGAGATTCCACAATCCTTGCGTACTCTTTGTTTTCTGTTTTAAAAATAAAGGCAGGTACGCGATGTATTTGTTGGCCTTTCTCTTCACCTCCAGGCGATGTTTTATAACGTTCTTTGTCATTGTAGAGACCAATAAACCGTAGTTGACTTCTTTTAAGCCCTAGTTCATCCCATAGTCTGACAAATTTTGGCACCCATTTTTTACTGTCACCACACCAAGTACCTAAATAAATGTCTACTGTGGAGTTTTTAAGTTTTGATTTTAGCTTTAGTCGTTTGTTAGGGAGTTTTAATTCTGAATAATTTTTAAGGAACCAACTGCTATAAGTACTATCATGTTCTAAATAGTTCAAAGGAAATTCACCGCAAATATGGCTTTCACCTTTTGTGTTTTTATAAAAATTAACTTCTTGAGAATACGTGTAAGTAAAAAAGATACAGAGTACCAGAAATAATGTAGGTTTCATAAGATTTAGAATTTGGGGTTCTATTTCAAATGTAATAGTTTATTGAATAAAAACAAATATTTTCAATATTTTCCTCTTCCTTAACTTTAACCGCTATAGTCTTTTTTCAGTATTTTGAATTCAATAAATATTAGCAGTTGTGCATTTTTAATCTAAAAATATCATTTCAACTGATTTGTAGCCCATTCTGTCCACGAACCATCATAAACAGATTTTTTATTTGAAAGTACCAGTTCGCTTGCTAATAAAACAATGCAGGCTGTTATTCCAGATCCACAGCTAAATATCAATGGTCTATAATCTATATTGTGAGCTTTAAAAATTTCAGTTAAGGCTTCACGATGTTTATAGTTTCCATTTTCAAGTACCGATTCATATGGTATATTAATAGAGTTTTTTATGGAGCCACTAGGGATATTCATTCTAGGTTCTGGAGCAATGCCTGTAAATCGTTTGCTATTTCTAACATCAATTAATAATTCATTTTTTTGCCTAATGTTTTTTTTAATAGCGTCCATGCTTTTTATCATTTCTGAATTAAAAGTAGCCGTAAAATCGCCTTTAGCACAGTGGCTGGTGACTTTAGGTTCTGTCAAAAACCCCTTTTGTTTCCAATCGGTTAATCCGCCATCTAAAACATAAACTTTTCGATGTCCCATGACTTTAAACATCCACCAAACTCGTGGACTAAAAAATAGTCCCTTATCGTCGTATATTACGATGACACTAGAATTATTAATACCTAGTATTCTTGATTCTTTTTCAAATGTCTCAACACTCGGCAACGTGTTTGGAAATAAAGATGTAGTATCACTAAAATTTTCTTTCAGATTAAAATATCGGGCATTTTTAATCTGAAGGTTTTCAATAGTGGTATCCTTTTTTACTGGATTCGTTTTCTGGCTGGCATTTAAAATTATTAAATCTTGAATATGTATATTTTCATTTAGCCACTCCGAACTAACTAGTATTTTCATGTGTTTGTAGTTATTGATTTTTAACGGTCACATGGTACATCCATTTAGTGATTTTCTTGGTTATCGAAACTTTAAATATGGATGTTTCATGTGTTTATAGTTATTGATTTTTAACGGTCACATGGTACATCCATTTAGTGATTTTCTTGGTTATCGAAACTTTAAGTATGGATGTTTCATGTGTTTATAGTTATTGATTTTTAACGGTCACAAGGTACATACATTTAGTGATTTCCATTGTAATCAAGATTTAGGTATGGGTGCTTTATAATTTAAAAATAGTATTTTATTTCCACTTAATACTGCAGCCGATACTCGGTTTTTGTTGACGATTATTTTCTTTGCTTTCAATCAAACATTCTGCAGCATACATCAAGTCTGCTCCATCTACAACGCGTCCATTTCCCGGTCTGGATTCGTCTAGTTGCCCTCGGTAAACGAGTTTTAAGTTAGAGTCAAAAAGAAAAAAGTCAGGAGTACATGTAGCATCGTATGCTTTTGCTACAGATTGAGTTTCATCATACAAATAGGCGAAGGGATAGTTTTGGTTTTCTGCATGTATTCGCATTTGTGCGGGACCATCTTGAGGGTAATTCTCTACATCATTACTAGAAATGGCAATCGCATTAATGCCTGCATTTTGAAGGGTTTTAGTTACCGAAACTAAGGCCTCATTGATGTGTATCACAAACGGACAATGATTACAAATAAACATAACTAAAGTACCTTTAGATCCTTTAAGATTGTTTAATGTTTTTATAGAACTTGAAACAGAATCCCATAATTCAAAACGGGGTGCATCAGTTCCTAGAGGAAGCATACTGGAAGGAGTTAGTGCCATTTTTTATGTTATATATCTCAAATATATATAAAGATTTGAATTTATACATCAATGAATTGCTCAAAATTTATATCTTCATACAATTATTTAATACTATTTCATATGAGTAAGACCATAACATTTGAGGATTTTTCTAAAATTGATCTTAGGATCGGTACCATAATCGAAGTAAATGATTTTCTCAAAGCCCATAAACCAGCGTATCAATTGACTATAGATTTTGGAGATTTAGGGATTAAAAAAACATCTGCTCAGATTACAGCTTTATATTCAAAAGATGAATTATTAGACAAACAAATTGTAGCCAACATTAATTTTCCCGACAAACAAATTGCTAATTTTATGAGTCAATGTTTAGTTCTTGGGGCAGTTGATGATCTCAATGTTATTTTATTATCGCCAGAACAACAGCTTCCCAACGGGACCCCTGTTCGTTAGTATTTATAGTTAAAAAAAACCGATACAATGTAACGGTTTATGTAGTGGAAATAAGTACTAACTAAATATCTTCAAAACTTACATCTGTAAAGCTGTCTGTTGAAGTCTCACTTTTAGAATCGTCAGAAGGAAATTCTTCTTTAACGAAATCTTTTTGGTGACGTTCGCTAATGACTTCTTGGCCTTTTTCATTGATGATATAGTCAGTCATTTCACTCAAAATAGCATTGAACTCCGTAAAATCTTCTTTGTATAAGTAAATTTTATGTTTTTTGTAGTGAAACGATCCATCGTCGTTTGTAAACTTTTTACTCTCTGTTACAGTTAAATAATAGTCACCAGCTTTAGTGGCTCTGACATCAAAAAAATAGGTACGTCTACCTGCTCTTAAAACTTTTGAATAAATTTCTTCTTGTTCCATAACTGTATAGTGTCAATACTAACAAACCATTAGTAGTTGTTTACACTATCAAAAGTCCAAAAAATAATTTAAGACACCAACTATTTTTCGGTTTTCTTTTCGAGAAATATAGAATTCTATATTATAAGAAATTAATTAGAAGATTCTCTCAATTGTTTTTGATAAAGCTCTTTGTAATATCCTTCAACACAAATAAGTTCGTTGTGAGTGCCTTTTTGAGCGATCATTCCATCATTTAGAACAATAATTGTATCTGCATTTTTTGCAGATGATATTCGGTGGCTTACAATAATTGTTGTTTTGTTTTTAGTAACAAGCTCAATGTTATTTAAAATTTGTTCTTCAGTCTCTGTATCTACTGCTGAAAGACAATCATCTAAAAGAAGAATTTGTGGTCTTTTGATAAAAGCTCTGGCGATTGAAACACGTTGTTTTTGACCTCCAGAAAGCGTAATGCCGCGTTCGCCTAAAATAGTGTCATATCCTTTTTTGAAATTGATTATATTTTCGTGGACAACTGCTTTTTTGGCAGCCTCTATGACTTCAGTGGCCGTTGCGTTGTTTTTACCAAATTTGATGTTATTTTTTAAACTATCAGAAAACAAAAACGGGTCCTGCGGTACAAATCCAATACTCGTTCGTAATGTATTTAGATTTAAAGTTTTTATAGCAACACCATCAATTTCAATACTCCCACTGTCAACATCATACAAACGTCCAATTAATTCAAGAATTGTAGATTTCCCAGAACCTGTATTTCCTATAATAGCAAGTGTTGTTCCTTTTTCAACTTCAAAACTAACGCCTTTTAAAGCTTCAATTTTAGTGTCTTCGTAAGTAAAATAAACATCCTTAAAAACGATATTACCCTTTATAGGAGTAGGTGTTTCATTTGTATTGAGAATCGACGGAGTTTCCTTTAAAAATTCATTAATTCGTTTTTGAGATGCTTCAGCTTCTTGTACTAGGGAAGTGACCCATCCGATGGACGCCACTGGCCATGTGAGCATGTTCACATAAATAATAAATTCTGCAATGGTCCCTAGATCTTGTATTTGACCACTCATATATTGCTTACCGCCAATATAAATGACAAGTAGGTTACTTGCTCCAATTAGTAGTAACATTAAGGGAAAGAATACAGCTTGTATTTTTGATAAACCCAAACGTTTTTCACGTTGTGAGTTAGCCAAATCAGAAAATGTTTCTTCGGTTTGTGTTTCCAAGGCATAAGCTTTGGTGATCCAAATACCGCTAAAAAATTCTTGAGTAGACGATGATAGTGTAGAAAGATGGGCTTGCACAATCGTACTTTGTTTGTGAATAAGTTTACTTAGGAAGTATATAGAAATTGATAAAACAGGAAGTGGTAAAATGGTATAAAGTGTAAGTGAAGGCGCTTTATTATACATGTAAAACAAAGCCACGATAAAAAGTGTTAGTGTATTTATGGTATACATGACTGCGGGCCCTATATACATTCGAACTTTACTAACGTCTTCACTAATTCTACTCATTAAATCGCCAGTACGATTTCGTTTATAAAAAGCAATTGAAAGTTGTTGGTAATGATTATAAATTTCAATTTTCAAATCAAATTCAACGTAACGCGATACATTTATAATGGTTTGGCGCATTAAAAATGTAAATAACCCAGCGGCGATGGCAGCTCCAAAAATGTATAAAATATTTAAACTCATTTCATGCCTAAATGTTTCCGCACTTTGAGGGCTTGTCATCTGGTTAGAAATTAAGGTTATAGATTTTCCAATAAGTTGTGGAGTAAACAGTGCAAAAATCTTAGATGCTATGGTAATAAGAATCCCTAAAATGATTCGAAATCGATATTTTATAAAATACTTATTTAAATATTGAAGTTCTTTCATTGGATTAGTTAGGGTCTAAATGGACGGCTTTATCTTAGGGTGTAAAGATACTTTTTTTAAGTAAAAAAGGCAGTGCGTAAAAAAACATTTTTTTGGATTTTTAGAAGCAAAATAATACTATTTTTGTCCAGCAATTATTTTGTAGTACTAATTTTAACCAACGAATATCGATCCATTCGATTTTAATTAAATAAGTTCTTTATACCATGCTGAATAGAAGACACATCCGAACCAAAGTAATGCAAGTCATCTACGCCCTAAAAAGATCAGAGGATCTTAACGTGACAACTGAAGAAAAATTTCTCAGTTCTAGTATGGAAAGTATGTATGCACTCTATTTGCTAATGCTTTCACTTCTAGTAAAAGTACATGATAAAGCAAAAGATCAGCAGGAGAAATCACAGCAAAAACACCTATTAACTACTGAGGATTTAAATCCTAATATGAAGTTTATTAAAAACGCACTATTGATTCAATTATCCGAAAATCAATGTCTGAAAAACGCGTTTGAAAAACATAAAATTACAAATTGGGAATTAGACAATGAATATGTAGAAGTTATTTTTAGGTCAATTCTTGAAAGCGATCTTTTTGAGTCTTATATGCTTTTGGAGACTTCTTCATACAAAAAAGACCGTCAATTTATTGTGGAGTTATTTAAAGAAGTTATTGCACCAAACGAGAAATTATATAATTATTTAGAAGATAGAAATCTAACTTGGATCGATGATTTGCCAGTGGTCAATACGGCTTTGGTAAAACTTCTAAATAAATCAAAAGAAGAAAATCCTGAAACCTATTTCACTCCACAATTATTTAAGGATGAGGAGGATAAAGAATTTGGGTTGAGCCTTCTGAAACATACCATTACTAACTTAGAATTATATACCGAAGAAATTAGTTTAAAAACTAAAAATTGGGATAAAGATCGTATTGCGGATATTGATTTTGTATTGCTTCAAATGGCTATTTGTGAGTTTAACAACTTTCCATCTATCCCAACTAAAGTTTCCATAAATGAATATATTGAAATAGCTAAAGAATATTCAACACCAAAAAGCAATGTTTTTATAAATGGAGTACTAGACAAAATTGTTAAAGAGTATGATGAAAATAAAACCTTAAACAAGATAGGACGTGGATTAATGTAATTTTTTAATTATATTTAACCCCTCATTTATTTGAGAATAAAACAAAATTATAAACTATAAAATATCAATCATGAAAAATTTAATTTTAACTCTAACTGTAGCAAGTCTTGTAGTTTTCTCTTCTTGTAAAGAAAATGTAGAAGGAAAAATAAACCAAGAAAACGTTACTAAAGCGGCCGCTAGAGATGCACAGTCTATTGTATTTCCAACACTCTCATTTGATAAAACGGAACATGATTTCGGACAAATCATGAACGGGACAGCTGTTGAAACGGTGTTTGCTTATACAAACACTGGAAATTCGCCTTTAGTTGTCACAAACATCAAAAGTACTTGTGGGTGTACAGTGCCTCAAAATTGGAGTAAAGAGCCTTTGATGCCTGGAGCATCTTCTCAATTCACAGTTAAGTTTAATGGTAAGGGCGCTAATAAAGTTTCTAAGACAATTACGTTAACTACCAATACCGAAAAAGGAAATGAGCAAGTTAGAATCTCTGCATTTATAACACCAGATCCTAATGCACCGGTTAAAACTCCAGCATCAGCACCTATTCAAGTACAATAATAATAATAATAATAATATAATTTCACAATATGGAAGGTCTTAGTCAGTATACTCCCTTTATTTTAATGGCAGTCGTTGTTTATTTTTTTATGATCGCGCCTCAAATGAAGAAGCGTGCTAAAAAAGAAAAAGCATTTGCAGCGGAGTTAAAAAAAGGTAATAAAGTAATTACTAAAAGTGGAATGCATGGAAAGATCGCCGAATTGAACGACAAAGACAACTCCTGTGTCATCGAAACTTTGGCTGGTAAAATTAAATTTGACCGTTCTGCCATCTCGATGGAAATGAGTCAAAAACTTAATTCGCCGCCTCCAGTAAAAAAATAATACCCATTAAAAAGCCGCTAATTTAGCGGCTTTTTTTATAAATAACGTTTCTGAGTTAAATCGACAATTTTACATATAACTTCGGTTGCTTTCATGATGCTTTCTAAAGGCACATATTCATAGCGGCCGTGAAAGTTATGACCTCCCGCAAAAATATTTGGACACGGAAGTCCCATAAAACTTAATTGTGAACCATCTGTTCCTCCTCTAATAGGCTTGATTAAGGGTTTAATGTTTAATGCTTTCATTGCATCTTCGGCAATGTCAACAATGTGCATTACAGGAACCACCATTTCCTTCATATTGTAATATTGATCGTTGATTTCAATTTCAAAAACAAGACTTCCAAGCTCACTATTGAGTGTTTTCACTAAATTGACCAAGTGCTGTTTTCTAGCTTCAAATTTAGTGCGATCGTGATCTCTAACAATGTATTGTAGTAGGGTATCTTCTACCTTACCTTCCATGCTGTGGAGATGATAAAACCCTTCATAGCCCTCGGTTTTTTCTGGGGTTTCAGTTTTGGGGAGTGCTTCAATAAATTTTGAAGCATAATACATCGAATTGATCATTTTGCCTTTAGCATACCCTGGATGCACGATTTTACCTTTCACTTTAACGATAGCCGCTGCAGCATTAAAATTTTCGTACTCTAATTCTCCAATCTGGCTGCCATCCATTGTGTAAGCCCAGTCGGCTCCAAATTTTTTGACATCAAATTTATGCGCACCACGACCAATTTCTTCATCGGGAGTGAAGCCAACTTTAATAGTTCCATGTTTTATCTCGGGATGCTGAATAAGATATTCCATTGCACTCACAATTTCACAAATCCCAGCTTTGTCATCAGCACCTAAAAGGGTAGTGCCATCGGTAGTGATTAGAGTTTGGCCTTTATATAATAATAAATCCTCAAAATAATCTGGCGATAAAATGATGTCCTCTTTTTTATTCAAGATAATATCAGATCCATCATAATTTTCAATAATTCGCGGATTCACATTTTTAGCAGTGAAATCTGGAGAGGTGTCAAAATGAGACACAAATCCTATTGTAGGAACGCTGTGATCAACATTGGAAGCTAAGGTCGCCATAATATATGCATTCTCATCAATAGAAACATCTAGCATTCCGATGGTTTTTAGCTCGTCTGCGAGTTTATGCGCCAAGTCCCACTGCTTTTCGGTGCTCGGCGTTTCTGTAGAGTTGGGGTCGCTCTCAGTGTCTATTTTTACGTAGCTTATAAATCGATTTAGTATGAGTTTTTTATCTAACATTTAGTTTAGTCTTTTGTCAAAAATAATTAACCCTTCCCTCAAACACAAGAGTTCGCTTACTTTCTTTTGTATTGTGTCTTTTTAATGTATTTTTGCTTTCAAAATACGCTTCATGTACAAAACGATTATACGTCCAATTCTTTTTAAATTCGACCCTGAAGCTGTTCATTATTTTACCTTTGACGCCATCAAACTGTTGTCAAAAATCCCTGGAATTCCTTTTTTAATTCGACGCCTTTTTCAAGTCAAACACCCTAATTTAGAACGCAAGTTGTTCGGGCTTACGTTTAAAAACCCTGTGGGTCTTGCAGCTGGGTTCGATAAAAATGCAGTGCTTTATAACGAGCTTGCAAACTTTGGATTTGGGTTTATTGAAATAGGAACCGTAACTCCAAAAGCACAAGAGGGCAATCCAAAAAAACGCTTATTTAGACTCCAAGACGATGCTGGTATTATTAATCGAATGGGGTTTAATAATGCCGGATTAGAAGCGGCGATAGTTCAATTAAAGAAAAACAAAAAACAACTCATTATAGGAGGTAATATTGGTAAGAATACTCAAACACCATCGGAAGGTTATACCGCTGATTATTTGGAGTGTTTTGAAGCCTTACATCCCTATGTAGATTATTTTGTTTTAAACGTGAGTTGCCCCAACGTTGGGAGTCATGCCAAGCTTAATGATAAGGATTATTTAGAGGAATTAATAAAAGCAGTACAAGCACTAAATGCTACTTTTGAAGTTTCTAAACCGATCCTTCTAAAAATCGCACCAGATCTGAACAATGCCCAATTAGATGAAATTATAGAATTGGTAGCGGTCACCAAACTTGAAGGCGTTATTGCCTCAAATACGTCTATTTCGAGGGAGCTCCTAAAGGCAGGTAAAGAGACTTTAGAAGCTATTGGAAATGGTGGGGTAAGTGGATTGCCAATTAAAGAAAAAAGCACACAAGTTATAAAATATTTATCTGAGAATAGTCAAAAAGCATTTCCAATTATTGGCGTAGGAGGGATTCATTCTGCCCAAGATGCCATAGAAAAAATCGAAGCTGGTGCCGACTTGGTTCAAATCTATACAGGCTTTATATATGAAGGCCCTTCCCTTATCAAGCGCATAAATAAGGCGCTTTTAAAGTCATCACTAAAGCATTAATTGGTTTGAATACCGAACTACTAATTTCATTTGTATTCGCCACAGCAACTTTGGCCGTTAGTCCGGGACCAGATAATATTTTTGTTTTAACACAAAGTATCACATATGGTAAAAAACAAGGAATGAGTGTAGTATGTGGTCTGATTTCAGGTTGCATAGTACACACGACTTTAGTTGCTTTTGGATTGTCTTCCTTTATAAAATCGAATACCGAATTACTAGTAGTTTTAAAATTATTAGGCGCAGGATATATGCTGTTCTTAGCGTATAACGTTTTTAAATCCGCGAATGCCATAAGCCCAAATCTTATCTCAACAAAAAGTAAATCATTAAGAAGCTTGTTTATGCAGGGATTTGTCATGAACGTGATCAATCCCAAAGTCTCTATTTTTTTTATGGCTTTTTTCCCTGCATTTTTATTTAGTCAAACACAGACATTAGTACTTCAGTTTTACACGCTTGGATTTTTATTTATGATAACGTCCTTTTTTATTTTCTCATTAGTTGTGTTTTTCTCAAATAAGGTGGCCTCCATTTTAAAGTCAAACTCACGTTTTAAAGCTGTACTAAAATGGACTCAGATCGTGGTTTTTTTCGGAATTGCAGTTTTTATATTATTAACACACTAGATTCAACCATAACTCACCACATGAAAAAAATAAAACTTTTATGGGACTTTAGGGGTCCAGCAGCTGCGCACACTGCGGCACACTTTAAGATACATTTATTAGAATTTTTTGCATCCGAAAAACTATTACTGATAGAGTCAGGCGTTGTAGCAGTTAATGAAATGCACCACTATACCTATGCGGTGATTGATAAACAAAATTTAGAAGTCATTAAGTCTGCCCTAAAGCCCACCAGGGGGCAACTCGTAAAAGAAGACTAGAATATTATTATTTATACGTTTCCAACAGCGCGTATTGTGCCTCGATAGCTTCTTTAAATTCAACTTTCATAGTAGCCACTAGAGCGGCAACTGTAGGGGAGTCCTTAATACTAGTGACACCTTGTCCAGCAGACCAAATGGTAGCCCAAGCTTTAGCTTCATTTTCATGAGCAGTGAGCTCTTTTCCAAAATCAATTTTCTTTTCTTGATTTAGCATTTCTTCAGTAATGCCCATCGCTTCCATGCTTGGTCGTAAGAAGTTAGCAGCCACGCCAGAAATTGCAGCTGTATACACCACATCATTGGCACCACTCGAAATAATCATATCTCTGTATTCTTTGGGCGCTTTACTTTCTTTGGTATTTATAAAACGGGTTCCCATGTAGGCAATATCAGCACCCATTTGCATGGCAGAGGCGATGTCACGACCGTTACTAATGCACCCCGACAGAATCACTGTTTTCTTAAAAAAACTTTTAATTTCAGCGACCAAAGGCATTGGGTTTAGCGTACCCGCATGGCCTCCAGCTCCAGCAGCGACGACAATCAACCCATCGACATTGGCTTCTGCTGCTTTTTCCGCATGACGTTTTTTGATCACATCATGAAACACTAAACCGCCATAACTGTGAATTGCATCCACCAATTGAGGGACGGCTCCTAGAGATGTAATAATAATAGGTACTTTATGTTTAACGCATATTGCCAAATCTGCTTGTACACGTGGATTCGATTGGTGTACGATTAAATTAACTCCGTAAGGAGCGGGCTTGGTACCTGTTTCTTTTTCAAAATCAGCAAGCGCTGTTTTAATTTCAATTAACCATTCTTCAAAACCTTCTCTTGTGCG
>Ga0209119_1000340_pt1 | contig 47442 bp, 40 predicted proteins | sample COG_03_FD_184747 | JGI IMG/M metagenome (GOLD analysis project Ga0209119, IMG submission 184747) | Pelagic Microbial community sample from North Sea - COGITO 998_met_03 (SPAdes) (version 2) | ecosystem: Environmental > Aquatic > Marine > Neritic zone/Coastal water | place: Helgoland, sampling...
ATCATGTTAGCCTCCGTACTAGAACGTATTAAGGAGATTGGTCTCCGACTATCCATTGGTGCGAAAAAGAGTGACATCATTATGCAGTTCCTTTTCGAGGCTGTAGTGATCTCTGTGAGTGGTGGAATCGCGGGCGTCTTACTTGGCGTAGGTTTAGCCTTTGCAGTATCGAGTTTAGCAGATTTCCCAACGGAAATAAGCTTTTCATCAATACTTATATCATTTGGTGTGGCTGCCACGGTAGGACTTGTCTTTGGGATTACACCAGCAAAGCGTGCTGCAGAGCAAGATCCGATTACATCATTAAGACACGAATAATCAAACACATATGAAAAAGGTCATTTTTTTATTCCTGGCAATCTTTTGCCTAACTCAAATATCAATTGCTCAAGAAAAGAGAGTATTAACACTCGATGAAGTGATTGACTTGGCGAAAGCTAATTCAAGAGCGGCTAAAAGAGCTGAAACCAGTAGAAATTTGAATTATTGGGGTTACAGAGTGTTTCGTGCAAGCCTTCAGCCTCAGCTATTGCTGAGAGGTACTGTACCTAGTTATCAGGACAGAGCCATCCCAATTAACCAACCTGATGGTACCGTGGTTTTTAGAACTGTAAATCAGAATAACTCTGATTTGAGTTTGGGCTTACAACAAGTATTGCCCTGGACGAATACAACGGTTTCATTTGAAACTAACGTCAATAGATTCGATAATTATACTGACGGGTCAGAACAGACTTTGTTCCAAGGTGATCCTGTGGGAATTTCAATATCGCAACCACTTTTTGCTGTAAATCAGTTTAAATGGAATAGACAGATTGAACCATTAGAATACGAGAAATCTAAGAGAGCCTATGTACAGGATATCGAAAGTGCATCGAGAACAGCATCGAGATTGTTCTTTCAATTGTTAATAGAACAGAAAAATCTGGAGATTGAGAAGCAGAATGAAGCAGCAGCTGACACGATCAATAAGATTCAGCAGGGTAGGTACAACATTGGTACAACAACTGAAGATGAAGTGTTGAATGCTGAATTGAACTTGATTACAGCACAAAGTAATGCTGCCCAGGCTGTGTTGGATGTACAATCGAATACACTTGATTTAAGGAATTTCATAGGGCTTACTGATGATGTACAAATTGAATTAGTACCGCCTGCTGATGCACCTGTATTCAATATTGATTATGAGGAGGCGCTAAGTTATGCTAAGGAAAACCGAGAGGAATACTTAGACTTTCAAGTAAGAAGACTGGAGGCAGAGAGAGGAATTGCACAGGCAAGGGCCGCTCGTTTTAGTGCATCCTTAAATGCCAGTTATGGATATGTGAGTGCGCAGACAAACAACCTAAGTGGAATTTACGATGGAAACAATGTAGCCGCAGGGTCTAGGGTTAGTTTGAACTTCTTTTTACCTATTTTGGATGGTGGTCGAAATAAGGCTAGAATGAATCAAGCCAGAGAGCAGCAAAACTTAACTGAGTTTAATATCGAGCAGGAGCAAGTAACTTTTGAGCAAACAATCGCCAATGCAGTTCGAAACTTTGATCAAATCTTAAGTCAAATTCAAATTGCCTTAAAACGACAAGAAATCGCTCAAAGAGGCTTTGAAGTGACTAACGGACGTTACTTAGCTGGTAAGGTTGGGATTCTCGAGTTGAACAATGCAAGAGATACAAAGGATTCAGCAATCAGAAATTATATCGATGCCTTAAGACAATACTGGGATGCATACTATGAGTTGAGAACACTGACACTATATGACTTCCGTGAAGGTAAAATTCTATACAATCCATTGTTGGAGTACGATCCTAAGTCTGATACGATGATCGAAAGAATTCAAGAGAGATAGTTTTTCTTAAGATACAAAGACATAAAAAAAGCCCCATTTGGGGCTTTTTTTATGTCTTTGTAATTATTACTGGCCCGTATAATTGAAAGGGCTGATTACCCTGAGTTCCGCTTTAATCGCCTCAGATATATTGAGCGTTTCTATAAAATCTTTGATAGTCGACTCTGTAATCTTAGTATTCTTGCGAGTTAGACCTTTTAATGCTTCATAAGGTTTTGGATAACCTTCTCTTCGAAGGATCGTCTGAATCGCCTCTGCTACCACGGCCCAATTGCTTTCAAGGTCTGCATCAATGGCCGATTGGTTAAGCTCTAATTTGTTAATACCCTTCACTAAAGATTTCAAGCCTATCAAAGTGTGCGCTAGCGGCACGCCAACATTTCTTAATACGGTTGAGTCAGTTAAGTCCCTTTGTAGTCTTGAAATAGGAAGTTTAGCCGAGAGGTGCTCAAATAGGGCATTGGCAACTCCGAAGTTACCCTCAGCATTCTCGAAGTCAATAGGGTTGACTTTATGCGGCATGGCGGATGATCCTATTTCTCCTTCTTTGATCTTCTGCTTGAAGTAGTTCATTGAAACATACTGCCAAACATCTCGAGAAAAATCGATCAAGATGGTATTGATTCTTTTTAAAGCATCAAACAGGGCCGCGAGATGATCGTAATGCTCTATTTGAGTCGTAGGGTGACTTCTCTTTAAACCTAAGTAGTCGCTAACGAAATGGTTACCGAATTCAATCCAGTCAGTATTTGGGTAAGCTACGTGGTGTGCATTGAAATTACCGGTGGCACCACCAAACTTAGCCGCAAATGGTATGTCACCAAGTTGTACTAACTGTTCATCGATGCGAGTGCTGAATACTTGCATCTCCTTGCCTAGTCGTGTTGGAGAAGCTGGCTGGCCATGCGTTTTGGCTAGCATAGAGACTTTCGCCCACATCTCACCCATGTTCTTGATCAGGTCATTAACTTCTATCAGAGCAGGTTCGATGACCTGATGTAGGCCTCTTTTGATCGTCAATGGAACGGATGTATTATTAATATCCTGAGAAGTAAGACCGAAATGGATAAACTCCTTAAAGGCTGCTAGCCCCAACTGATCGAATTTTTCTTTGATGAAATACTCTACCGCTTTCACATCATGGTTGGTTGTTTTCTCAATCTCCTTGATTGACGTGGCATCAGATTCGGAAAATTCAGTGTAGATAGCCCTTAATGAGTCGAATAACTTACTGTCGACTTTCTCAAGTTGAGGCAATGGCATTTCACATAACGCAATGAAGTATTCTATTTCTACTTCAACTCTGTATTTAATCAGTGCAAACTCTGAGAAGTATGCACCTAAGCTAGAAGTAACTCTGCGGTATCTACCATCTACTGGTGAGATGGCGGTAAGGCTATTTAATTCCATTAAATCTTATTCAGTTTTGAGAAAGGTCAAAGATACAAAATCATAAGAGTACTACTAGGCCTAGATAGGGCTAATGCTCCTAAGATCACTTCCTTTCTAGTGATATAGTCTTTACTTTTGCGTGATCAAAAAATTAGGTCAAAATCAAACTTAAACTTGACTATTAAGGTTAAGCAATGAGTAATCGGATAATAGAAAATTAGACTATGGCATTCGGCTTATTTAAGAAGAAAGAAAATAAGGTTCAGGCTGTTAAAACAGGCTACTTGAACCTCAAAGTAAAAGACGTTATACGTGAAACTGCCGATGCAGTGAGCATACACTTCGAACAACCAGAAGGTGAGACTATCGACTATAAGTCAGGTCAGTTTTTGACTTTGATTGTCAATGTGAATGGAAAAGAGGAGAGAAGGGCTTACTCCCTTTGTTCATCTCCATTCGTGGATGCACATCCTGCAGTGGCTGTCAAAAAAGTTGAAGGAGGGATTGTCTCCAATTACTTGAATGATAGTGTCAATGCTGGTGATGTCATTAAGTTGATGGAACCTAACGGCAATTTCACCACGGAATTTTCCGCCTCAAATGAAAGGCATATCGTGCTTTTTGGTGGGGGTAGTGGAATTACACCCTTGATGTCGATCGCGAAATCAACGCTTGACCAAGAGCCTAACTCCAAAGTGACACTCGTTTATGCCAACCGAAATAAGGAGAGTATAATTTTTAATGATGCCATCAATGAAATGACTTCGGATGATCGTTTCAATGTTGTTCATGTGTTAGAGACAGCGAATAGTGAGATTGACTCTCATGAAGGCTATTTGACGCAGGAGATCATCGGTGAAGTACTCGAGACATTGGACGTCAGCAAATCTGAGATGTTTGTTTGCGGGCCAACACCTATGATGGACCTGACACTAGCCTCTCTTAGTGCATTGGGAGTTCCGGATGCTCAAGTGAGAAAGGAAAGCTTCGTGTCTACGACTGCTTCTGCAGCTAAAGAAGTCGATGCGAATGACGGAAAAATTGTTGCGAGAGAAGTTACAGTCATTTATGATGGTGATGAGTATAAGTATACGGTTGAGCCAGGTGAAACCATCCTTGAGAAAGGCTTAGAAGAAGATGTTGATTTACCATTCTCATGTCAAAGTGGACTTTGTACTGCTTGTAGAGGAAAGTGTCTTTCAGGAAAAGTTAAAATGGACGAAGAGGAAGGGCTTTCTGAAGCTGAAATCAACGAAGGCTATGTACTTCCATGTGTTAGCCACCCCCTAACCGATGATGTGGTAATCGAAATAGGATAGCCTTAATGCTAGAAATTTGAAGCCCGGAGATATTCTTCGGGCTTTTTTTGTCCCTATAAATGTGGCGCAACTGACATAGATTTAGCTAAGCATAACAATTGACCTTTGCCTTTTCGGCATAATTTCATTAAATCAGCTTTATGAAGCTGAATGAGCAAATTCAAGTCATAAACAACCAAGAGTTACTGTCAAGATATATTGAGATCAGGCGTATGACCCAGGAGATCTGCGAGCCACTTCAGCCGGAAGATTTTGTTGTGCAACCTGTGGAGGATGTTAGCCCTCCGAAATGGCACTTGGCGCATACCACATGGTTCTTCGAAAACTTTGTTTTGAAGCATCACCTTAAAGACTATAAGGTTTTTGATAAGGATTACCACTTTCTATTCAATAGTTATTATGAAACAGAAGGTGATCGTTGGCTGAGATCAAAAAGAGGTGCTCTAACTAGGCCTTGGGTAAATGAAATTATGGCTTATCGCAACTATGTGGATGAGCACATGAAACACTTTCTTTCGGAAGAAAAACTAAACAATGAGCTGATCTCAATACTCACAATTGGGATGAATCATGAACAGCAGCACCAAGAGCTTCTGATATACGATATCAAACATATCTTGGGTATAAATCCACTATTTCCAGCCTATAAAGCCTTCGGAGGTGATCAATCACAACCAGTCCTTGAAGAGAAATACTTGAAGGTTGAAGAAGGGATATACAATATTGGCTATGGTGGCACCGATTTTCATTTTGATAATGAAGAAGGTCAACACAAAGTATTTCTGCACAGCTATCAAGTATTAGATAGACTGGTGACAGCAGGTGAGTTCATGGAATTTATAGAAGCGGGTGGATATGAAAACCATAACTATTGGTTGATGGAAGGATTTGAGTGGGCTAAAAAGGAGACGATCAAGGCACCATTCTATTGGTTTAAGGAAGCTGGGACTGGGGCATGGAAGCATTATACTTTGGCTGGACTTGAAGAAGTAAACCCAGACGAACCGATTACTCATATCAATTTTTATGAAGCCGATGCCTTTGCCAAATGGAAAGGGAAGCGACTACCAACAGAATTTGAGTGGGAAGTAGCTTGTAAGCAATATCAACCTCAAGTGCCAGAAGAAGCAAATTTTCTGGACAAAAGAAATTACAGAACAATGCCACGCGTAGGGAAAGATTATCAATTCTTTGGTGACGTTTGGGAGTGGACCAATAGTGCTTATTTACCGTATCCTTTTTACAACAAAGTAGAAGGGGCCTTGGGCGAGTACAATGGCAAGTTTATGGTGAATCAAATGGTGTTAAGAGGAGGTTCTTTTGCGACCATGAGAAATCATATCAGACCGACTTATCGAAACTTTTTCCACCCACATTTACGTTGGCAGTTCACAGGATTAAGATTAGCAGAGACATTATAGGAGTATGAGCAGTGAGACTAGGGAGGCAATAGATGCCTTTGCAATTGACGTTAAAAGCGGTCTAGATAAGTCACAAAAGACCTTGCCTTCAAGATATTTTTATGATGAAAAAGGTGATGAGCTTTTTCAGAAGATCATGGATCTTGATGAATATTATCTAACACGTGCTGAATTTGAGATTTTTGTCCGTCAGAAAGACGAAATACTTAAGTGCTTTTTGGGAAATGATAACACTTTTAGGCTAGTAGAATTAGGTGCTGGAGATGGGACAAAGACTAAAGTGTTACTATCTCACTTTTTAGACAAGAATGCCTCATTTACATACTCTCCAATTGATATTTCAGGAAATGTCCTAGACCAACTCCAAGGCGATTTGCAGGTAGAATTGCCTTCGCTCAAGGTAGAGCCGATAATAGGTGAGTACTTCTCTGGACTTGAAGATTTAGCGGCAAATGATAGTTCAAAAGAAATAGTGCTCTTTCTTGGATCTAACATTGGCAATTTCGGTAAGTCTTCAGGTGTTGGATTTTTGACTCACATTGGAGAGCACCTTAAATCAGGTGATATGCTTTTGATAGGTTTCGATCTAATGAAATGTCCCCAAAAAATTCTTTCAGCATACAACGACAAAGAAGGTGTGACTAAGGCGTTCAATTTGAATTTATTGACACGAATCAATAAAGAATTAGGCGCTAATTTTAACATCGAAGACTTTGATCACTTTCCTACTTACGATCCAATAACTGGGGAGACAAAGAGTAACATCGTTTCAAGGAAAGAGCAGACGGTTTACATTGAAGCCTTAAAGGAGTCTTATTCGTTTGATGCATGGGAAGCTATTCATACAGAAGTTTCGCAGAAGTATTCAATGAAAATGATAGAAGCTTATGTGGTTGAATCCGGCTTTGAAATTGTAAAGAATTTTACCGATTCGAATCAATACTTTGTTGATTCGTTATGGAAAAAACTATAGGGGTTTAAACTGTTCGAAGGCCTGAAGGCAATTGTGGCAGTAATGCATTGACCTGCAGAGGGTAGGCCCAAAGGGAGTCTTCATTTCAGTGTTCTCACTATTGCAATGTGGGCAACTCGCTCTTTCGATTATATCGATATCCACAATCATATTGTGCTCTGGAGGAGGTGCCAAGCCAAAGTCTTTCAGTGCCTTTCGCCCTCTTTCGGAAATCATATTTGAATTCCATTGGGTTTTGAAAGAAACGATGACTTCATGATCCTTAATGCCTTTTTTTACTAAAACGTCCTTAACATCTTGCTGCATTACATCCATAGCTGGGCAGCCGGTGAATGTAGGAGTCATGTTTACGGTTACTTTGCCAGAAGAGTCAACATCAATACCCGTGATCACTCCAAGGTCATTGAGGGACAATACAGGGATCTCGGGATCTTTAACTTCCTCAAGCCATTCCTTGATCTCACTAACCTCTAAATCTTTGACACTGCTCATGATGCTCCTCTAATTAAATATTACCAGTCAGCTGTTGGGTCTACATTGAATACCTCTGACATTTCCGTTAGCAAAGGCTGAAGATGCTCAGTATGCTTTCCATACCTACCACCGTAAACCGGTGTGATACTTTCCATGTCGGGAAGTATTAAACTCGTTTCTGAAATTACTTCCGTGACTTTGGTCTTCCATTGTGCTTTGAGCGCTTCCTCTCCCGCGAATAACCCCTCGTTAATCAGATCTTGCTCGAATTCAGAAACTTCAAACATTCCCAAAGCATATGGCATGGACTTATCTAATGAATCTTGAAGTCGAGAGATACTCTCTTCGGTAGCAGAACCAAGTTGTTTGATCCAAATATTAGCATGCATGCTGTGGTATTTGGTCTCGCCTTTAATCTTTTTAGCCAAGTTGGCCAATGTTTCAAAGCTAGACTCAGCCAACATCTGAAAACGAATTAACTCTGCTGTGTCAAACAAAAAGTGTCTGATCAGGCTGAAATCATATTCGCCATTGGGCAACTCTACAAACTGTGAATTGTGAAACTGCTCTGCATTTCTCATGAAAGCGACAGTATCAGGATCTGATTCACCTAGCTCGTTGAGTATTTTATATAATTGCCAGCTCTGTCCAACTTTGTCTTGCGCCATTGATGAAAAAGCAATGTCTTCTTCTAACAAAGGGCCAAAACCAGTCCATTCAGAATTTTTATGTCCAAGGATCAATTGATCATCGGCCATCTTATACAATAAGTCTTTGATTGCGTTTTGATTCATCCTTATCCCTGTTCTGCTTTGAATGCTTTGATTCTGTCTGCCGCCTTATAATCGATGGCATCCCTATATTTCTTTTCTTTCAGCGTATTCCAGATGTCTGCATCTTCTTCATCCGACATAAGAATGTCCTCAGATTTAGCAATCCATACATTGAATACGGGTTTGTCACGTGGGTAAGTTTCTTTTGACGCTAACAACGCATCTTCAAAGTCTTTAGCTTCTACAGTGCCGATGTGTTTGTGATGCTTACCACGTTTTACTGAATGGAAGACTTCAAAAGATGCTGAAGTGTCTCCCGAGTAACTACCCTTGAATGTATCGTAAACGTCTTGCCCATTGTCAGTGAATTCTGATACCAAGATCAATTCGGTCTTAACAACACACAAAGCATGGCAAAACGTACCACGTCTACTAAACTGCTCTTTGGCAAAAAGGAATGCCATTTCTTCATTTGGAGCGTGAACAGTCCCGGCATGTTCAAATGGTTTACCTTCTTTAGTTTGAATAAAAGATTGATAAGTTTCAAACTGATCCAATTGCTCTTTAGCTGCCATTGGAGCTTCAAAATCGTCTGGTATTGACAGCCTGTTTACCCTTGGGTCAAGTGATTTCAACATGCTATATTATGCCAAAGGCGTTACGTACTTTGCTTTAGGGGCAAGCAGTGCTTGTCTTACCCATCTACCTCTTTCTTCCGCCATTCTTCTCACTGCAATTCGCTCCTTGTTGCAAGGGCCATCACCATTGATAACTCTCTTAAATTCTTCCCAGTCTGGCTCAGAGAACTCCCACTGACCAGTCGTCTCATTCTTCATCAAGTTCTCATCAGGTATGGTCAAACCAAGTTCCCAGATTTTTGGAACATACATGTCCAAGAACTGTTGACGACATTCATCATTTGATGCCATCTTCACTTTCCAACGCATCAAAATTTCTGAGTGGACAGAGATTTTATCTGAAGGACCAAAGAAGTGCATCATAGGTGCCCACCATCTGTTAACAGCGGCTTGCATCATTTCTCGTTGCGTTTTAGTGCCTGTGGCTAAATGGATCACACAGTGGTGTCCATATTTCAAGTGGAATGATTCTTCAGCACAAATACGCTCAAGGGCACGGCAATAAGGGCCGTAACTCCCTTTAGAATTCGCGATTTGGTTAACTATCGCTCCTGCATCAACCAACCATGAGATAAAGCATGAATCAGCCCATGTGAAAGCAGGGTAATTGAAAATGTTCGAATACTTCGACTTTCCTGAGATTAGGTCCTCTAGTTGTTGCTCTCTTGGTTTACCGAGGGTTTCGGCAGCCGAATAAAGTAGTTGGGCATGACCCACTTCGTCTTGAACCTTCGCCATTAGGGCCAATTTTCTTTTGAAGCCTGGGGCTCTCGTGATCCATGTTCCTTCTGGTAATGCACCAATAATTTCTGAATGACCATGCTGCTCAATCATTCTGATCAGCTGCTTGCGATAAAGCTGCGGCATCCAGTCACTAGGTTCAATTTTTTCACCACGATCAATTCTAGCTTCAAATTCAGCTAATTTGATTGGATCTTCCTCAGCAAGTGCTGTGGCTTTCATTGATTCGAATACGTTTCCACCTCCGTACATAAATTATTTTTTTAAACCGTTTAAAACTAAATTAGATAGTCTAACACCAATTTCTTTTGGTGTCAATGAACCCCCTGGTTTATACCAGTTGTGAGTCCAGTTTAATGATGATAATATGGTCAGCATCATGAATTTTGCATCAACTTGCTCAAATTCACCTGACGCCATTCCATCTTTTATAATCTGAATGAATCGTCCTTCATAGTCATCGCGCATGGCAAGAAAGTCACTTAAGTGAGGCTCACTTAAATGTCGCCATTCGTTGAAGAATACTGCTGACGCATCTGTGTTTCTCGTGATAACCTTCACATGTGCTATGGCAGCCTTACTAATTTTATCTGAAGCACTGGTCTGCACTGATTCAACATCTTTCCATGCTTCAAAAAATTCATCCGCCATGCGAAAACATATTTTTTGAAGAATTTCTTCTTTAGATTTGATGTGAGAATAAAGACTAGCTGCTTCTATGCCGAGAACTTGTGCAAGATCTCTCATAGAAGTGGCTGCATAGCCTCGTTCTCTAAAGAGGGTTGTAGCCTTTTCTTCGATCTGCTGCTTACGATTCTTTTTAACTAGAATTTCCATTCATTCAAAGGTAGACATACTAACGTTCGTTAGCAAATTATTGTTTTGACCAATATTGTATAAATATATGAAACTCAGAGACGCGAATTTTGACAAAAGAAAGTTCATAAAATCACTTGAATCAATAGGTTACCTGTTTCTAGTGCTTCCATTAGTCGCTTTTGGTTGGGTTTTCCTAGAAAAGGAAAGTACTGGAGGTTTGAGGAATACGTTTTTTGAAAATACCGACATCATGTTTCATGGTGTAATGGCAATCGGTTTCGTCTATATACTGATGAGAACTTTAGCGACCTGGAAAGCAGATCTTTTGAAGGCCTTGGCAAGAACAGAGGAGCTTGACGTAAAGCTAATTGCCGTAAGAAAGCCAATTATTTATAGAAATGTGATGTGGGCTTTAGGTGCTGGTATTGGTGCTTATGGCCTTTATGAGAAGGGCGATATGGTGTATGCGCTAGTCTTTACAGTGTTTTTACTCTTGATTACATCAAACCGACCAAGCGAAAGGTACTTTGTGAAGTTTTTTAAACTTAAGGGAGAAGAGAAGGACTGGATGCTGAAGACAGGCTTAGAGAATGAAAAGGCTGAAACGAAATAATCGCCTCAGCCTTTTGAATGATTGTGAATTGTGATTAAAAAATCACGCCTATGCTCACAGGGTTTAGCTTTGGGCCTCGGCCGTCTTCGAAAAGTTCGTTCATGTCATAATTCACAAACATATCGAATCCATCAATTCCCATTTGCAGCCTAAGGCCATATCTAAAGTCATTCACGAAGAAGCCTCCTTTATCTTTTACTTTATCACGCCCAGCATCATCTTTAAAAATGTATTTGGCTTTGTTGCCAAGTCTTAAGCCGACATAAGGCCCTACACCGATTCGGAACCCTTTGCGCGAGCTTACTGCAATTCTTACATCGTCTTCTTCATAGACTCTCACTAGTCGTTTACCGCGCCCAAAGTCGAACATCGGTACGGCTGTAAAACTTAAGTAGGTGACTTTTAACTTACTCTTGATGGCGCTATTGATATTAAGATCTTCGACAAAGTTAAGTTCTCCACCATTTGGATCGAGACGAGCGGCAGCGTTTTCAAACTTGTAATTGTACCAAGTAAGCCCTCCGCCCCAGTCTAGGTAGAGAGGCCCTGAGATATAAGAAGTATGGTTCCAACTTAAACCGACAAAAGTAGATCCGATGGGTTTTACCTGATATAGGTCGCTTGAGGATGGAAACTCGCCATCATTTAAAAGATTAGCTAATCCATATTCAAAGTTTAATCCTTTCAATGTACCATGATCATGTTGTTCATAATACTCAACGTTTTGAGACCTTCTTCTTCTGCTTCTCCAGTCACTATCCCAATCATCTTCTACTTCAAGTTCTAAGCCTAGAAAGCTTAATCGTAGGTAAAAGTCATTGTCTGAAATGTAGAGGCTATTGTTGCTGTATTTTGGAATACTAACAATTGTATCTAGTCTCTCAAAGTCATCATATCGTCCCCATCGCCATTGAGCACTTAACGTTTGGGCTGAAAAGCTTGCGATCATGCAGATCAATAGTATTCTGTAAACCTGTTTCATATTGCTATATTTTTTTGTTGATCAGACGTGACCATTACTGGTTGACATTCTCTGGCATAAGCCTGGGAACTATCAACCAATTGGTCTGATCATTTTGAGTTTTTGAATTGTTGTTTAAAATATCACCCCGAATGTTACTGGATTAAGTCTAGGGGCAATAATGTCGTCTTCAAATAGTTCGGTTAGGTCATAGTTGAAGAAGAGATCAAAAGAGTCCCAGCCTACCGTTGCTCTTATGCCATATCTAAATGGATTAATGTACCAGTTATCATTTGTTTTATCCTTCTGCCTGTTTCCATTCGCATCGTCATACTTGTATTTTGTGCGAGCACCTATTCGATACCCAGCGTATCCACCTAAGCCCACTCTGAAGGCGCTATATCTACCAAATGATATAGTTGGTACAAAGTGGAGGTTGACGTGGCTCATACTAAGCTTACTTACATCACCAGTTATGTTATTTTCCTCAGTAAAGGAAATGTTGTCATTACCCTTGAGGATTCTAACGCGTGTGTTTTCGAAGCTGAAACTTTGGATGCTCAGTCCAGCTCCCCAATCTAAATAGAGTGGGCCAACAACATGCGTTACGTTGTCAAAGTTTAATCCAAGGTACCAAGAGCCGAGGGGGCGAAGACTAATCAAAGAGTTACTGTTTGGCAGTTCATCGTCTTCTAAATAGTTGTTCAAACCAACGTACACGTTAACAAAATTCTCAGTACCTCTTCTCGGATAATATTTGTCGATTCCCCATTCTTTGTCCCAGAAACCGTTGATACGCTTATCTCTGTTGCTGCTGTTGCTTACTGATATATCCTTTTGAAAGGTTGACTTATAGTCGTCCTTGTAGAGGTTGAATATTTCTATTTTTTGTTTGCCTTCGATAACAGGGATAGTTGATCCAGGATCTGTTTTTTCAACCAAGTCTTGTGCGTTGACTTGTGCAAGACATAATGTGACCAACATTATCGCCATGGCTAGTTTAGAGATGATTTTCATTTTTATAGATTTTGAGTTATAGATTATTTTTTGTTCAGATTATCCTCTTGTTCGTCAAGGTTATCCTCTAAGTCTTCGTCTTCTCCTTCACTGCTTCCATATTTGAGATCATTAGTGAAGAAGTTGTTTTTAGACTTTCTTATTTCGGAGAGCGCAAGCTTTCCGCCATTTACCCCTTTGGCAACACTCACAATTCCACTAAGGAGGCTGAAGCGTTTTCTTTTGCCAGGTAATTCTGATGTGTTCTGAGGACTATTTAAGTAGGCTTCTAAATCGACAGAGAAGTCGATCATGAAGTTATTTTGAGCTATGCTTTCAATGAGGTCAAACTTTGGAGCGAACCTTTGATCCATTTTGATCAGCTCAATTTCCTTGAATTCCAGTGTTGTCACTTCTTGAACACTTTCCTCTATCTGTGCATTAAGTTGTAAGATTTGAGGGTTCACAGTAATAGAAGGCGTGATATTTCTATTAGCAATTTGCTCTTGTTCGTTCTTGTCTGATGTAGACTTAGCGACTAAGTTTTTAGCAACTCCTTCTTCAGGAGTTATGATATCCGGTAGAGAAGCCTTCGGTGTTTCTTTTAAAGGATTGACGTCTTTCTTTTCCGTTTCGACAGTAATGTTGCTTAGGTTTTCATTAAGTAACTCGTCACTATTAGCGTTGCTTAACATAATCCAGCCGAAAGTGAAAACTAGTGCTAGCGAAGCGGCAATACTTATCCAGAAATAAATACCTTTTTTAGATTGCTTTGGGAGCTGAGATTCAATCTTATCCCAAGCGTTTGAAGGCGCGCTTATTTTATGTGATGCTAGTCCCTTGCGGAATAAGTCATCTATTTTGTTATCCTTCATATCTTACTTTTTTATCATTCAAATAATCTTCAGCTTCGATCAAGAGGTTTTTTAAGTGTCCTCTTGCTCTGCTCAATTGAGATTTCGAAGTGTTTTCACTTACTCCCAACTGGGCTGCTATTTCCTTGTGCGAAAAGCCTTCAATGGCGTACAGATTGAAAACGGTTTTGTAACCCGAGGGAAGTCGATCTATTAATTTCTGTAGATCTTCTACCTCCAGCTGATCTTGAACTTGACTATAGTCTGGTTCTCTATCCGCTTTTTCAATCTCTACTTCCAAATACATGCTTTTATTCTTGCGGATGTACGAAAGTGCCTCATTGACCATTATTCTTCGAATCCAGCCTTCAAAACTTCCTTCTGATTTAAACTGGTCGATTTTGGCAAACACTTTTGTAAACCCACAAACCAAAACATCTTCTGCTTCTGAGCTATCTCTGATATACCTACGGCATACAGCAAACATCATGGGCGAGTACTTTTCGTACAAGTCCCGCTGCACTTTTCTATTGCCTTTTCGGCATTCTTCGAGAAGCTTCTCTTCAGTTTTTGACCGTTTGATTTGAAGCATTATTTGGTTGACTACACAGGGTAGATGTATAAATGATAAAAAGGGTTGCATCTGTAGAGAGGTTTTTTTCTCTAAAGGATGCATCCCTAAGTAAATGTAATATAAATGAGTGTTTTAAAGGGGATTGAGAATAGGAAACGGACCTAAGTCCGCTTCCTATAATTATTACTTTTGGTCTAGTATTTACTAATGGTGGCTGAATTACTTTCCTCAACTATGTTTAATTCAGGGCTTCCTTTATAGCGAATAGAAGAGAATCCAGAGGCAGAAATTCTTAGGTATTCGCTTACGTTTATCCTAGCTCTAGCTTCTGATTCAGCGTCTAGCGTTGCCTCTCTGATATCTGCTTCATAGGCATAAAGTCTACCCTTCCTAGTAAGAATGGCTCTTAATTTGCCGATAGAGGCAGACATGTCCACTCTTGAATCGCCACCGATGAATAGATCGAGTTTGTCTAGGTCTCCGTCTAAAGAGAACCTAGCATCGTCATAAGTCTTAACATCTAGTGATGGCTGACCTTTGGCTTTCATTGTTAAGCTCGCTCCGTTTTTCAAGGAAATAAAGTCTATTGATGGTGCCGTGATAAAAACCTTTACCCTTGACCAATCGCCACCAGAACCATCCTCGTCTATACTGAGCTTACTGTCACTAACCCTACTGGCCACTCGCTCTACTTTTGACTCTGGTCCTTCTAGCGTAACTACGTGCTGTTCTCCAATGGTAAGTACTGCCTCCATGTTTTCAGAGATCTCAATACTTGAAAAGGATTCTATACTAAGGGATTTTTTATAGTTATTCTCACTATTACTAGAAACCCCTTGACTATTGTCATCCTCATCACAATTCAAGCATTCAAGTCTTCCGCTGTCGTTAAATGCCCATGTGTTTCGGTAAATCTCATGCCAAGAGTATTTATAGCTGAATTGATGAAGAACTAAATTTAAATTTCTTCCAACCTTAAAAGGTACATTCTTTGGTATATAGAATGTTATATCAGCCTCTTGAAAGCGAAATTCTGCATCAGGATTATAGGTTAGTTCTGAATCAAAGGTGATTTTATCTCCTTCAACAGTATAACTGTAGCTGACGTCTTGAGCATTTTCTTCAGCATCTCTTGGGTTCCTACCTCTTGCATGAAACCTTTTCTTGATACTAAATTCTCCATCACGACTAGCAACAAGGTCTAGGTCTGTAAATTCAGATATAGATTCATATTGATAATCATTTCTATACCTCCTTGATTCAAAGCCTCTTTTTGTGATTGTATTGATGTCTAGTAAAAGTGTGTCTGCTTCTATGGTTATAGCCTCAGTCTCTTCATAGTAGCCCTCATCTCGAAAGTCACGAATTACGTTTGGTACTAAGGCAAATGAACCAACTACAGCTATCATCCATACACCAAGAATACTCCAGCCAACAGAGCTACTCATCACTCTTCTTTTGGCGATGATGGTGATACCAGCAATGAACACATATAGGAACGGCACAAAGATGGCCGTAAGCACAAATAATATTCCTAGTTCAGGGAAGGTGTTTGTAAATACTTCGTACGGAAAGTAAGTAAATTCGTCTCCGTTGAAAAACCAATCTCCGTTGTAGAGTCCCATCAAAACCCCAGCTGCGACCAATAATGAGAACATCACTGAAAGACCAACAATCACTACAATTCCACCTGTGAAAATTCTGATCACAGCAGCGATGAATAACATCAATGGAGCGAATGCCTTGCCCAAAGCACTAAAGATTTTTCCAATCAATCTAAATGGAAATAGAAGGATCGTAGTGAAAGTGTTTTCGCCCCTAGGGTTTAAGCTTTCTTCTTTCGTTTTTTTAATGCTAGAATCGATGTTCGATAAGGTCACTTTTTGACCTTTCATCTGCATTTTATCCGTAATGGAATTGGCCTTTGGAGTAATAATCCAAAGGACAATGTAAGCCAGTACGCCTGCTCCGCCAGCTAATGTAAACACGATAAATGCGATTCGTAAAACGAGTGACTCTGTTTTGAAGTAGTTTGCTAATCCAGAGGCAACTCCACCCAAAACACTATCGTCAGGGTTTCGATATAACTTTTTCACTGACTCATGTTCTATCATGCTATCATTTCCTGGTAGCGCAATCCACATAATAATGTAGACTACTGGAGAAATGGGTATGGTGATGATGGCTAGAACGCGCAGCCAAATTTGATCTATTTTAAGGTAATGCGCAGCACCAGCAGCAACTCCTCCAAGTAATTGGTTTCTAGTGTCTCTCTCAAGTTTTCTAGGTCCCTCATACTCATGCTTTGTAGATCTCTTCTTACTTTGATCTTTTTGTTCTGCCTTTTGCTTTTTCTGTGATGCAGACTCTTCTTTGGCGAAGTCATCTTCTTCTTCCATTGCCTCAAAGTCGGAGATCTGACCCATGGTGCTAATTAATATATCTACGTCTTCTGTGGATATGACTTGCTTGCCATCATCTAGTTTCTCTAAGAATAGTTCGGCTATTCGGCTTTCTATGTCCGCAATGATTTCTTCACTGTCTTCATAAGAAGCAAAATACCTGTTGATAGAGTCCAAGTACTTTTTGAACCTATCGTAACCGTCTTCTTCGATGTGAAAGATGATGCCGCTGATGTTTATGCTTATGTTTTTTTTCATGACCGCTTACTTAGTATTTGAGATGATTTGAGAAGTTGAATTGACCAATTCTTGCCAAGTGCTGCTTAGGCTTGTCAAAAAGGCTTGTCCAGATTCCGTGATAGTGTAGTACTTTCTCGGTGGCCCTGAGTTTGATTCTACCCATTTATAGTCGACCAACCCTGCCTTTCGCAACCTTGTAAGCAAAGGGTAGAGTGTACCTTCCACCACCATGATTTTGGCGGAGGTTAGTTCTCCTAACATATCCGATGCGTACACCTCTCCTCTGGAAATAATATTCAGTATGCAGAACTCGAGGATTCCTTTCCGCATTTGTACTTGAGTGTTCTCTAAATTCATCTTGTTTTTCTTTTAAGATGTTGACCTTGTATACAAAAATACGTAAAAAGGTACTATGTGTTACATGGTACTATACAAAAAATATTACCTTGTAGTATATTTCTATTAAAAGGTGACCGATAAATCGTTCCTTAGGGTGTCAGGAGGACTTTTTTTGTTAAAAAAGAAAGGTTTCAATAAGTTGTCCGATAAAATTCGTTTGATTAGGGTATATATAATTATTTTTGAAGTGTATAAATGCTGCTTAGCGCAGAAAAAAGCCCCATGATGTGGAGCTTTGTTTCATTTGAACTCTAAGGCAGACAGGCCTACCCCTCCGTTGTTAGGTCAAACAAAAAAAAGACCCCTCTATGAGGAGCCTTTTTTCATTTGATGTACCCAGAGCCGGAGTCGAACCGGCACGTCCGAAGACATTGGTGTTTGAGACCAACGCGTCTACCAATTCCGCCACCTGGGCAATTCTGAATTGGGAGTGCAAAAATGGATAAAGATTTTTGATTATACAACAAGCCGACCTACGAAAGTCTTAATCGACTTGAATGAATTTTTTTGATGAAAATGCCACTGGCTTGGCTGCAAACTTACTTTTTGTATTGGCCCAAACTTCCGCGAATAATTCAGAGTGTCTGTAGGCGTTGAGTGCAGCCTCATCTTTCCAATAGCTGTACGTGGAGAATACATTAAGATCATTGTAATCTTCCAAGAGCTCTAGGTGGCTGCATCCCTTGAAATGTCTGATCTTTTCTTTGCTTTCATCAAAGAGTTCAAGGAAGTTATCACGTTCTTCTGGTAGAAAGGTCATTCTCACTATTCGAATTAGCATCACTCTTCAAATTTTATGATGATCGGGCTGTCATATTCGAGCCCTAACAATTGAGCGCCATGTCCTTGATTTATTCCTAGCATCAATTTGTTGCTGGTATTGAAGATGAAGAATACCTCTCCAAGCTCAACATCGGAAATGTGTGCATTGACTTGCTTGACGGTATCACGTCCAAAGGTTATGTGATAGGATTTGTTTTGGCTGAGAATATCGAAATCTGTCTTTTCAATATTGGTCATTAGATTGCCATAATGATCTACATGAATGACATGGCCAGCAATCTCTTTTCTAGTTGCACGAGCTTTTCGTGATATATATTCAGTGAAGTTTTCGGTAGGTTTTCCGAATGAACCCGGTTGCTCACCTTTTGCCAGTTTTGCGGCTATAGCTGGTAACTTTGCAAAACCCTCGCCTTCGTCTAGGTCGATCTCAAATAAATCAGTGGGTGATTTTTCACTGATCAAACTGAGCACGCCATTATTCGGGCTTACAAAAATATGTTCCTCAATTATGGCAATAATGTAAGAAGTAGTTTTTTGAGTACGCTCATTTCCGATTAAATGAACCGTCCCAGTGGGAAATTCACGAAAAACAGATTGAATAGCGTGAGACATATGTGCCAAATCAAATGGTTTGATCTGATGACTAATGTCAATAATGTTAGCTTCAGGGTACTCTTTTAGAATGCCCGCTTTGGTATACGCCACGTAATGGTCACTTAATCCAAAATCTGATGTGAAAGTGATGATTCTCATGAATGACTATTGGCGTTTATTCTATAATTTAGTCGCCAACAAAAATATCGAATTTTTAAGCCTAGACAATCACTAAAATCGCTTCTTACACTTGGTAGAAAAGCTCATCACACTTGAAAACATGGCTATGGTAGATTTCCTAGGTATAGGAAATCGAAATATTAAAGAGATAGCCTCAGCATTTCCTAAGAGTAAAATTGTCTCTAGGGGGAATGAGATCCTTATAAAGGGTAACGCATCGGAGATTATTCAGATCAACGATGTGATTCATGCACTTATTCAACACTACCATAAGTATGGGAAAATCACAGGCGAAAATGTAGAAGCATACATTAAGCGTGAGTCGGAGTACATGGCTTCTGATGATAAAGATGAAACGCTCGTTTACGGAACTCGGGGGGCAGGTATAAAGCCGAAAACTGCCAATCAGCGCGCTTTGGTAAAAGCGGTGAAAGACAATGACCTTGTTTTTGCCATTGGACCGGCAGGCTCAGGAAAAACATTTATTTCTGTGGCGCTGGCCGTCAGGGCATTGAAGAACAAAGAAGTTCAGAAAATTATTATTACCCGCCCTGCGGTTGAAGCTGGAGAGAACTTGGGCTTTTTACCAGGTGATCTTCAAGAAAAGATTGATCCGTATTTAAGACCAATCTATGATGCCTTGGTTGATATGATCCCAATCGAAAAGCTGAAGCACTATCAAGAGAACAATATTATAGAAATTGCTCCCTTAGCTTATATGCGAGGAAGAACATTGAATAATGCATTCGTACTGCTTGACGAAGCACAGAACACTACTTCTATGCAGATGAAGATGTTCTTAACGCGAATGGGTCCTAACTCCAAGGTTGTTGTGACAGGTGATGGCTCACAGATTGATTTACCGCGTCATCAGAAATCGGGCCTTTCAGAGGCTGTACGATTGTTGAGTAACGTAAATGGCATTGCTACCGTTGAACTAACAACCAAGGATGTGGTTCGGCATAAACTTGTAAAAGATATTATAACAGCATACGACAAAGAACAAACCAAAAGTGATACGAGTAAAAAAAATAGAGACTGATCAGGAATTGCAGGAAGCTTTCAAGATTAGAGAAATAGTTTTCATCGATGAGCAAGAATGTCCCCCTGAGGAGGAATTTGATGGCCTTGATGAAGAGTCAATTCACTTCATTGCTTACATCACTGGCGAACCCGTTGGGACGAGTCGTTACCGAACTACGGATAAGGGTGTAAAGCTTGAAAGATTTGCCGTTTTGAAGGAACACAGAGGCAAAGGAGTAGGTAAGAGGCTAGTTCAAACTGCAATAGTTCAAATTGCTGCGACTTTCGAGGCAGGTACTTTGCTTTATATGCATGCTCAATTGGATGCCATGCCGCTTTATGCACGCTACGGGTTTGAAAAAGTAGGTGATAAATTCGTAGAGGCTGGTATCGAGCATTTCCTTATGAAGAAAACCTTTAGTTGATTCTAATCTATTAATTAGTTTAATTTATCTAATACTTAGATAAATTAAACTAATGTATTTTTCAGCTTTCCCATTATTAAGACTTACCATCTGCTTTGCACTAGGAATAGTGGGTTTTCATTATCTGGGGACTTTCGTACTGATTCCTTGGGAGTTTCTATTTGCTGGTATCATATTATATTTCTTTCTCAGTTCAAAAAGCTCTTTCAGATACCAAGTTGTATTAGCCTTCCTTGCCTTTTTTCTCCTTTTTGGACTTGGGACTCAGCGGTTGGAGGGCTATAAAGATGAGGCCCGACTCGACCATTTGTTGAATCAATCGGGTGTCATTGAGGCATACAAGGCACTCGTTGTTGAGAGCCCTGAAGCCAAAGAGAAGAGTATTGGTTGTCGGTTAGAGGTATATGAAGTACTGATTGATGGCAACTGGGAGCTTTCGGATGGGGTGATCAGTGCTTACCTTGATTTAGAGAATGGCAAAAGTGTAAAATACGGTGACTTGCTTTATGTGACCGGAAAGCCTGAAACGACTTCCCCTCCAGCCAATCCTGGCGAATTTGACTATCGCAGGTATCTGACCTATAACCGCATTTATCATCAACAATTTATTGGCGATCAGTTTACAGTAATTGGCCATGAGCCTATGAATTGGTTTGTGAAGAAAGCCAATTACTTGAGATCTGAGAGTATAGAAATCATTAGTGCTCTTATCACAGATGACCGGGCTAGAGGTATTACACTCGCATTGGTGCTTGGTGTAAAAGACGATCTTCAAGATGATGTCATTCAGGCTTTTTCAGCTACAGGGGCAATGCACGTTTTAGCCGTTTCGGGCCTGCATGTCGGAATTATTTACGCTCTAGTCTTCTTAGTCCTTAAAAGAATCGGTCTATCCAAAAGGAAGTATCGGTGGTGGCTCGCCATTTTGAGTATGCTCATGTTATGGTCTTACGCACTATTAACAGGTCTTTCACCATCTGTTTTGAGGGCAGTCACCATGTTTAGTTTCATTGCTATCGGGCGGGCATTGTCACGCAATACTAATATCTATAACACCCTAGCGGCCTCAGCTTTGGCTTTATTGCTCTACAACCCTTACCTCATTATGAGTGTTGGTTTTCAGCTGAGTTATCTGGCTGTCTTTGGCATCGTTTATATTCAACCAAAGCTGTATGCGTTGGTTCAATTTGACCATTGGCTTATAGATAAAATTTGGGCGATTACATGTGTTTCAATTGCCGCGCAATTGGCCACTGCACCTTTGAGTGTACTGTACTTTCACCAATTCCCAACCTACTTCTTGCTGTCCAACCTCTTTATCATTCCAGCGGCATTTGTGATTTTAGCATCAGGTTTACTTTTGCTATCGACTTCAGCGGTTTCGGTAGTTGCTGGAACATTAGGTTGGTTAGTAACCAAATTTATCGTTGCTGTAAATGGACTTGTCTTCTGGATTAGTGAATTGCCCGGAAGCACTTTGGATGGTATTTACTTATCTATTCTTGATACCTGGATCATTTACGGACTAATGTGTTGTGCGATCGTTTTTTTGGTCAAAAGGAGATTCGTTTTCATTAAGTATGCATTAGTCTTCAGTGTAGTATTAGCTGTTTCTCAAGTATGGCACTTTTCTCAATTCGCTCAGACAAATGAATTTAGTGTGATGGATGTTTCCGGAAGTAATGTGCTTGACTTTAGGAGTGGATTTGAGTCTTACTTGTTGGCAGACTCCTCATATAGAGCAGATGGTAAGGGCCAAAGGTTTCATCTATACCCGAAGAGATTGCGCTCAGGAAGTAAACAGCAACCGATATATGATAAACTTAAGGTAGTGGAGGCTTTCACTCCTCTGGGCACGTTAATTACTTTTAAAGGAGCTAAGATTCTTTATTTAGATCAAAAGGTGCTCAGTAGACTGAAGTCTTCAGCTTCCATTGATGTGGATTGGTTAATTTTGGGTAAGAATGCATTAAATGATTTGAGTCAACTGGAAGGGAAGATAAGTTTCAACCAGCTAATCATCGATCCCACTAACAGTTGGTATATTGATCGATCATTGGTAAGTCAGTCAGATTCTTTAAATATTAACTACCATTCCATTCGACAGGATGGGTATTTTAGCAAGCGATGGAAGAGAAGCAATTTGTAACCTATAAAATCACCGATCGAATCGCAACGATCACCCTTAACAGACCTGAGAAGCGGAACGCTTTAAATGCCTTAGTGGTGACTGAATTAAAAGAAGCCTTTGCTTCCGCTGCGGCTGATGATGAAGCAAAAGTGATTGTGCTAGCTGCGGCTGGTGACGCCTTTTGCGCGGGAGCAGACTTAGGCTATTTGCAAGAGCTTCAGAAAAATACGTATGAGGAAAACTTAGCGGATTCAAATCATTTAAAAGAGCTTTTCTATCAAATTTATACCCACCCGAAAGTTGTAATCGCTAAAATTCAAGGGCATGCCATTGCTGGAGGCAGTGGCTTAGCTGCACTTTGTGATTTTTCCTATGCTGCTTCTCATGCAAAATTTGGTTACACGGAAGTCAGAATTGGGTTTATTCCTGCGATTGTGATGGTGTTTTTACTTAGAAAAATCGGGGAAGGAAAATCGAAGGAGCTTTTACTATCAGGTGATCTGATTGATGCTGCTAAAGCCAAGCGTCTTGGGATGATCAATGATGTAGTGTCAGTTGAGGACCTTGATGAGAAGGTGTATGAATTTGCAAAAAATCTTGTTAAGAATAATTCGAGTCAGTCGATGGCAGCGACTAAGCAGATGATCGCCCAGGTACAAGAAATGAGTTTAGAGGACGGGCTTAATCATGCCGCAGTACAAAATGCCAAGGCAAGGGCTTCGGAAGATTGTCAAAAAGGAATTGCCGCATTTCTGAACAAACAAAAGTAGATCGATCACTTCGATTGACTAACTAAGAGACAAAATATTTTATAGTTTCAATTATGGACCAACCGATTGATATTCTAAAGCAATACTGGGGCTTTGATGCCTTCAGAACTTTGCAGGAAGATATCATTCAATCTGTACTTGATGGGCATGATACATTGGCACTACTTCCAACAGGTGGAGGAAAGTCCATTTGTTTTCAAGTTCCAGCGATGGCACAGCCTGGCTTATGCTTAGTGGTGTCTCCGCTTATCGCATTAATGAAAGACCAAGTCTATCAGTTGAAACAGCGAGGAATCTCGGCCATTGCGCTGCACGCAGGTCAATCAAAGCGAGAAATTGATCATGCACTGGATAATGCTGTGAACTCTGACCTCAAATTCCTCTACTGCTCTCCAGAGCGGCTAAAAACTGAGATTTTTCAAGCAAGAATTAAAAGGGTAAATGAAACACGTGGCGTTTCATTAATAGCTGTGGATGAAGCCCACTGTATTTCGCAATGGGGCTATGACTTTCGGCCTGCCTATCTAGAAATTGAAAAACTGAGAGCGCTCTTGCCTGAGACGCCAGTTATTGCCCTTACCGCAACGGCTACTCCAAAGGTGAGAAAGGATATTCAGGAAAAGTTGGCTTTTAAAAAGCCCAAAGTCTTTACAAAGAGTTTTGCTAGAGCTAACCTTTCCTATTCCGTTCGTTTTGAAGAACACAAAGAAAGGAAGCTTTTGGAGGCGTTAAATAGGGTTGGAGGGTCTTCCGTAGTTTATGTATCTACTAGGCGGCATGCTAAGGAAATAGCTTTAATGCTCCGAAGTAATGGCATATCTGCAGATTTCTATCATGCTGGACTTACACATGAAGAGCGAAGCCAAAGGCAAGAAGATTGGATTCATAACAGAACAAGAGTAGTGGTATCAACCAATGCTTTTGGAATGGGTATTGATAAGGCCAATGTGCGTTTGGTAGCGCACATGGATTTGCCCGATAACCTAGAGTCTTATTATCAAGAAGCAGGTCGTGCGGGAAGAGATGAGCGCAAGGCCTTCGCTTTGATTATTAGTAATCAAAAAGACATTGATGACTTAAGGAAGAAGACAGAGCAGTCATTACCAGCTATGCCGCTGATTAAAGACGTCTATCAAATGCTAGGCAATTATTTTCAGCTTGCCAACGGAAGCCACCCCGAGACGAGCTTTGATTTCGATTTTCAAGAATTTTCGAAACGCTTTGATAGGCATCCATTAGAGGTTTTTAATGCTGTAAAGGCACTGCAAGAGTATGGGTTGATTCACCTGACTGAAGCATTCTTCAGTCCGTCAAGGTTGATTTTTCTTCTAGATCAGCGAAAGATGTATGAGTTTCAAGTATCCAACTCCGGATTCGATCCCATTATCAAAGGGCTCTTGCGCCTATATGGCGGAGAATTGTATCATCAAAGCATCCAAATTCAAGAAACGAACCTTGCAGCATTACTAGGTGCATCAACAGATCAAGTTCGGAACTCGTTGAATTCTTTAGCCGAGCGTGACATCATTGATTACCAAAAACAAAAAGATCAGCCACAACTGACTTTTCTCCTTCCAAAACTGCCAATTAATCAATTGCCAATTGATCAGAAGGCGCTAGAGGCCAAACGAAAGTTGAAGCTGGCTAAAATGGAGGCAGTCGTTGCCTATGTGCATCAACGAGATAATTGCAGAACACAAATTTTGCTATCCTATTTCGGTGAGGAGGACTACGATAGTTGTGGTGTTTGTGATAACTGTGTAGAAAAAGCAAAGCATGGCGATGATGAAAAGGAACGTTTACGCTACAAGGATCAGATCCTTGAAACATTGACTCAATCACACGAGTTAACTGAGGACAAGCTGGTTGAAAACTTAGTTCCGAGAGATAAGTCAATCTTCTTAGATTTATTGGCTGAATTGATCGATCATGGTGAGATTCATTACAACGATTTTGGCCATTTAAATATCTCAAGAACCCATAAATAGGTTTAACAGCTACATTTAATTCATACATTTATAACATGAGTTTCTTTGATGATGTGGTGGGTAAATTATTTGGTAGGCAAAGCCCTAAAGCCGCTTTTGTCCATGAAGTGCTCAAGCGGTCTGATCAGGAAATCCAGCAGTACGAAGCATGGAAAGTGACAGAAAATGCCAATAGTTTAATAGCAGATGTAGAGCGAGGCTATTTCATGAAGAAACAAGGCATAGTTTCTGCTGTAGACGTTCATCTATTGGACTCGCAATATTCAAATGGATTTGCTGTCAGCTTTAATGACCAGTTTAGTCCGGATAGCTTCACTTTTGTGTTTGATTTTCTGAAAGAAAGAGGGCTCGAGCAAGGGTATAAGTTATCTCAAGGGGATAGGAGGATTTTAGACAAAGAGACTTATGAAGAGACTATTGAAAAATGGTATTTGAAACCAATAGCTGAGGACCTGAATGGCGTGGCCAATCAGAAATTCGGAAATATTTTAATTGAGAAAACAGAAATTGATAGGAAGCCGAGCTATTTAAAGCTTATGGCAAACGTATATCAGGATAGACTCTATTCTGAAGCAAAACCATTTTCAGAATTAATAGAACAATTGTTCAAACCTATACAGACATGAAAAGACTAATGTTAATCTCACTTGTTTCATTCCTAGCATTTGCGCAAACGCAAGAAGCTTCGGCACAGATTTTTTCTACTAAACTGAAAATCACAGTACTAAATGATTTGGGAAATGTAGTCGAAGACGCTAGGGTAACGATTTATCGAAATGAGGCTGATTATATAAAAGAGACGAACGCTGTGCAGCGATATCAGCTTACAGACAGAAAGGGTAGAGTGACGTTTAAAAACCTAGAGACGAGATCCTATTATGTGATTGTTCGAAAGGGCGATATGGATAATTCAGATGGTGGTGAAATTATCAGTGAATTATCCAAAGGCAAGGTGAATAAGGCCAATGTTGTCATATCAGATGGGGTCTAATCGGCAGCAGCTTAAAGCAGAACTGACCTCTTATAAGAGTGATTTTAAAGAGGAATTGGCTTTTAGAGATCGGATGATAGCATTGCTTTCTTTCTCTAACTGTTTTGAGAGGAGTTTGCTCCATGCTCATTTTACAGCCTCAGCTTGGGTAGTTGACAAGAACTTTGAGTTAGCCTTGCTAACCCACCATGCTAAGCTAAATAGATGGCTTCAATTGGGCGGGCACGCTGATGGTATAGAAGACTTAAGGGAGGTGGCTCGAAAGGAACTTGAAGAAGAATCGGGTCTTTCAAATACACGATTCTACACTGAAGGGATTTTTGATATTGATATTCATACAATTCCCGAAAGGAAAGGCATACCAGCGCATGACCATTATGACGTTAGGTTCTTATTTGTTGCAGATCTTGAAGAAGAGGTTCAGAAGAACCATGAGTCGATAGCTGTAGCATGGAAGGCCTTCGATGATATTCCTGCCTTGTGTAATGGTAATGAGTCTATGCTAAGAATGATCAAGAAAACTGAAACAATAAGGGCAAAAATGTGATTGAAAGGATGAAACCTTCGTCCAGTCATGCGTTATAATAAAACTTATGAGTAACCTAAAGCGGCAGAACTACTTACTTATTGGAATTCTCGTCTATGTTATTTTTGCAATTGCTTGGAGTTTTGTTCCTGAACAAGAACAGCTTGACGAAGTACCCACGATAGAAAACTTAAAATCTGAGATTGAAGGGCGCGAAGACAGACAATCACGAAGCGAGTATGAGCGCCAGTTACTAATCAATCCAACTACTGGTGAAATCCCAACGAATATTAGAGTGAAGGAGCTCGGCTTTGCCGCGAAGAGCTATCAAAAGCAATTACTCAATGGGCAGCGTTTTCAAAGAAGCAATAGTAAAGGCAGCGCTTCACTTCAATCTTTAAGCTGGAATCAAGTAGGTCCAAATAACTTTGGGGGCAGAACGCGTGCTGTGGTCATGGATGTTCGAGATGAAAATATAATGATAGCCGGTGGTGTTTCAGGTGGCACTTGGCGTACAATTGATCAAGGACAAAACTGGTTTAGTACTTCACTTGCGGAAGACATACAAAGCGTGACTGCAATTACCCAAAACGTAAAGCTTAGACAGGAAGATATTTGGTATTACGGAACAGGAGAGTTGGTAGGTAATTCTTCAAGAGCCCCCGGGGCACCTTTTAGGGGAGATGGAATTTTTAAATCTTTAGATAACGGGGTGTCATGGAGGCCCTTAACGTCTACCCAGACTAATTCTCCAGGGTTGTTTAATTCTCCATTTCAATACGTATGGGATATCACCACGAACCCTAATGGCACTGATGACGAAGTACTGGCAGCAGTATATGGGGGGATCGTACGGTCGACTGATGGAGGTGAGAATTGGACTACCGTTTTAGGTAATGACCTGCTCAATTTCCCCTTAGATGGCGATCTGAATACAATCCCTGCTATTTTCTATACTGATATTCATCGCACAGCCGATAATGTGCTGATAGCCTCTCTGAGTAGTGTCACAAACCAAACCACTGTGGGGGCACCACAAGCCGGAGTGTACTCTTCTGTAGATGGTGTGACGTGGACACTCTTGCTCAATCTTATCGACACTAATTCTAGAAGAATTGAAATTGGCTCGTCTAAGTCTGACCCTAACATATTGTATTTTATAATTGATCAAGTGAGTGATTACGCTTTGTATAGATACAACCTTCAAACAGGGCAGCGAATTAATTTATCAAGTAATATTCCGAACGGTTCGAATAACCTTGAAGCTTTCGATTCTCAAAACTCTTATGATTTATTTGTGTCCGTTCATCCAACAGATCCAGATGTAGTTTTTATCGGGGGAACCAATATTTATCGCTCCACAGATGCTTTTTCTACAAATAGCAGAATCACTTGGATCGGAGGATATGATCCCGAAGAAGATGGTGCTAGAATCTATCCAAATCATCATCCAGATCAGCATGGGGTAATATTTTCTCCCTCTCAACCCGATAGAATGATCTCTTTTAATGATGGAGGCGTGTTTGTTACTGAGGACAGTCGTGCCGAAAACGTAAGTTATAGCTCATTGAACAATGGTTATGTGACTACACAATTCTATACTGGCGCATTTAGCAAATACCCACCAGATGACTTTGTGTTTGGTGGGACTCAGGATAATGGGACCCTGCTCACGACCAATACAGCCATTAATACACCTGACAATGGAACACGTGTACTTGGTGGAGATGGTGGCTTTGTCGCCTCCACACCGATCGGAGTATTCTATTACATGTCTTTCCAGAATTCTAGAATATTCCGACTTTCTCTCAACGAGAACTTTCAACTGACCTCTTTTGCCAGAGTAGATCCAACAGGAGGAGGAACGGATCCATCACAGCCGTATCAGTTTATCAATCCATACGTGCTCGACCCTACGAATGCTAATCGCATGTATTTAGCGGGAGGGGATTTTCTCTGGAGGAATAGAAACTTATCACAAATACTTACAGCCTCACAGAGCACTACGTCTACCAACTGGACCCGACTAAACAAGACTGAGATATCCGATGGAACAATCACTGCAGTTCAGGTCTCAACCACACCGAAAAACATCGTCTATTATGGTACGTCCACAGGTCGATTATTTAAGATCACCGATGCTAGTACAGAAGTATATGATGTAGAAGATATTACGGGAACGCGCTTTCCTGTTGATGGCTACATCAGGTCCATCGCTATTGACCCTACTAATGCAGACGAAATCGTAGTATCCTTTTCGAATTATGGAATCCCGAGTATTTTTCGATCCACAGATGGTGGCGAAAGTTTCATTGATATTTCGGGAAGCTTAGAAGAGAATCCATCGGGTGAAGGCAATGGACCTTCTGTAAGATGGGTGACCATTGTACCAATTATTGATGGCTCAAAGCTATATATGGCCGCTACGAGTACTGGGCTCTATAGCACCTCATTAATCAATGATCAGCCAACTAACTGGAGTCTTGAATCAGCCGAAGGTATTGGAAACACGGTGGTTAACATGGTCGACTATAGGAGAGTAGACGGTAAAGTAGTAGCTGCCACCCACGGGCGAGGTATGTTTACTTCTCAAATTAGTAATGTGGTGCCGGCAGAAGTGATCACCGGTTCAGACAATGTTGAGATCAGCAATGTTTTTCCAAACCCATTCAGCGATTTGGTGACGATAAGAGTAAACCTTCCAGAATCTAATTTTGTACTCATGAGAATCTACGACTCATCAGGTAATCAAATTCGGACTATCTCGAGTGGGCTTGGGTTTATTGGTGAAAATGAGTTCTTCTGGGATGGCACGAATACGCGGGGAAATCCCGTTCCTGATGGCGTATATCTAATCCGCATAACACACTTGAGAGAAAATACGGTGAAAAGGGTAATCCTTACGAGACAATAACCCTTTCAGGTGTAGTAAGCTTGCTTTATCTTTACAGGCTTAAAGCAAATACATGCGAGCTAAAGCCGGACTTCAATTCTTAATCATTTTTTCATGCTTCCTATTAGGTTGTGCTCCTTCGGAAGAAGAGTTACTCACTGAAGGAAGAAACTTTATGGGTGCGAATAATTACCCCGAAGCAGTGAAGACTTTTAATCAACTACTAGATAAGAACCCTCTAAACTACCCAGCCTTAAATGCAAAAGGAGTAGCGCTCCTTAGGCTTGGTCAACTAGATGAGGCGATCACTATTTTTGGGACTGCCATAAATAGTGATACCACAAATTATCGCGCTTTCTTTAACCGAGGGAATGCTTATCGCCTCCTTGGACAGGATAACGAAGCAATGCTAGATTACGATTATGTAATCAATATTCAACCCGATATAGCGGATGCTTACGCTAATCGAGGAGCACTCCTTTTTAAGTATCAAGAATTTGACCGAGCACTTTTTGACTTTCAATTTGCGCTGCAGCTTGAACCTAATAATGCGTTGCTTTACCTCAACAAAGGAAAGGCAGAGCTGAGAATTAATAATCCTGAAGATGCCATTTATGATTTGAAAAAGGCCATAGAAATACAACCAGACTACGGGGAGGCTTATTATTGGCTTGGATTAGCTGAGTTAGCCAAAGATAATAAACCTGAAGGGTGTGAATATCTACTCAGTGCCCAATCATTAAACTTCGAAGGTGCTTCAGAGGCCATTGGGCAGAATTGTAATCAGTAATGGCTGAAATTGGAGGGGATATAAACCGTGCGAGGCAAGTTCTCGAATCAGGAGGCCTTGTAGCCATTCCGACAGAGACGGTTTACGGCCTTGCGGGAAATGCTTTGAATGGGGAAGTTGTCTCTAAAATATTTGAGGCCAAGAATCGTCCTTCATTTGATCCCTTAATCGTCCACGTTTCGAGTATTGAACAAGCGAGGGCTTTTGTAGAAGAAATTCCATCCCAAGCAGAAGCGTTAGCGACTAAACATTGGCCAGGTCCATTAACCATCTTACTGAAGAGGAAGTCAATTATACCAGATTTAGTGACATCAGGATTAGATACGGTAGCCATTCGAGTACCTGCGCATGAATTGACACAAAACCTATTGAGTTTACTAGACTTTCCATTGGCTGCGCCAAGTGCTAACCCTTTCGGGTATGTAAGTCCAACAACAGCTGAACATGTAAATCAGCAACTTGGTGATCAGTTGGATTATATATTAGATGGCGGACCTTGTATCGTAGGCATAGAGTCAACCATAGTAAGCTTTGAGTCAGCTACTCCAAGAGTATTAAGGCTAGGGGGCTTATCTATTGAGGCTATTGAAACAGTTATTGGCCGAGTTGAAATTAACCTCCACTCTAGCTCTAAACCGGATGCACCAGGTATGTTGAAAAGTCACTACGCCCCGAACACTCAGATCCTGTTGGTGGAGGATTTTCACCTAGAACTGATAGGGGATACTTCAAGAATTGGAGCGCTAGTATTTAATGAGTATATCGAAGGTCTTGATCTAGAGAACCAGTTTGTTCTATCTAAAAGTGGAGACATGAACGAAGCCGCTAGGCGATTGTTTACGGGTTTAAGAGCCCTCGATCAAAGAGAAGATATTGACACCATAGTTACGGCACTTGTGCCGAATCAAGGCTTAGGAAGGGCCATTAATGACAGAATAAAACGAGCAACAGCAAAATAATAGACGAATGAAGACCATTAACGATTTTGATTTTAAGGGAAAAAGAGCACTCATAAGAGTTGATTTCAATGTACCATTGAATGACAAATTTGAGATTACTGACTTTACAAGAATTAAAGCAGCGACTCCTACCATTATGAAAATTCTCTCCGATGGAGGTGCTGTTGTTTTAATGTCTCACTTAGGTAGACCTAAAGATGGCCCTGAGGGTAAGTTTTCATTGAGGCATTTAGTCTCTCACTTGTCAGAGGCCTTTGGAACCGAAGTCAAATTTACGGAAGACTGTATTGGGGCAGAGGGTAAAAAAATGTCTACCAATTTAAAGGCGGGTGAAGTTTTGCTGCTTGAAAACTTAAGGTTCTACAAAGAAGAAACTAAAGGTGATATTGATTTCGCTAAGTCGTTGGCCGAGCATGGGGATATTTATATCAACGATGCGTTCGGTACAGCCCACAGAGCCCATGCCTCGACTGCTGTTATTGCCCAGTTCTTTGAACAAAAGGGATGCGGTTATGTAATGCAAGCAGAAATTGAGAATGCTCAGCGAGTATTAGAATCAGGTGAAAGACCATTAACGGCAATTATGGGTGGTGCTAAGATTTCTGATAAAATATTGATCATTGAACAACTACTGGATAGAGTTGATAACCTCATTATCGGTGGTGGGATGTCCTATACATTTTTTAAAGCTATGGGAGGCAATATCGGGAACTCACTTGTCGAGGAAGATAAACTTGATTTAGCTTTAACCTTGATCAAGAAGGCTAAAAAATTGGGAGTGAACCTAGAGCTTCCAATTGATTCTGTTGTTGCTGATAACTTTAGTAATGATGCGAATACCGCCATCTGCATGAACAATTCAATTGAAGAGGGTTGGATGGGCTTAGACATTGGACCTCAAGCGGCAGAAGTATTCTCTAGGGTGGTAAAAGAGTCAAAGACTATTCTTTGGAATGGTCCGATGGGAGTATTCGAGATGGAAAACTTTGCTAGCGGGACTAAAGCGGTTGCTGAAGCGATTGTGGAGGCCACTAAGAACGGTGCATTCTCACTGATTGGTGGTGGAGATTCTGCAGCTGCTGTTAATCAATTAGGTTTCGGTAAAGACGTATCCTATGTTTCAACGGGTGGAGGTGCACTCTTAGAATATATGGAAGGTAAAGTATTGCCAGGGGTTGCGGCCCTTGAGGATTAATTTCGACTAGACTAATAATTAAGTAATATAAAATGCCAACCTCATTTGAGGTTGGCATTTTATATTACACTTAGCAATGCGCTAACGCACCACTGTTATCGCACCAGACTGTTCAAAAGTGCCACGTTCTGGTTCAAACCTAGAAGTGAAACGGATAATATAAGGGTATGTTCCTAATGGAACCGTTTCTCCATTGAAGACACCATTCCATTGGAATTCAAGTGTAGTACTTTGAAAAATGAGTTCGCCCCATCTCGAGTAGATAAAGATTTCAAAATTGTCTACAAAGTCATTTGGCACTACTGAGAATACATTGTTCGGTGGATTGCTATTAGGAGCAAAAGCATTAGGGGCAACTATTTTAGGATCACAACTCTCAATAATTCTAACCTGGTCAACCCTGACACAACCAGTAGCGGTCGTCATAGTTACTTCAAATAAACCTATCCCAGGAATCGTCAGTGTTTGACCTGCAGTTGGGAATGGGACACCATCACGCGTCCATTCATAGGTTTCAAATCCTCTTCCGGCTAAAAGAATCTCTTGCGTTGCACGTGTAGGACAATAAAGTGCGCGGTCTGGCAATAAGCCAACGGGTACATTTTGTCTTCTTACTTCAATGCTTCTTTCGATAAAACATATGCCATCCGAGACACGAACAGTATAACTGCCTTCATCTGCCACGGTAATGCTTTGGCTGTTGACAGCTAGGGCAGTTCCGTTTAATGTCCATGTGAATGAGTTAGGAGTACCAGTCAATATATCAACCGTGAGTGTAATAGGTGAGCCGTCATCACAAGCGGGAGATGACGATACCGTAGCTTCAATCTCCTCGGGTATGGTAATTACAATGCTCGCATCGTCTGTACAAGTAAGATTGTCTGAAGGCCTCACCGTGACCGAGTAAGTACTACTCGCATCAACGGTTATGGTTCTTGAGTTAGCTCCATTGTCCCAATTGTAGACATAGGTTGTTCCTGCCTCAGGATTAGTGACTTCTGCTTCTAAAGTAATTTGTCCCTCACAAACATCTCCAACTTCATTGATCTGAACAATTGGTTGGATCGTTAAGTCCACCAAAACGTCTTGCGTCACATCGCAACTGCCAGCTGCACTTGCTGTGACGGTGTAAGTACCGCTTTCTGTTGCATTGACGTTAGCGGTTGTGGCTGTGAATCCGTTCGGGCCCACCCAAGAGAAGGTAGCTCCTGCAGTAGTCGAAGAAGCTATTAAAGGAGCAGAGGGACCACAAATCTCAACAAAAGGATCAGTGGTCAAGTCTGTAGGAAGTGGCGTATTGACCACAATTCCTGCTTGGTTTTGCGTACAACCGCCAGCGAGTATGGCCAAATCATAAGTTCCGCCTGCCACACCAGTAATCAAAAATTCAAAAGTAGTTGCGACAATTGCAGAAGCCGAAGCACCCGTAATACTGGTTCCATCGGCAGTATTCGTTAGGGTATAGCTTATAGGGAATACATCGGTACTTAAGGTTACTCGAATATCACCAGTTGCATTTACACAGTCCGCATTCGTAACGGCAACACTCGAGATGGTGAAACCAGCAGCATCATTTTGTACCTGCACCCCATCTAATGTATTGACACAGCCACTGCTATTATCAGTAATCAGTACTGTATAGATGTCTGCAGCGAGGTTAGTTATCGTTTCAGTACCTGGTCCTGAGAAGTTATTGCCTTGCGCTACATTACCAGAGGCATTCCCAGTGACAACATAAGAATAATTCCCTGTAGTGGTAATATTGAATTCAAAACTACCATCACTGCTTCCGCAAGTAGCATTTACAATTGCACCCAACGTAGCTTGCGCCAATGGATTGACTGTTACTCTCGTTGAGTCATTTACAAAGCAACCTGGGGTAATGGGGTCTTCTATCGAAACCACATAGGTATACAGTCCTGGGACACTAGAGTCTACGGTGGCTCGCCTATCATTAGCCAAAGGCCCAGTTGTGCTACCATCAGGATTTATTACCGACCAGACATAGTTGTTCGCTGTGACATTTGAGTCTAGAGTGAGTTCTTCATCTTGACAGATGATTGCATCGTCAGGTAAGTCTATTTCAAAAGGCGGTCCCGCAAATATCTGAGCAGTGCTACTACAGCCCGCAATATTGGTAATCGTGACCGTATAGATTTCAGGTTGAGTGACCACAAAGTTTCTTGTCGTGCTGACAACTGCACCCTGACTATTCGTCCATTCGAAACTTAGGTTCGGATCATCAGGTTGACCTAGAATAGCATCAAGTGGAGCAGTATCTCCTTCGCAAACGGAAAGGGCCTGTGGTACTGTAGGTGGTGCAGGGATATCGAGCACCTGAATCTGTTGCACTATGGTCGTATCAAACCCACATCGATTGAAAATATTAACTGAAATATTGAACAGACCAGACTGCCCTTGTGGGAAAGTGTAGGCTGTGTCCATTCCAGCGGCACTAAAAACGGTACTATTATCGACTTGGTTGGTAATAGACCATAAGAATTCATCTATATCTGAAGTTCCTGAGCTAGTCAATTCTACTGGTTCCTCTACGCACACTAGATCTGGAGCGGTCATGGAGGGCTCCATTATAGGGTTCGCGCTGCTCTGAACGAAGTTCGGTAAGCCCAGCCTTGAATTCCCTGTCGTTAATAATACAGATTGAGGGTTGAACGGGGAAGCGAAGAGGGTATCGTCAATAGCAGAAATGGAGCTTACGAAAGCCGAACCAGAAGGATCTCCTGGTGTTTCGACAGCCATGTATAACTGACCATCAGGCCCAGTTTGCATTTGACCAAAGTTGAGACTTAAGTTCAGTCCATCAGAGATATCAACTTTAGACGCTAATCGTGTAGCCGGTGTTGAAAGACTATCCACTCGATATTCAAGGACCCTTCCGCCTGGAGCACCAGTATTTCGGTTGTTCATTGTGGCAAATAGCTTTACACCTCCTGGCGAGAAGTGTACATCGTAGACTTGATCATTGCCTCCTCCTCCATCGTTAAGGTCAATACGGTATTCAAAGTCCACGATTTGACCTAGAATTGGATCAAAATCGAAGAGCTCTACATAGTCTTCGGTTCCTTCGATTAATGCCACGGCAATTCTTTGGCCATCGGCAGAAAATTTCATACCTGCCTGACCACTCAAAGGATCATTAAATGAATGAACAGCTCCTGCCGAGGAGAGTATTGGCGCTCCAATACCTGCTCCTGTAATCGGATAGGTCCGGAAAGTGTTATTTCCATACTCATGTGCTAAAAGCCAAGACCCACCGCCACCATCGAAGGCAACAATCTTTTCAGTACTCCTTGTGAACAAGACAACATCTTTAATGACAACATCTCCTCGGCCATTGTCTTCTTTCATGTCCACTATGCTGTATTTTACTTCGAACGTATTATCACCATAGACCTCTTTTGTAGTGAAGAGGTAGTAAAGCGTCTCATCGTCCACGAAGGGAACTATGATGACAGCCTGAGTTGAAGTACTATCTCCACCAATTTCAATACCATTTGGCATTACGTTATTCTCTCTATTCCATACTCTCGATCCATTGGAGTAGAAAAGCACATCACCATTAGCATCTGATATGGTCGAAGTTCCTGCAGGCGCATTCATCCCGTGTCGTGTGGTGATACTCCTTGGAGGAGGGTCCAGTCCATCCTCTTCATTAAAGTCTATTCCTGCGCCATCTCCGAAATACCAGATGTTTGCGGTAGTACTCTCATCTGCATATACAGCGACTTGCGCTTCGGCATAAATAGGACAACCTGTTGTTGGGGTTATGACTACCCAATAATCCCCGGCTTCTGTTACGCTTATGATAGATGTCGTTTCTCCAGTACTCCATAAGTACTCAAATGGGCCACCTGTGGCACCGCCTTGCTGCCCTTGTCCACCTTGTTCAGGTTCAGCATCGAGTTCTAGAGTTTCTCCTTCGCATATAGTAGTGTCAGGTAATGAGACTTGGAGGTCGTTTTCTAGAATTTGCCGCATGACAGTATTTGATTGGACAATTTCACCATTTACCATGACTGAAAGTGTAGCTGTCAATAACCCCGCCTCTTCAAAACTCATAATTGGGGATTGTTGATTGGAAGTCAGGCCAAAGGGTTGGAAATCCCAAAAATATGCTGTTGGTATGGCCATAGACGGTTCTATAATTGGGGAGAATTGAACAGGATTGTTCATACACAAGTCCCCATTCTGAAGAATTATACTTACTATTGGTGTGATGTCAGCCTGTGGACTGAACTGACTAAAGAAATTGGAGCTCACATCAACTCCTGTGAATAGCGCACTTTCGTAGTCAACAAGGTTGATCGCACTATCAGGCTCATTAACTCTAGCTAAGAAACGACTGCCTCCAGGAGTATCTCTATAGATATGGTATATGGTGCTGTCAGGAGCTAGCAAGAGACTCAAGCTTTCTTCAACTGGTGCATTTAATACGGTGTCCAAAGGCGCATTATCCCTGATGTCGAACATATTAAAGCGATAGATATTTCCGTTGGTCGCAGAGTTTCGACTAAAGTATAAGTATTGCCCCGCTGGTGACCAGCCCGCTGATCCACCGAATGTCTCTCCAGGGATAAAGGTGTTGAGTATCCTTCTTTCAAAGTCGATTGACTCCACAGTTTCAGTAAATCTGATTACCTGAATGTTTGAGTTGTTCGAGGGGACGATAGCAATTTGCCCGCTTAATTGATGATATGAAAAATGAAGGGCTTCAATAGGAGTCGCTAATGTCAGGTTATCCACCATTGTGAATGTACCATTTGGCTCAGGAATGCGATGTATTTCAATCGCTCCAGTAACTGAATTCTGAGAGACTAACCAGAATTGCATCATGTCCCTAGAGCCAATAGTGATCATTCCATTGCCTCTAGTCGTTATCCCTGATGCAATGTTTTTTCCAATGTTAATCACTTCCCCTGCAGGAGGGCCATCCGCTCTATTCCCTTGAACGCTTCGGTCGATTACCGTATATCTGATCTCTCCAGCAGCGTTTTTGTGAAATAGGTAGTATAAGTTTTCATTTCCTGCGCCAGGCACAGGGCTTGTGCTTAAGGCTTGAATGCCATTAGGATCCGTTAGAATGCCATCACCATTTTGCATCACTGCATAGGTGGCATCGTATACATTGATCCCATCAGAATAGAATATTAGGTCTCCTGATGTGGGATCAGTGGCTGTAACTTTTTCACCAACATTATTTTGTGAGATTTTACCCCGACTTAAAGTTGCGCTAGCTGCTGAGTCTTTACCAAAGATTATCGCTTGGTCATTTCCAGTAAAGTACCAGTTGTTTCGGGTAAAGTCTTGACCTCTAGATACAAAAGAGATTAGGATACCGATGAGTAGTAGTACAACCTTTAGGTTTCTGTGCACGATAATTCTTTCTTTCTGGTAAACACCAAGGTAAATCGATACCCTTATTACGCGTTTAACTGAGTTTTTATTATATTCAACGCCTTATTAGAGACCCTAAGATAACGGAAAAGTTCTTTGAGGAAACGTTGTCAGAATAAATAGATTGTTCAATTTTTGTGAAGGAAATATAATGATGCAAGGGTCGTTAAGGGTTTAATTGTTTAGATAAATACATGAGGAGAATTTGTACACTACTGACTGGCCTGTTTGCACTTTGTGCTTCTATGGAGCTAAAGGCGCAAGACCCTCAGTTTTCGCAGTTCTATGCAGCTCCTTTATACATTAACCCCGCTTTTACAGGAGCATCTCAGTTTACTCGTTTTGGGGTAAATTATAGAAGTCAGTGGCCTAATTTGGACGCGTCTTTCGAAACCTTCTCTTTCTATGCCGATCACTTTGTTGAAAAATACAATAGTGGTATTGGTTTAATATTAACTACCGATAGACAAGGCAACCAAGGGCTGAAGTCTACCAGTATAGGATTTAGCTATGCGTATCAACTTCAGCTAAGTGAGAACTTAGTCTTCAGGCCAGGTATTCAATACAGTTTATATAACCGAAGCGCGGATTTTCTAGGACTTGTTTTTGCAAATCAGATAGACGCTATTTCGGGTGCTATTGATCCGACCATTACTGATCCATCAGTGTTTGGTCAAGACCTAAGAGTAAATTTTGGAGACCTAAGTGTTGGTGGTGTATTTTATTCTCGAAATTTATTTTTAGGAGTGGCTGTCCAACATATTACAGAGCCTAACCAATCATTAATAGACGGAGATAGCCCGCTTCCGCAACGATTTACACTTCATGGGGGATACAAGATATCAATTGGTCGAGGTCCTCTGCGAAAGGATTTGACCTATACTTATGCCGAAAGAAGTATCACACCAGTATTTCAATATAAGGAGCAGGGACCTTTCTCTCAGCTTGATATTGGAGCTTTTATTCATTTAGAGCCAATCAATTTTGGGTTGCAATACCGAGGTTTACCTTTTAAGAAATTCGAAAATTTCCCAAATAATGAGGCATTGATTTTCACGTTGGGTGTGACAACCAATAACTTCAATATTGGCTATAGCTATGATTACACCCTATCAGACCTTTCGATTGATGCAGGAGGAGCTCATGAGTTTTCTCTGGCTTACATTTTAGACTTCAGCAAACCACAAATTACTCCTCGTAGTAGGTGGAGAATTCCTTGTCCCAAAAACTAGAATTAACTATGTCGCCTGACCAATTACTTTACCTGATTATTGGTATTGTGGTGCTTGATTATTTTTTCGATCAGACACTTGATTTCATAAATCAGAAGCACTCGAATGGCGAGATTCCTGAAAAGCTTAAAGGTGTTTATAAGGAAGATGAATATGTCAAATCACAAGCGTATCAAAAGGTGTGCTCCCGCTTTAGTTTTTGGACCTCAGCGTTTAGTACAATACTGATACTAGTCATCTTATACTTTGGTGGTTTTGGCTATTTAGACAAACTCTTGGCACCATATGTCGCAGATCCTATCTTAAGGTCTTTAGCCTTCTTTGGAGTGCTTTTTGTGTTTTCAGATATTATCAATTTACCTTTTACTTATTATTCCACATTCGTGATTGAGGAACGTTTTGGGTTCAATAAGATGACCATAAAGACTTTCGTAGTAGATAAACTCAAAGGGTATTTACTCGCTATCATAATAGGGGGGCTTTTAGGATACGCCCTTATGTGGATTGTAATTGAGTTAGGACAAGATTTCTGGATGTATGCCTTAATACTTATTACCGGGTTCACCTTATTTATGAACCTATTTTATACTTCCCTTATCCTTCCAATTTTCAATAAGCTGTCGCCTCTTGAGGATGGTGAGCTAAAGGATAAGATCAATGCTTATGCGAAGAGGGTGGATTTTCCTTTAGACAATATCTTTATAATCGATGGCTCAAAAAGGTCTACCAAAGCAAATGCGTTCTTTTCAGGACTGGGTAAGAAGAAAAAGATTGTTCTTTATGATACTTTGATCAATGATCACTCTCAGGAGGAACTAGTGGCTGTTTTAGCACATGAAGTGGGTCATTTTAAGAAGAAACATATTGTTACGGGGTTAATACTGAGTGTTTTTCAAATGGGTATCACATTCTATGTTATGTCTCTTTTGATTTTTAACAGTGACTTGTCAACGGCCTTAGGGGCAGAAGAACTATCGATTCATATCAACTTCATCGCTTTTGGGATGCTTTATGCCCCAATATCAAGGGTTACGGGACTTTTCATGAATATGCTGAGTAGGAAGAACGAGTATGAGGCAGATGCTTTTGCAGTCAATTCTTATGATGCCAAGCCATTAATGTCAGCATTAAAGCGCTTGTCGGTCTCATCCTTAAGTAACCTGGCACCACATCCATTCTACGTAAAGATGAATTATTCACATCCTACCTTACTTCAGAGGCTCGAGGCTATGGAGAAATTATAGAAAATCTATATCAATGTTGCTTTGTTGGCGCATTAGGAAGTTGACACCGTTTTCAGGTGTCATTCCATCAAAGATAATTTTGTGAAGTGTTTCTGTAATCAAAGGTTTGAGGCCCTGACTATCAGCTAGCTGCTTGATGATTTTTATAGTGTTAATACCTTCAGCAACCTCATCCATTTCCGCGAGGGCTTCTTCTAAGGATTTGCCTTTGGCTATTTTGTAACCAAGAGTATAGTTTCTACTATTAGTACTAGTCGCTGTGGCGACAAGGTCACCAATACCAGCTAAGCCGATGAATGATGAGATTTCACCACCAAGTGCTTGGCCTAAGTAAATCATCTCAACCAAGCCCCTACTTACTAGTAAGCCCCGTGAGTTTTCACCCAAACCAAGGCCTGACAAAATACCGGAGGCTATGGCAATAATGTTTTTGAGAACCCCGCAAAGTTCAACACCCCGCAAATCGGCATTGCCATATACTTGAAAGTTCTCAGATCTGAGTAAAGCTTTACCTTCGTGAATCACTTCTGTAAATGGAGAGGCAATCACAGTGGCAGCTGGGTGTCCTGTTGATAGCTCAGATGCTAAGTTTGGGCCAGCCATGCATCCAACACGTACTACTACAGTCTCTTTTCTAATGATTTCACTCATGGTAGAGACGTGGTCCTTCGTAAGAACGAAGTTGCTGCCTCGGTTTTCTGGGATTTGAAGATCCAATCCTTTTGTGCCATGAATCATCATATGGTAAGGTCGGAGATGAGGTGCCAATTGCAAAATCAGTTCCCTAAAGTTAGCTGAAGGCACAACAGGGAATATGACATTACAATTCTTGGCGACTTCTTCCAGATTATGGGTGACCCTGATGGCGTCTGATATATGTTGACCGGAAGAAATCCTAGTCGTTTGAATTTCGGTTGCGGTGGCAGGGTTTCTGGCATATAGAAGTACTTGCCTATTCTTAGCTAATATATTAGCTACGGCAGTTCCAAAGCTACCAGCTCCTAATACGCCTACCATGTTATCGGACATAATTTTCGAGTTCATATCCGTCTAGTCTGTTGTGATAGTAGAAGAGCACGTGCAAGTCTTGCGTGGTGATGTCTCCTTCTTTATTTCGGACTAGCGGACGCTTGGAGTGATACATGCCAACGTTCTTCAATCCGTGTTTAATAATTTGATCTGGGTCACCGGTTAAATAGGGTGATACATTTAATTTCCCTTCATTATACATGCTGTGTACTTTGGTGAGTACGCTTTGGAAACACTGTCTAAACTCATCATAGTCAATGATGAGGTCTTCTTCTGGAAGCCTGAGGAGGTTATATAAATCTAGCTTTGGATATCTCTTTTTAAAAATTACAAAGGCCGTGAAAGCCACTAAATGACTTGCAAATACCTTATTAATTTTATGAAATTCCTCAACAATTCGTTCACTGAGCATCCTTGTGTATTCATCCTCGCGTTGCTCATTTTGTGAAATCACCTTGCCGTCTATAGTGAAATATTCTTGGGTGTCTATCACTCGGCCGTTCTGATCGTAACTCTCCCCATGCTCATCTACATAATTCCCAAGCACGTCCATGGCCTGCCCAATTGAAACAGAAATGTCAGATCCTTTCGTGAAGAATTTCACCAGGAAAGCCGAAATTTTATAAGATGTTGAATACTCGTCATTTTCAACGTAATACCGCTCTTGACCTTGTAGTCTTAAGTACTGCCGAATTAAGCTTGGTGCTTCAAGAACGAAGTTGTAATTCAGGGTGACGGGTACTACGAAGATTTTCTCTAAAGAATCACGTTTACCCTTCTGATAATTTACACGTTGTGCCTCGATAGCTGTGCTCAAAAGGCCCAACTTTAGTCTGCTTTCAATTTTGCCTGATCTAGACCTCGTTCCCCCTGGGAAAAACAGGCTATGACAACCTCTTTGCATTGCAAGACTGGAATACGCCTTCAATGTCTCTAGGTACAGCAAATTCTTTTTTCTTCTATCTACTTTATAAGCACCAAGGCTATTCAAGAAATAGGAGATTACCTTAATGTTGAAGAGATTCAATCCTGCACCATAAATGAATGCGGGTAAGCCAAGAGCATTGATTACCCAGCCTATTAGAATGGAATCTAGATTGCTGAAGTGAGTAGGAACCATAACGATTGTTCCTTTTTTAGCCAGTTTTCTTAACTGGTCTACTTCTCCAGTAATATTAATTTTATCCTGAAGGGTATACTGCGTACTGAAAATAGACCAAAATACTCTCGCACGAGAAGCATTCAATAGCCGCGCAAAGCCGAAGGTCACAATGGAGCGGGCCATGCGATAGCGCGATTTTTTGAAGTTTCCAGCAATTTCGCTGGCGTAACGAATGACTATTTCCTCAAGAATTTCGTCTAATTTTTGATCTTTCTCTTCATTGTTATTGCTCTGAGAGATTTGTAAGAGTCTTTCTTTAACACTCTTTAAAAAATCACCATCATCCTCTGGATCAACAGCCCAAGGGTTTCTTTTCACACGTAGTTTTTCTCTGAAAACGGTGGTTTCTAATTCTTCCATCAGAGCATCCCTTGAGGAAGCCTGCAGTTTTATACGCTTGATGCTTTCTCGCGCAACTTCTTCAATAAATTCGTCTCTGTTTCGACTGAGCGCTACAACAGGCCATTCATTGATTCCACCGCGAACGATTGGCTCATATTTTTTCTTTACGTAATCTGGTGAGATTGATTCCATCCAATAGAGTCCTAAAGATAATGGATTAAAAAAATGTTTAACCCAATGTATTCTTCAAGAGGTGGCAAATTAAAGTAATTTCTTCTTTGGTGTTGAAGGTATGGAGACAAATCCTGAGCCTTTCCGAACCTTCTTTTACAGTAGGGCTCAGAATAGGCCTAATGTCAAAGCCTTGGTTTTGTAAGTCTTGAGCTACTTCTTTGGTCTTTTCATTTCCGCCTATAACTATTGATTTAATAGGAGATAGGCTAGAAAATTCAGGTAGTAATTGATTAAAATGTTCAATTTTTTCTTGAAGATTAAGGGGTAGACTCGGGTGATTTTTTAAATAGTCAAATGCGCTTCGGACTGTAATTACTTCGTGAGGACTAGGTGCGGTGGTATAAATGAAAGGCCGACTAAAGTTAGTAATAAACTCTTTCAGCGGTTTTGAACCTGCAATACAAGCCCCATGAATGCCCATAGCTTTGCCGAATGTGTAGATTACTGCAAAGACTTTGTCCTGCAAACTCATTTCGGATACTAAGCCGGCTCCGTTTTGGCCGAAGATACCTGTGCTGTGCGCTTCATCAATGATCACCTTCGCGCTATACTGATCTGCTAATTTGATGATGTCTGACAGTGGGGCTTTATCACCATCCATTGAATAGATGGATTCGCATGCTATAAAAATCTCGCCTCCAGCCTCTTTTAGCTTTCGTTCTAAGTCGGCCAAATCATTATGCTTAAAAGGTAGTCGCTTGGCTAGGCTGAGCCTACAACCGTCTTTTATGCAAGCATGAGAGTACTCATCGTATATAATTGTATCACCTCTTTGAGGTAAAGCTGAGAAAATGGCCAAGTTGGCCATGTATCCGGAGGCGAAAAGGGTCGCTGATTCAAACCCGAAAAGCTTAGCCAGATGGTTTTCACAGCTAATCGTTAATTCACTGTTCCCTGTAAGAAGTCTAGACCCTGTCGAACCGTTAGGGAGTTCTTCTTTAGTATATTCATCATGAATAGAGGCCTTTAAATCAGTTGAACGAGCCAAACCGAGATAATCATTGGACGAAAAGTCAATGAGGTCTTCTTGTTTATGGCCTAAAGATCTAAATGAACCCTGATCTCTTCGCTTCGCTAGAAGGGCTTCTAATTTTGTTTCTCGACTCATTTCTGAACTCACAATCGCAATTGAGTTATTTTTTTAACATTTTTGCCCCAATCCGTGAATATATGTATTTGAGAAGTTTTCTTCTTTTTCTTTTCCTATTCTTATCGATTCAAGTACGGTCGCAAGATATCGCTATGAGCCGTGAGTTTTCACTTTCAAATGAAAATGATGTCTATCTATTAAGAGAAAGTGATAGATATTACTCTAATGGAGTGATTGCACATTATCGCTGGTTGCCTAAGAACCAAGACCCAGAGGATTCAACGAAAATAATCTTTGATTTTGAGTTCTCACACAAGTTTTATACCCCTCAAGACTTGTTAGTCAGTAATGTTGATGAATTCCATCGTCCTTATGCTGGCTTGTTATCAAGTGAGATTAGCTTCAACCAATACAGTAAAAGGACGACTAGGAGGTATCTCGGGTTGGGGATTGGATTGGTAGGAAAAGCTTCTGGCGGCCAAGGTTTCCAAGAGTGGTATCATAGTGCAGTAGGTTTTCCAGCACCAAGGGGCTGGCAATATCAAATACCCAATGAATTCATCATCAATCTAAAAGCGGGTTTTAATAAACAGTTCATGTTGTCTCCAGGTAGAATTGATGTTATGTCAAGTACTGACTTTTCACTAGGGACGGGCTTCACTCATGCCATTCAAAGGCTAGATATTAGATTTGGTAAATTACAATGGCTAAGAAATTCAACCTTTACCAATGCACTCATCGGAACAGGAAGTGATAATATACCTCGCCATAACTACATGTTTCTTGGGTATGGACTTCAGTATGTTGCTCATAACATCACTATTGATGGTTCTATTTGGAATGATGATGCGGTACATACCGAAACATCCCAGCCTTGGGTCAGGCATCTCAGGATAGGCTTTGCGTCAAGTTCTGATAAGGCAACTTTTAAGCTTACCTATAACTGGTCAAGCCCCGAGGTGAGTGGGATTGGTAGGCATGCCTATTTGGCCTTAGAATTATTACTAAGGTTTCCATCGAATAGCTCAAACAATTCGGTTAGTAAGTAGGTAAGGTGAGTCGCTACATTGAGGCGGAAAGAGCCGATTTTACACTTATGTCCTTGGTCTTGCTGCTTTACGTGTTAATATTGTAACAACTAGTCTGAATGGCACTGCAACTGAAGGAAATACAAGCTCCCGTAGCTTCTGAAATGATCGAATTTGAGCAAAAATTCAGGTCATTAATGAAAAGCAAAGTATTTCTGATTGATAAAATCATGAGCTACATCGTGAAACGCAAGGGAAAGCAAATGCGTCCGATGTTTGTGTTCTTGTCAGCGGGTGTTTGTGGAACAATTTCCGAAAGGACTTATCGTGGTGCTTCCCTCATTGAACTTCTTCATACTGCTAGCTTGGTCCATGACGATGTAGTGGATGACTCGAACTTTAGGAGAGGGTTCTTTTCCATCAATGCGCTCTGGAAAAATAAAATTGCCGTTTTGGTCGGTGATTATCTTTTGTCTCGTGGATTACTTCTTTCTGTAGATCACGAGGACTATGACCTTTTGAAGATTGTCTCCGAGGCTGTTCGCGAAATGAGCGAAGGGGAATTATTGCAAATGGCGAAGGCTAGAAGTCTTGATATCACAGAAGATTTATATTATGAAGTCATTAGGCAAAAAACAGCCTCTTTGATAGCTTCTTGTTGTGCTGTAGGGGCCGCTTCGGCTGAAGGTGATAAAGAGACCGTGATTCGAATGAAAGAGTTCGGACTCAGCGTTGGGATGGCCTTTCAAATTAAAGATGACTTATTTGATTATGGTACGCATGAAATTGGAAAACCATTAGGAATAGACATCAAGGAAAAGAAGATGACATTGCCTTTGATTTATACCCTCCAACAGTCCACTAGTTCTGAGAAGAGGAGGATTAAGCGTATTGTAAAAAGTAATAGCCAAAATCAAAAGAAAGTTCAAGAAGTCATTGATCATGTAAAGACATCTGGGGGGATAGAATATGCTGAATCTGTGATGCATGATTTCTACAAGAAGTCCACCGAAATACTTAAGGAATTTCCAGACTCCAACTATAAGACCTCTCTTGGACAACTTGTTCAATTTACTATCGAACGATCCAAATAATAAGCTGTAAAAAGGAACACCCACTGCATTACAGTGGGCGCTTCAGACTAGTTTGTAGTTTAGCTGTTGGAAAGAAGATCAAACTTATGTTTGCACTTCTTTCTATTAATTAAACAACACGACTTGAGTGTCACCTTACTTGAGGGCCACAAATACGCTTAATTTCTGGTTACTTTTCTATGGATTGTAAATGATAACGACCCATTTCCATTCGCTCGACACATCTGGAGACGACTGATAAAGATAGCGTCCAAAAAATGCTCCGTCATCTAGTAGTATTTTTGTAAGACTTAAGTCATCAATAGCTTCCCAAATAGTTTGGAAAGGAATATTGTAAGGTCCTTCAATTTCATTAATGTTGAGTTGTGAAGGGTAGTCAATCGGTGCGTCAAGTTGGAAAAAACTTAATGGGCTGAGCAGAAGAGGTGCGAATATGGCGGAATTGCCTTCTTCCGATAATTCTCCATTAAATACCTGATCGCCAGTGGCAGTTAGCACTAGGCTTACTCCTCCCTTTAAACCATTTGCTGGCTGATTGATAGTTGACGATATGGGTAATTGTGTAAGACTTGATGATACCTTTTCTACACTTATGGTACCTCCTCTCTCGAATTCATTTGAGGTATAATCTACAATGTAAACAGCGATCGTACCTGTCTCTGATGGGGTATCATCTGTCACATCACACCCTAGGATCAAGGAGCTAGCTAATAATATTGATAGAAATATTTTTTTCATAATAGTTGTCTTACTGCGAAACTAGTCATTAAACGCATTTACCCCCCTCTTTTCGTTTGAGATTCTCGAGGAGAACCAATCTTTAGACACTGAAAGTCTTCAAATAGATGGAGTAAGAAAGTGTTGCTACACATGGCTCCACTTTATA
>Ga0209119_1000342_pt1 | contig 47258 bp, 46 predicted proteins | sample COG_03_FD_184747 | JGI IMG/M metagenome (GOLD analysis project Ga0209119, IMG submission 184747) | Pelagic Microbial community sample from North Sea - COGITO 998_met_03 (SPAdes) (version 2) | ecosystem: Environmental > Aquatic > Marine > Neritic zone/Coastal water | place: Helgoland, sampling...
GTCTTTGGATTTTTCATTCCCTGCATTTATATGTCGTGATCTGAGGGGTGCATTGACTTTAATTGCGTATATTTGCGCACATTTTCTAATAAGGATCGCGGAAATGAACCTATTATAAACTCTTTCACCTGATTTTAAAGCGACCCGGAGGTGAAATACAAAAATCTTTTTCCCATGTCAGAGGAGAAAAAAACAAAAGCAGAAGATCCTGCCAAAGAAGTTGTTGTAGAAACTACGACAGCTGAAACACCATCAAATCCATCCGAAGAACCCGCTGCTGCAGAAGAACAAGTTGCTGAGGCAACGAAGGTAGAAGTTGCAGAGGAACCCGTTGTTGAAGAAGTATTTGATTGGGATGTTTTTGCTGAGGGAGGTCTTGCTTCGTATTCTAAAGACCAATTCAAAGAACTTGAAACGATGTATGATGCCACGCTTCCTGATGAGACTCAGGCGGGTGTTATTGATGGTAAGATCATCAACCTAACAGACCGTGAGGCGATTATTGAAATCGGTGGTAAGTCTGAAGGGGTCATTTCGTTAAACGAATTTCGTTACAATCCAGACTTAGCTGTTGGTGATACTGTAGAAGTATTAATCGATCAGCAAGAAGACAAAACAGGTCAACTGGTTTTATCTCACCGTAAGGCACGTTCAATCCGATCTTGGGATCGAGTGAACTCAGCACACGACAATGAAGAGGTAGTTAATGGATTCGTAAAATGTCGTACGAAAGGTGGTATGATTGTAGACGTATTTGGAATTGAGGCTTTCTTGCCAGGTTCCCAAATTGACGTTAAGCCGATTCGCGATTACGATATTTATGTAGGAAAGACGATGGAATTTAAAGTGGTTAAGATCAACCACGATTTCAAAAACGTTGTCGTTTCACACAAAGCACTTATTGAGGCAGATATTGAGCTTCAAAAGAAAGAAATCATCAGCAAGCTTGAGAAAGGTCAAGTACTTGAGGGTACGGTTAAAAACATCACTTCTTACGGTGTGTTTATCGATCTTGGAGGTGTTGACGGTTTGGTTCACATCACAGATTTATCATGGAGTAGAATCAACCATCCGAATGAGATTGTTGAGTTAGATCAAAAAATCAATGTGGTAATCTTAGACTTTGATGAAGCGAAGACAAGAATCCAGTTGGGTCTAAAACAATTGTCTGCGCACCCTTGGGACGCTCTAGATCAAGAGTTGAAAATTGGTGACCGCGTGAAAGGTAAAGTTGTTGTTTTAGCAGATTACGGTGCATTCATCGAAATCTTACCAGGTGTTGAAGGTTTGATTCACGTTTCTGAAATGTCTTGGTCTACGCACTTGAGATCTGCACAAGATTTCATGAAAGTAGGTACTGAAGTGGAAGCTGAGGTATTGACGCTTGATCGTGATGACCGAAAAATGTCTTTGGGTATGAAGCAATTAACGACAGACCCTTGGGCTGATATCACAGAGAAATATCCTGCGAAATCTAAGCACACTGGTGTGGTTCGTAACTTCACCAACTTTGGTGTGTTTGTTGAGCTAGAAGAAGGTGTTGATGGATTGGTTCACATTTCGGACCTGTCATGGACGAAGAAAGTGAAGCACCCGTCTGAATTTACTTCTATCGGTGCAGCGTTGGATATTGTAGTTCTGGAACTTGATACGGAAAACAGAAGATTGTCATTGGGTCACAAGCAAGTTGAAGACAACCCTTGGGATACTTATGAGACCATCTTTGCAGAAGGTTCTGAGCACGAAGGTGAAGTAACTGAAGTACACGACAAAGGTGCTACTGTACTTTTCAAAACAGAAGGTGTTGAAGGGTTTGTTCCTGGAAGACATTCTGAAAAAGAAGACGGTTCTAAAATTGCTAAAGGTGAGTTGGTTAAATTCAGAGTGATTGAATTTAACAAAGGTTCTCGTAAGATCATCCTTTCTCACACCATTCTCTTCAAAGAAGCTTTAGCTTCTGAAAGAGCTGCAGAGAAGAAATCTACTGCGAAGAGTATGAAATCTGTTCAATCTAAAGTAGAGAAATCTACATTGGGTGACCTAGATGTGTTAGCAGATTTGAAAAATAAATTAGATAATCAAGAATAACATTTTATCTTCTTACAGTTTAAAAAAAGCCTCTCGTATTTCGAGAGGCTTTTTTTTAGCCCTCAAGTAGGGATGATTTTAGAATAACATTAATATATTTGTTGTCATGGGTGAAAAAAGAATACTAAACGACAAAGAGTTAGACTTAACTGTTAACCGCTTGTGTTGGCAGCTGATTGAGAATCATAGTGATTTTTCAGAAACGGTTCTCGTAGGTCTTCAGCCAAGAGGGTATCAACTCGCTAAAAAAATACAATCCAAACTCATGGAGTTGGCCCCTGTTTCATCCATTCTTCTCGGATCTTTAGACATAACCTTTTTTAGAGATGACTTTAGAAGACGCGAAGAACCTAAAGCACCAAACCAAACGGATATTTCTTTTTTGGTTGAGGAGAAAAATGTTGTTTTTATTGATGATGTGCTTTATACAGGTAGAAGCATTCGTGCTGGTATGGATGCTATCAATTCTTTTGGTAGGCCCAAACAAATTGAATTGTTGGTTCTTATAGACAGAAGGTTTAGCAGAGAATTACCCATTGAACCCAAATACGTTGGTAAAACAGTTGATGCTATTGATACCGAAAAAGTAGTTGTGGAGTGGGATCAGAATATAGATCATAAGGGGCAGGTAAGTTTGATAAGAGAATAATTATGGCAAGTTTAAGTGTTGATCATTTAGTAGGAATCAAAGAATTATCCAAGGAGGATATTGCATTGATTTTTCAAACTGCAGACAATTTTAAATCGGTTCTTAACCGATCCATTAAGAAAGTTCCTTCTCTGAGGGATATTACCATAGCCAATTTATTTTTCGAAAATTCCACTCGAACTCGTTTGTCTTTTGAGTTGGCCGAAAAAAGATTATCTGCTGACGTTGTTAATTTTTCTGCAGCATCTTCATCGGTAAAGAAAGGAGAGACTTTGATCGATACAGTGAATAATATTCTTGCCATGAAAGTTGATCTGGTGGTGATGCGTCACCCCAATCCAGGAGCAGCTAAGTTTTTGTCTGAGCATGTAGACTCGAAAATAGTAAACGCCGGAGATGGGGCTCACGAACATCCAACACAAGCCTTACTTGATGCCTATTCCATTCGAGAAAAACTAGGTGATGTCTCTGGTAAGAAAGTGGTTATCGTTGGAGATATTTCACACTCTAGAGTCGCTTTATCTAATATTTTTTGCTTGCAGAAATTAGGAGCAGAAGTTATGGTTTGTGGACCTACGACATTGATTCCTAAATACATTCATGAGTTGGATGTTAAAGTAGAGTATGATCTACGAAAGGCTCTTGAATGGTGTGATGTTGCAAACATGCTTCGCATACAATTGGAACGAATGGATGTAAATTATTTTCCATCTTTGAGGGAATATACCATGTTGTTCGGTTTGGACAAAGAGTTTTTAAATTCACTTTCTAAGAAGATTGTTGTGATGCATCCCGGGCCAATCAATCGAGGTGTTGAAATTACTTCAGATGTTGCCGATAGCGATCAGGCCATTATTTTGGATCAAGTTGAAAATGGAGTGGCCGTTCGAATGGCTGTCTTGTATTTACTTGCAGAGAAAATTAAAAGAGAAGATTGATGTCTTGGACGATTTCAAAAGAAGAAAAGTACAGTCTATATGTTCCTGAAGTAACTGCCGAAAGCGATCCTATGAAAGCTTTTGCTCAGTTAGAACCGTCTGATCATAAAATCATCGATGCTCGTTCTATTGATTTTAGCGATGCGTTGAAGCATTTTGTGTCTTCGGTATATGAAGCACACGTCGAACAGCAAAAATCTTTTATCGTCGTTGTAAAAAGTATGAGCCTCATGGAGCAGTTGGAAGAATTGTTCATTGTTGTGCCTACCGTTTCAGAAGCAATTGACTATCTTTATATGGAAGCCTTAGAGCGCAGTGTATAGATTTGTTCTGTGTTTCAACTTTTGATATCAAGCTGCATTTTGCAGCTTTTTTTGGCGTCTGACTAAGCGTATATGAAATTCACACGAATGCATAGAGTTCTGTTGATTGTTTTTTGCTTGTTTGGTATGGGTGTTGATGCACAATTCAACAGCTTGCCCTATACCGGATCTAAATTGATTCGTCTGAATTCTTTCAATCCCGAGCTTTCTATAGCTCTCGAGTCTTTTCAGGTTACCTATTTATCGTGTCGTTCACATGCGAATACTCCCGAGCTAATTGTTCAAGACGATGCCTTAAGGTGGTTAGATGCTCATGATATTTCGTACGATCTTTTAGAGGAAGATTTAAAACAAAAAATCGATCGTGAACAAATACGGATGAAGAAAAAGCGAATTCATCGCGAAGGTTCTGCATGGTATAATACCTATAGAACTTACGAGGAGGTTCAGGAAAAATTGTATAAAATTGCTGATGAGAATGCTCTTGCTTCCTCCGTCGAATTGGGATTGTCTTTCGAGAACAGGAAAATTACAGGATTAAAATTGAGTACCGGAGGAATCGATAAACCTGCTGTTTTCTTCAACGGTTGTCAACATGCAAGAGAATGGATAACGGTAATGGCAAGCGTGTATTTGGCTGACCATTTTGTTGAAAAATATCAATCGGATGTATTCATTCAGAATTTATTGGATGTTGTGGATGTTTACGTAGTTCCTATTGTTAACCCAGATGGGTATGTTTATACGCATACAAGTGATCGATTTTGGAGAAAAAACAGACAATCAAACGATTCCTCCTCATGTGTTGGTATTGATTTGAATCGGAATTGGGATGCCGATTGGAATGGTGGGGAGAGTACCAGTAGCTCAACGTGCTCAGATGTGTATGTTGGTGAAGAAGCTTTTTCTGCTAGGGAAACTCAGATTGTAAAGAATTTCATGGAAACCATTCCGAATTTAAAAGGTCATTTAGACATTCATTCTTATTCGGCTTTAGTTTTGGGCCCTTGGGGGTATACCAATGAAGTTACACCAGATCATGAAGAGATAGTTCGTTTGGGGGAATCCATGAATAATGCACTCTCCAATACGTATAATTATCCTTATTTCTTCGGCACAGGTGATGCCGATGGAGCTCTTTACTTGGCCAGTGGCACCATGCCCGATTGGTCTTACGATTCCCTTGGAGCATTTGGATTTACCTACGAGTTGAGACCTCAGTCTTGGGAAGAAGGCGGATTTGAACTTCCTGAATCAAAGATAATTACAGCTTGTGAAGAAAATTACAAAGGTACTTTAGAAATGGTTTTATGGGCTGCTGGAGATGTGGTGGGGTGTACAGATCCTGATGCGTTTAATTATGATGCAATGGCTTCTATTGATGATGGTTCTTGTTTGACTTCCGGCTCTTTGGATTCTCAAACGATTGTTTTGCCTAGGGGATGGAAAATGATTTCCTCGAATATACAGCCTCTTCAGCCGAGTATAGAAAAAGTTTTAGCTCCAATCCAGTCAGGCTTGATTGTCGCTAAAAATGGAGCAGGAGCACCTTATTTACCGCAGTACAATTACAACGGTATTGGTGATGTTGTTGATGGACAAGCTTATCACATCAAATTGAAGAATTCGGATACCTTGATCGTTAAGGGCTTAAAAATTCTCTCTGAAAATTTCGAAATGATTTTTAATGAAGGCTGGAACATGATGGCTTATTTAAATGAGACTCCCTCCGATGTCCATTCTGTTTTTAGCTCTATTAAGGATGAAATCATCATTGTTAAATCCTCCGAAGGTTTGGTGTACATTCCTGATTTGAATTACAATGCTTTGGATCTTTTGAATCCCGGTGAGGGCTATCAAATTAAGTTGCGTTCTCCCATCAGTTACATCTATGAAGCGGAATAAATTACTGCTTGATATTTGGATGTATGGGAACCTATTTATTTACCTTTGTTTTTTAATTTTTTGAACCGCAAAATGAGTTTTGAAGTACATATTTTAGGTTGTGGGTCTGCTTTGCTCACTTCGATGCGAAATCAGTCTGCACAAGTTGTGAAAGTTCAGGATCGCCAGTTTTTGATTGATTGTGGTGAGGGTACTCAAGTACAGCTCCGAAATCAAAAAATTCGCATGCACAGCATCAATCACATTTTCATTTCACACCTACACGGTGATCATTATTTTGGCTTACCGGGTTTGCTTTCTACTTTTCATTTGTTGGGTCGTGAAAATGAGATTCATCTTTACGGACCTTCTGAGTTGAAGGGTTTGATATACAGTCTACTCAGAGCTTCCAACACATATCTGAATTACGACTTGCATTTCCATCCGCTCAATTTTGAACATCCTGAACTTTTGTTTGAAGATAAAAGAGTAGCGGTGCATTCATTTCCGATGCGTCACAGCGTTGATACCTGTGGTTTTGTAATTCGAGAAAAACCAAAACTTCGCAAAATCAATCGAAGTGCTACAGATGCTTATGACATACCTGTCTTTGAGCTCAATGGTGTCAAAGAAGGAAAAGATCATGTTACAGCGGATGGACAAGTAATTGCCAATGAGAAACTAACTTTTGATCCGGATGCTTCTCGGTCATATGCTTATTGCTCCGACACGTCTTATTTCCCTCAGATTTGCGATTCTATAAAGCATGTAGACTTACTTTATCACGAGGCTACTTTTGGTAATGATCAAGAAAAGTTAGCCAAGAAAACCAAACATTCTACGGCAAAACACGCAGCACTCATAGCCAAAAAAGCCCAAGTAAAACAACTCGTTATTGGGCATTATTCTGCTCGGTACACCGATTTGAATGTTTTGTTAAATGAAGCCAAGGAGGAGTTTCCAAACACTTTGTTGGCCGATGATGGTTTGAAGATCAGTCTTTAATCTGTTCTTGAAGGTATTTCTTGATGTCTGTTTCATCGTCGGGGTTGAAAAAGACGGTCTCTGGATCTCTTCGAAACCAAGTCATTTGTCTTTTCGCGTACCTTCGCGTGTTTTTTTTAATTTCGTCAACCGCATTTTCCAAGCTCCGTTCTCCCTCTAAATATGCAAAGAGCTCTTTATACCCCACCGTTTGGAGTGCATTTAAGTCCTTGAATTTATACAGCGCCCTAGCTTCTTCTAACAAGCCTTCTTCCATCATCTGATTTACTCTTCGGTTTATTCTTTGATAGAGCATTTCTCGATCTCTGTTAAGAGTGATTTTTACGGTGTTGAATGCTCTTATTTTTTTCTGTTTGTTGCGAAAAGAAGAATAGGGCTTCCCTGAACTCAAACATACTTCTAGAGCTCGAATTATTCGATGTGGATTTGACTTGTCTACAATTTTGTGATAGTCGGGGTCACGTAGAATGAGTTCTTGTTCCAGAGATTTTATGCCTTCATGAATAAGTCTTTCGTTTAAACTTGTTCGAACTTCTTGTTGGGTTTTCGGAAAATCATCCAAGCCCTTACAAACGGCATCTATATATAAGCCAGAGCCACCGACCATGATCACGACATTGTTTTTTTGATGCAACGCCTCAATGGTTGTCAGCGCATCTTTTTCAAATTTCCCTACGGTGTATTCGTCTTTGATGCTCAGGTTATGAATGAAGTGGTGTTTTACTTCTTCCAATTCGGATTTTGTGGGTACAGCCGTTCCAATACGCATCTCTTTGTAAAACTGTCTTGAATCGCACGAGATGATTTCAGTTTGATAGTATTTGGCTAGGTTTACGGCTAAGTTTGTTTTACCGATGCCCGTTGGTCCTGCAATTACAATGAGGTGCTTTTTCATTCGATGGAAACTTTATTTTAATCCTTATCGAAGGGGCTTTTCAAGTTGATTGTGGTGTGGGAGTGAGTATGTGAATCGTTATTCGTATTGTTCAAAGTCATCAAAACCTTCAAAAATATCATCATCAAACAATCCGCCCTCAACTGAACTTTCACTCAAATCCTCTTCGCTTTCAAATTGAATGTCTTCACGTTCTCCGGGCATCAGACCTTCAGAATAGATGAGTCTCGGATAGGATTCTCCGGCTTTGGGTTCATTGATTTCCATCAACTCTACATAAAAGGTCCACATGTTGAGGAAGTCAAACACATACAACATTTTGTCACCCACGTCCGTACACATTTGATGCAATGTCCAATCCGACATCACAAAGGCTTTTTCATCTACGGCAAATAAACTGATTTCTTCTCCTTGATTCCAATGCTCATCACTTTTGTAAAAGGAAGCCATCTCTCCTGCGTCAAGAGCAAAGGCCTGAACAATACTGTTGTGGAAATCTTCAAATGTATCTTCACTGGAGATTTCTATATCTCTGAAGATATCTGCTTGTTTAAAATCAAGGATGATGCGAAAACCGTATAAGGTCATGGGGTTATTTTTTTGTAAATGTACGAATCATTTTACTGCTTTTCCAATCCAAAATCCTTAGCTTTTTCGAGCATGAATTTATGGGCTTCGTTATACTCATTGGGAATCAAACCATCGAGAATGGCTTCTCGAATTAGATTTTTTAGATCCCCCACAACCTTACTTGGCTTTATATCGAAAGTTTGCATGATGAGCTCTCCCGTAATCGGTGGTTGCCAATTTCGAATTTGATCTCGCTCTTCAATGTCTTTTAACTTCTGTCTAACAACTTTAAAGTTGTTTAAAAATCGTTTTACTTTCTGTTCGTTCTTGGAAGTAATATCGGCTTCACACAGAAGCATTAAGGATTCTAGGTCTTCTCCGGCATCAAACAACAACCGCCGAATGGCCGAATCACTGACGATATCTTTTGACAAAACAATCGGTCGTAAATGTAGTAATACCAATTTTTGGACTAACTTCATTTTATCGTTTAGTGGTAATTTAAGACGCTTAAAAATTTTAGGAACCATTTTGGAACCGATGAATTCATGACCGTGAAAAGTCCAGCCGTGTCCTTTTTCAAAGCGTTTTGTAGGTGGTTTGGCGATGTCGTGAAGCAATGCTGCCCATCGCAGCCATAAATCAGTACTATGTTCAGCAAGGTTTTCCAGAACTTCTAGTGTGTGGTAAAAATTGTCTTTGTGTTTTTTACCGTTAATAACATCCACACCATGAAGTGCCACAAATTCTGGAAAAAATTCGTGCAACAGCTGGGTGTTAAAAAGGAGTTTAAATCCTTTTGAGGGTGTCTTGGAAAGTATGATTTTGTTCAGCTCATCGATGATTCGCTCCTGAGAAATGATGGATAAGCGTTTGGCATTTTGTTTTAAGGCATCCATAGACTTCTGTTCTATGGTAAAGTCTAATTGGGTAGCGAAGCGAATTGCTCGCATCATTCTAAGAGGATCGTCAGAGTAAGTTATGTTGGGTTCTAATGGAGTTTTGATGATTCCTTTTTCCAAATCGTTTATGCCACCAAAAGGATCAATAAGTTCTCCAAAACGTTTTTTGTTCAGGCAGAGTGCTAAGGTATTTATTGTAAAGTCTCTTCGATTTTGATCGTCTTCTAAGGTTCCGTTTTCTACGGAGGGCTTTCGGGATTCTTTGCGGTAAGATTCTTTTCGAGCACCAACAAACTCTAGTTCGATATCTCGATGAAGAACCATGGCAGTCCCGAAGTTCTTGAACACTTGCACCCGGGGCTTGCCGTGAAGTTTTTGTGCAACCTTTTTTGCCAATTCTATTCCGCTTCCCACGCAAACGATGTCGATGTCTTTTGGTTCTTTTCGCTGAAGGATTACATCTCGAACATAGCCCCCTATGACGTAGGTTTCAAAACCTAATTCATCAGCACATTCCGATATACATTCAAAGATTTTATGTTGTAGGTGTTGTTTCAATTTACTTTCGAATGATTTTGATTAATCCGCTTCCATCCAATTTGATGATCATTGAGCTTTGATTTTCATCTTTCTCGTCTTGCCGTAAATTTACAACATGATCTACAGAATTCTTAACTTCTTCAGAGATCTCTGAAAAACATCCTGCTTGTTTTTCTCCTGAAATATTTGCGGAGGTAGAGATGATCGGTTTGTTAAGTTTTTGAATGAGTTTTTTGCAAAATTCATCTTTAACGACGCGAATACCCATACTATTATCAGAATTAACGGCGCTTGGAGCCATTCCCTTGGGTGCATCATAAATGATGGTAACAGGCTTTTCACTGTAGTCAATCAAATCCCAAGCCATTACAGGTACTTCTTCCACACTTCGTTCCAAGCGAATGTCACTATCAACCAAAGCAATTAAGCTTTTTTGATCGCTTCGTTTTTTAATTTTGAAGATTCGTCTTACAGCTTCATCATTCGAGGCATCACAACCGATACCCCAAATGGTGTCGGTAGGGTATAAGATGATCCCCCCGCTCTTCAGAACTTCAGCGGCTTTATCAAGTTCTATTTTCATTCGATTCCAGTTTTATTCGTAGGAGGTAAACGTATCTCAATAGGACGCCATAACTTTGTAATGCGGCTATGATAAGCCCGACAAAACCGTCTAAAAACCCCCTTTGAAACCAGTAGTGCTTGATGAAGCGGAATGTGGGTTTTATAATAAAATGGAAGGGGGTGAGCTTTTTTATCTTTTTATCATAGTCTTTGCTTTGCCATTCTGCATAGCGTTCAATTTTACTGAGATAATGATCGAAGCTCTTGTAGGTGTTGTGAATGAGTTTTTCTTTGAGGAAACCTATTTCCCCCGTACTTACAATCTCTTCATGCACAAACTTATCTTCGTATCTGCAAGAATCTCTGTTAAACAATCGAATAACTTTGTCTCCTTGCCAACCGCTGTACATTACTTTTCTTCCCATAAAAAAGTTTTCTCTGTAAATCCAGAAACCACTTTTTGTCGGTTTGTCTTTTTGTAAAAACGATTGGACTTCAAGTTTTAGGGGTTCGGAAACGATTTCGTCGGCATCTAAGAGTAGAATCCAGGGGTGTTTCGCTTGAGGTATGGCCCAGTTTTTTTGGGAGGCAGGATATTCAAATTCTCGTTGGATGATTTTTGCCCCAAAAGATTTTGCGATCTCTAAAGTTCTATCTGTACTGAATGAGTCGACAACCAATACTTCGTCTGCAAAGGCTACAGACTTAAGTGCTTGTAAAAGACAATCTTCCTCGTTATAGGTAGGTATGATGGCTGTTACTGGAATCATTCAGTGTTCTTTTGTATAGTGAGGTTATGGTTTTAGCAATGTAGCTCTCAGAAAATTTCTGCGCATGAGCGTAACCTTGGTCAACCATTTCTTGACGTAATTTAGGACTTTTTTTGATTTTTAGAACGGCTTCCTTAAGTTCCTTCGATTCGGTTGGATTTACATAAATCGTGTGTGATCCTCCAGCTTCAGCAAAACAACTTCCTTGTGAAGTAATTACGGGTGTTTTTGAGTACAATGCTTCTAGAATTGGAATGCCAAACCCTTCAAAAAGCGAAGGATATATCATGATGTCTGCAAGCTGGTAAATGGCTGCCAATTCATTGTTCTGACTCACATCCAATAAAAACACCCGATCGGACAAGTGATTTTCCTGAATGAAGGTCAAGCACTTTTCTTTGTAAGTTTTGCCACGTCCAACAACGACGAGCTTTTCATTGGGGAGATGACGCAGGCTTTCTAACAAGGTCAATAGATTTTTGCGCTCGTTTATACTACCCACATACAAAAGATACTCATCGGGAAGTTGATATTTAGCTTTTGTTTGCTGTAGAAATTTTTCATCCGCATTTTCTTTGAAAATGGCATGACAACTCTGATAAATAACTTCTATTTTATTTGGTTGAACCCCATAGAACTCAACAATATCTTTTTTGGTTTGTTCGCTGATGGCAATCACCTTGTCGGCCTTTTTGCAAGCGTACTTACTTTTGAAGTTGTAAACCATTCGATCCAATAGTTTGTATTGATCGGGATGTCTTAAGAAAATAAGGTCGTGAATGGTGACAACCTTCTTCATGGAGCGCCATTTTAATCCAAAAGGCAATTCATTACTGAGTCCGTGGTATAGGTCTATTTCGTCTCTTTGCGCTTGTATCAAAACCAAGAAAGGACGCCATAAAAACTTAAATAGTTTGTGCAGGAATGAAGAAGGGGTCTTTGTGAAAACATTTTTAAATGTATCCACAAAGCCTACTTCATCGTGTTTTTTCAGTTTGGGAGTGTATAAATTAAATTCTGAGTCCGGTTGGTCTTTGGCTAGAATTTGTAGGGTGCTCCTACCGTAATTACCCAATCCAGAATGATTGTGAAATATACGTTTTGCGTCAAGACCAATTTTCATCAAACACTGATTTTATACTCTCTCAACGTATCGTTTAAAGAAGTCTTTTTGTCGGTACTTTCTTTTCTCTTTCCGATGATTAAGGCACACGGCACTTGGTAATCACCAGCTTTAAAGGTTTTGGTGTAAGTACCCGGAATTACAACAGATCTTGCGGGCACATATCCTCTGTACTCTACAGGCTCTTCTCCACTAACATCTATGATTTTTGTTGAGCCCGTAAGTACGACATTGGCACCAAGAACGGCTTCTTTTTCTACACGAACTCCTTCTACGACAATACATCGAGATCCAACAAAAGCATCGTCTTCAATAATTACGGGAGCTGCCTGTAACGGTTCTAAAACCCCACCAATACCAACACCACCGCTAAGGTGAACGTTTTTACCAATTTGCGCACAAGAGCCTACGGTGGCCCATGTGTCTACCATGGTACCTGAGTCTACGTTAGCACCAATATTGATGTAGGAAGGCATCATGATTACTCCAGGAGCAACGTAGGCACCGTAACGAGCTACTGCATGAGGCACAACACGAACGCCTAATTCGGCGTAGTTCTTTTTCAACTCCATTTTATCGTGGAATTCAAAAGGCCCCACTTCAATGGTTTTCATTTCTTGAATTGGGAAATACAAAACAACCGCTTTTTTGACCCATTCATTCACCTGCCAACCGTCTTCTGTAGGTTCAGCAGTTCTTAAGCGTCCTTTATCTAAGTGCTCTATAACTTCTCGAATGGCTTTTTCAGTAGCTGCTTCTTTGAGTAAGCTTCTGTCGTCCCAAGCTTTTTCTATGATGTTTTGTAAATCTTTCATATGGTAAACCCTAATTCTTTTTTGTGACTTCGTTGCAGGCAAAAATAACAATTTTAAGTGTATGGTGTACGTTTCCCAAATAAATTCACGGCTCGATTTGTCTTGATTTAAACTCTTTTTGTTGGGTGGGTCTTGAATTTCATAAATCCGCTTATTTTTGTGCTATGAGTATTTGGAAAATCCATGTGACTAAACTATCTGATTCTTTTCGAATCATTGATTATCTCCTCGTTCATGCCTGTTCTGTATATCCATCTAGAAGCTCCTTAAAGAAAGCTTTCAAAAAAGAATTCATTCTATTGAATGGTAAAGTTGCACAGGGTGGTGAGTGGGTTCGAGAAGGAGATTTTATTGAGATTAAGGATAAGCCTCCTGTTGCAGGAAAGGTATTTCCATTGGTTTTAAAAGTTTTGTATGAAGATGCTTTTATGGCTGTTGTCGTTAAGCCTTCGGGTTATCCCGTTAGTGGTAATTATTACAAGACCATTCAAAATGCTTTGGCTTACAATTTGGGACTTTCTGATGAAGACGATGCTTTGGTCTTGCCCAGACCGGTACATCGTTTGGATAAGCTTACCTCTGGGATTTTATTAATTGCCAAAACGCGTAGAGCTCAACAGCATTTGGGGATACAGTTTGAGAATCAAACCATCACTAAAAAGTATACAGCTTTGGTGAAGGGAAAGATGCTAGGGAAGGGTAGTGTTGAAAGTGCTATTGATCATCAACAAGCCTGTACGCTTTACGAATCCATTCGTGTGGAAAAGTCCTTGTCTTACGAATGGATTACTTGGATGGATTTAGTACCCAAAACGGGCCGTACGCATCAATTGCGTATCCACATGTCTGAATCAGGGCATCCGATTGTAGGAGATGATTTGTACGACACTCAAAATGTTCTGAAGGGGAAAGGTTTGTTTTTATGTGCAAGGTATGTTGCATTCAAACATCCTGTAAGTTCTGAGTTGATGAGCTTTGAGATCCCTTTACCGGGTAAGTTTGAGGCTTTGCTAGCAAGAGAACTTCGCCGATGGAAAAAGTTTAACCACTGAATCGATCGTTTAAGATGAAATCCAAAGGTGTTTCTTTTGATCAAAAAAAATGCTCTGAAAAGTTCAGAACATTTTTTGTGTGATTTTATGTCGGGTAGAGCTTATGCCAGTACTTCTTTCATTTTAGATCCCAGTTGTGCTGGAGAAGCAACCACGTGAATGCCACATTCCGACATGATTTTCATTTTAGCTTCAGCGGTATCATCAGCACCACCTACAATAGCGCCAGCGTGTCCCATCGTTCTGCCTTTAGGTGCTGTTTGTCCGGCAATAAATCCAACGACTGGCTTGGTGCCATTCTCTTTAATCCACTTGGCTGCATCAGCCTCCATGGTTCCACCAATTTCTCCGATCATGATGATGCCTTCAGTCTCTGGATCGTTCATCAAAAGCTCAACAGCTTCTTTTGTGGTTGTCCCGATGATTGGATCTCCACCAATTCCAATGGCTGTGGTAATTCCCAAACCGGCTTTAACCACTTGGTCGGCAGCTTCATAAGTTAGCGTACCTGATTTAGAAACGACGCCCACTTTACCTGGTTTGAAAACGAATCCGGGCATGATTCCACATTTGGCTCCGTCGGGGGTAATGACACCCGGACAATTCGGACCAATCAAACGACAGTTTTTATTGTTTAGGTATGCCTTTACAGCAACCATATCTTTTGTAGGTACTCCTTCGGTAATGCATATGATGACTTTGATTCCAGCGTCTGAAGCCTCCATGATGGCATCTGCAGCAAATGCAGGCGGAACAAAGATGAGCGTTGTGTCTGCTTGGGCTTTTTCTACGGCTTCTGCTACCGTATTGAATACGGGACGGTCTAGGTGAGATTGGCCACCTTTACCTGGTGTTACACCTCCAACAACATTGGTTCCATATTCGATCATTTGAGAAGCGTGAAACGATCCCTCTTTTCCGGTAAATCCTTGTACGATTACACGTGAATTTTTATTTACAAGTACGCTCATTTAGGCTGTTTTTTATTCGAAATTATTGTTGCTCGCGAAATTAGAACAATCCCCCTGAACAATCAAGGAAATGAATAAGAATTCAACCCTCCAAAAAGATAAAAATTGACCGTCTATCTAATGTGATGTTATTTAGCTATTGAATTTACTATTTTTGCTGAAATTCCTTGCTCATGAAAAAAGACAATATTTGTGCTCTAGCAACAGCTTCTGGTCAAGGCGCTATTGCGATTATTCGGGTTTCAGGCCCAGATGCTGTTGTTTTGTGTGATCCACTTTTTCAATCGAAAAAGAAGGACAAACGGCTTTCAGATCAAGCGAGTCATACTGTACATTTGGGTACGTTTTTTAATGACGGACATTTGATTGATGAGGTTTTGGTCAGTGTTTTTAAAGGACCAAATTCTTACACGGGTGAAAATGTCGTTGAGATTTCTTGTCACGGATCAACCTTCATTCAGCAACAAATCATTCAAGTTCTTATCAATAAAGGGTGCAGAACGGCCGAGCCAGGAGAGTTTACTTTTCGAGCATTCATGAATGGTAAGATGGATTTGTCTCAGGCTGAAGCGGTGGCCGATTTGATTTCATCATCGAATGAAAAATCACATCATTTGGCTCTTTCTCAAATGCGCGGTGGGTTTTCTAATGAAATTAAGGCTTTGCGTGAAGAACTCATCAAGTTTGCTTCGCTCATTGAGTTGGAATTGGATTTTAGTACCGAAGATGTTGAGTTTGCTGATCGTGTTCAATTGCAAGAGTTGTTGAATCGATTGAAGCAAGTTTTACGCAAGTTGATTGATTCTTTTGCTTTGGGAAATGTGTTAAAAAATGGAATTCCTGTTGCAATTGTTGGGGAGCCCAATGTGGGTAAGTCAACCCTTCTGAATGCGCTACTCAACGAAGATCGAGCTATTGTTTCACCTGTTGCCGGAACCACGCGTGATACCGTTGAAGATGAAATGATCATCGAGGGTATGAGCTTTCGTTTTATCGATACAGCGGGTATTCGAGATACCCAAGATCAAATTGAAAGTATAGGAATTGAAAAGACTTTTGAAAAAATAAATCAAGCCAAAGTGGTGCTGTACTTGTTTGATGCTTCTACGTCGACTTTTGAGCGCGTAAGCAAAGAGCTTGAGAAACTTGAGGCTGATACCAAAGGCAAACAATTGATTGCCATTGCCAATAAGGTTGATCGGGGAGATGCAACTCAAATCGAATCAACCTTTGGTGGTATCGATAACATCCTTTTCATTTCGGCGAAACAAAAAGCAAACGTGGAGCGTCTTAAAGTTTTGCTGACTGAAAAAGTGAAGCAGGGTCTTTTGAGTAATGATGATGTGATTGTCTCCAATTCTCGTCACTACGAAGCCTTGAGTCAAGCTTTGAATCATGTTGTTCAGGTTCAAGAAGGTTTAGAATCTGGTATTTCTGGTGATCTTCTTGCGATGGACATCCGGCAGTCACTCTTTCACTTGGGAGAAATAACGGGAGAAATCACTACGGACGATCTTCTTGACTCTATTTTCAGAGATTTCTGTATCGGAAAATAAGTTAGTTTTTCAACAGAACGAGATTGACATAATCTGAAGTTCTTGTCCCATTATAATCAACCAATTCATACTTGACAATGTAAACGCCCTGTTGGCATAGCTCTCCTGAATTCTTGTCGATACCATCCCATTCAAAATTGCTTTTCTCACTAGTGAATACGGCATTACCCCACTTTGAATAGATCACAGTTTTTAGCGATTTTGCATGTGCGCCTCCAAATTTAAAGACATCGTTAATACCGTCATTGTTGGGCGTAAATGCGGTTGGAAAATAATTTTTGAGCGCTGCGGTAAAACATTTGGTGTTTGAGACAATGTTACTTGTGTCATTGAGCAGATTTGCTTGAATCCGATAGCAATATGCAGAATTTACTTGCTCTATAACCAATGGTTCTATCTGGTCGTTCATCGATGTGTCGCTTGGACTCACTTCTTGAAGCGTTTCAAACGTATTGGTGACTTGGTTTAAACGTTGAACTTGATAGTTTTTAATTCCATCGCTCCACTCTTCGTAAGGGCTCCATGTTAGTTGGTGTTGATTTGATGATTTCACTCCTTCCAGAAGAATGTTTGATGTTTTATTACTTGCTCTTACCTTATTACCACAATAGTCTAAATAGTTTGCTTGGTAGAGGTAATTGTTGGAGCCAACTCCTACGTTTTTGTCTATAAAATTCAAGCTATCAAATCTTGAATAACTTTCAATCCAGTTGTTGTATGCATCCCAACGATCTAATTCGTAATAATAACCGTTTTCTAATGCCGTACTGTCAATTTTGACTTCAATGAATTCATTGTTAATCACGGAACTGGTCAGGGCAAGAGTTTCACCATTAGGTTTGGCATTTTCAACTCGAATTAGTTTTGAAATATTGTCAACACATCCGTAGTTATTTTCTACTTGAAGCGTAAGTTTATATTCGCCCTCATGTCGAAAGGCAATGTCTGTATTTTTTTCATTCGGGGAATCAATGATGACATTAGGGTTTGAAGAAAACCACTTGTATTCAGATTTGCTGCCGATATCAATGTAAGAAGTGCTTTCAAAGGAGAAAAATACATCTGAGTTTTTTCCCGAACACAAGCTTGGGAAATATTCAAAATCTGCAGATCCGATTTCGGTTCTTGGGTATATGAATTGGGGATAAACGCCTATGTTGAAAGTTTCCTGATCGGAATAGGTACAGCCGTCTACAATATTGATGTTGTAAACGACTAAATAGTCGCCAGCTTCGGTGAATTGGTAATACACGCTGTCCTTTGAGCTGTTGGTTTTTAGGGGTATGTCATCGTAAATGGCACTGTAGGCAATTCCGTTTCCTCTTAGATTGTGTCTTTTTCTGTAGATGTTCCAACTAAAGCCAGCATTCGAAGTATCTACTTGATTTAGTATGGGGGAAAAGTCATTGATGCTTAGAGGGTATTTTGTTTTTGGGTCTAGGCACAGGAAGTCCAATTCACTTTTCAATTCCGTGTTACCATTGATGGTAACAAAATCTTCTAATAGACGGTCTCTATAAACGAATGCTTTTCCACAATCTATCGGTTTGATAACTTTCACATACAAGTCGTAAGGGCCATCCAATTCTAAAGGGTAGTATGCCGATTCATTGAGACCCAATGCTGTTATGTTTCTGCCGTTAGGCCCTGTTACAGACCATTCGTAGGTGTAGTTGTCTTGAAGACTATCGTTGTTGTAATTTTTTGGGGAAAAGTTGAATACAGAACATTGCTCACCGGCAGGAGTAAAGTCTATATTGATCGAATCTGATGGGTTTGCCAAACTGGTGTTCGATTCTGTAGGTTTGATGTTTGATCTTGTTTTCGCTTGAATATCTAGAGCGTATTCGCAGGTTTCTTCATCAGACAGCTTGATGTCCAGGTATACTTTTCGAATGTTGGTGTCAAATAGGTTCTTAACTCTTATTTCAGTGGAGTCTTCATTGAAGTCAAGTTGGTAACTTAAAAGGTTTTGGCTTGTCGACCAAATAAAGTCTTCATAGGTGTTGTCCAAAGGGTTTTCATCTGCAGGCCGAGCGATTACATCGTATGAGTTGTCATTGAAGCCGAGCTTAAAAAAAGCACCAGGTAAACATTGATCTTCTTCAATGATATTGATTGAATATTGATCACATCTTGCTAAATCAGATTGAGCAAAACAGAGGGAGTGGGAAATAAATAATAGGAGGAGAGCGTATGAATGGTTTATCATGGTAGTGAGCAACTTTTCCCTAAAAATAAATAAAAAAATGTGAATAGGTTACTTCGATTCATTGGAACACTAAAACTTATGGTAATTTGCTTGTTTAAAGAGGTTTTGAGAAGGCGAAAGCCAGATTTTAATGTTTATATTTAATATGAAATTAAAATTAACTCATGATGCATTCACTAAAAAACCAATTTGGTACTGTATTTGAAGAAGCTTTGCTAAATGAGATTGCTGAGGTAGGAACTCTTCGCGATGTTCCTGCAGAAACCGAGCTTATGGATATCGGTGAGCTGATTAAAGGAGTTCCATTAGTGGTTTCAGGAGCTGTTAAAATATCACGTGAAGATATAAACGGTGATTAATTACTGCTTTATTACCTCGAGGCTGGGGATTCATGCAGTTTAACTTTTGCATGGGAAATCGGGCAACTGAAGAGTAGGATAAGAGCCGTTACTGAAACACCAACGAAATTGATTATGATTCCCCTCTCGCGAATGGAACTTTGGTCTGAACGTTACCCCACCTGGCGTAAATTTTTGTTAAAAAGCTATCAAGAACGTATGGATGAGCTTTTAGATACATTAGACAGCGTTGCTTTTGATCTTTTAGAATCACGTTTGTGGAGTTATCTAGTAGAAAAAAATAGAATTACACAACAAAATCCGATATCGATTACACATCATAATATTGCACATGATTTGTACAGTTCTAGGGTGGTTATTTCACGTCTGCTCAAACGTTTAGAACGTGCGGGGAAACTGGAATTACATCGACATGCTATTGAACTTACCTCTCCCTCTGTAACCTAGGTCACTGTATTATTTAAAACAGACCTATACTTTTGTACTTATATGAAGTACTTGAAACAGTTTTTTCCCATTTTATCATGGGGGAGGTCTTATCCTACAACGTCCCTAAAGGGAGATTTACTTGCTGGCGTGACTGTGGGTGTCTTCTTGATTCCACAGGGCATGGCTTATGCTATGCTTGCTGGACTGCCTCCTGTATACGGTTTGTACGCGAGTTTTTTTCCGATTTTGGTGTATGCTTTTATGGGGACTTCAAAACAATTGTCGGTTGGCCCCGTAGCACTGGATTCGTTATTGGTAGCTTCTGGTTTGGGTGCTTTGTCTCTTTCTAATTCTGGTGAATATATAGTAGCGGCTATTTTTTTAGCTTTTTTTGTGGGCTTGCTGCAGATGATTATGGGAGGTTTAAGGCTTGGGTTTTTGATTCATTTTTTATCAAAACCTGTAGTCAGCGGCTTTTCATCTGCAGCAGCCCTCATTATAGGTGTGAGCCAATTGGATTCGGTTTTTGGATATACTTCATCGCATAACATTGTTTCTCAAAAGCTTTTATTTAAGCTTTCTAAATTTTCTTTTGTTTTCCCATCAACTACTTTTTATGTAGGTGTTGGTGCTGTATTTTTTTTGTTGATTTTCAAGCGATTTTATTCTCGTTTCCCGGCTGCTCTTATTTTAATAGTGCTTGCCTCATTTCTTTCTTTTTATTTTGGCTGGGAAAATCGTGGTGTTGATGTTGTGGGCTTCATTCCTGAGGGGCTTCCTGAAATGAGAATGCCTTCAGCATCTATTTCTCAATGGTTTTCGCTTGCGCCCTTGGCATTTACTCTCGCACTGATTGCATTTATGGAAGCCTTGTCGGTGACTAAGTCTGTACAAGAGCAAAAGTCCCAATCTTCCTTAAGACCGAATCAAGAGCTTATAGCTCTTGGAGCATCAAACATGATGGGTTCATTTTTTCAATCATATCCTATCAGTGGAGGGTTTTCACGAACGGCAGTAAACAGTCAAATGGGAGCCAAAACACCCCTTTCTGGATTTGTTAGTGCCCTGGTAGTTGGTTTGGTACTGCTTTTTTTTACCGATTATTTTTATCATTTACCCCTGGCTGTTTTGGGCGCTATTATTTTAGTAGCTGTATTTCAACTCATCAATATTAGTTACCCAAAAAAATTGTGGAAAATGCATCGTATTGAGTTTTATATTTTGTGCATAACATTTTTAAGTACGCTGTTTTTGGGAGTCAAGTATGGGGTTCTTTTCGGTGTTTTCAGTTCCTTAGCGCACACCGTTTATAGAAGCTCAAAACCTCATATTGCAATTTTGGGAAGGGTCGTGGGGACGAATCATTTTAAAAATATATCAAGATTTTCTAACGATGTAATCACCTATCCAAAGGTTCTGATTTTGCGTTATGACGGTTCTCTTTTTTTCGGTAATCAAGCTTATTTTAAGAACGAAATTAAGGGTATAATTAGAAAGCAAACCCCCTCAATAAAACACTTAATCATTGATGCCGGTCCCATACATTATATAGATGCGACGGCCTTAAGTATGCTACATCATTGGGTTGAAGACTTGCGGAAAAATCAGGTCAAAGTAATTTGGACTCAGGTTACAGGCCCTGTCCGTGATGCTTTTTATAAGAGCGGTATTGATGATTCAATGCAACAAATTTTTTTTTCGAGTTTGGATGCAGCAATCAAACATTTAGAGGGGGATACCCCTGACGTTTATGAAGAAAAGATCTCCAATCAATTTAATCATTAAATATGAAATAAAATGCTAATTGAACAAATATACACCGGATGTCTGTCTCAAGGGGCTTACTATGTTGAAAGTAAAGGAGAGGCTATTCTGATTGATCCCCTCAGAGAGGTTAAGCCTTACCTTGATAGAGCTGCTAGAGACGGTTCGGTTTTTAAATATATATTTGAAACTCATTTTCACGCCGATTTTGTGAGTGGTCATTTAACGCTTTCTAAAGTAACGGGCGCGCCTGTTGTTTTTGGTCCACAAGCAGAAACCGAGTTTGATGCATTGATTGCCGAAGATGGTCAGGAGTTTGGTGTTGGTGATTTTACAATAGTCGTCTTGCACACCCCGGGTCACACGATAGAAAGTTGCTGTTATTTATTGCGTGATCACAAGGGTAAAGACATTGCTTTATTTACGGGTGATACGCTATTTATTGGAGATGTTGGTCGTCCTGATTTGGCTCAGAGACACAGTGCTAGCGCAGCAGATTTAGCTGAGATTTTATACGACAGTATCCGAACAAAAATAATGCCATTGGATGATGATGTGTTAATTTATCCCGCACATGGAGCAGGGTCAGCTTGTGGAAAGAACATGAGGACGGAGACGGTAGATTCTTTGGGGAATCAAAAAAAAACAAACTATGCTCTACGAAGTAACATGAGTAGGTCTGAGTTTGTGAAAGAGGTAACAGAAGGTCTGTTACCACCACCAAATTATTTCCCTATAAATATTCTTTTAAATAAGACAGGGTATGAAGACGTGAGTGAAGTTCTACAAAGAGCTAATCGATCTTTACCTGTTGATGATTTTGAAGCTCTTTCGAATCAAATTGATGCTCTGATTCTGGATGTGCGCCATCAAGATGATTTTGCTACAGCGCATATACCTCAATCCATATTTATAGGTCTTGATGGAAGTTTTGCACCCTGGGTAGGTGCTTTGATTACGGATGTTAATCAAACCATTCTTTTGGTATGTCCAGAGGGTAGAGAGGAGGAGGCTATAACTCGACTCTCTCGTATTGGGTTCGATCAAACTATTGGTTTTTTAGAAGGTGGTTTCTCCGCTTGGAAATCTTCGGGGAAGGTATACGATACTGTTAATCGAAGCACAGCAGAACATATGGTGGATACATTGTGTTCAGATAATTCAGTTCTATTTGATGTTCGCAATGAAAACGAATACAATACGGATCATGTCAGAGGGGCTAACCACAAGCCGTTAAATTATTTGAATGATTATTTAGATGATTTCCCTACAAATAAAAGTTTCTACATACATTGCGCGGGTGGATATCGAAGCATGATGGCTGCATCCTTGTTGAAAAAAAGAGGGATACACAATTTGATTGATGTTAAAGGTGGTTTTACAGCTCTAAAAAAAACGAACATATTGATGACAAAATTTATTTGCCCTTCAAAACTTAAGTCATGATTGAATATATTTTAAAACCTTGACCCTGGTATTTAAGTGGCCCCGCGATTGCATTTTTTATGTTCTTACTTTTATGTTCAGGTAAATCTTTTGGGATGTCTTCTAATTTGCGAACATTATGTAGTGCCTTTGGAGCAGGAAATAGCGTGTCTTTTTTTCGTTTTGACTGGAGACGTGATTCCTGGAATTTGTCCGTGCTTGCCGGAACGGTTGTAGGCGGTTTCATTGCTTCCCAATTTTTGACTTCAACCACTGTTGTTGACTTAAATCCAGAAACGATCGCTCAGTTGCAAGGGCTGGGTGTTTTAGACGCAGGACAGTCGTACATGCCTGAATTGCTTTTTGGTACTGAGATCCTTCACCAAAAGAAGAACCTACTGCTTTTATTGGGCGGTGGGTTTCTTGTTGGTTTCGGGGCTCGGTATGCGGGAGGATGTACTTCGGGACATGCTATTTCAGAGCTCAGTAATTTACAGTGGCCCTAATTGATTGCCGTTATAGGTTTTTTTCTAGGGGGTTTATTTATGAATCATTTCATCTCACCTATATTATTCTAATGCGAACGGTTCTCTTTTTTTTAATCGGTATTTTACTTGGTGTTGTGTTGTTTAAGTCGGAAGTAGCTTCTTGGTTTCGGATCTATGAAATGTTTCAATTTGATTCTTTTCATATGTACGGTATTATCGGTTCTGCTGTTTTATTTGGAGCTCTTGTGATGTTTGGTCTTAAAAAATTTCGGGTTGAGTCAATTCTTGATGGTCAACAAATTCATATCAAATCCAAGGATAAAGGTTGGAAGCGATACCTCACAGGGGGAATCTTGTTTGGTCTTGGTTGGGGGCTCGCTGGAGCATGTCCTGGTCCTATGTTTGTTCTTTTGGGCGCTGGTTTTTTACCGATTCTATGTGTCGTGATTGGATCTCTTTTAGGAACCTATTGCTTGCTACGGTGCGTTCCGAGGAAAGCTCCCTCACTGATGGTTGGATTTTAGTTCATTACAAAGAAGTGTAGTACTGTATAATAATTCATTTCCAAAATTTTCTTTTGGCATAATCGAAAATTTTCAATGGTTAATTATTAACTATCAGTACTACACCCTAACCTTTTTCATAAGAATCACTATGGGTTCTAAATGAGAAGTGATTTCTGTAAGAAGTTTAGGAACAAATCACTTATTTTCCTTTCCTATCCTTACCACAAACACGAGCTCAACAGCAAACGGAGTTATCCTATCAGAGCCGCCAAAAAGTCCTAAGAACTGATTAACTCTTCAAAGATAACTCCTTATCATCTACTAAATGTAGTCTTGAGCTGATCTTAGAACTAATTGGCTGCAACAAATATATAATAATTAACATGAATAGATATATTGTTGTAATATTTTTTTCATATTCTTTTATGTGACCTTAATAATATCTTCATATGCAGACAAATAGATTGTAATTCACATATTGAAACTAAATTTTGAAGTCCTTTTGAACGTGGTGATTTTGTTATAAAATTGTATTTTTGCAAAAAAAATAACAGATGCAAGAGTCCAAAATTTATGATATTACCATCGTTGGTGGTGGAATAGTGGGTTTGGCCACAGCTTACAAACTTCAGTGTAAGTATCCTAATTTAACTCTTGCTGTCCTAGAGAAAGAGTCCCAACTTGCTTTTCATCAGACAGGAAGAAATTCGGGCGTGATTCACTCCGGTCTGTATTATCGTCCCGGATCCTACAGAGCTTTAACTTGTGTGAATGGAAGAAAACAGTTGGTTTCCTTTGCAGAAGAACACGGTGTTGATTATGATATTTGTGGGAAAATTGTGGTAGCCACAAGTCAAGAAGAGCTCCCTCGTTTGGATAAAATTCGTGAAAATGGTCTTAAGAACGGATTGGTGGGCATCGAAGTTATTGATAAGAAGCGTATTCAAGAAATTGAACCTTATATAGCCGGAATTAAAGCGCTTTGGGTTCCAGAATCAGGAATTATTGACTTTAAGGGGGTTACATTAAAGCTTGCGGAGTTGATTAAATCCATCAATCCCGATTCAGATGTATTGACCGATTGCGAAGTGTTAAAATTCGACAAAGGTGAGATTTCTTCGATTTCAACTTCCAAAGGTATGGTGAAGTCACGTTTCATGGTTTTCTGTGTAGGATTACATTCTGATCGTATGGCACGTAAGGATCATGTTCACTTAGACATGCGTATCGTTGGTTTTCGAGGAGATTATTATGATCTGACGGAACAGGGCATGAAAAAGATTAAGAATTTAGTTTATCCTGTTCCTAATCCTGAATTTCCATTTCTAGGCGTACATTTTACTCGCATGACTGATGGGACCATAGAGTGTGGGCCAAATGCTGTTTTCACCTTCAAGCGAGAAGGATATGGTAAAACAGATTTTAGCCTTAAGGACACCACAGAAGCTTTAGGGTATAAAGGTACTTGGAAATTGTTCTTTAAACATTGGCAATTTGGTCTAAACGAATACAAAAGAGCTTTTTCAAAGCGATTGTTTTTAAAACAATTACAGCGTATGTGTCCGAGCTTAACGATGGATGATATCAAGCCCGGTAGATCTGGAGTTCGTGCGATGGCTTTGGGTGATTCGGGTGATGTGATTGATGATTTTAAAATTGAATACAAAGACCGGAGTATTCACGTGTTAAACGCTCCGTCTCCTGCTGCTACTGCATGCTTGGCTATTGGTGATGAGGTTACTTCTTTGGCTGAGAAACATTTTGGCTTGTAAGTATAATTCGGGCTGCGCATTCTAGGAATGTAATTAACCATCCTCTCCTTAGATTTTATGGATACCCAAGCTGGGTATTTCTCGTCTATTTTTTGTGCGGAAAATATGCTTGAGCAATGGATTCTACTATCTTTGCAGCCTAACGTAAGTTATGAAGGAAAAACTTTCCATATTGATAAAGAATGAGAGTGCAGATTTAGAGTCTGTTTTGCTTGGTATTGCAAATGATTTTGGTGGTGAACCTCCTGTTGATGAGGCTTATGACCCGAAATCTAAAGAACATATCAATGCGGGTACTTTTCCCGTTGAAAGTGATCTCCTTGGTGAAATGGAGGCTTTCAATGCGGTTTTCAAAAAATACAATATTGAAGTATTTCGACCTGAAAACATTCATAATTACAACCAGATTTTTAGTAGAGATATCGCTTTTGTGATCGATGATAAGTTCATCATTCCGAACATCATTGAAAAACGAGCAAAAGAGTTTCAGGCAATTGCCTCAACGGTGGATCGCATCGATACATCATCTATTGTTAAGATGCCCCGTGGAGCAAGTGTAGAAGGTGGTGATGTGATGCCTTGGGATGATTGTATTTTTGTGGGAGTCTCTGATGATCCAGACTTTGAAAGATATACCGTAGCTCGAACCAATTACACGGGTGTTGCCTTTTTACAAAAGACGTTTCCTCACAGAACTGTTGTTTCTTTTGAGTTGAATAAATCGGATACCGATCCCCGTAAAAATGCGCTGCATTTAGACTGTTGTTTCCAACCTCTGGGTAAGGGGCAGGCTGTAATTTATCCCGGCGGATTCAAAAATTCGGATGATGTAGCTTTTCTTGTTGATTATTTCGGTGAGGAAAACATCATTGAAATCGATACCAATGAGATGTATCACATGAATTCTAATTTGTTTTCTATTGGTCCTGAAATTATTGTCTCCGAAAAAAGATCGAAGCGATTGAACTCGGAATTACGTCGTCGTGGATTTACGGTCGAAGAAATACCCTACTCAGAGATTTCAAAAATGGAAGGTTCTTTACGGTGCTCTACATTACCTTTAAGACGAAAACATCATGATTAAGGGCTTAGCTTCCAGTGTGATGATGATTCGTCCCATTGCTTTTAGATACAATGAGCAAACGGCTACGAACAATCACTACCAAAAGATGTTGAGTGAATTGAGTCCTGCTGAGATTCAGAAACGAGCTCTTCACGAGTTTGACACCCTTGTAGCACATTTAAAGGCTAGAGATATTGAAGTTGTAGTTGTGCAAGATACGCATGAGGAGGATACTCCTGATTCTATTTTTCCAAACAATTGGATTTCTTTTCATGATGACGGTCGCGTTGGTTGGTATCCAATGTATGCTGAAAATCGACGACTGGAACGGCGAAAAGAAATTTTAAATATTTTGCAAGAGCAACACTGCTTTTTGATCAGCGAAATGGTAAATTTTTCACATTACGAGAGTGATGGCCGTTTCCTTGAAGGAACGGGCTCTATGCTTTTGGATCGCGTTAATAAAATAGCTTACGCAGCTCAATCTTTGAGGACCGATGCTAGAGTTTTGAAAGATTTTTGTGAGACTTTTGGTTTCGAGTCTCTTACGTTTAAGGCTTTTCAGACTGTAAATAAGGAGCGCTTACCTATTTATCACACCAATGTTATGCTCTCCTTGGCTGATGACTTTGCCATTATATGTGCGGATACCATTGATGATTCTGAAGAAAGAAATTCTTTGATTGATTGCCTCAAAGATTCAGGAAAAGAAGTAATTTTCATCACTGAAGATCAAAAGCATCGATTTGCTGGAAATGTGATGCCTGTTGTCAATAAATCAGGAGAAAAATTCTTAGTGATGTCATCCACTGCACATCAGTCATTGGATGACGAGCAAATCAAAAAAATAGAAAAACATTGCCAAATACTTTCCACTCCATTGCACACCATAGAGGCTTGTGGTGGCGGTAGCGCTCGTTGTATGATGGCAGAATTATTTTTGCCTAAAAACGCACCATCGAAATGAAAGACTTAGAAATAAAGCTTGTAGACCCGATCATAAATGCTGTTAAAGCGATTTTTGGTGCTGATTTACCTGAAAATCAGATTAATTTCCAGAAGACCCGCAAGGAGTTTGATGGCGACATTACTTTAGTTGTTTTCCCTGTGGTGCGGTTCTCCAAGAAAAGCCCAGAGCAAACGGCTGAAGATTTAGGAGAATACCTTGTTAGAGAAGTTGAATTTATTGAGGCCTACAATGTTTTAAAAGGTTTTTTGAATTTGGTTGTTACAGATTCCTATTGGCTGTCTTCATATGCCTCAGCTTACGAGAGCACAGATTATGGATTTGTGAAAGCTGATGATACTTCTCCTTTAATCGTTGTGGAGTATTCATCTCCCAATACCAATAAGCCTTTGCATTTGGGACACATTCGCAACAATTTATTGGGGTATTCGGTTGCCGAAATCATTAAAGCTAGTGGTACACGCGTCAAGAAGGTGCAAATCATCAATGACCGTGGAATTCACATCTGCAAGTCTATGTTAGCCTGGAAGAAGTTTGGAGAAGGAGAAACTCCAGAATCATCTGGTATGAAAGGAGATCACTTGGTAGGTAAGTACTACGTGAGATTTGATCAAGAATACAAAAAAGAAATTTCGAATTTACTCGCTGAAGGTAAAACCGAAGAGGAAGCGAAAAGAGAAGTTTCCATATTGCAGGAGGCACAACAAATGCTTCGTGCTTGGGAGGCAAAAGATGAAGAGGTTGTTGGCCTATGGAAAACGATGAACCAATGGGTTTATTCTGGTTTTGATACCACGTATAAGCGCTTGGGTGTTGATTTTGATGCAAATTATTACGAGAGTGAAACGTATTTGTTAGGTAAAAAATACGTTGATATTGGTCTTGAGAAAGGAGTGTTCTATCAAAACGAAGATGGCTCTGTTTGGGTTGATTTGACGGATGAAAAATTAGATCATAAGTTACTTTTGAGAGGTGATGGTACTGCCGTATATATGACTCAAGACATTGGAACGGCTATTCAGAGGCATTTGGACTTTGACTTCAGTAAAATGGTTTATACCGTTGGTAATGAGCAAGATTATCACTTTAACGTTTTATTTAAAGTTTTAAATCGTTTGGGTTATTCTTGGGCCGAAGATTGTCGTCACTTATCCTATGGTATGGTTGATTTACCTAGCGGGAAGATGAAATCTCGTGAAGGAACTGTGGTTGATGCGGATGACTTGATGCAAGAAATGGTTACAACTTCGAAGTCTATTTCTGAGGAATTGGGAAAATTGGATGGTTTTGATGAGGAACAATTGGCATCGGTTTACGAAACGATTGGTCTGGGTGCCTTAAAATATTTCATTTTGAAAGTAGACCCTAAAAAGCGCATGGTGTTTAATCCATCTGAATCTATCGATTTTAATGGTCATACCGGTCCTTTTATCCAATACACACATGCACGAATTTGTTCTTTGAAGCGAAGGGCAGCATCAACGGATATTGCATTGAATCCCGAATCGGAACTTCATTCGAAAGAAAAAGAACTTCTCAAAGTAATTTTACGTTACCCTGAAATTATTCAGGAATCAGCCAAAGATTGCAGCCCTGCTGTACTTGCTAATTATACTTATGACTTGGTAAAAGAGTACAATCAGTTTTATCAACAAGTGCCGATTTTCGGTGCACAGAGCGAAGGTGACAAAGGCTTCCGCATTGGCTTATCAAGTATGGTGGGAAGCGTTATTTCTTCCTCCATGCGTTTATTGGGGATTACGGTTCCTGAACGAATGTAAATTGATTATTTTTGACACTAATCTATTAGACGATGTTTGAAAATTTATCCGAAAAATTAGACAAGGCTTTTTCCGTTCTCAAAGGGCATGGAAAGATTACTGAAATTAATATTGCAGAAACGCTTAAAGAGGTTCGACGGGCTCTTTTAGATGCCGATGTTAGTTACAAAATTGCCAAAGAGTTTACTAAAAAAGTAAAAACAAAGGCCATCGGTCAAGATGTATTGACCTCTCTCAAGCCCGGTCAGTTGATGGTGAAGCTTGTTAAAGACGAGTTAACCGAGTTGATGGGTTCTCAGGTAGAAGGAATCAATTTAGAAGAGAAAACGTCTGTTGTCCTTGTTTCTGGACTTCAAGGTTCTGGTAAAACAACTTTTACGGGAAAACTCGCTTTGTTTTTGAAATCAAAAAAATCAAAGAATCCCTTGTTGGTAGCTTGCGACGTTTATCGACCAGCAGCCATCAATCAGCTCGAAATTTTAGCCGATCAGGTAGGTGTAGATGTCTTTACCGATAAAGAAAGTAAAGACCCTGTAGCCATTGCCAAGTCTGCTGTAGCGCATGCCAAAGCAAACGGTCATGATGTTGTGATTGTCGATACCGCAGGACGTTTAGCAATTGATGAGCAGATGATGAATGAAATCGCTGCCGTTAAATCTGCGATTCAGCCTCAAGAAACGTTGTTTGTTGTGGATTCCATGACTGGACAAGATGCTGTGAATACTGCCAAAGCCTTTAACGATCGATTGGATTACAATGGTGTTGTATTAACCAAGTTGGATGGTGATACTCGTGGTGGTGCTGCATTGACCATTAAATCTGTAGTGAATAAGCCGATAAAGTTTGTAGGTACCGGAGAAAAAATGGAGGCTCTGGATGTATTCCACCCAAATCGGATGGCCGAGCGTATTTTGGGCATGGGAGATGTGGTTTCTTTGGTGGAAAAAGCACAAGAGCAGTTTGATGCTGAAAAAGCACGGAAACTTCAAAAACGTATTGCCAAGAACGAATTTGATTTCACTGACTTTGTCGAACAGATCGGTCAGGTGAAGAAAATGGGTAATATGAAAGATTTGATGGGCATGATTCCGGGTATGGGAAAAGCGATGAAAGGGGTGGAAATTGAGGATGATGCTTTTAAACATGTTGAGGCCATGATATCTTCCATGACCCATAAAGAGCGCTCAAACCCCTCTTTGTTAAACGGTTCTCGTAAACAGCGTATTGCTCGAGGTAGTGGTCGTTCTGTGAGTGATGTAAATCAGCTCATTAAACAATTTAATGACATGGGTAAAGTGATGAAGATGATGCAGGGTGGCGGAATGAAGAACATGATGAAAATGATGGGCAAAGGCGGTATGCCGAATATGCCTTTAGGTAAATAAACAGAGTTATGCAGTTATTAGACGGGAAATTAACATCCAACACCCTAAAGGATGAAATCGCAACAGAAGTGAGTGAACTTGTTGTAAAAGGAGGGAAGAAGCCTCATTTGGCAGCGATACTTGTTGGTTCAAACGGGGCTAGCGAAACCTATGTGGGTGCTAAGGTAAAAGCCTGTGAAAAAGTAGGCTTTGATTCGACACTCGTTCGCTTGAATGAGGATGTCTCCGAAGAAGATCTTTTGAATGAGATTCGAAAGATTAATGACAATCCTGCGATTGACGGTTTGATTGTTCAACTTCCTTTGCCAAAGCATATATCTGAAATTAAGGTGACTGAGACCATCGTTCCCGAGAAAGATGTGGATGGTTTCCATCCGGTAAGTTTAGGTCGTATGACGCTTAACTTACCAACATTCTTACCGGCTACTCCGGCTGGAATTGTAGAGCTTTTAGATCGATATGACATCGAAACCTCAGGAAAACATTGTGTGGTGATTGGACGCTCTCATATTGTAGGTTCTCCGATGAGTATTTTGATGGCTCGAAATGCAAAGGTTGGAAATTGTACGGTTACGCTAACCCACAGCAGGACTACAAATTTAGAGGAGATTTCTCGTTCAGCAGACATCCTGATTGTAGCGCTTGGAAAGCCAGAATTTGTTAAGGCAGATATGGTAAAACAAGGTGCTGTTGTTGTGGATGTGGGTATCACGCGTGTTAAGTCAGACAAAACAAAATCTGGATGGAAACTAAAAGGTGATGTGGCCTTTGATGAGGTAGCACCTAAGTGTTCTTTCATTACACCTGTTCCGGGTGGAGTAGGACCGATGACGATTGCTTCCTTGTTGAAAAACACATTGATTTCAGCTCGAGGAAAATAAATGCACATTCTTTACGCATAAAAAAACCTCTCGGAATGTTCGAGAGGTTTTTTTGTTTTCATGTATTTAGTTGTAATCAGGTAAAAAACGATATCGTTCTGCATAATCCAGCATTTGCTCTGTAAAGTCATCGGGATAAGTCACTTCAATAGAAATAATTTCATCGTCTTCGTTGGTTGTTGGAACCATCTTAGGGTTGATAAACCCTCCATAAGGAGCGATGTTCAGTTTTTCAGCACGTGCCAAAACCTCCTGGTGTAGTTCTTGATCTACTTTTACGCCGTAGCCTTCTACCAAGGCCATGCAGGCCTCATAATCTCCTTCGGATTTGATTCGTTGAACTTCACGCAGCTGTTCTCCGAAGATTTCTCGAAGTTTTGTGTAGTCGTTGATCTTGAAGTAGGTTTTGCCTTCTTTAACCACCTTGCTAATTACCTGATCTTGTTCACCTTTTTCATATGCCCAAGCAGCTACCCACTGTCGGTTTCGCATGTGCGACTCTTCAATATCTGCTCCCGGCTCTACTCTTCGCAATTGAGTCATCAATCCATTGCGAATGTAACCGTCGTATTCGGCTTTTCCTGTTTCTAAAGATTCCATCAAACCCAATTCTATGATTTTTTCATCCAGGATGAAGTAGAGTGCTACCAGGTCAGCACGACATTCTTCTAGCGTCGACGCATAACTTTTTAAAGTTTCTTTCATCGTTCCCACACCCGGATTGATTTGCCCAGAAGCATGTCCTAAAACTTCGTGCAATGCGGTGTGAAGTTTCCCCGCTAATTTCGAATGTGTTTTTGCTCTATCAATTTCTTCTGTGTCGTGACAGAATTCATTCAGTAAGCCTTTTCCGCCTGCTTGTTCATAGGCATAAACGATGTTTCCAATACTGATGGATTTGGATCCATGTTGGGTTCGAATCCAGTTGGAATTGGGCAGGTTAACACCTATAGGTGTAGCGGGAGAAGCATCTCCGGACTCCGCGGCCACAGAAATAACTTTGTAGGACACCCCTGTGATGTTTTTCTTTTTATGCACCTCCATGATAGAGGATTGATCTTCAAACCACTGAGCTTCATCAGAAAGGACTTTCATTTGGGCAGAGGCCTCAAAATCGGTTATTTGTACCAGAGATTCAAACGAGCCCGTATAGCCTTTAGGGTCGTTGTATACTTCTATGAATGAATTGATGTAATCGATGTCTCCCTCTGTGGCATTCACCCAGGCGATGTTGTAGGCATCCCATGTTTTTAAATCGCCTGTTTTATAGTATTCTATGAGGAGTTTTAGAGCATCTCCTTGAGCTTTATTTTCTGCTACGGAAACTGCTTTTTCTAGCCAGGGTATAATTTGGGCAATCGCTTCGCCATACATTCCATTGAGTTTGTATACTTTCTCTTCGAGACCTTTTTCTCCTCGAACTAATTTGGAGTTCAAACCGTAGGATACCGGTTTATCCGTTTTAGAATCTCGAATGGAAGCAAAATATGCATCGACTTCAGCTTCATTGATGTCTGGGTCGTAAAAGTTTACTGCAGAACCCAAAACAAGACCTTTAGCAGGATCAAGATTTACTTTTTTGGCATCGAAATTTGGGTCGAAAATGGCTCTGACCGCTTCCTTATTTAGGGAAATGCCTGTAGATTTCATCAGGTTTGCCATGTATTCCTGAGAGAATCCGGGTTTAAATTTATCCATGGAGTAGTGGTGGTGGATCCCGTTAGCAAACCAAACTCGTTTGGTATACGTTGTTAAGTTTTCCCAATCTTGGGTGGATTTATCCCCATCGTAATTTTGAATGATGTGTTCCAGGACCCTTCGAATGGATAGGTTGTGTCTGTAGTTTTGATCCCAGATGATGTCTCTACCTGCGTAACCCGCTTCACTGAGGTAATACACAAGTTTTTGTTGCTGCAGACTTAGCTTTTCAAAGTCTGGGACTTGATAGCGTATGATTTTTAAATCAGCAAAAGTCTCTGTTTGGAAGGAAAAGTTCTCTTCAGTTTTTTCTTTTTGAGCGCAAGAGAAGAACAGTAAAAGTGCTGTAACTGTTACGGGAAACATTTTTTTCATTGTCATTATTTTTTATTTATACCATCAAAAATAGAAATTTAATTCTGTTGACGGTTGTAAATAGAAATGAATAACAATAACCTCAGGAACTAAGAATTACGGATTGGATGGGTTGAACATCAAATATTTCAGGAATTAACGAGAGTCTAGGAGATTACTTTTACGAAAGCCTCGTAGTTGTTTGACAACTGTGTTTTATGACATTCATTCAAGTCTGCAGTTTCCTCGACAAATTCGGGGAGTGCTTTCTTCATGACTTTCGCAAATTTTTGAGGGTGTGCGGTCTCTAAGAATACTCCGTACTCGTCTTCTTTTAAAAGTTCTGAAAGCGCCAATTTACCCACAGCTCCGTGAGGGTCGAGGGTGTAGTTGTTGTTTTCTTGACAGTCTTGTATTTCTTTGAGTGTTGCATCATCATCAATTCGGCATGCTGCTACGTCTTCTTTGATCGAGTCTAGTTCGCCGTTGTAAAAATAGTCGATGCGTTCGTAATTACTAGGATCTCCAACATCCATGGCATTGGAGTAGGTGAGTACCGAAGTCTTTTTTGCATATTCTCCTGTGTTTAAATATTTGAAGAATGTGTCGTTGATGTTATGTGCGGCAATGAATTTATCAATAGGTAGCCCCATTCTCTTTGCAACCAATCCAGCCGTAACATTTCCAAGATTCCCAGAGGGAACAGATACAACCATCTTTTTTCCTTTCAGGTCTTTTTTGAGCTGCTTGTAGGCGAAGAAGTAGTATAACATTTGCGGCAAAAGACGTGCGACATTGATGGAGTTCGCACTACTCAAAGATTTTTTAGTTCTAAGGTCTTGATCGTTAAGCGCTTTTTTGACCAATTTTTGGCAATCGTCAAAAGTTCCATCTACTTCAAAAGCATGAATATTTTCACCCAGGCTGGTCATTTGGTATTCTTGGTAGGCACTTACTTTTCCTTTCGGGAATAATATTTTTACTTCAACTCCCGGTACTTTAAAGAAGCCATTTGCAACGGCACTTCCGGTATCTCCAGATGTAGCTACAATGATGGTTACTTCTTTGTTTTCATTAGAATTGAAGTGAGACAAACACCGTGACATAAAACGCGCTCCAACATCTTTAAAAGCTTGCGTAGGTCCATGGTACAACTCTAGAGCAGCGATGTTTTTTTCTACAGGAACCACCGGAATCTTAAAGTTTAGGGTTTCTGCAAGGATGCTTTTCAACTGCGCATCGTTCAGTGAGCCCTCTACAAAAGGTTTCAGGACTGTAAATGCAATATCTAAATCATCATAGGATTCTATTTGTTCAAAAAAATCACTAGGAATTTCAGGAATATACTCCGGAACATACAAACCACCGTTGTTGGTTAAACCATTGATTACGGCATCTTTAAAGGAAATATTCTCGTTGTTTTTTCGTGTACTTAGATACTTCATTTTTTTACAATTCTTGCGCCACTATCTTTACAAAGTAAATGTTTGTGGGCTTGTGTTTTTATACTTAAGTCCGCGTATACTTGCTCCATGGCCTTGATGATATGATCTGCTTCATCGGCGTTTTTTGCGATGGCAAATACAGACGGTCCGGAGCCAGAAATTCCGAATGCCAATGCTTTGTTTTCTAGCGCAGCTTTTTTCAACTCTTTAAATCTTGGAATCAGTAGGCTTCTTCTAGGTTCTACAACCAAGTCTTGAAGACTCGCAGAAAATAGATCAATGTCTTTTTCATACAAGCTGGATACAAAAGCACCCATGAAACTGACTTGTTGCGACAGGGTCTTTAGATCTATGGTATTGTTTAAGATTTTTCGAGCGTCTGAGGTGTTAACTTTTATTGCAGGAAAAAACGTAACGGCGTATAAGTTTTCTATCAGTGGAAGTTGGATGAGGTCTGAAGCCTTTTTTCCTTTACTTAAAACGACACCACCTAATATGGATGGCGCAACATTGTCTACGTGTGCACTACCACAAGCAACACGTTCTCCTTCTGCGGCAAAAGCAACCAATTCTTTATTCGAATAGGGTTTTCCCATTAACTCGTTGTAGGCAAAGGCTGCTGCTGCACTGCTGGCACTACTAGAGCCAAGGCCACTTCCTGCTGCAAAACCTTTTGTGATGACGATGTCAACCCCTTTAAAGCTGTTGAGGGTTTCCTGCATTTTACGGATCACTACAGAGCAACAATTTTTATCACGCTCCAAAGGCAATCCTTTGCCATTAATTATTTCAAGGATGTTATTTTCCTCGGTACCGTTGAGTGTCAGTTCGACCTCATCTCCGATATCGTTTAAAGACAAACCCAAGACGTCATAACCCACATTAAAGTTGGCCATGGTGGCGGGGGCATAAGCAGTTATTTGATTCATCAATTATTTGTTTACGATGGACATTACATCGGCAAATACACCACTAGCTGTTACACTAGCTCCTGCACCAGCTCCCTTAATAACTAGGGGTTCGCTTACATAACGGTCGGTGAATATGGCTACCACGTTGTCTTTACCTTCCAGGTTGAAGAACGGACTGTCTGAAGGAATTTCTTTCAATCCTACAGATAACTTTTCGTCCTCAAGTGTTGCGACAACTTTTAGTTTGTATCCTTTGTCGTTGGCCTTAGCATAAAGAGCCTTGAAGAAATCTTCGTTTTTCTCTAAATTTTCAAACAGGCTATCCACACTTTTCGATTCTGTACATGCATCTGGGATGAAGCTGTTGAATTCAATATCCGACAAGGCTCCTTTGAGTCCAGACTCTCTCGAAAGGATTAAGATTTTACGCATCACATCCAGTCCACTTAAGTCTATGAGTGGGTTTGGCTCTGTATATCCTTCTTCTTTTGCTTGAAGGACCACGTCTGTAAATTTATTTTCAGCATTGTATTTGTTGAAAATGAAATTTAAACTTCCAGAGATCACCGCTTCAATTTTGTTGACCGAATCACCACTGATGATTAAGTCGTGGATGGTTTTAATAACCGGAAGCGCAGCACCTACACTGGTTTCGTATTTGAAGTGACAGTTGAATTCTTTAGCAGCTCCAATGAGGCTCGCGTAGGTTTCGTAATCGCTACTGCAGGCAATTTTGTTACAAGTAGCTACAGAAATACTATTTTCCAACAAGAAGGCGTAGCCGTCACTTACAACTTGGGAGGCCGTGTTGTCGATGAATATACTGTTTGGTAAATTCAGTGCACGTGCCTTCTCTAGGTATTCAGGAAGCGCTTCGTATGGAGTTCCGATCTCATTAAGGCTGAAACAATCATCTTCACTAATTTCAAGCCCATCGTTGATGATCATTTTTCTACTGTTTGCTACACCAATCACTTTCAAGTTGATTTGATAGTCGTCGATGAGCTTTTGCTTTTGAGAGTAGATGATGTTGAGGAACTCTTTTCCAACATTACCCGTACCCGCGATGAAGAGGTGTACGTTTTTCACAATGTTACTGAAGAATTTCTCATGAATCACATTGAGGGCTTTCACTTCGTCCTTTTTGTCAATAACAATGGAAAGGTTTCTTTCTGAAGCTCCTTGAGCGATGGCCGTTACGTTGATTCCATTTTCACCAATCACGCTAAGTGCTTTACCGGCCAGACCGATTTTATTTTTCATGTTGTCACCGATAAGTGCGATGATACATAAATCTCTAGCAATCTCTACAGGTTTTATGGTTCCTGCCTGAATTTCGTTTTGGAAAGCTTGGTCAAGTACTTTTTTAGAAACGTCTGCGTCCGATTCGTTAATTCCGAACCCAATGCTTTGTTCCGAAGAACTTTGTGTGATCAAAATCACATTGACCTGATGCTCTTCTAGCGTTTGGAAAACTTTACGTGCGCTTCCTTTTTTACCAGAAAGGCCAATTCCTGAAACCGTAAGTACAGCAATGTCATTTAGCGAAGACAAGCCTTGTATCTTATGATTTGACTTTTGCGGGACATGGCTGATGAAGGTTCCTTCTTGCTCGGGTTGAAGCGTGTTTTTTAGGTACAGAGGGATTTTTTTATCAATCAAAGGCAGTATTGCTCTTGGATAAATCACTTTGGCACCAAAGTAAGCCATTTCAAAAGCTTCTTCGTAGCTGAGGTTTTTCAGCGAAAGCGTGTTTTTAACTCTCTGAGGATTCGCACTGTGGATGCCGTCCACATCGCTCCATATTTCAAGAGAACTAGCATCAATGGCCTGTGCATAGATGGCTGCGGTATAGTCGGAACCCCCTCTGCCAAGTAGAACGGTTTCATTGGCTTCGTTAGAAGCAATGAATCCACCGGCGATGTAGTTTTTATTTTTTACTTTGTTTTGAATGTTTTTGTTTGTGCGATTAAAATTAACTTCACCATCCAGGTAGTTGTCGTCTGCAGAAATTAACGGACGACTGTCTAAATGTTCAATGGAAAGTCCTGATGTATTGAGGTATCTTTGTACAATCAAAGAGGACAATTGCTCGCCCATGCAAAGTACCTTGGCTTTGGTCTTGTCGGTCAGTTCGTTTAGAATCTGAACTCCTTTGCTGATGGCTTCCAGTTCGTTGCATTTCTCTTGTACAGCAATGAGCAGATCCGTCTGCTGGTCAATCGGGATGAGTTGTTGTATGTTGTTGAAGTGAAGGTCTTTGAATTCTTCAATAAGTTCAGTAGTGTCACTAATAATCGCTTGTTCCGTAATTTTTTCTAATCGATTGGTAATCCCTGAGAAGGCAGAAACTACCACAATGTAGTTCTCCTTTTTTTGGGATAGAATGACTCTTATCTGCTCTAAATTTTCTTTTGAGGAAACGCTTGTTCCTCCAAATTTTAAAACCATCATGCGATTGCTATTTACGTCACTTAAAATTCATTTGAACTCAAAAGTTTACAAGCTTTTTCTACCGAATAGATTCAGCCTGTAATCAAGCCCCAAATGTATTAAATTATTATGGAACTTTATACACATATTACAGCCCGATTTCACTTGGGATTGGGTGTGGTTTTTATTTTTATTTTTTGGCTCTTTTATTAAATTACGTTCCGTGTTTTTTTTTATCATTTTACATCATTTTTTCTCGCTGTAAATGATGATTTCACGGATTGTATTTTTCTTTCCCACAACACTTGAATTCCATAGTATGTAATTAATTAGGAAATTATATTTTTATGTTTTATGTTAGCTTCAGATTGCAAGATGAACTGACTATTAAATGCCAAAGAACGTTCGCTTTACTAAAATAATATTACCTGAAAATGGCTTTGCTTTTCCTAGCTAATGCCCTGATTATTCGAATAATAATCAAAGAATGTTCACCCATCACTTTGGCACACTTATCATAGAATCATGTTTACAGCAACTGCTAATTGTAATATGAATCTAATATAAATTGTGAATGAGTATTCTGAAATTTAAATCCCGATTGGATCATTTTGACTATTTGGTAAGACACAAAATGACCGGATCTCCTAAGCAGTGTGCAAAGCGATTGCGTTTGTCAAAAAGTAGCTTTTATCGATTTTTAGAGGATTTAATATTGATGAACATCCCCATCGCTTACAATTCCGAAATGAAAACGTATGAATACCAAGAGGATGGGAAACTAATTTTTGGCTTTGAATTTGATGATAAATTGAAGACTAAGGATTTGTCGAAAATTAAAGGCGGCTTTCGTTTTTGCAAAAAAAAACTTTGATGAGTCCCAAAATATGGGACTTACCCACTCGTATATTCGCCTTAGTTTGAAAAACTAGCATGGCTGTGCGTGTGGGAACTTCCATCACTTCCTGCTTGATTCATGCGTAGGAATTCAGGCAAACGACATGGACGAACGAACTCCAGACTCGAAACGGATTGGGGGAATGTTTAACACTAAATTTTTTAACTATGAAAAAGTTAAAAGTAGATCAAATGGAAAACTCTAGAGGAGGATGGGTTAGTGCGTCAGCCTTTTGGGGTGATGTTGGTTGTGCTGGAATTGGCTTTACCTACGGATTGATCAATCCAATTTTAGGTGTTGTAGCCGGTTTGGCCTGTGCTGGCATTGTTTCAGGAGCATTAAGAGTCAGTGGATCAAAACCAAAACCAAATAGAAGCTTAATGATGAGTAATAGAAGCTTAATGATGAGCTATTAACTATTTGGTATAATTTAGTTGCACATAAATTAGTTTTTTTATCCTAATTTTTATGCAGTTTTAAATTAATTAAGCCTCTCATGTATAATGCATGAGAGGTATAGTTAGTATGAGATGTAATCTTTTAAAACAAATAGTAATACTTTTGATCAGACGTGTTCATCGAAATTTTGATCAGACAAAGCTTAGTGTCGTTTTTATCATAAAACTACTTTGGCATTTACTCAATTTTTATGCTATTTTCTTGGTTACTTCATATTATGAGAAAATATCAATTAGTTTAGGTATAAAATTATCTGTTGAGGGGATTACTTTGATGTTGTTTTTTTTCTACATGTTTTCTTTCGTACTTCAACTTTTTTTTATGCGGATAAAAGCTATTCTTACTATTTTTTTAAAGAAAGTACCTGTTTCCAAAAATAAAATTGCATTTGCAAATTTATTGATAACAGTTCTAAATTTGCCTTTGTTGTATACTATTTTAACATTTGTTTTTTTATTTATAAATATTGATTCTTTTGAGATAGTATCTATAAATCTATGGGTATTAATAAATATCTTACTCGTTTTGTGCATACAGATGCTGTGTTTATTCTTGAAATTAACACCATACATTTGGGGAATAGTAGTTTTTTTTATGATATACGCGCTTTATTTTTTATATAAAAGGTTGGATTTATTACTAATTAAAATATCAAATCATTATTCTTTACTATTTTCAGTGGAAATGTTGACAGCTTTTATTTTCATTTTCGTAGCTCTTTTAGGAATTAATTTTTTGTTATTTAAAAAAAACATATTAAATAATACTTGATTTATATGGAAATATGGAAGGAGAAATATTACGAATTATTAAATTATCAATTTAAACTTCTTACACGAAATAAGAGAACAAAAGAGATTATTCCTTTGGTTTTTATAAGTCCTTTATTCGTGATTTTTCTTTCAATTATAGATAATCACGAACACCATTTTCTGCTTTTATTGTCTTTTTGTTCTGTGTATTACATTTATTTTCCATTATTATTTTCTTGGGATAGTGGATGTGTTAGAGGAATAGAAACAAAAAATATTTTCATTAAAGATATTATATTGTCTAAAATTATTTTTTCTGTAGTTTTAAATATATTATCAACAATTATTGTAACTCCCTTCATTTATTTTTCAGATTATTATGACATAAAGGAAGTATTAATTTTTAATTTATTTAACATCCTTTTTTTTCCTTTCATAATGACTTATCTAGCTTCATTTAATAATAAAAAAATTGATATCAATCAATCAAGAACATTGAATTTAGAAGGGTATTCATTAGTTTATGTTGTGTTTACAATATTGCCATTATTTGTATACATAATTATTATGATTTTAGTTTCGATGCTCCAAATAGAACCAATTAATATTGGCGTTTTACTAGCTTTTTTGTCTTTTTTAAACCTCATCTATTTGAAAAAATGGATAAGAATAATTTTAAGAAATTTAGAAAAAAAGCGTTACGAACGATTATCAAATTTTAAAAAAGATGATTGAGATAGAACAATTAAAAAAAAGTTTCTCAATGGATTTTGAAATTAATATTCCAAATCTATTTTTACCTAAGGGAAAAAACATTGCTATTATTGGGAACAATGGAGCCGGAAAAACAACTTTATTAGAATTGATATTAGATTTAAAAAAGTCTGATGAAGGCAGAATACTTATTAATGCTGATGATAATAAAAAATTTATATGGAAAAAAATTACTTCTTCTTATTTAGATGAACAATTTTTGATACATTTTTATACTCCTAAAGAGTATATGAAATTTTGCAGTGTGTTTTATAATCAGGATTTTAATTTGACATTGACAAGATTAAAGAAATATGATGATTTTTTTAATTTTAAATATTTTAATGAAAAAAAGTTAATTAGAGATTATTCAAAGGGCAATAAACAGAAAATAGGAATCTTATCCACATTAGTGTTTGAATCTAAGCTAGTTATTTTGGATGAACCTTTTTCCCATTTAGATCCTGGTTCTAAATTATTATTAGGTAAAATCCTAAAAGAAAATAAGAGTACGACTAACATCGTTTCTACTCACAATATTGGTATTATCTCAAAAACTTTTGACTTAGTTTTTTTAATGGATCAAGGTAAAATTATAGGAACATTTGATCTTGAAAATAATCCTAAAAATACAGAGCAATTATATAATTTCTTTAGATAATTATTTTGTTGTCTAACGAAAGGAAAAATAAATGAGTTTATAGATTTAAGAAAATGGAATAGATAACATCCTGGTAAACATTTGATTGATACTTTAAGTTCGTGAACTGATTACTATACGCCAAAGTAAGTTCGTTTTAATGCAATAATTACCTGCTTTCGGGCTCTTACTGTTCTAAGCTAGTCCTCAATTTTTCATATTCCTCTAAGAATACTAACAATTTGCTTTGGTCGTCATGACATAGCTTTGTATGCGGTGTTTTTATACATGAATTTTAATTTTATAATGTACAGATGAGTGTATTGAAATTTAAATCTCGATTGGATCATTTTGACTATTTGGTAAGACATGGTATTACGGGCACTCCCAAACAATGCGCAAAAAAAATTAGGTTTATCAAAAAGTAGTTTTTATCGATTTTTAGAGGATTTAATATTGATGAACATCCCCATCGCTTACAATTCTGAAATGAAAACCTATGAATACCAAGAGGATGGGAAACTAATTTTTGGCTTTGAATTTGATAATGATTTAGAATCTGATGACCTGTCAAAAATTTAAGGAGGTTTTCGCTTACGTAAAAAAAACTTTGATGAGTCCCAAAACAGGGGACTTACCCACTCGTATATTAGCCTTAGTTTGAAAAACTAGCATAGCTGTGCGTGTGGGAACTTCCATCACTTCCTGCTTGATTCATACGTAGGACTTCAGGCAAACGACATGGACGAACGAACCCCAGACTCGAAACGTATTGGGGAATGTTTAACACTAAATTTTTAACGATATGAAAAAGTTAAAAGTAGATCAAATGGAAAACATCCAAGGGGGTGCTCCTTCTAGTGGAGGAAGTAGAATCAGTGGACAATGTGGTGTTTCCTTAGGTGGAGCATTAGTTTTTGGATCCTTAGCCGTTATTGGTGGAATGACGGGAGGTCTTGGGTGGTTAGCAGTTGGAATGGCTGCAAATTATTTTGGTTGGGGTATGGCAGCCTGGACTTGCAGTGTGTAGTGCTGCATAGTATACAAACGAACTTCCTATTTTTAGAAATATTAGGAAGTTCGTTTTAACTTAAATTTATATACTCATGGGAAACATAGTTAGATTAGTAGTTTTAATTTTTAATATCGTTTTATTTTCTACTGTTAAAATAGAAGAGCAATCAGACGTTTTGATAACTTATTTATTAATATTTAATACGTTATCATTTGTAGGGGTTTATTTTTTTGATTTTAACCCACTTTCTAAAAAAAAGGGAAATAACTTGCTCAAGTTGGAGGATGATATAAAAAATTTACCTTTTAAGACTAAGGTGTATTCAGAAATAAAATATTCTTTATTTGAAAATAAACTTAATTGGTTGGTCTTATTATTTCCTCTGGTTTTTTTATTGTTTGTAGAGAGTCATGATTTTAAAATTTTAGATGTAATATTTTCATTTATTATTTTTTTACATTTAGTTCTTAATATTTGTATTCTAAGTATATTGATAAGGAATTACTACAAAAAATTATACATTTTATACATCATCATGATTGGAATTATATTTCAAACGTATAATTCTTTATTTTTATTAACCAAGGTTAATTTATTTTGGTATTCAGTATCATTAATTCTTGTTTCATATGTCTTTATAGTCATTTTATCTTTCCGCATAAATAAGTTGATGAAAAAATAAAATTCAGGTGTAAATACTCTCTAAGTCCTGAATCAAGTTAAGGTCAATAAACCGAAAATACGGTATTCAATAAAAATAGAGTAAGCATATTATTTTAAATTTTTAACGATATGAAAAAGTTAAAAGTAGATCAAATGGAAAACATCCAAGGGGGTGCTCCTTCTAGTGGAGGAGGTCGAACTCGGGGCTGCGTTGGTGCAGTTTTAGGAATCATAGGTCTAGTTGCTACTATTGCTGCAATCCCTGTAACTGGAGGGGTTAGTATGTGGTTGTATGCAAGCGCCTATGGTGGCGCAATTACTACAGGATTTAGCATAGCAGATTGTGCAGGTCTCGCCTAAATCTAAAATTAACAAAATAATCCTGAGGAATTTTCCTCAGGATTTATTAAAACTTAAGTATGAAAAAATCAATATTATTTCTGGTATTGTTGTCGATATTAATAGGGGTTAATTTGTATTCTATTTATCATGGTTTTAATTATGATGCACTTGATATTATTGTACAATCTCTTTTAGCTTTTTCATTTATTAGCTCTTTCATTTTTGTTAAACAACAAGAAAGAAAAAAAGAATCATAAGAATAGTAGTTTTTTGTAGGTGTTATTAATTCATTTTAATATTAACCAATAGTTCTAATCGAGTTAAAATATTACCATTAAAATTGTTATGCAACTACGCATAATATATCTCCCTCACTGATTAATTCGAATAATTATGTGTTTCATGTAGATTCAGGATTTACGGAAATGCACTATAAAATTGAGAATGAAGGAACGGTTGATTTTAAACTTATTGATATGAGCTCCGGTTTATGATTGATAGGAATCATTTGGCAATCCGATTTTATGAAAAAATTAAAAAAGAATGAAATATTGAAAATTAAAGGCGGCTTTCCTTTTTCTTTTAAAAAAAACTTTGATGAGTCCCAAAACAGGGGACTTACCCACTCGTATATTCGCCTTAGTTTGAAAAACTAGCATAGCTGTGCGTGTGGGAACTTCCATCACTTGCTGCTTGATTCATGCGTAGGAATTCAGGCAAACGACATGGACGAACGAACTCCAGACTCGAAACGGATTGGGGAAGGTTTTACTTTAAATTTTTCCAATTATGAAATCCATTAAGAATTTTAAAGAAAAATCTATTTCGTCTTTAATGGAATTTGTAACAGGTGGAAAAAGTAAAACAAAACGTCCAACTTGAGTCGCATCAGGTTGGGTGCAGTTTTCGACCTCTGTAGGAAGCTGAAAATACAGTAGTCATTAAAAATGTAAATAGAGTAAGCATATTATTAAAATCTTTTAAATTATGAACAGTTTAAGTTTAAATCAAATGGAAAATGTCTAAGGGGGGCGCTCCAGTAGTCGTCGTCGTAATAGTATTCCTTGGCAAATTTGTGCAGGAGCATTTATAATTAGTTGTTTTGGTCCTATTGGATTAGCAATAGGAGGACCTACAAGTATTGGATGCTTGTTTGCTGGAGAATCAATTCTCTGATCTATAGATCTTGAAATCAAGTGTTATGCAAAATCATCTTCAGAGAATTCTCTGAAGATGATTTTATTAAAAGTTAAAGTATGCTAGGACATCTAAGAAAATATAAAAAACTGGGAATTATCGAATGGTTTGTTTTGATACTAATGAATGTATCAATTCTTTATTTGTATTCAGGAACTGATGAATACAACAACCTGTTTTTGATTATTGTCTTATGGTTTTTTAATGATTTAGTCGAAATAAAGAAAGGAGTTAAAACAGATTTAAGTTATTATTATATTTATCCAAAGTCAAAATTTCGATTATTTTCAAAATTACTTGTTGAAGAACTTGGTTCGATTAAAATTATTTCTGTGCTAATAGGGATATTTGATATTTTATATCATGATATCAATAATTTTAAAGCATTGTTTTTAATATTTACACTGTGGATATTACAAACATTATTGACCATATTACTGTATCACATTTCTTACCGATTGGTAAAATATTCTTTGTTGATACGTTATTTATTTTTAACTCCTCTATTAGCCTTGTTTATTTTAAATAAGGATATTTCGGTTTTAAATTTTTATGAAGCAACAAATCATAGTTTGTTTTTTACTATTTCAATAATATCTTTAGGGTTAATGGTGTCGGTTATTTTTTATTTATTGAAATTGTTGCTGTCAAAGCATTTTTTTGTTGAGAGTAATTATTTGAATAAAACATCTAAGGTTTATTGGACTTGGTAATATGTTTCGTTGGTATATACTCATATTTAATATTAGGATTATGTTTCGATATGGTGTTTTTTTGATACCAATCGCAGTTATTCCGTTTTATATCTTTTCAGATAGTTATATTCCGGCATTCATAGTTTTGTCAACATTCTTCCTGTACATCTATCATCATCATTCACTGCCAATAAAAAGCTTAACGATAATGGGGTGTGAACTCAGAAAATATTTTTTGTATTATAATTTAGCTTGGGTGTTTTGGTTTAATTTTTGGTTTGTTGTAGCTCTTGTAGTTAAATATTTTTCGAATGCAGAAGTATATTACATCGATTTTATTGATTACAATATTAATCTGTTTTTTTGCTTTTTATTAGGTAATTTATTTAGTTTTTCGAAGTTTAACCTATTAACTCAATGATCTCGAGGAATCTCCTTTTTACCGTAAGGTTTTTACGGTCTTGCCTGAATACATAAATTGTAATTGGACAGAGATAATCATCGGAGACAGTACAGTCAATATGATAATTAGGCCACTAAAATCAAGACGAAAGAACAAGATCAACTCACTTTCCACGTACAGCTATATTTTAGAGGAATTAAAAAACAAACAAACAAAACCTAATAAATATAAACTTTATGTTAAGAATAAAGGCTCCATGCGATTTGATTTCCCGGAAATCTGTAATTAGAAGTTATGTAACTCAAACTGCTAATGAGTTTTTAAATGATCGTACTGAGGCAGGTGAAAATGACATAGGCTTGTACGGTAGTAGATTGGGCAAATCCTTGTTTTTAAGTCAATATTATTTCTTTTCTAAAAATGATGTTTATTTAGACAAGTCATTATCTTATTTGGAATCTGTATTACATGATTTGTCTTCAACACAGTTTGATTTATCCTTTTCCAGAGGTATAACGGGGGTAGGATGGTTGCTTAGTTTTTATATTAATGAAGGGGTTTTGAATAGAAAACACCTTAATCTTATCAACGATTTAGAACCATTAATAAAAAAAGAAATAAGCTGGGATGTAAAATTTGGAATTTATGACCCTTTTGTTGGTTTGGTGGGCAGGGGTATTTTTTATTTAGAACTTTCTAAAATTGAAAAAAAGCATACAGCTACGGTTGATATGATCGTTGATGCTTTGGATCATTTGGCAATCCGATTTTATGAAAAAATTAAAAAAGAATGAAATATTGAAAATTAAAGGCGGCTTTCGTTTTTCGTTTAAAAAAAAACTTTGATGAGTCCCAAAATATGGGACTTACCCACTCGTATATTAGCCTTAGTTTGAAAAACTAGCATAGCTGTGCGTGTGGGA
>Ga0209119_1000346_pt1 | contig 46932 bp, 40 predicted proteins | sample COG_03_FD_184747 | JGI IMG/M metagenome (GOLD analysis project Ga0209119, IMG submission 184747) | Pelagic Microbial community sample from North Sea - COGITO 998_met_03 (SPAdes) (version 2) | ecosystem: Environmental > Aquatic > Marine > Neritic zone/Coastal water | place: Helgoland, sampling...
CCTCTATGACCCCGTCGTTTTCACTCTTGAAAGTACCTGAAAATAGTGATTTACAATAGTACAGTAAGCCCTCTTCGTGATGGAAATCTGTTTTGATATATGAATGAGAAGCGATCAACTATTAAATATTGAGAACAACAAAGTAATGTTATTTGTTTAGGTTAACCAAACTTATCCACAAGTTTCGTTTTTTGCCAAACGCCGACCAAAAAAAGGGACTCAAATTTGAGTCCCTACTAGTTGTGCTTTTTGACTTTGTTTAACTACACCCTGTGGTTGTACCACAGTTAGTACATAGGTGGCAAGTGCCGTTACGTATTAGTGCTAGGCTACCGCAATTTGTACAAGGCAGTGCATCCGACGAAGTTCCCGTTGGGGTAGCTACATACTTAGCTGTAGATGCCGCTTTTTGTACTTCTGGTGTTGAAGACTTTAACAATCTTCCTTTTGGTGCTGGCTCTGGTGTAGGAACATTGTTTTCCGCTTTGAGTGTATCTAACTTAGTCTGAGACTCCTCTTTTGTAGGTTTAATGTGTACTAAATCCGTTCTGTTTAGATATTCAAATCCTAATAACCTAAAGATATAATCTATGATAGACGTAGAGTTTTTAATGTTTGGATGGCCTTCTACCATTCCACTTGGCTCGAAACGAGTGAATGTAAACTTACTCACGTACTCATCTAGAGGCACACCGTATTGTAATCCTATAGACACCGCTATAGAGAAGCAATTCATCAATGAACGGAAAGTAGCACCTTCACGATGCATGTCAATAAAGATCTCACCTAGAGTCCCATCATTATACTCACCGGTTCTCACGAACAGTGTTTGACCTCCTACCTTGGCTTTTTGAGTGAACCCTCTACGTTTCCAAGGAAGACGCTTACGCTCTACTATGCTAGATAGTTGACGCATAAACTCCGTACTCTTAGAGTTGTCTAGTATTTTCTGAGCAGCTTCTAACACCTGCTCTTGAGTAAGCTCGTCTATATTCAATAGACCCGCTGTACCCACAGCACTATCTACAGCTGTGATTGTGTCGTCTTCTTCTTCCACGTCAGACTTATTGCTAAGTGGCTGAGATAGCTTAGAGCCGTCTCTATATAGAGCATTAGCCTTAGTTCCTAGTTCCCAACTTAATTGGTAGCAAGATTTAATATCTTCTTCTGTTGCCTCGTTTGGTAAGTTGATTGTTTTTGAGATTGCACCAGATAAGAATGGCTGTGCAGCAGCCATCATTTTGATATGTCCGTGTGCGTGTATGAACCTTTCTCCTTTTTCACCACATTTGTTTGCACAATCAAATATAGGAAGATGCTCATCTTTAAGGTATGGTGCACCCTCTACAGTCATAGTACCACATACAAAGTCGTTTACTAACGCTATATCCTTTTTACTATAACCAAGAGCTCTTAATAGGTTAAATCCATCAGCCTCATATTGGTCAGACGTAAATCCTAATCTATTCATAGCTTCTTCACCAAGAACCCAATGATTAAAAGCAAAGCTGATTTCGAATGCAGACAAAAGGCCGCTTTCTACTTTCACTAAATCATCCATAGTAAATCCTTTACTAAGGAGTGTTTCGTGATTAACCGAAGGAGCTCCTTTTAAAGTAGCATGTCCTTTTGCATAATTCACTATTTCTTCTACTTCAGTAGCAGAGTATCCCAGAGTTTCTAGTGCGAGTGGCACAGACTGATTTACTATTTTAAAGTATCCACCCCCAGATAATTTTTTAAACTTAACTAGTGCAAAGTCTGGCTCTATACCTGTAGTATCACAATCCATTACTAGACCGATGGTCCCTGTAGGTGCTATTACTGTGGTCTGAGCGTTTCTATAACCATACTTCTCACCCCACTGTACCGCTTTGTCCCAAGCTCCCGTAGCGGGACTAAGCAGATACTCTGGACAGTACGCAGGATCTATTCCTACTGGCTTAATGCTCAATCCGTCATATTCATCTAGATTATATGCTGCATATCTGTGATTTTTCATCACACGTAGCATATGCTCCTTGTTTTTCTCATATTGGTCAAAGGCTCCCATAAAGCTAGCCATCTCTGCAGAAGTAGCATATGAAGTACCTGTGAGTATAGCTGTAACAGCTCCACATATGGCAAACGCCTCGTCGCTATCATATGGTATACCGCTTACCATTAGCACAGATCCCAAATTAGCATATCCAAGACCTAATGTTCTATATTGGTACGAAAGTCTCGCAACCTCTTCACTAGGGAACTGAGCCATAAGTACAGAAATTTCTAACACTACAGTCCAGAGTCTAGATGCGTACTCTATAGCTTCTATATCAAACTCTTTAGTTTCTTCATTGAAATATTTTCTTAGGTTTAGTGACGCTAAGTTACAAGCTGTATTGTCTAAGAACATATACTCAGAGCAAGGGTTAGAAGCGTTTATTCTTCCACCTTCTGGGCAAGTGTGCCACTCATTTATAGTAGTATCATATTGTACTCCTGGATCTGCACAAGCCCAAGCAGCGAAAGAGATATCATCCCATACTTTAGAAGCAGGAACACTACCAATAGCTTTTCCGTTTGTTCTTGATATCAGGTCCCACTCCCCGTCGTTTTTAAGAGCTTCGAAGAACTTGTTTGGTATTCTTACTGAGTTGTTTGAGTTTTGACCAGAAACGGTAGCATAAGCTTCTCCTTCATAACCAGAATCATATCCAGCATCTATAAGAGCCTTCACTTTCTTTTCTTCATCTTTTTTCCAATTGATAAAAGACAAAATCTCAGGGTGATCTAAGTCAAGACAAACCATTTTAGCAGCTCTACGTGTAGTGCCACCAGATTTGATAGCACCTGCAGCTCTATCTCCTATTTTCAAGAAACTCATAAGTCCAGAAGAGTTGCCTCCTCCGCTTAGTTTCTCATTTGCTCCTCGTATAGAAGAAAAATTAGTACCTACACCAGAACCATATTTAAAGATACGTGCTTCACGAACCCAAAGGTCCATTATACCCCCTTCGTTTACCAAGTCGTCATCTACAGAAAGAATGAAACAAGCGTGTGGCTGAGGTCTTTCGTAAGCCGATGTTGATCTTTTTACCTCCCCTGTTTCGTGATCTGCATATGAGTGTCCTTGTGCCTTACCCGTAATGCCGTATGTATTATATAAACCCGTATTAAACCATTGCGGGCTATTAGGTGCAGCCATTTGTCCTAATATGCTAAACACCAACTCGTCGTAAAATACCTGCGAATCTTTTTTAGATGCAAAGTATCCGTAACGCTCACCCCAAGTTTTCCAACAATCTGCAAGCCTATGTGCTACTTGTTTCACAGATGTTTCAGACCCCGTAGTGCCATCTGCTTGTGGCACACCTGCTTTTCTAAAATATTTTTGTGCTAAAATGTCTGTTGCCACCTGAGACCAATCTTTAGGCACCTCTACGTTTTCCATTTTGAAAACATCATCTCCAGCAGGGTTTTTAATAACGGATGTTCTATACTCATAATCGTATAGGTCTACAGCGGCTATACCATTCTTGGTGTTGAATCGTTTGAACTTTAATGCATTCTTTTTGTACGTTGGCTTGGTGCTCATTCTCTAAATTTTTGGTTTTTGTTATGTAAAAAAATAAACTCTATAATTATATTTTTGGGGCTCAAATATTTATAGTGAGTTTTAAGTCAAACATACACCCATAATAACCCAATAATAAAGTGGGGTTTTCCACACTTACACAATAAAATTTTATCATTGACTTATTTTTAAGAGATTTGCCGTGTTGATAAGATAAAAATCAATAAATATTTAAAATTTAACTTGGAAATTTGGTTTAGAAAAACCGTTTTCGCAACAGATAGACTATTAGCATATTACATAAAATATCATCTTTAGCCGCCACCAATAAAAAAATGTTGGCCGTACTAATAGACCCAGATAAATCAGACGAGAGTCGATTAGATAATCTGGTATTTCACCCTGATTTTAATCAAATAGACTTTCTTTTTGTAGGCGGCAGTTTGGTGACCGATGGCAACATGAAAACATGCATAGCTGGGCTCAAAAAGAGAACAGACAAGCCTCTCATCATATTCCCTGGAAGCCCAAACCAGATAGACGAGAATGCAGACGCCATACTACTTCTAAGTCTCATTAGCGGAAGAAACCCCGACCTGCTTATTGGCAGGCACGTGGAGTCCGCTTACAAGCTTAAAAGATCTGGATTAGAACTGCTCTCTACGGGATATATACTCGTAGATGGTGGACGGACCACCACCGTATCCTATATAAGCGGAACTACGCCTATACCCAACGATAAGCCAGGTATAGCAGCGGCTACCGCACTGGCAGGCACTCAACTAGGCCAACAGCTTATTTACTTGGATTGCGGTAGTGGTGCTAGCAATCATGCCTCCCCAAAACTCATAGCGGCAGTGAAAAACGAAATAGATGTACCTGTAATAGTAGGGGGAGGAATAAAAACTGCCAAAGATGCACAGCGAGTATGGGACGCTGGAGCAGATATAGTGGTCGTAGGTAATAAGCTAGAGGACGATCCTGTATTTTTGGGAGAGCTGGTGGAGGCTAAAATGGCCTTCGTTGAAGGTTAAGCCGTCTCCAGCTCAAAAACCGTAATCTCTGGCAAGAAACCAACTCTGCCGGGATAACCTAAATATCCAAAACCTCGGTTTACATAGAGATACTGACCATTCTCTTCGTACAGGTCTGCCCACTCAGGGTAGGTATACTTCACGGGGCTCCATTTATAATACTTGGTATCTATACCAAACTGCATGCCGTGGGTGTGCCCTGCAAACATGGCATCTATCGCAGGATAAGATTTGAGAACCTCTGCACGCCAGTGACTTGGGTCATGAGATAGCAGTAGCTTGTTTTCTACATCTTCTATGCCCGCATACGCCTCGCTCAGATTGCCGTACTTCGGAAATCGACGATGGGCACTCCAGTTTTCTACCCCCAGTATGGCAAGCTTATCTCCATCTTTTTCTATGACCTTATTTTCATTTATCAATAGATTCCAGCCCATGTCTGAGTGATGGTCTTTTAATTGTTGTAAGTTCTGCTCTTTCGTTACTCCATTTTTATCTGGCCACTGAGAATAGTCTCCATAATCGTGGTTTCCCAAAACAGAGTACACCCCATGTGGAGCCTGTAATTTGCCAAACATATCTTTGAAACCTAAAAACTCATCCGATCTGCTATTCACCAAATCTCCAGTGAAAAATATAACATCTGGTTTTTGATCTAGAATCATCTGTATGCCTCTGCTCACTCCATCCTTACTCCAAAAACTACCTGAGTGTACGTCTGATATTTGTACAATTTTAAAACCTTTGAAAGCCGATGGCAAGTTCTTTAACTTGAGTGTTTTATTATGAACCTGATAGTTATGTGCTCCTTTTAACATACCATACAGTAAAGTGCCAAAAACCGTACCCGCTACTAGTGCACCACTGGTCACTATAAACTCCGATCTGCTTATGGCGTTAATAGTACTTTCAGTACTAGAACTACTAGTGCCAGAGTACTTGACTAGTCTCACCACATCATCTAAGAGCATAAACAAAAGCCAGAAAACTTTAGAGACAAACAAACCAAAAAGCACACTACCTGTCCACATTTGCACGATATTTTTAGCTGGAGATTCTGAGAATAGACTATACAAAACCAAAAACAGAATGAGGCCTAATGGTATAGCCCAATACAAAATGTGAAACCAATTTGCATAAGCGGGCAACCACTTTTTTATAAGAAGTTTGAAACCCTGAAACACATAAAAATCTAATGCGAAAAAGAGAAGTAAAAACAGTGCTAATGGTAAATATTTAGGCATACTTGTATATAGAACAGACTACAATAGTCATATGTTTTGGTCAATTTGCAGTCTATTCTTGACTCTAATAGATAGATGTGCAAAAAGGCTCGCTAAACTTTTGTAATATTTGTATGTTCATACAAGAAATGGGGATAGCAGAAGAAATAAACCAAAAGGAATTTGCCAACTTTGCAGAAAAAGCGATAGTAAACATATCATATACTAACAGTTATTTTTCTGGGCTTATAAATTCTGCATTAAAGGAGCACAAAATCTCCTTGCAGCAGTTCAACGTGCTTCGCATACTCCAAGGACAACACCCTAAGCCAGTATCTGTAAATGAGATAACCCAGCGAATGGTAGATAAAATGTCAAACGCATCTAGGCTAGTAGATAAGCTTTGTGACAAAGAGCTAGTAATACGAGGAGCCTGCTCCTATGATAAGCGACAAGTGGATGTTTCAGTTACCAAAAACGGACAGAAAACCCTAAAGACATTAAATGCCATGGTAGACGAAGTGATACTAAATCATCAGAAATTGTCTCCTTTAGAGTTTGATACGCTAAACCAACTCTTGGATAAGCTAAGGGAGAAGGATTAAAAAATCCTACCGCCCTATTACTAAAGTAACTTCTTCTTTATGTGCTAACGCAAAATAACCCAAAGCCCCGTTACTTAGGTTGTTATTCGGATTTGCTGGCGGCGGATCAAATGGAGTTCCACTTCTGCTTTGTTGAGCATTTACGTCTGTCAAAAACTTATAATATTCTTCCGTAAGTGCAAACTGCTCTACACGTACTGTGTCCTTTTCTTCCACATCAAAAAGTATGGGGCGTGGCAACTTGCCCAAAGCTATCTCTCCCAAAATATCATTTACATTAAATAATGAGTTGAGTAATGAAACAGAACCAAACTGATCGTCATCCAAGTCAGAGGATTTTAACGTGTCATTTCTGTATGTTTTGAAAAGATAGTAGTTTGTTTTAAAGCTATCCGATTTTCCTTGCAAGAAAACATATATCCCAGTAGGGAAAGATCTATCGTTAGGTGGCAAGAAAAACGACATTAGAGTGTCTATAGGAAAGGCGTTTTGCAATTGCTCATTGGCAGAATATGTTTGACCTTTGTATACTACATTAAGCTCATACGAGTTGCCAACTATACACTGATGCGAATCAGCAGACACATACATTCCCGTGTCTGTGTAGTTTAGAAAAACAGTGTCGCCACCCATTTCTGTAATAAAAACTAAAGCACTTGACACATCATCTGCACTGTCTTGATCAAAATAAGGTTGACTTAAAGAAAGCTTCACTTTCCAAATATCTTTGACATTATAAATTTCGCTTTCTATGACTAATCTAGGGTCTTCGGAAGGTATTTCTATATCTACTATTTTTTCGCAGGCGGCAAATACAAGTGAGGCTGCGATTATGTATAAAATCTTTTTCATTTTTGGTTCTATTTAAAATTCAAAGTTCCAAGTTATGGCTGGTATTATTTTGAAAAGTGTAGTTTGAAATGCTGCGGTGTCACCCACTTTTGCATTCGGAAATTTCTTTAAATCAGTATCTCTAATTTCTCTAAAGTATATGGCATATGGGTTCTCTCTATTGTAAAGATTATAGATAGAAAAATTCCAATTGCTTTTAAATCTTTTATCTGGCTTCTCTTTGCTCTTTAGTGTGACTCCAATATCTGCTCTGTGATATGCCGGCAATCTAAAGTTGTTTCTTTCTTGGTCATTATAATTTGACTGCCACTCTCCGTTATAAAAATACTTGCTCACCGGGGTAGTAAGCGGCTGGCCACTCGCAAATACAAATGCCGCCGTAGCCAGTAGTCTCTTACTGAATTTTTGTGTAAATACTACCGATAGATTATGTCTTCTATCAAAACCAGCAACGTAAGGATTGTTACCGCTTATTCCGTCTATTTGTCTCATTGTTTTGGCCCAGGTATAAGATACAAAACCGCTTGATGTCCCTTCTGTCTTGGCTACATAGAACTCTGCTCCGTATGCCCATCCGTCTCCCGTAAGCAACTCGCCATCTAGTTGTTCGTTAAACGCCAAAGCAGCATTATCTCTATAGTCTATTTGGTTATCCATCCACTTATAATACACCTCTGCAGATGCTTCAAGTCCAATGTCAAAGTTTTTGAAAAGACCTACAGCTACCTGATCTGCACGCTGAGGTTTTACATTCTCATTTACACTAAACCATTGATCCGTTGGAAACGCAGAAGCTGTATTAGTAGCTTGCTGTACATACTGGAAAGTTCTATTGTAAGATCCTTTTATAGCTGTGGTCGTGTTTAGATTGTAGCTTACAGAGGCTCTTGGTTCTAATCCCCAATAGGTGTTATAAAACTCATTTTTACCATATAATGCTGTGTCTGTAAGTGCGTCTATAGGTTCAAAAGTTTCTTGACTTTTAGTGTACGTATATTCTGAACCGCCGATATTAGAAAAACTAGATAATCTAAGACCGTATCTAAAGTTTAGTCTAGTACTATGCTTATACTCATGATCTATGTACCAGCCGCTCTCGAGTGCTTTTCTTTTTTCAAGTTGTGTTTCTTGGAAAATAAGAGCCGATTCTTCGTTGTTAGGAGCAAATAGTCCCGGATTGAAGCGATGATAAATAACCTGACCACCAAAGTTTAGTTTACTCTTTTGATTGATAAAGTTGGTCCAATCTGATTTGATGTATACATCATTAATAGATTGATCCAAACCAAAACTAGCATTCTCTGCAAAATTGATATCTACACCATAGTTAAAATCACTGTATACAAGAGACGTATTCACGAACATTTTTTCATTTACTAGGTGGTTCCATCTTAGCGTAGCTGTTGCATTACCCCAGTTAATACCAAACAGCTCGCTTAGTCCTAAAACGTCTCTTCCAAAATATCCACTTACGTAAAGTCTATCTTTATCACTTAGCTCGTAGTTAGCCTTTAAATTCAAATCATAGAAAAAGAGCTTACTGTTTTGAATGGTTTCGTCTGGGGCAAGCGGTAAAAATATATCAGCATAACTTCTACGTCCCGCAATCATAAAACTAGACTTGTCTTTTACTATCGGGCCTTCTAGAGTCAGTCTACTGGATATAGTTCCTATACCTCCAATGGCTGCAAACTTCTTGGCATTACCATCTCTCATTTTAATATCTACTATTGAAGACAATCTACCTCCGTACTTTGCCGGGATACCACCCTTGTACACTTCCAGATCTTTTACAGCATCTCCATTAAATACACTAAAGAAACCAAGCAAGTGAGATGCATTATAAACTGTGGCCTCGTCTAGTAATATAAGATTCTGATCTTGTGAGCCTCCACGTACATTGAACCCACTATTTCCTTCGCCAGCAGACTGTATGCCCGGCAGTAGGGTTATGGTTTTCAAAATATCAACCTCACCAAAGATTACAGGTATTTCCTTAATCTTGGCAGTCTCCATTTTTACTACACTTATCTTTTTGTTTTCTACTCTTTTCTCTAATGCTTTTGCACTAACCACCGCTGTACCTATCACATTGGCTGTAGTCAAAAGTTCTATGTTTATAGTTTGGTTATCATCCAGCACTACCGTTTTCACATCGTCTTCAAACCCTAAGTATTTGTAAGTAAGCTGGTAGGTGCCCTTTTCTAAAGAAATAGAGTAAAACCCATATTCATTGGTAATGGCTCCGCCACCGCCTTTTACTAGTATGGTAGCACCAAGAAGCGTTTCGCCATTTGACGCATCCTTTACTCTGCCGCTTACGGTATACTGTTGTGCTAAAGCTGAAAAAGCAAATAGTAAACCGAGGGCAATTGTTATAATTCTCATGGTTGTTTTGATGTGTATTACAAACGTATCAAATAGCTGTACTTTAAGTTAATTGACTCGTTTATTATCTATTTATATAAGACAAATAAACCATCAAACTTGTTCTGTGACTCATGTCACATTTTCGTTTGAACCCTATGGACGATTTTCCCTTTTCAATTTTATTACACGTCGATTCATAAGATTTTAAGAGAATAACACGTGCAGTTTATCATATTTGCAGCGAAATGCTAGTGTATATACTTTTTGTTGTCGGATTTGTGCTACTCATAAAAGGAGCAGATTGGTTAGTATCTGGTTCTGCATCTGTAGCTAAAAAATATAACATTTCGGACTTAGTAATAGGTCTCACAATAGTGAGTATGGGAACTAGTATGCCCGAGCTCATAGTGAATATACTAGCCAGCACTAGTGGAGCTTCGGAGATAGCCATAGGCAATGTAGTGGGTTCTAACATAGCCAATATTTTACTAATTTTAGGTGTGGCAGCGTTTATCTATCCTCTTACCATAAAGGAAAGCACTGTAATGTCACAGATCCCCTTTTCTATCATTGCCATACTTTTAGTGGCATTTGCAGCTAATGCTCCAATATTTAATCCCGACTATTCGCTAATGATTAGCCGGTTAGATGGTGTGGTGTTTATATTATTCTTTGCCCTCTTCATGGTTTATATCATAAAACTAGCCAGAGAAGGGCGAGCAGATATGATAGAAGACGCACCAAGCGAGATGTTACCAATGGGTAAGTCTATCCTATTCGTTTTGCTGGGCATGGTTGGCCTTTTTCTAGGAGGCAAGTGGGTGGTAGATGGGGCTATTAAAATAGCAGAACAATTTGGGCTAAGTCAAAATCTGATCGGGCTTACTATAGTAGCCATAGGCACATCATTGCCAGAGCTTGTAACTTCTGCTATGGCAGCATATCGTAAAAACACAGACATAGCCGTGGCCAATGTCATAGGGTCTAACATTTTTAACCTACTATGGGTGCTAGGTATAAGTGCTATGATAAGTCCTATGAAGTATGACCCGGTAGTGAATACAGATATAATTGTGCTGCTAGTTGCTACGTGTCTTATTGTTTTTAGTCTCATGACGGGCAGAGCCAAAAACCAAATAGGTAAGCCAACAGGCCTCTTCTTTTTAGCCTGTTACATAGCATACACCGCATTTATAATCTATAGAGGATAATCCTTTTTGAGTATATTTGAGTATATGAAAAAATGTACTCTCTTTTTTCTTCTCGTTGGTATTACAGCTTTCTCTATGGCTCAAGATCCGCATTTCACCCAAAAAACAGGCAACATTAATCACTTTAATCCTGCATTGGTAGGTGCACAAAGCGACTTTGGTGTGCAGCTAAACTATAGAAATCAGTGGCCCACTCTTCCACTCAATCCTATTACATCTTCCTTGCTTACCAACTACAATCTGAAAAACGGGTTGGGGTTTGGGTTAGAGGTGAAAAGTGAAAGTGTAGGAAGCACAAGAAGCGATGCCTTAAAGGCAAATATTAACTACAGACATAAATTTGGTGCTGTAGAAACAAGGTACGGACTAAATGTTGGTTACGGGGAAAAACATATGGATTATGAAGGGCTTCGTTTCGAAGATCAAATAAGCCCAGATAGCGGTTTTACGAACCCTAATGCAGAACCATTTGAAAATAAATCAACAAAATATGCGACACTAGATATAGGTGCTGCGGCATATTACAAGGGTTTCTTATTAGGCATAGCAATACAGCAGCTCAACGAGCCAGACATCTCTTTTTTTAGCAATACCAGCATTCAGCCTATGCGATTCGTAGGCAACTTAGCCTACATAAAAGAATTGAACCAGTTTAACCTAGCAGGGCTAGCAACTTATCAGCAAGACGGAAAATATTCCATCATAGAAACACAGGTATATAGTCAATATAAATTTGTAAAACTGGGTATAGGCTATCATCAAAGGTTTGGTAGTTTTCTCGATTCAGACTTCTTCTCCGTTGCTTTGGGTATTCAGTTCGACAAGTTTTCGGTAGGGTATTCGTATGATGATGATTTCTCTAACATTTCTAGAGCATCACCTGGAACGCATCAAGCTACTGCAGCTTGGTATATCAAAGGGCTTAATAAAGAGAGGGGAATGAGTAAGTTGATGAATGTGCTTTTATAACTCCATCACCACCTGAAAAACCGTCTCACCAACAGCTTTCAATGTGTTTTTATCAATCGAGCTCATATTATCACTGTGTCTGTGCCAGAACTCACCAAATCCTGTGTTATTAACCACATCATAGTGTATAATATCTAAGGTAGGAATCCCACGTATTTCATTGATAAAGAGATGATCGTCTATCAACTGGCCCCCTTGGTAATTTACAAAATGATTGCCGCGACCTAGCTTGTTAGCTGTTTTCCAGACTTGCTTTACATAGCGTTGAGCATATTGCCACGAGTGACCTTCTATAGCAAAGACAGCATCCTTAGGCCCCACCATGTCTAGCAATATCCCAAAGCGTGCAACATAGTTTGGTTTATGCGGTGTTTTAGACCAATACTGCGAACCTAGACACCAGCTCTCTGCTGCTCCTCGGCTATCTCCCATATCTTCTGCATCAAAGAATATAATATCTACCCCAGCATCTGGACGCTGAGCCTGCAGCTGACGTGCTATCTCTATGAGCACCCCTACTCCACTAGCTCCATCATTTGCCCCATCGGCAGGTTCTGTGGGTCTTTCTAGATCTTGGTCTGCCATGGGTCTCGTATCCCAATGAGCACATAGCAGTATTCGCTTTGTTTGTTTGGGGTTTATGGTGCCAATAATGTTTTTTATCTCAACGTTTTTACCTTTGTAACTTGTAGCACTTCCATACTGCGTAAAAGCAGTATCGCAAAACTGAGCAAGTTTATTCTGCAGATAAATAGCCGTCTTAGCATGGGCAGAAGTACCCGGAACTCTAGGCCCAAAATCTACCTGTTCTTGCACATATCTGTACGCACTATCTGCATCAAATTTTAAGGTAAATGTCGGTTTTGTTTCTGTAAATGGCTTTTCTCCTGTATTCTTCGCTTGGTCTTTGCAACCCGTTATACAGAGCGAGAGAAGAAAAGTAAAAGCTAAAATATTTTTCGTCAATTTCATTATTTCAATTTATAAGTGCTTCCTTCTTTACCATCCATCACTTCTACACCGGCTTCTTTCAAGCCATCCCGTATCTTGTCTGCAGTAGGCCAGTCTTTGTTTTCTTTGGCAGATTTACGAATGTCTAGCACCATATTCATAACGCCATCTAGAGCTTCGTTATTTCCTCCCTCTTCAGAGTGTAGTCCAAGTATTCCAAAGGAGAATGTATGAAAGGTCTCATGAAGAATGGCTTTATCCGCTGACTTAATTTTTAGTTTCTTGGCGTCTATTTCATTGATCCATTTCGCCGCTTCAAATAATGTAGCTATCACCTGCGGTGTTGCCATATCATTATTCATTTGCTCGTAGAGTTTACCTTTCCAAGCCCGCACATCCATATCGCTACTTTCAGAAGTCGGTAGCCCTTCAGACTTGGCAGCTGCATTCATCAGTCGTTGGCAGCCTTTTTCTGCTGCTTGCAGGGCTTCGTTACTGAAATCTAGGGTGCTTCTATAGTGTGCTTGCAACAAGAAGAAACGCAAAGTCATAGGAGTATACGCCTGCTCTAGCAAGTGGTGATCTCCGCTAAATAGTTCTTCTATCAACACACCATTATTCAAGCTTTTCGCCATTTTCTGACCGTTGATAGTAATCATATTGTTGTGCATCCAGTATTTTGGAGTGTTGTGCTTACAAGCCGTCGTTTGTGCTATCTCACTCTCGTGATGTGGGAAGAGCAGATCCATACCGCCTGCGTGTATATCAAACTGCTTACCCAGATATTTCTCGCTCATAGCCGAGCACTCTATATGCCACCCTGGAAATCCAAGACTCCACGGACTGTTCCATTTCATGATATGCTCCGGAGTTGCTTTTTTCCAAAGAGCAAAATCATTTGGATTTTTCTTTTCTTCTTGACCTTCTAAAACTCTTCGTTCTTCGCCAGCTCCTGCTATTAGGTCTTCGATTTTGCGTCCGCTTAACTTACCATAGTCATTTGTTTCTGCATATTTCAACACATCAAAATACACCGAACCATTACTCTCATACCCAAAACCATTGGTGATGATTTCCTGTACCATCTCTATCTGCTCTATGATGTGACCGCTCGCTCTCGGCTCTATGCTCGGAGGTAATACATTCATTTTTTGCAAAGCATTATGATACGCATTCGTATACTGCTGAGCCACTTCCATAGGCTCTACCTGATTAGCCTTGGCTATCTTTCCTATCTTGTCTTCTCCTTCGTCTGCATCGTTTAGCAAATGGCCCACGTCTGTGATGTTTCGCACATAGCGAACCTTATAATCCAAGTGTGTAAGGTATCTGAAAAGCACATCCATCATCACCGCACCGCGGCTATGTCCTAAGTGTGGATCCCCGTATACCGTAGGCCCACAGAGGTACATCCCCACAAAAGGTGGATTTATAGGCTGGAACTCTTCGGTTTGCTTGCTTAGCGTATTGTATATATGAAGTCTGGAAGACATAGGGCAAATATAATGTGGAGAGTGGAATGGTGGAAGAGTGAAAAGGTAGATGTATTAAAAGGGGAGCGATTGAGTGGCGTTAAACCTCTTCTCAGTGCTTAACATTCCAACACCTGTATCTAGCATTTTTTGATTCGCCTCCTTAATTGAAATCAAATCTTGATTGTGATCGTAGCAATTCTTTCTGCTGCAAGCTGCCAAAACTAGAACTGTCAATATAAACGACAAGACTCTCAACCTCAAAACTTAACCTTCTCTCTCCAATCTCCTCTTTTACCTTCTGCTCTTACGGCATCTTCAGCGATAGTTCCTATATAAAACAAACCCAAGCATCTCTCCTCTTTTGGCAAGTGCAGAAATGCACTAAATTCTTCTCCTAAAGCATAGCTAGGTGTACTCCAGTAGCCGCCATATTTCTCTGTACTAGCGAGATGCAGCCACATATTTTGAACTGCCATAGCAGTGGCTGCTATTTCTTCAAATTCTGGGAGGATTTCATTTCTATCCATACAGATAGCCACGATGTGGCTCACCTGTTCTTTTCGTTGCTCTATCTTCTCTAGTTTTATACTATTGTATTTTTCGGCAGGAGTATCTTTTACATAGCATTGTTTGCAAAAGTCTAACATTCTATTCATCGACTCTCCGCTATATACTTTAAATCGCCATGGTTCTGTATTACGATGTGTAGGTGCCCAGTTAGCTAGTTCTAGCATTTTGTTTATTATTTCCTGTGGCACTTTTTCCCCACTCATCTGCTTTGGAAATATGGCTCTGCGTGTTTTTATGGTTTCTTCTATAGACATGTTTGGTCCTGCGAAGATAGTGGATGATATAAAATTAAGCATTAAGGGATTGGGAACGGCTCGGCTAAGAAATCGTAGGGGATTTTGAAAATCTGCCCTTTCAATTTAGCACTTAGCCAAGCCAAATATTTTCATAATTATTTTTCGTTTTCGTTATCAAAATTTTGGTTTGGCGGTTTTCAATTGAAACTCTAAACTTCCAATTTACTACCAAAACCCCTATATTTTTTAGCCATTGTTGGCAAATCGTTATTTTATTTCGCAACTATCTTTTTTAATATCAAAGTCCATAGTGTCAATTACTAATTGCAAAATATGATTAATAATTGGCAATCTCATAAACCAACCAAGGGTGGCATATGCTAAATTAATATGTTCTAAAGAACACGCGATAGCATTTACACTTTTAAATTCCATTCCATTGTGGTCAATATATGTTACTTGTAAAATTGTGTTATTGTGGAATTCTGATGATGATTTAATGTCTAAGTTGATTGCCTTAGAGTTTGAAAACCATTTACTTATTTGGCTGCATTGATTACAATTAGCGTCAAAAAAAACTTCCCCTTTTGGTATTGCTTTAGGCTTCCATAAAAATCGCCATTTGGGTACATTTTTCTTGTATTCACTCCAATCATCTCCAAACCGTTGTTTCATATCAGCATATTCTTGATAATCTGAAACACCAAAAGCATATGCGATTGAGACAAGAGAGCCTATTAAAAAATAGAAAGATGAATAATAAATACTTAAGGGAATGAACATTAGAGTAAATGACCATTGTATTGGATTGCGACAATAAGCATATATCCCTGTTTTGATTAAGTTTTTGGTTGAGTCATAAGGAAATGGAGTTCCTTTTCCTTTTTTTACTAAATCAAATACAGCTACTAATGAAGGGAATACAATTATGACAAATAGTTGAAACGTAAATGGGGCATAATATATCTGTATTGTATCAATTAGCCCGTAAGATTCTAAGATGAATGGCAGTCCTATTAAAAAAATACAACTCATTACTGTAATTTGGAATAAGGCTCTAATTCCATTGGTTTTATTGTTGTAACTGCAAAAAGCCCAATAATATGATGGTATGAAAACAAAGCCTATTAACATTAACTCTCCAAGTACCCAGTTTTTATTGAGAGTAAGAATTCCAATTTTTTCAAGTTCAGGCATTATTAGAATGTCTAGCCAAAACATAAGTACAGCTATAAATAATAAGTACTTACCTTTTAAAAAGAAAATTGGTAATACCCCCCATACAACAACCCATAAAAAATAAATATTAAAAGGCAGTTGAATTGAATTTATTCCTTCTTCTGTAAAATTCCACAATCCGAATTTTATACATAAATAATTTATAATAGGAAGAGTAACGCTAATGTAAAGAGATGAGTAAAATATAGCCCAATTCAATTTTGAATCTTGTTTTTTGAAAAGGAATATATACCCTAAAAAAATAAAGGTAACTGCTATTAGTATTGTACTAATTGCTGCATAATTACTACTAATTGAAATAAGCATTTATTAAATGTTTGTTCATTATTTCAACTGCAATTTTTTCTAACGGTTCAAAATACCAACTAGGACCTAAATCACATTGATACTGACTAGTCCATCTTATTTTTGTTTGGTTAGGACTTATTTTGATTACTTCTACCTTCATTTCTTTCCAAGTAAGCCAATGATTTATGTGTGTATTATCTTTGGTAGGCTTGAAAACAATACAAGAATTATTTTTTTCAATAACTTCTAGGGATAATGTCCCAATACCTTTTGTACTTGATTCAAATTGGATATCTCTACTATCTCCAGTATTTGTTCCAGTTCCTTTTATTCCTAAAGATTTTGGAAAGCCAATTTTAAAGAAGTTAGGGTAGTCTTTTAGAAAATCAGGGGTTCTGTTAAATGAATCAATCGAAGCGTTTTTGTTGATTACAACAAAGGTTTCTACGGTCTGAATTTCAGGCTCTACTATAATTCCAAAAGGTTGAGCTACAATTAATATTATTGGTGTGATTACTATGGAGTATAGTTTTGATTTATTTCTCTTTTTAAGATATTGGGCAATAAAAACGATTAGAGCAGCTACACCATAAAAAATAGGGGCAGCAAAAAGAACACAAACGATACCTTCTCCTAATAAAATTGATGACATCAAAAGGAAGATTGTAATAACTTTAAAAACAATTCCGTAGGCTGTCTTAGGTGTTTTGGAATACTTCACCATCAATAGGGTCATTAAGGCAGGTAGACCAACAAATAGAATTGATGTTTGCTCAACGTGATAATTGCTAATCAATCGAAATGCAATACTTGCAACAACTAAAACTCCAACTAATACATATAGTTTTGTTTTCTTTGAATTACTAGGATTTTCTTGGGTCATATTCATTTTTTTAATATTGGCTAACACCCGTATATGTAACCGGCACATATCCTCCAGAGGCTGACAAGTTATACCCTATATATTTTGTCATTTGGTAAATGTTTACAAATGGTGGTACAGGGTCGGGTATTTAAGTTTTCTTTAATTTCAAATGTACACTAATTACTTGAGAAGTAAATCTGATCCCTAGTACACAACAGGGCAAACGCATTAAAGATTAAGTAAAGTTTCTTAGTTGGAATATGGCTCTACGTGTTTTTATGGTTTCTTCTATGGACATATTCGGTCCTGCGAAGATAGTGGTTGATATAAAATTAAACATTAAGGGATTGGTAAACTGCTAGCTCAATATTTACGTAAAAAAAGGAGCTGTTTTGTTATCCTCTCGTTTTTTAATTAAGATCATTAAGGTTTCCGCCATACGCAAAATAAGACCTTTGGATTGTTCACTTCTCAAGTGATTGTGCTAAAGCACAATTGCATGGAGAGGTGCATAAAAAAGCCCAGCTATAGCCTCCTCTAATGCCACTATAACTAAACAAATTTACTATTCTGATGTTCTAGGGTTAAATTTGAAGTCAAACAATTAAAGGAAAAATATTATGTCATTTGAATTACCACAACTACCGTATGCATACGATGCACTAGAGCCACACATAGATGCTCGTACCATGGAGATACACCATAGCAAACACCACAACGGATATACATCTAAGCTAAATGCTGCTATAGAAGGTACTGACCTTGCTGGCAAAAGCATAGAAGATATCTGTACAGGAATGGATATGAATAATGCCGGTGTAAGAAATAATGGTGGTGGATACTATAACCACAACCAGTTTTGGACTGCTATGAGCCCAAATGGTGGGGGAACTCCTACAGGAGATTTGGCTGCTGCTATTGATTCTGCTTTCGGAAGTTTCGATGCTTTTAAAGAAAAATATAGCACGGCTGCTGGTACGCGTTTCGGGTCTGGATGGGCATGGTTATGTGTGAAAGATGGTAAATTAGAAGTTTGTTCTTCTGCTAATCAAGACAATCCACTAATGCCAGGTATTGGCTGTGGAGGAGCTCCTATTTTAGGACTCGATGTATGGGAGCACGCATACTACTTAAACTACCAAAACAGAAGACCTGACTACGTTGCTGCGTTTTTTAACGTAATCAATTGGGACGAAATAGCGAAGCGTTTTGCCGCTGCTAAGTAGACCTTTTTCAATAAGAAACCCGAAGCCTTGCACGAAAGTGTGAGGCTTTTTGTTTTTGTAAGCTATGTACGTATACTTTTGTGGTATGAATTTCCTGAAATGGTTTGCTTATAGTATCGCTTTTTGTGCTTTCGTATGGTTCGTTTTTTTTAGACCTCTTACCTCTAACTCTACTGCTGAAATAACAGGTGCGGGTTCTGACACTGCTGAAAAAGGAGATATGCCGAGAGCAGAAAACGCTACTATAGAAGATGTAGAAAACACGGATAGCTATACCGAAACGGAAGAGGTAGTCTCTGAAAATACCGAAATAGTAGATCTAGAAGAAACCTTTGCAGAAACTGCACCTGAAACAAAAGGCAGTATAAATCTTAACAGTAGCTATCTTGTCATAGTGGGCAGTTTTGGAAAAAAATCTAACGCCGATAGAATGTTACAAAGAGTAAAGGACAGTGGAAAAGAGGGTGTGATTACCAACATAAGAGGACTTCATAGGGTAGTCGCTGCTAGTTCTGACGACCATAGTGATGCAAAAGCTTTAAGAGCCCATTTTACACATATCTACAAAGAGCAAGCATTCATACTTACTCAATAAGAAACGCCTAAAACTGAGTAGTCAAAGTAAAGCGTATGCCACTAAACGCTGGCTCTAGTCTACAAATACCTCCCGTACATACGACACCTTCTACCTGCTTAATATATGCAGCAGTAAACGAAGTGGTTTTTACATTGTATTTCACGAATACACTAGGGTAGTGTAGCACCTGATCTGCTAGCGTAGTGTTCACTATTCTCACAGGATTAGTGTTTATCATATCACTCACCGCCACTGTAAACTTAGGCGAGCTGGTCCACTCTAATATGCCATGATAGAAACTACCTAAATCTTGCTGTGTATTAAGCATCTGAGACTCTAGTCTTATGCTGTTTCTACGATTTATTTTGTAGGACACTTCGCCAAAGGGAGTAAATGTTTCTACGTTTTTTGCTTTTTTAGGGTCTTTACCTTCATAAATAGCTTGATTATAGGTAATCATTTGTAGCCCGATTTTACCTTTCCATTTTCGATTGAATTTATGCTCTACTTGCACAAATTTTTCATTAAAAAGCTCTTTCCCATTTAAGTCTACTATCTCAGATATATTAAGGGTCACGTTAGTAGCTTTACTCAGAGAATACATTACCTCAGCTTGAAACGCTTGCTCTCCAGAAAATTGTGCAGGTGCTTGGTACCTAGCTAGCATTCTATAACTCGCCTGTCTACTCATGCTTGGTTGGTAAGTCATAATGCCCTGAAGTAGAGGTAGGTTAACATACGGAGACACTGTAAGTGGGAAGTTTTCAATTCTTCTATACTGTACGTTTACACCTATTCCGCCTTGTTTCTTTTTTCCTAGTTTTCTTTTAGAGTAGCTTATTCCTCCCGTAAAAAGTGAGCCGTCTCTGCTTAAAAGCGAGTTGCCTGCTACGTTTTTTATAGCCTCTTCCGTTTTATAATTGTATTCCCCATTAAACCCAAAGTCTTTATAGCTCGCATTGAAATACCCATTGAGTACATATACATTGTATTTAGGATAAAATCTCTCCTCTAGAGGTAGTCCATTTATTTGAGTCACTATATCTGTCATAGTGCTCTCGTCCAATGTTCTATTAACTGCAGACACCCCTAAGTTTAGAATATTGCCATCAGCAGATTGAAGGAACTTTTCTGCATTGATTCCCTTAATAATCTGTGGTGATGTTTCAAATCTATTCTGTTGAGACCCTTTTTGTTTCCCTGTAAATGCCTTGACGGTTAGGTCGTTTTTTAGGTTGTACTTTAACCTAACACCTTCCATAGCATAGTCTATACCAATAAGCCTGTTTTCGAACGCCCTAAAGGCAGCACCCGAGCCAAACTGGTCATAAAAAGATCCTACAGTAATTTCTAAATCCCCTACATTTTTTTTAATCTGCCAGTACCCTAATCCCTGGCCTGTAAATGCTCCCGAAGGATTAAGTAGGTTACTGTTGTTAAACAAATCATACCTAGCTGCGAAATGAAAACCTTTGATGTCGTAGTTTAAAAACAACCAAGTTTCTGCAGAACTAATTTGCTTGCCATATTGAGGAGATGCCGTTTCGGTAGCACCAATCAGTGAATCTTTTAAAAAAACAGAAAAGTTTGATTGTAAATTTCCACTAAAGACTCCCTTATCTTGTGCATATACTGACGCTGTGCTTAGGACCACAGCTAAAACAATTGTAAAATACTTATTCATTATCGGCCGTAAATGTAAATAATTCTAAAATTACACACTATTTTACTTTTTTTTGAAGTGTGAATGTTGCCCAACTTATTGCTGAAATAAAAAGAAAGCAGAGCTACTTGTGTGTAGGTCTAGATACGGATATTACTAAGCTTCCTGACGGAATAACTAAAGATGTTGCCGGCATTTTACAGTTTAATAAAGAGATAATAGACGCCACTAAGGATTTCGCAGTGTCCTATAAAATCAATACCGCTTTCTACGAACAGCTTGGCAGTGAGGGGTGGCGAGTACTAGAAAAAACCAGAGAACTAATACCGAGTAATATTCTAAGCATAGCAGATGCCAAGCGAGGAGATATAGGCAATACGAGTACTATGTATGCTAAGGCATTTTTTGAAACAATGGATTTTGATGCACTTACGGTAGCACCCTATATGGGTCTAGATAGTGTGGAGCCCTTCTTGAAATTTGAAAATAAAATAACGATTGTTCTTGGGCTTACATCCAATAAAGGTAGCCTAGATTTTCAAACCAACGAACGGTACGACCCGCCTCTATATAAAACGGTATTGGAGCGTGTAAGCACATGGGGATCTATGAAAAATCTGATGTTTGTAGTAGGTGCTACTAAGGCTAAAGCCTTACAAGAAATACGAGCCATAGTTCCAGATCACTTTTTACTAATACCTGGAGTAGGTGCTCAAGGCGGAAGTGCCACTGAAGTATGCCAAAACGGAACCAACAAAAACGGAGGATTACTTATAAACTCATCTAGAGGAATAATCTATGCTTCTAGCGGGAAAGACTTTGCGGAAGCAGCAAGAGCAAAAGCTGAAGAACTAGCAGCCGAAACCAAACCCTTCACTACTCATCTATGAGTTTTGGGTACAACGAGGATCTACTCCAGTTTATATGGGAGTATCAGTTGTACAAAGCTAATTCACTCACTACTACAGATGGGGCAAGCGTACAGATTATAAAACAAGGCCTTCTAAATAGAAGTAATGGCCCAGACTTTGACCAAGCACAGATACGCATAGGAGATGCTGTACACCATGGCTCAGTGGAAATACATGTAGACAGCAGGGAATGGGATCAGCACGGACATCAAAAAGATTCCGCTTTTAATAGTGTGGTGTTACACGCATGCTACTCAGTAAGCAAAGACGCATACAGAGAAGATGGCACTAAAATACCGACCATAGCAATAGGTGAATTTATAGAGCTAAATGCTCTGCGTAAGTATAAGGAACTTATGGATACCAAGGCATTTGTGCCGTGCCAGGGACAAATAGCCGAAGTGAGCTCCTTTGATGTAAATAACTGGTTAGATAGGATGATTATAGAGCGGCTTGAAGTTCGTTGTGCCTTGTTCGATAGTTACCTAAGCTCGTCTAGCGGCAACTGGAATCAAGCTTTTTTTACAGCCATAGTGCGTAGTTTTGGTATGCCTGCTAACACAGAGGCTTTCGAAGAGCTAGCACAAAAAGTTACGTACGATTTGGTACAGAAACATCACAAATCTTTGTTTCAACTTGAGGCGTTGTTTTTTGGTGCAGCAGGGTTACTCGATGCTTCAAAAGAAGATTCATACTATATCGGTTTACAGAGTGAGTGGTTTTTTATTAAAACCAAATATGGATTGTCGGCTCTTAGCTCACAATTAAAAACCGGCAAGATTCGTCCTTTAAATCTGCCTACCGTAAAACTGGCACAGTTAGCTGCCTTTTTTCATCACGTGCCTGAGTTTATTCCTCAAGTATTGGCATTGCCTCCTGTGGATGCCGTTAAAACCTTGTTGGATTTTTCGTTATCTGACTACTGGGAAACGCACTATACTTTTAATAAAACATCAGAAAAAAAGAGTAAAAAAATATCTGGTGGTTTTGTAAATCACCTTTTTCTAAATGCTATTGTCCCCTTTGTTTTTTTCTATGAAAAAGATAAAATGGACACCGCTACAGACCAGGCTCTTTCCTACTTAGAATCTATAGCCTCTGAAAAAAACAGCATAATTAGCAACTGGAAAAAAATAGGAATATCTAGCAAAAATGCTTTAACTTCGCAAGCACTGCTTCATTTACACAAAACATATTGCTCATCGCAGCGTTGTTTAGAGTGTAACTTAGGCAAGAAAATATTGCTCAGGCCACAGTAATGGATCAAATCAAAAAAAACATAGAAAACTACGCTTTTGGTGTTTGCTCATATTTAGGAGAAAAACTTAATATAAGATCTAGCACCATACGCTTGTATTTTATTTACGTGTCGTTTTTTACTTTTGGCAGCCCTGTAATTATATATGCGATTCTAGCTTTCTGGTTAAACATCAGACACTACCTTACACAACGTAGGCATTCTGTTTGGGATATCTAACAGCTGTACCTTTTTCTATTCACCTATTATTTTAAGCGTTAATAAACGTTATGGTGCTTGACTTTAAGTTTGTGCTATGCAACAACAGATAGCTTTATATAGAACCACCAAAGGGTTTCAACAAAATCACAAAACATCTGCCCTCAAATGCAAAAACTGTAGTCAAGACTTTTTGGCTAATAGGAAAACCGCTCAATTTTGCAGCAGTTCTTGTCGTTCGCAATTTTGGATGGCCAAAAACCAGAAGAAGGTTATCACTATTGCCGTACCCATAGATATAGACGATGCTTACTTAGAAAAAATAAAGAGCATGCTAGAGAATTATAAGTCTACCTCTGATACTGCGAAACATAAACCCCTACGTACTCAACAAAACGAAACTTTCGAAACAGAGAAAGATGTACGTGAATTTATGACACAAGCTGGTTTATTAGACTATAAAATACCAAAGCACGACATGGGTATTTACTATGATGAAGGTCTTACCATAAAGAAAACCGAAGGTGGTTTTCAGGTAAAAATATTATCTTAAGTACTACTCAAAAACCAAGTCAACATCGTCACTTAAGGGATGAGCTTGACAAGTAAGGATATATCCTCCTTCTATTTCTGAATCGCTCAGTCCTTCTCGTTCTTCCATACTAGCCCGTCCGCTTTTTAACCTTGCTCGGCATGTAGTACACACGCCCACGGTACAGCTGTAAGGAGGATCCATTCCTGCATTTTGTGCCGCTATTAGAATAGTTTCTGTAGGTTTTACTTTGATATCTTTTTTGTCGCCATACACCTCTACGGATATAGTGCGTTCTATTACCTCGTCACTATAGTTCGCAGCACTAGATTCGGCAGATTCCACATTCTCTTCTTTTACCTTAGCCGTGAAATATTCTGTGTTAATGCTGTCATCTCGCACTCCAATAGACTGTAGACCTTTTACAACCACATCCATCATGGGAGCTGGGCCGCAGGTATAGTACTGAGCCATAGGATAATTTAGTCCCAACTCTTGTCTAGCTAACTCAGAAATGTTTTCTGGTGTTAAAAACCCACTTAAACCACTCCAATCTGTACTTGGCGTATCGTAGGAGTAAATCACATTAAAATTGTCGTGAGCAGCCTCTAAGGCGTCTAGTTCGCTCTTGAAAATAACGCTATCCTCATCTCTATTTGCATATACTAAGTAGCATTTGCTGTTTGGCTCCATTTTCAGTGCCGTTTTTACAATACTCAAAAGAGGAGTAATACCACTACCTCCACCAAAAAGCATATAAGTATTAGACGCAGCAGGATTAGGATCTAAGATAAACTTACCCATTGGCGGCATGATGTCTATCACGTCTCCTTCTTTTACAGACGTGTTAAGGTGTGTGCTCATTTTACCACCTTCTACTTCTTTTACAGCTATAGTTATAGCTTCTCCTGTTACAGGACTGGAACACATAGAATATGATCTACGTACCTCTTCGCCATTTATCACTACACTAAAAGTAAGATACTGCCCCGCTTTATAAGCATATTGAGGAGCCATAAGAGGCGGCACATTAAATGTGATGCTTACTGCATCTTTAGTTTCTCTATTTACTTTAGAAACGGGTATTGAAAAAAATCCTGCAGGCATGTTTATGATATTAGTTTTTTTAAAATTTCTACTGCGTTAGTCGCAGCTCCTTTTCTTAGATTATCTGCTACCACCCACATATTTAGCGTGTTAGGTTGCGATTCATCTATTCTCAGTCTACCTACTAGCACCTCATCTTTATGATGAGCATCTAGCGGCATAGGGTATTTATTGTTTGCTACATCGTCTACCAACATTATTCCTTCTGCATTGCTTAGCAAGTCTCTGACTTCACTTAGTAGAAAAGGCCTTGCAAACTGCACGTTGATAGATTCTGAATGTCCTCCTGTAACGGGTACCCTCACGGCTGTAGCTGTGATAGCAATATTGGGATCTCCAAATATTTTTCTGGTTTCGTGTACCAGTTTCATTTCTTCTTTGGTATACCCATTTTCTAAAAATACATCACAATGAGGAATACAGTTTCTGTCTATAGGGTAAGCATACACCATATTAGTTGATGTGCCATTCACTCTCTCCTCTTCCATCTGTTCTACGGCAGCCTTACCTGTACCGGAAACAGATTGATACGTAGAAATAACGAGTCTCTTGATGCCGTACATTTTATGCAATGGGTTTAAAGCCATCACCATCTGTATGGTAGAGCAATTTGGATTCGCAATGATTTTATGTTGGCTCTGTATTGAATCTTGATTTATTTGTGGCACTACCAAAGGGCAGTTTTCATCCATACGCCAAGCAGACGAATTGTCTATAACCGTAACTCCATTTGCAGCGAATCTAGGAGCCCACTCTGTTGAAATAGACCCTCCTGCAGAAAAAAGAGCAAAATCTATATCTTTGGTTATCGCGTCTTCTAAAACACAAATGGGATATTCCTTTCCTCTATATTCTATGAATTTTCCTATACTAGCTGAGCTAGCTATGGGATACAGATTTTCTACCTCAATATCACGCTCTGCTAAGACCTGTAACATGGTACGGCCCACCATACCGGTAGCACCTACTATTGCTAAGTTCATATTACTTCAGCAGCTATGCGTTTTAAGTCTAATGATCTGCCAGAGAGTTCTGCTTGCATTTTGAGCACCTGAACCATCTCCTTCATACTATCGAGATACATAGATTGAAAACCATCAGAAAGAGCTTCTTCTGGATCATTGTGCACCTCTATCATCAGTCCATCTGCTCCTGCTGCTATTGCAGCCAGCGACAGCGGAGTCACGAGACTTCTTTTCCCTGTTCCTTGACTTGGGTCTGCTATTACGGGCAAATGGCTCAATTCTTTAGCCAAAGGAATAGCTGCAATGTCCATTGTGTTTCTCACTGAGGTATCAAAAGTTCGGATTCCTCTTTCGCACAATATCACATTCTCATTACCTCCAAGTAAAATATACTCTGCTGCCAATAACCATTCTGAAATGGTGCTTGACATGCCTCTTTTTAATAAGATAGGTTTGTCTATTTTGCCTAGTTCTTTTAAGAAAGCATAGTTTTTTGCGTTACGAGAACCTACCTGTAAGATATCTGCATACGGATAAACCTCTTCTATGAGTGACGTATCCAACACTTCTGTTACTATCTTAACGCCGTATTTATCCGAAACGTTCTTTAATAGCCTAAGGCCATCTTTTTTAAGTCCTTGAAAAGCATAGGGAGATGTTCGTGGCTTATATGAACCGCCTCTCATGAATTTTATACCTAAGTCTGAAACGCCTTTTGCGATTTCATCTAGCTGTTGTTCTGATTCTACAGCACACGGACCCGCTATTAAGCAAAGCTCCTTGCCTCCTATGGTCTCATTGCCAACACGTATCACACTTTGGTGATTTTCATCTTGTCTAGCGACTAGTTTAAGATCTGACATTACTGCAAATTAAACAGATTGAGTCTAATTCAGTTTGGTATAAGTGATAGAAACTTTCATAGCTCCTGTAGTATTGTCTGTATTGAGCACAGTTCTGGCTGGCGTAACGGGAAAATCCGACGGTACGCTAAGGTAAAATCCATTGAAATTATTTACCCCAGTAGCTATATACTCCTTTACTAATTGCTGTAGATACCTATTGAATCTAAAGGTATATCCCCCTTCTGAATAATCGCCTCCGTAGTTTGCCAATCCTGCAAAATTCGGATTATTTAATCTATCAAAAGCGTCAATAAAGATTATAGACTTGTCACCCGCTACGCCGCCTGTAGTGTCCGGTATTTGTAGTAGTAATCTAGAAGGCACAGGATAGTTTGAGGTAACACTTGAAGCGTCGACTATAAAATTAATAGAAGCTTCATTTATTACTATTTCTTCTCCCATTTCTATAAAAGAATCAAGCTCAGGTATATCTAACTTTATTTTAGTACCTCCAAGAGATTGTGCATATGTAGTACTAAAATGTCCAGTTCCGCTCATTTGTGAGGCAATGGCCCCAGAAGATGTTGTTTCAAAAAGATTGATCTTGGCCGATGAAGAACCTAACGGGAAAACCTTAGTTAATGAATCGTCGTAGTACACGGTAATTCCAGAAAATGGATTAGAAGCCTCTATACCCACTATAGCTCCTTCTCCAGATATAGGATTAGACTTTGGCACTAGTACCAAACCCTTAAGTGCGTCCTTAAAGGCAGTTGTACTTGAAACATTATTAAAGAGGGTTGTTCCAAATGAATTATCTAATGTAATAGACATTTGTGGTGCCACTTTTATAGATTCTCCATCTACCACTCTAGATACACTATCAAAACTAAACTTACCCGTAAACTGGCCTAGCTTAGCACCAAGTGTTGGGTTAAACTTATGCGTATACCTCTTATTTTCTAACGTATCTAGTAACTGATATACCTCTATCTCTAGCTCACTTTCCATGTCTCCATATCTAAGAAGATTAGGAATAAAACCCACTACTTGGTCAATATCGTAGTTCAATACAAGCACGACGGAGTCTATATCTTTGTTTGTAAAATCGCCGCCTTCTTCCGTTAGCAGGGGCTCTACAATTAGACTTGCCTTACCGTAGCCAAATATAGGATCATTAATTACTCCTAGTATATTGGTTACTAAATTATCTGAAGAAAGGGAATCGTCTAGCACGGTTCGTGTAAGAATATTCTGATACGTAACACTTTCTGAGCCAATTCCCGTCAAATCACCACTCAAGCCAACACCTATTTGTGTAGACTCTTTTTTACATGCTCCAAAAAAAATGAGCAAAAAGAAAAGGGGCATTAACCCCTTAGCTTTTATTTTAAAATTGTTTTTATTCACGTTTTTTTATTCCTTTTCAGTCAACAATGAATTGTAAAAATTCAGGTAGTTGTCTGCTATTTGATCATTTGTATGATTCAAAATCGGTTTCTGCGAAGCAGATAGTTTCAACTCCACTTCCGAATCAATATCATCACATCGTACCACAGCATCTGCGTGCATTATGCCGCCTAGGTGCATGCTAGTACAGTCTGCCTTAGAAAAAGGCTCAAGCTCTTGGTCCTCTATATAGTTTAGACTTGCTTTACGCATAAAGTCTTGACCTAGATCTTCTTTAAAATCATTTTCATATACAGAGTATATTACCTTAGCATTAGAAAACACGGGTTCATCTTTATAAATAGTTTTTAGGTAAAGCGGTATTAAACTTGTCATCCATCCTTGGCAGTGAATGATATCTGGATACCAGCCTAACTTTTTAACTGTTTCTAAAGCTCCTTTACAAAAAAAGATTGTTCTCTCGTCGTTGTCTGCAAAGAACTCTTCGTTCTCGTCATTGTAGATGAATTTTCTGTGGAAGAAATCTTCATTGTCCAAGAAGTAAACTTGCATTTTGGTATTAGGAATAGACGCCACTTTGATGGTGAGTGGGTTGTCATTGTCATCTATAGTGATGTTCATTCCTGATAAACGCACCACCTCGTGTAGTCTGTTTCTTCTTTCGTTAATTACACCAAAGCGTGGAACTAAGATTCTAACCTCGTTGTCTTTTTCTTGAATTTTTTGAGGTAAGTACCTTGCGATTTCTGCCAATGGAGTATCTCCGTCTAAAAACGGTCTCATCTCAGAAGAGATAAATAGAATTTTTTTTCTTTCTTGTGTATTATCCATAGAACGTCTTAATGTTTTACAATTGCAAAGATACTGCCGTGTTTAGCTATAATAATCACGCGGCACTATTGTATTTTAAGTATTTTTTTCGTATATATATGCATATAATAAAAGCTTCAGACGACCTTTCTAACTATCTAAACTCTATACGCACAGACAATCCAAAAGTTACAATTGGGTTTGTGCCTACTATGGGAGCACTCCACGCAGGACACGCTTCTTTAGTAGAAGCGAGTATAACTAAATCAGATATTACAGTGTGTAGCATATTTGTAAATCCCACCCAATTTGGGGAGATGGCCGATTTAGAAAAATATCCAAAACCTATAGAAAAAGACATAGATCTTCTCATTAAACACGGTTGCGATGTCCTGTTTCTTCCGAAATACGAGGATGTTTATCCAAAAGAGTATGTTCAACAGGAGTTCGATTTAATGGGTATAGATCACAAAATAGAGGGTGCAAGCAGGCCGGGGCATTTCCAAGGTGTGTGTAATGTGCTATACAGGTTTTTTAAAATTGTAGCCCCAGATGAAGCATATTTTGGTCAGAAGGACTTTCAACAAACGGTAGTGGCTAATAGGCTAGCGGCTTTAATCGACTCGCCACCTAAAATAGTGATAGTGCCTATAAAGAGAGAACTAAGCGGACTAGCTATGAGCTCTAGGAACATTCGCTTATCTGACAAGGGGAGAAACAATGCTGCGTTTATTTACAAGGCTCTCACCGACCTTGTAAGCGACCTAAACGAGATGAGCTTAGTAGATGCACTAAAAAAGGCTAAACAATTCATAGAGGCACAAAAGGGTGCTCGTATAGACTATTTTGTGGCCGTAGATATAGAAACTTTAGAAGAAATAACGTCTTTGGACGAATGCGATAGTGCTGCACTGCTTACCGTTATAGAATATGAAGGGGTAAGGTTGCTTGATAATATTATTCTGAAACCTAGAGAATAAAAAGAAGAGGCAAAAGCCTTCTTGTATGGTTACGGGAACAACTTGAGTCCGTCAGCCGACGGATATAAGCCCTCACTAGCTATACTGATTTCTAATATAATCCCATAAATAAGCTCTTCCTCTGGAAGATTTTAACTCCTTCTCACGCTTCATTGCAGCACTCTTTGATTCCAATTCTTCGGTGTAAGCTACTATCCACGGTCTATATCTTAACGTATATCCCTTTGTTGCTAAGCTATTGTGAGAGTGAAACCTTGATATTAAGTCTGAGGTGTAGCCCACATAAATCTTATCATACTTAAAGGAATAAAGACAATATACCGTGTAGTTCATTTCAATATAACAAAAAAAACAGCCCCAGACCAAAGTCTAAAGCTGTAATGTAGTTGCGGGAATAGGACTCGAACCTATGACCTTCGGGTTATGAGCCCGACGAGCTACCACTGCTCCATCCCGCGATAATTGAGTGCAATGATAAGTCTATTATTTTCTCTCACCAAGCATTCATTAAAGTATTGCTATAATATCTGAATAGGCCAAAAAGAAAGGGCTTCCTCAAATGAGAAAGCCCTTAAAATATTTATTAAAACCTTATAATTATCTGTTAATTACAAATCTTGCTACGCCTGTGTTTTCACCAGCATATAGTTTTACTATATAAGTCCCAGTGTTTAGATCTGAAACAGTAAGGTTATTATTTGATAAACTTCCTTCTAAAACGATTCCACCCAAGATATTAAATACTTTGTAAGTATCCCATTTCTGAGTTCCTATTACAGTAAGGTTGTTGCTAGTAGGGTTAGGATAGACTCTAGTTTTGATTACACTTTCTCTTACAGAAGATCTATCTACGTACTCAGCAATATCACTTAAGCCTCTTGGGAAAATCTGGTATCCTTCGTTGTAAGGAGCAGACCCATCATACTGACCGCCTAAACCTGTTATAGTCATAGTGTCAAATTCTACTGGCATTCCTACTATACCTGGAATATCTTTATCAATTCTGATTTGGAAAGTATCCATATCGTCATTAGTAAGTTCTACATTTCCATTATTTGGCCACATAGTAGTTGTGTCGTTTGTGATCCAAACCTTTCTTAAAACAATAAAGTCAGACTCGGTAGCTTCTGATGGAGCTTCTACTTGTGTAGCAGATTTAAGTGTGTTTCCTGAAGAATTTACAAGTATGCTGTCAGCAAAAAGTTCTAATAAACCATTATAAAAATCTATCTTTCCCTTAACCGTAATTTCATCTCCTTCAGTTACTACATAATCATCTACATCATTATAATTGAATATATTAATGCCCGCCGTCTCGTCAATTATTGTGAAAGAAATACCTGCGTTTCCATCTAAGTCCACACCATAAACAACACCCGTAAGCTCATATAAAGCGTCTTCGTTGGTTGGGGCTAAATCTGCATCTAACATGATTACATCTGCGATGTCTGCCACATTATAAACTAACGTAGGCTCTTTCCATAGGTACATGTTGTCTATGAAAATTGTTCCCGCACTTCTACTTAAACCTAAATTGTCAAATTTGAATTGGAATATATCAGACATTGAAAGACCTTGACTTGTAAAGTCAGATAAAAGTATGTCTATAGAATTCCATTGTCCCGGCGTTAAAACGTTATTTACCGATTTCTCTCCTGTAGTTCTGCTAATTGGAAATATTAAAACACTATCTACATCTGCAGTCCATATATCTATGTGTAGCATCTCCATTGAAGACGCATCTATCTGACTTGCATTAAAATCAACACCCTGGTAGTTTAACGCAGAGTATTTAATCATACTATCTGTTCCTATTTCGAAAACACTGTACTGAGTACTTTGTCCCCAATTTGGGAAATAGTTTATACCTGCCGGATCTGTATAAGACTGACTATATATAGAAATTACATCTACTGCATCTGCAGTAGGATCGGGAGCCGCTGCAGTAGGCTCGGTTGCCGCTGGCGGATGACAAGTAGATGAGTGAATCCCTATGTTTGACCAATCGTCTTTAGGAAGAATGTCCCATCCCGCAATTGATGTGCTTGCCCAAGCTGTGTCTGGACCCTCTATTGTAAATTTTCTAACTAGTGTGTAATCTTTTGTAGATCCACTGCCTACAGTCCAACTGCTCCCAGGATCTACTCTTCTTTCGCCAAGTTGATCTATAGTGTCCGTACCATTAAGTAAAAGCATGCAATCGTCTCCGTTGAAATGTGCAACACTTGGATAAGACAGTGCAGTATCGGCCACTGCTAATATTGACGCATCAGCCTGGTCTGTAGAAAAAACAAAAACCGCATTGGAGGCTAAAGTACCATATAGTTGAAAATCGTTTGTGTATGAGCCTCCGTTACCTATTTGATGTATAGAATATGCTGACAAATCAACCGCAGCGTTTGTCGGGTTATAAATCTCCATATACTTGTTATTAGAAGAGCCTTCTGAATATTCACTAAAGAATAGTTCTGAGCACTGAGCACTGGACGCAAGGCTGATTATCATCAAAGACAATAAGGTGTAAATTTTTTTCATTTTGTTTGTTTTGTTAAATATTAAGAATGCAAAAATAAGAATCTATTGTCACGAGCATAATAACAATTTGTTAAATAGCCCACAAATTTGTAAGATTTGCAACTAAATAACTTATAATGAGAAACATTTTTCTTCTTGTACTTCTTGTTTGCATAAGCTTATTTATAAGCCGATTTTCTCACGAACACTCCAATACAAACGACGGTAAAGAATACACATATGCAGCACACAACCTATTGCATAACAATACATTATATTCAGGAAACCTTGACGCCGAATTAGACTACAGGCTGTTTTCTAAAAGAACTGTAGGATTCCCGCTCATTCTCCTATTTCAACATATAAACCCGTACATATTAGCGGTCTTTCAGATACTTCTTATACTTATAAGTTTTTTTTTAGGGCTACAACTTTTGAGGCATTATACTCTAAAAAGGCAGGCCTTTTTACTTTATAGCATAGGATTTATAACACAATTGGCGTTTTTACTTCATGTTGGATTTGTTTTATCTGACCTTCTACTTGCTAGTCTCATTTCTATATTAGTCTTGATTTACTATACCTCTAAGTCCTCTTTCAAAGTCAAGACTATTGCCATAAGTGTCCTCTGGGCTTCGGCCCTATTGGTAAAGCCCATTTTACTCCCTACGGCTTGGCTGTCTCCGCTTATTTTTGTTTTTATTTTAGTAAAGCATAAAAAAGCTGAGCCGTTTACGTTACTACCTTTTCTTGCATTTCTTGTCTTTTCGTTTTTTAACTACACATCTACTAAAATCTTTGAATACAGTTCCATTTCTACAATTAACCTAACCCAATACAATGCAAAATTGGCTATGGCTAAAAAATATGGTTATGATTCCGCTCAGCACTTTGTCAATTCGCCAAGTCTTGCAATACCAAGAACAGAAGCAGAGTATTCATCGTATCTGGCAAATGCAAAAGAAATGGGAGTAAGTGCTATTCTAAAAAACCTCACGGCATACACACAAGTACATATTCTTGGCTGCATCAAAACGATAGTAGACCCCGGGCGATTTGAGCTTTATACCTTTTTTAATGAAACGACAAACGAGACTAGTTTGACAGAAATGATGTTTAGTAGAAATTGGAATGGCATAAAGAAGAGTCTTTCTGCCAACTATTGGCTAATCATCGTTTTACTAGTAAGCACTCTTTTTAGCCTCTTGAAATTCCTAGGCTTTGTGTTCTGTCTTCGTTCTGGTAAAGAGATGAAATTCTTACTACTTACAATCGCTTACTTTGTTGTAATCACAGGTCCAGTAGGAGCGGCCAGATTCTTTTTGCCCGTGAGCATCCTTTTTATAGTGTGCTCAGCAATTGGATGGGGTGCTATTCTACAATTTTTCCAAAAAAGTTCTAAACGACAATAGGTTTTCACCATACTTTTTATGCGTTTTTTCTTTCAGGGCATGGGCGTAGTTTTCTTCATACTCTTTGAAATTTTGCCAGCTTTCTAGGTGATATTGGATTGCGAACGAGTTGTGCATTGGCTGGTCGGAAGACTCAAATATTTTAAATATGTGATGCTCCACAAACAACCCTGTTTCTAAAATTTCGGGAATGTGTTCGTTTTTTAACCAGGCTAGCACTTCTCCTTCTAAATCTGGCCTTATGCTTATAGTTACGTTATATATTATCATTACGATCTTGGGTGATATTCTTCTATTACAGATTTAAGGTATGACTTATCTAAGTGGGTATATATTTCTGTGGTAGTAATGCTGGCGTGACCAAGCATCTGCTGAACTGCTCTAAGGTCGGCACCTGCTTCCACTAAAACAGTTGCAAAAGAATGCCTTAAAGTGTGTGGACTTATGCTTTTCTCTATCCCAGCCTTTGCCGCTAACTCTTTTATCATTTTAAAAATAGAAACTCTACTAAGGGGGGTTCCCTTTAGGTTTAGCACAAGCCTATTTTTTGATTTTTCATTTTCTATATCTCTTCTATAGTGCTCTAGGTAGTATTTTACCTGTCTTATCGTTTTGCCACCTATTGGCACCAGCCGTTCTTTTTCTCCTTTTCCTAGCACCTTCATAAATCCATCTTCTAAAAACAAATCGTTCACACGAAGGTCTACCAATTCTGTCACCCTTAACCCACTGCCATACAAAAGCATAATGATCAGCTTACTCCGTTCCCCGGATATTTTAGAAAAATCTATATGCTCCATCATCTTAGATATCTCCACATGAGACAAAACATCAGGAAGTTGTCTAGATATTTTTGGTGTTTGAACTAACTCAAGTGGGTTACAAGAAATTACCTCATCAATTACCAGGTGTTTGTAAAAGGTTTTAAGGCCCGAAATAATTCTAGCTAACGATCTTGGACTGAGTCCGATGTCGTTTACAAAATGTATAAACTCGGTAATCTCACCAGAAGAAACCACAGCTAGGTTCTTGCCTTCCACAAAATTTAACAGCTTGTAAATGTCTGATTTATAGGCGTTTATTGTGTTTTTGCTCAGCGATCGATCGAGGCTCAGATATGCGATAAATTCCTCTATGTGCGAGGCATTTACAGTGCTTATTTCAGTTTCACTTCCGTGCACTGAATCACTTCTTTATTCTCTCCGTCATTATAGCTTACCACTACGACAATACTCGCTTTAGCTGCATCTACATAACTGGGGATATTGAGTTCCCATCCCTTTTTTAATCCGCCTCCTTTTATGGCCAAACCCGTTTCTGTGCCAAATAAAGAAATCCCGTTATATGCGGTATATGCTTTTCTAACGACGTGTTTATGTATGTAATCATAGTTAGTGCCTCCACTATAATATTGTGGATGGGCAATATCGTCTTCTAATAAAAATATAGCAACAAAAGGTTCTGCATTAGCATCTTCTCTGAATTCAAAATTACCTATAAGTTCCACCGTGCTGTCGTTTACAAAAGTGCGTGACACATCTATATTGACTATAGCAGAATCATCTGCAAACCTGTTGGCTAAACTTTGCCATTGCGGGTAACTTACATTTAAAGGCTCGCCCTCAGATAGGGGTGTTCTGTTCACACCACCTCCCGGCAATAAGTTACTAAAAGCATAAATATTAGATCCGATATTTTGTGCCGCATCGGTTCTAAGGTCTTGGTAATTTGGAAAAGGAGTAGAAAAGGCAGGTGGAGCCAAGGTATATAAACCTAAAATTACAACCTGGCGATCTTCATCGTTTAATTTAATGTTGGCTGCGGCAGCTGCTGCATCTGGACAATTAACGCATCTTACGCCCGTTAAGTCCTCAATAAGAATTCCTCGCTTGCTCACCTTTATAGAGTCCATGTTTTCAACTGTATATGCCGAATCAATCAGAACTTTAACGGGTTCGCTAAAATCTATCGGTGGCAAGGATTCTTTACAAGAAACAACCCCAACTATTAAAACAGCCACTGCTATATACTTTTTCATATCTTCAAATTTACTTCTTTGTTCTCAAAAACACTTCCAAGCCTTTCAGCTCATTTCCTGTCAATTCTCTAAATCCACCTTTCTGAATACCTCTTTTTTCGAAGGTATGAAATAGCACTCTATCTAGCTTAAGCACCTCACTACCAATAGATTCAAACATTCTACGTATCACTCTGTTTTTGCCAGAATGTATCTCAATTCCATATCGGAACGACTCATCTTCGTTCAATTCCACAATTTTGTCAAATTTACACAATCCGTCTTCTAGCTCCACACCCTTTACCATGTCATTCATCTCCTCTTGTGTAAGCTGTCTAGCTACTTTCGCTTTATAGACTTTTTTCACTTTTTTAGTTGGGTGCAGCAGGTTTTGAGTCAGCGTACCGTCATTTGTGAGAAGTAAAACTCCAGTCGTATTTCTATCTAATCGTCCTACGGGATACAAATGCTTTAATCTCTCTGGCAATAAATCGATTACAGTTTTACGATCATTCTCATCGCTTGTTGTACAAATTACGTTTCTTGGCTTATTCACAAGAACATAAAAACGCGTTCCGCTAGATATTAAATTGTTGTCTACCTGAACTTTATCCTCCAAAGTAACTTTCACACCCAAATCTCTTATCACTCGGTTATTAACCTTCACCCTTCCTTCGGCTATCAGCTCATCAGCCTTTCTTCTACTACATATTCCAGCGTTGGCTATGTACTTATTTAACCTGTGTAACTCTGGCTCCATTTCAGAGTTTTTTTCACTTTCTGTCCTACTTCCTTTCATACCTAATCCTTTATCGTAATTTTTGCAAAATAATAGCGTTATACTAGATAATCGATGCCAAGTTGAAATATATCTTTTTCATATTGATCTTTTTTGGACTGAAGAGTTATGCAGTAACTCAGCCTCCACAAATGTTGCGTGCCTGTATTAACAACAGTGACGCCATAGTTACTGTAAAATGGAACGCGGTTACAGATGTTTGTGGTTCTTTTAACAAATATGAATTATACGGCAGCGAAAATGGCGGGCCGTTTAACCTGATAGATATAATTCCAGTACTGGCTGTAACGGAATACCCTCATCAATTAGTAGTTCTCGACACTAGATGGAGATACTATTTACAAGTTCACACAGCATGTGACGGAGCTACTCTTCTAAACTCTGACACTATATCCATAGATGTTACATATCCCGAAAATATTCAACTCGACTCTGTAAGCTACGACCTAAATAGTCAAGATATTATAGCTGGCTGGACTCAGAACCCTTCGCCAGACACTAAAGAGTACGAAATTTATAATTTCATAACAGGAGACGGGGCTTCCATTGGCAAAACAACTCTCACTAATTACAATGTTTCCCCTAATCCTGCGTCAGTCTTTCCCATAGTCGTCGCTACATTAGACAGTTGCAACTTGTCGTCGCTCATATCTGAACCACATACCGTGAGCTTTCTTAATAGCAGTTTTGACACCTGTTCTAGAACAGCAACTCTTACATGGTCTCTTTACAAGGGCTGGTCAAGTATAGAAAAACAAGAAGTTTTTCTGTCCATAAACGGAAGTTCCTTCAGTAAACTAGCAGACTTAAACAGTTCAACAACAACGTATGTACATTCAGGAGTCTCGCTAGGCGATCTGCTTGTGTTCTACATTAGATCTTTCAGCACCAAAGACCTGAAAACTATTTCTTCGTCAACCAACAAGTCAATCATAAACACAAGAGCCTTTGATGTTCCGAGCACTTTATATATAGAGCTGGTGACGGTAAACAACAACAATACAATCTCGATCGATTGGCTTTGTAACGACTGTAACGACGTTTTTGAATTCGAGGTTTTAAAAAGTGAGGATGGTGTTAATTTTCAAACATTTACAAATACTAAATCCATCTATCCAACAACAGGGTATTCAGAGTTAGATCTATCAGTCTCGCCAAATGTATCAAGCTACACGTATAAGATAGTAGCAAAAGACAAGTGCGGTGACAACTTGCTAGAATCCAATATATCACAAAGCATTCTACTCTCTCTAAAACCCACAATAACCCACACAAGTTATATAGGCTGGGATGTTGGCGTCTCCTACTACTCTTTAGAAAAACTAACAAGCAGTTCCACGTGGAACGAGATGAGCCGTTCTTCCTTTCCATTCAACACCACAAGCTTCGAAGACTCTGTTGGGTGCTATAGAATTACTGCTAAGGAGGTTATAAATCAATTCTCAACTGTTGCTTTAAGTCGGAGCAATGTTATTTGCCTATATAATTCACTACAGGTTTACGTGCCTACGGCTATTAATCCAACCACAGAAAACAATAAATTTCTAGTACAAGGAACCGGCATTGACCATACAAAATCTAGATACAGCATATACACCAGGTGGGGAGAGAAGATCGCAGATCTTCCAACCAACGAGCCATACTATTTCTACTACCAGAACGAACAAGTTCCTGCGGGCACCTATGTATACACCATAAATCTATTTGGTCTGCTCGGAGAAAAGAAAACAGAAAAAGGAGTAATCCATGTCATTAAATAAAATATTACTAGAGTCGCCCTATAGTGAAGTGGGGTCCATGTTAAACCTAGACTCATTGTCACAAGTGCACAATGACCTGAATATAGCAAAACCGACTATCTTCTACTTTATGTCAGATGACGAAGTTCTAGAAGTGAACAGAGAAAGCCTTAATCACGACTACTACACAGACGTCATAACCTTCGATTACGAGAGTGACGAAGACATAGAAGAGAATGAAGTTGTGATTAGTTGGGATAGAATACAAGACAACTCTAAGGTTCTAAATCAAACGTTGAATCAAGAATTGCATAGAATATGCATTCACGCTTTACTACACATTGCGGGATATACAGATGCGTCTGCAGACGAAAAGCTAAAAATGACAACTGAGGAAGATCGCTTTTTAAATTTGTATTGTTCCACGTGAAACAAAGAAATATATGTACGATGTAATAGTAGTAGGTGCTGGTCATGCTGGTTGTGAAGCCGCACATGTAGCAGCCAAAATGGGCTCCAAAGTCCTGCTGGTAACCATGAACATGGAAACCATTGCCAAGATGTCTTGCAACCCGGCAATGGGAGGTGTAGCTAAGGGGCAAATAATTAGAGAAATCGATGCTTTAGGTGGGTTGTCTGGAATAGTATCAGACTACAGCATGATGCAGTTTAGAATGCTAAACACCTCTAAAGGGCCGGCAATGTGGAGTCCGCGATCTCAAAACGACAGAACACTGTTTTCTCTTAAGTGGCGAGAACTGTTAGAAAAAAACTTTAACGTTGACTTTATACAAGACTCAGTCACCGAAATTAATGTCGAAAACAATTCAGCAACCGGAGTCCTTACTTCTTCTGGTAACACCTATTCTGCTAAGTCCGTAATACTAACGAGCGGAACCTTTATGAATGGTGTAATTCATATTGGCAGAAAAAAGATGACTGGTGGTCGTATGGGTGATAAAGCTTCCTATGGTATCACAGAACAATTAACAGCTTTGGGTTTTGAGGCTGGTAGAATGAAAACCGGAACGCCACCGAGGGTAGATGGTCGAACTATAAACTACGAAATTTTAGAAGAACAACCTGGCGATATAAATCCAAAATGTTTCTCGTTTCGTAAACCGATCAAAATTACCAAACAACATAGTTGCCACATCACATATACCAATGAAGAGGTTCATGATATTTTACGAGCTTCCTTTGAAGATTCACCACTTTTTAATGGTGCTATACAGGGTGTTGGGCCAAGATACTGTCCTTCGGTAGAGGATAAGGTAAATAGGTTTGCCGAACGAACACGACATCAAATCTTCGTAGAACCAGAAGGGTGGAATACCTACGAAACATACATCAATGGATTTAGTACATCTTTGCCTCAAGAAGTTCAATTTAATGCACTCAGAAAGATAAAAGGATTTGAGCAAGCTAAGATTTTTAGACCTGGATATGCTATAGAATATGACTTTTTCTTTCCTACACAGTTAAAACTAAATCTAGAAACAAAAGGAATTAATAATTTATTCTTTGCCGGTCAGATAAACGGCACAACTGGGTATGAAGAAGCTGGTTGTCAGGGTCTTATGGCTGGAATTAACGCTCATTTAACTATAAACAACCAAGAACCGTTTATTTTAAGACGAAGCGAAGCATATATTGGCGTTCTTATAGATGATCTAGTAAATAAAGGCACTAAAGAGCCCTATCGAATGTTTACTAGTAGGGCAGAGTACAGAATATTGCTAAGACAAGATAATGCGGATATTAGACTCATGCCTCTCGCACTCAAGCTAGGGACTATCACAGAAGCAGAATTTAATGTGATGTCGCTTAAACGAAATAACATAGAGTCAATAGAAAAAATAGTCCGGAAAACAACTGTGACTCCTATAGATGCCAACCCAATGCTAACTAAATATGGGACCGCCGAAATACCACAAAACTATGTTATTGAAAAGGTCCTTGCTCGACCTCAAATAGGATATAAACAACTACTAGAAATAGGTGCTATAAAAAAACTCCTGTCAGACTATAGTGATGAAGAAATAGAACAGGTAGAAATTCAGATTAAATATAAATCATATATTAAAAATGAAGAAGAGAACGTACAAAAGTTAATTAAACTTGAGAATTATAAAATTGACAATTCATTTGATTACCAAGCAATAAAATCACTTTCATTAGAGGCACGAGATAAGTTATCTACTATAAAACCAGAAAATATTGGACAAGCATCGCGAATAAGTGGAGTAAGTCCCGCAGATATTTCTGTTTTATTAGTACATTTCGGACGTTAAATGAAATATATATTACCTATTATTCTTCTATTATTTTCTTGTGCTTCCGTTCAACAACTAGACGGGGGAGATAAAGATATTACACCTCCACAAGTACAATCAGTTTTTCCAGATAGTGCTAGTCTAAATGTTAAATCAAAAATTATATCGTTCACTTTTGACGAGTACATTTCTACCACTAAAACAAACGAACTACTAATAATATCTCCTAGCCAAAAAATAAATCCTACGATAGAGTCTAAAGGCAAGAAACTCATAATTACACTAAACGATTCTTTACTACCAAACACTACTTACACTATTCAATTCAATAGGTCTGTTATAGACATTAATGAGTCTAACCCATTAATAAATTATAACTATATATTTTCTACCGGCTCCTATCTTGACTCACTTAATATTCAGGGTTTAGTAAAAGATATTATATCTAATCAGCCTTGTGACGGGTGTAATGTCCATTTATATAAAACCATTAACGATAGTCTTGTACTAACTGATAAGCCAGACTACATTACTAAGACGACTGAAGATGGCACTTACACTTTTCGAAACCTTCCTGCATCTATATTTAATATACTAAGTTTAAATGATGATAATAAAAACCTTAAACTAGATAAAGACGAGACGATTAGCCTTTCTAAAGTAATCCATAGTGATAGTAACTCAATAGACACATTACTTGTGTTTCCTAATCAAAATAATGACCCTTATAAACTTATACTAACCACTAAAAAAATTCCAGGTATATTACAGCTCGTATCCAATAAACCAATATTAAAGGATAGTCTAGTACTGCTACTTAAAGATAGTGCTACATCCTATAACCTATCCTTATCTAAAGATACTATAACCACATACTTCAAGCCTACTTCTGATACTACAGGTATACGTATTTATTTATTATCCGACACATTCGAGTTTAAGTATATACTAGATATCAATAATTTAAAATACACACCAAAGCTTTCTGCCTCTACTTCACAAACACTACTTTATATAATATCAAACACACCAATACAATCAATAGATACTTCTAAAATATTTTTATATGCAGATAGTCAAATAGTTAAGATAGATAAATACACTATTAATGGAACTACATCTATACTACATACAAACACAAAAATCAATAATAAGCAACTAAAACTCATATTAACTGATGGGGCTATTTTAGATTTACTAAATAAAACTAATAAGGTCGATACTATTCTAATACAGCCAAATTTAGAGTCTATTTCATCCCTAGCACTAACTTTAAATCTATTAAATACACAGTATTATATAATAAGTTTGAAGCAAGTCACAAAGACTATTAGTCAACATTATATTACCTCAGATACAACACTAAATTTTAAAAATATAATTCCTGGAACATATAAAATTGAAATTATAACAGATACTAATCATAATAATATATGGGATACTGGTGACTTTCTTTCAAAAAGATCACCAGAATTAATACAACTATCTAACGACATAGAAATACGTCAAAATTGGGATAAAGAACTAATAATCAACGTACAATAAGGTTATTAACATACTTTTTAACATAGGTAGTTAATAGCTGACCATAAAACATATTAATACTACTTATTTTATATTATACACCAATCACAACATTTAACGCACTCGCTCTTAACACAAATAGGCAGTTATATACACAGTGTCATTATAAACATTTATATGTGTTTTTATAAGTTAACGTTTATCTTATAAATGTTAAGTCGTTGAAAAAGAAGATTATATATAACCTATATGTGTTAACAACATGTTACCATTAGAATACTAAAATTTAATTACCACCGAATCCACAGAGTATTAGTTATATACTATTAATTTTTTAAAATTAAGTTTAATAAATAATAAGGATGTGAATGTACTTTTATACTTTGATGAGAAGAACCATAATGTTTTCTTTGCAAAGCAGAAATGAAAGAACGGATAGATCAAATAATTCAAGAGGCTCTGAAATTTAAAATTTCTACTAAAGAAAATTTAGAAGATTTTAGATTAAAATTTTTGGTTAAAAAAGGATTAGTAAATAAGCTATTTGTAGATTTTAAAGAACTAGATGGGGAGGAAAAAAAAATATGGGGAAAGGAGCTTAATATAATTAAGCAAAATGTTGAATCAATTTTTAAAGAAGCCGAGGTAATATTAAATGGTGTTTCAGACGATAATATAGTAGAAGATTCATTGCCTGGGTATTTTAATGAACTCGGTAGTAGACATCTAATAAGTAGTGTGGTAGCTGAAATGACTCAAATTTTCGAACGGCTAGGTTTTTCTGTAGCGTCTGGTCCGGAAATAGAAGATGATTGGCATAATTTTTCTGCTTTAAATTTTCCAGCCAATCATCCTGCAAGAGATATGCAAGATACTTTTTTTGTAGAAGAGGAGGTGGCATTAAGAACTCATACATCTTCAGTACAGGTGAGACTTATGGAAGAAGGTAATTTACCTATAAGAAGTATAATGCCTGGTCGAGTTTACAGAAACGAGGCTATTTCAGCCCGTTCTAACTGTTTTTTTCACCAAGTTGAGGGATTATATATAGATAAAGGAGTTTCTTTCTCAGACCTCAAACAAACGCTATATAATTTCGTTCAAGAATTTTTTGGAGCTAATACTAAGGTAAGATTTAGAGCTTCTTATTTTCCATTTACAGAACCTAGTGCAGAAATGGATATTTATCTTGGAACCGAAACAGAGTCAGATTATAAGTTGACTAAAGGAACAGGGTGGTTAGAAATTTTAGGATGTGGAATGGTAGATCCTAATGTACTAGAAAATTGTAAATTAGATACTACACTATATTCTGGTTTTGCTTTTGGTCTAGGAGTAGATAGAATAGCCATGTTAAAATATGGAGTGAAAGACTTAAGGACGTTCTTTCATAATGATACGCGATTTTTAAATCAGTTTAATAGTCTCTAAGCTATCACTCTTGCTGGTTTAATTGAGTTTTTTTCATAGAGTCATATCTTTCTTTATCTCGTTTTATCATTTCTACAGCTTTTAGGTTTTCACTTAATTCTATTTCTTCACTGAGATTTTGATCGTTATCATCTTGATTTTTAGTTGAGCAACTGGTTGTAATTATAAAAAGTATTGGCAGTATATGTTTCATGTACTTACGAATATAAAAAAAGGGTCGTTCATATGAACGACCCTTTTTAATTTTTAAGGAAGGAAGTACTAGTCAGTAGCTTCTTCAACAGCCTCTTCTGTAGCTTCAACAGCTTCAGTTGTAGCTTCAATAGTAGAATCAATAGCTTCTTCTATAACTTCAACAGCTTCTTCAGTAGCTTCTTCCATCATTTCAGTAGCATCGTCAGTAGCATCAGTTGCTTTTTCAGTTGCATTGTTGCAAGCTACGAATCCTATAGATACGATAGCGAATAGGGCAATAATTTTTTTCATGTTACGCGTAAATTTTAATTGTTAAATATTTAAATATTAATGCGAATATAGGCAAACCCGACCATTTATTAAACTTCTATTTTTTTCTAAAATAAAGTCGTACCGGGATTCCACTAAAATTATAGTTGGCTCGTAATTGATTTTCTAAAAATCGCTTGTAACTATCTGGGATATATTGAGGTAAATTACAGAAAAAAGCAAAACTAGGACAGTGTGTTGGAAGCTGAGTTATGTATTTGATTTTAATATATTTTCCTTTTAGAGAAGGGGGGGGCTTACGTTCTATGATGGGCAAGAAAAACTCATTGAGTTTAGACGTGGTTATTTTAGTTCTTAACGATGCGTGTACCGCCATTAATTCATCAAGAGCTTTTAATACTCTCTGTTTAGTAAGTGCTGACACAAAAAGAATAGGCACATCAGTAAATGGTGCAATTTTTTCTCTTACTAGAGCCTCATATTCTTTAGCAGTGTGGGTGTCTTTTTCTATAAGATCCCATTTGTTAATAATAATAACTATGCCCTTACCATTTTTTTGAGCTAACCCAAAGAGGTTCATATCTTGAGACTCTATACCGCGGGTAGCGTCTACCACTAAAGCTACTACATCTACATTTTCTATAGCTCGGATGCTTCGCATCACAGAGTAGAACTCAATGTCTTCACTTACCTTGCTTTTTTTACGGACACCTGCGGTATCTACTAGATATAAATCGTTATTAAAAGCTTTATATCTTACAAAAAGCGTATCGCGAGTAGTACCTGGTATGTCTGTTACTATATTTCGTTCTTCACCGAGTAGGGTATTACAAAACGTAGACTTACCTGCGTTTGGTCTACCTACAAAAGCAATTTTAGGAATGTCGTCATCTAGCTCTAAATCGCCTTCTGGCAATAAAGGAACAAGATCATCTAACAACTCACCGGTACCACTACCCGTAAGTGATGAGATAGGGTACAGCATATCTATTCCTAAGCTATAGTAGGAATTTGCCATAAACATACGCTCATCGTTATCTGCTTTATTAGCTACGACCAGGTATGGTTTTCCACTTTGTCTCACGATCTGAGCAAAAGCTATGTCCAAATCATTTGGATCTAAAACCGCGTCTACCATAAATAGTAATACATCTGCTTCTCCTATAGCCAACTCCACTTGCTCACGTATGTGAGTTTCAAAAACGTCTTTACTGTCTTTTACATACCCGCCGGTATCTATGACGGTAAATTCTTTACCTATCCAGTCACTTTTTCCATAATGTCTATCGCGAGTTACACCGCTTACATCATCTACTATGGCTTTTCGTTCGCCTATGAGTCTGTTAAAAAGAGTTGATTTTCCAACGTTGGGTCTTCCAACTATCGCTACTATTCCTGCCATTTTCTTAATGTTTTTCTAATTGCTATGTTTCTGCTATCCGCAGCCTTTTTTGTAAATGTTAGAAGATCTCCGAGAGATTTTTGCCGTTTTACAATGCGGCAAAGGTAAGTGTAGAAAACTACTTTTTTATATATCCGAATCGTTGGAGTTGTTGATCGTCTTTTCTCCAGTCTTTTTTGACCTTTATAGAAAGAGATAAAAAGACTTTTTTATCGATAAATTTTTCAATTCGTTCACGAGAGGCTATTCCTAAATTTTTAATAGCAGAACCGCCCCTACCTAGCATTATACCTCGCTGTGAGTCACGCTCTACATAGATAGTAGCATATATTTCATCTAGCTTTTCTTTCTCTACGTATTCTGTAATATTTACTTCTACGCTATAAGGTATCTCTTTTTTAAACTGTGTAAGAATTTGCTCACGAATCATTTCACTTACTAGGAAACGAATATTCTCATCACTTATAGATTCTTTATCATAAAAGGCGGGATGCTCTGGTGCTAGATTGACTAAAGCATTTACTATTCCTTCTACATTAAATTTTTCTTGAGCACTTACGGCAAAGACTAATTCCGTACTAAAATATGCTTTAACTAACACTATATCTGCTTGAAGTTTTTCTTGATCTTCGACCAAGTCAGCCTTGTTCATTGCTATTACTAAAGGACATTTTATTCTGTCTTTGTAGGCTTCGAACTCTTCTACCTTTGGATATTGACCATCTAAAATAAGCAGAACGGCATCTGCATCTTCTAGAGATTCATTTACCACACCCATCATAGCCTCTTGTAGCTTATAGGCAGATTCTTTGATGATACCGGGGGTATCAGAAAACACCAATTGGTATTCTTCGTGATTTAAAATTCCCTTGATTCTGTGGCGAGTAGTTTGTGCCTTTGGGTTGGTAATCACTAAGTCTTCGCCAAGGACAGCATTTAGAAAAGTAGATTTTCCTGCATTTGGTAGGCCAAGTATCGTTATGAATGCTGATTTGAACATTAAGTGCAAAGGTAGGCTAAAGGTGATTAGTGATTTTATTTTTAGTAACTTTGAGAGTATGAAACAATGCATACTCTTTAGCACCCTCACAATTCTATTATCTTTTGGGGTAAACGCTTCCCATGGTAGCGAGGGCGTTAAATCTGTTTACTCTCTCCTTAGGTTGAATTCCTCGAGGCTCTGCCTCGTAAATTAGTATCTTGCGACTAGATGTCGCAGGATAGTAAATATATGCATAAAAGTCACAACGTGACTGTTATGCTGTACCACGTAGTAAGCAGTGCAAAGTATAGGCGTGTAGTTTTTAGTGACCGAGTTGATGAAGTACTAGTAGATACTTGCCTTGAGATAGAGAAGCGTTATGAGATTAAATTTTTGGAAATAGGAACGGATAATGATCATGTTCATTTTTTGATTCAGTCAGTTC
>Ga0209119_1000348_pt1 | contig 46788 bp, 50 predicted proteins | sample COG_03_FD_184747 | JGI IMG/M metagenome (GOLD analysis project Ga0209119, IMG submission 184747) | Pelagic Microbial community sample from North Sea - COGITO 998_met_03 (SPAdes) (version 2) | ecosystem: Environmental > Aquatic > Marine > Neritic zone/Coastal water | place: Helgoland, sampling...
TTTTTCAAATATACGAGCGTTTAAAGGGCCTTTTAGTGTGATTTTTGACCCTAATACTTCCAAGAAACTCCCTTCTCTGAGTCCAATGACGGGTTGGGAGTTAAAGTGATGAAATTCTTGAATTCTGGTTTCACGGGTTTCACCCATATGGGTGCTGCTCAGATCTGGGTCTAAATAGTGTGGGTTGATATTAAAAGAAACTATTCCTAGAGTTTGAAAACTTTTTGGATAGGCAATTGGCATATCATTTGAAGTGCCAATCGTAAGTCCGCATATATTACTGCCTGCACTTGTCCCAAGATAGGGAATGCCTGATTCAATAGCAGCTTTCAATTCACCTATTAAAGTATTCTTATACAGCTGATCGACCAAGACAAATGTGTTTCCACCACCAATAAAAATGCCTTCTGCCTTTCTGATTGCACTTTTTGGTTCATCAAATTCATGAATTCCTTTCACGGTTTTCCCAATTTTAGAAAATGCAGTCTGAACAAGTTTTGTGTACTCATCATGCGACATGCCTCCAGGGCGTGCATACGGGATAAATAATATGGTGTCCGCATTTTTAAAATGATTTTTTAGAGTGTCTAATAAGTAGTCTAAATAACCACTGCCGTGAACCGTAGAGGTACTAGCAATTAAGAGTTGTTTCATGTGTCAATATTTATTATTTAAAAGGTCACATGCTGCCTGCCTGCAGCAGGCAGGTTCACTATTAGTCATTCCCGTGGGTGATAATAATTTTAGTATGCTCGTCTCATCTTTTAATTTTTGTAAATTTACCAAATAATATAATTTCTAATCAATTTGAAGTCTTCTTTTTTTTTAATGAAAACCATTCGAACACTTATATTGGTGAGTGGGATTGGTATCTTTACGACACAAGCTCAAAAAGTGGAACTTTCAGGGCAGATTATTTCCAATGGCGAATTGGAAGGTATTCATGTCATAAATAAATCTTCCTATAGATACACAACGACGGATAAAAAGGGGGTGTTCATTATTGAAGGAAAATTATCGGATTCACTCTATTTTTCATCTATTCAATACATTCCAAAAACAATAATAGTAAGCGCAGCTCAAATTAACAGTAAATCAATTACGGTCACGCTTTCTGAATCTATTAATGCGCTAGATGAGGTTTTGATTGGAACGGTCCTAACAGGCGATTTGAATTCGGATATTAGTAATTCCGAAGCTGAACGTCCGATAGATTTTTATGATTTAGGCATCCCTGGATACACAGGCCCACGAATGAATCTGGCAGAGAGAAGACTCTTTGAAGCAGATGATGGACCTCTAATTGTTGGCTTAGGATTAAATTTCTCTAAGCTTCTTAATATGATGTCTGGTCGTACAAAAATGCTAAAAAAGCATGTGGAACTTGATAAAAACAAAGAAGGCGTACAATTAATAAAAGATAGAGTAGGCCCTCTATTTTTTTCGACTCACGAGTTAGTAGAAAGCAGACGCATTGAGTTTTATTACTTCTGTGCTGATGCTCCTGATTTTAAAGAACGCTGCCTAGGACGTAGTGAAGTAGAAATTTTAGAATACTTAGAAGAGAAGTTGAAAAAATTTAAGGCTGCCAATTTATCTGAAAATTAATCCTTTATACAAAAGAAATATAAAAGGACTTGTTATATTTGTAGTATGATACACACTCGTTTTTTATTTATTAGTGGCACAGAAATCACATTTATCCTATTTATTGTGATACTAGTGTTCGGTGCGGATAAAATTCCGGGGATTGCTAAGGGGCTTGGAAAAGGTATGCGCACACTAAAAGATGCGACCAATGATATCAAAGGCGAAATTCAAAAAAGTGCTGATACAAATGGAATTGACACCTCCATTTCTAAAGATGTCAACGAAGAAATCAACAAAGTAAAAGACGAACTGAAAGACTTTACAGGATCTGTTCGTCGAAATTTATAAGTTTATTTTTTTATACTAACCGTCAGCCCATCTCTTATAGGAAGCAATACCGTTTCTAGTCGCGGATCTTCTTTTAATAGCGCATTATATTCTAAAACGATTTTGGTTGAAATATCTGAAGGATCTAGAGTTTCAATCACCTTGCCACTCCATAAAACGTTGTCAGATAGAATCACACCACCAGGGTTTAATTTATCAATAATTTGATGAAAATAATTAATGTAATTAGGTTTATCAGCATCCATAAATACCAAATCAAAATTGGTGTCTAGGGTTGGAATAATATTTATAGCAGATCCTAAGTGTTGAATTATTTGTGGTCCAAAATCAGATTTATCAAAATAAGAACGTTGAAAATCCATCAGCTCTTCGTTGATGTCAATCGTATGTAATACGCCGTTTTTGTCTAATCCTTCTGCCAAGCACAAGGCCGAATAGCCTGTGAATGTCCCTAATTCTAAAATCACTTTGGGGCGGATAAGTTTGGACAACACACTCAAAACCCGACCTTGATAATGCCCACTAAGCATTCTAGGCTGCAAAACTTTCTGATAGGTTTCCCTTGTAAGGGCTTTTAAAAGAGGAGGTTCATCTTCGGAATGCTTTACGACATACGCATCTAATTTTTCTGAAATAAAATGCATTTAGGATACTATTTTTTGAATCAATTTTTCTTTTAATGCTGTGTCGTCTCCAAATAACCATCGTAAAACATTGTCTTCCCAAATGTCATCATATTGGACTTCAGAAATGAGCTTTCGTTCAATAGCAAGGTCTAATAACTTTCCAGGATAAGAGGATTGCGCTTCACTTTCCATTTCTCCTAAAGGATACGGATCATCTAAGCCCATAATAATTTGATTACTGCCTTGACGTTTCAACATTAGGTTTAAGGAATCTGTATCGTGAACCAGTGTGTCAAAATAAATATTCGGATGACCAACGGCCTTACGAGGATGTGTTTTTCCTTCAAATAAATCTGGTCGGCCGTCAAATCCTTGTATCCGTCGACCTAGGTTCATTTGCGCCATTTGCCCGCCATGTGCAAAGCAAGTTCGGATATTTGGATAGCGTTCTTGCATCCCATTCAACGTATAAAAATGATAGGCATCGCCACATTGAGCCAACATCCAGATTAGATGAAAACGCCAAGAGGTGTTTTCGAGCTTGATCATTTTTTCTCCGTCATACGGGTGGACTTCAATCGCTAAATTATAGTCATTTGCCAATTCAAAAATTGGATCATTTTCTTTGTCAAACACACTTCTCCATTGACCAATGCTATCCATAAAATGTGTTGGTAAACACAACACTTTTAAACCTAATTCTTTCACGCAGCGTTCAATTTCCCATAAGGCACCTTGAATAAATCCGGGATGTACCACAAATCCACAAGTGAATTTCGAAGCATTATCTAGCTGTATTTTGGCATTATAATCATTTTGAAAACGCAATGCTTTTTTCATTTCTTCCAAACGTAAGCCATTTCCATAAAGTTGAGATAAATTTAAAACAACCGCATGATCAATTTTATTATAATCCATCCATTCCAGTTTTTCATCTAAGAAAAAACTAGAGTGTGTCACTGGACGACTCCATCCTTTTTGAAGCATATGCTTACGCTCATCGTCCACCCAGAAAATTTCCTTTTCTTTCATGAATTGAGGAATTTCTTCCGGATATGGCAGGAGATGGGAATGTCCGTTGATGCGAAGTTTACGTTTCATTAGTTTATAATATTTATTTTTTTATGGTCACATCTCAACGCTGCCTGTCTTCCGACAGGCAGGCGCAGTGCGAGCATGTTACATCTATTTGAGAGGTCATACTCGTAGCATACTCGTTTTATAAAACTTCATTGAACCTTGTTTGGTACTTCCATTATGCTTCCACATTTTGAGCATGTACATTTCTCTTTGCTCGAGTAATACTGGTCAAATATAATTGGCATATCGGTTTCAATGTTGTTCAGCGTAAAGGGTGCTCTAAATAATTGATGATTACAATTTTCACAATACCATTCCAAAGCATCTTGTATGTCTTTTGGTCGTTTGTACTCAATAACGATTCCTACTGTGTTGGCTCCACGCTGTGGAGAATGTGGTACTTTGGAGGGTAATAAATAGATGTCACCTTCTCTAATATGCACATCTTTAGCAATGCCATTATCAATTATTTTTAAAACAATATCTCCTTCTAGCTGATAGAAAAACTCTGGAGTTTCATTATAGTGATAATCTTTTCTGTTATTGGGGCCGCCAACAACCATTACAATAAACTCTCCATCATTCCATACACATTTGTTCCCAATTGGAGGTTTTAATAAAGCCCTGTTTTCTTCGATCCAGGCTTTGATGTTTAAAGGAGATACTAAGTTACTCATCGGAATTGTGTTAGCGTTATATTTTTATAAAGTTACAAAGATTTTGTACGACCACCATCCACTGGAATGTTTACACCGTTTATATAGCTCGCTGCAGTACTCGCTAGAAACACGATTGCGTTGGCCGTTTCTTCTGGTTTTGCAAAACGTTTTGCAGGTGTATAATTTTTCATGATTGCGGTCATCTGCTCGATATTCGTTTGGGCTAGATTGGCTTTAATTTTAATAATTTCATTCAAACGTTCAGTCTCTGTAAATCCAGGTAATACATTATTTACTGTAATCCCAAAACGCCCCAATTCAAAAGAGAGTGTTTTACTCCAGTTGCCAACAGCATTTCTTATGGTATTACTCACGCCCAATCCCTCAATAGGTTCTTTTACAGATGTAGAAATCACATTAATGATGCGTCCATAAGATGCTTCTTTCATGAAAGGCACCGTCAATTGTGCTAGGACGTGGTTGCATTTTAAATGTTGAGTGAAAGCATTTTCAAAGTCTTCTAAACTCGCATCAATAATTGCACCACTCCGTGGGCCACCTGTGTTATTAACAAGAATGTGGAAGCCGTGATTAGTGTTAATATAAGTTTCCACTTTGGATTTTAAATCTAATGGATTCATAAAATCAGCTATGATATAGTCATGTTGCTGTGTCGTTGGCAGTCCAGCAATAACAGATTTTAGTTTGACCTCATCTCGAGCGACTAAGGTCACTTTTACGCCTTCAGATGCTAAACCGATAGCGGCGGCTTTTCCGATGCCTTGTGTGCTTCCGCAAACAAGCGCATTTTTATGTTCTAAATTTAAGTTCATGTGTTTGTTATTCGTAATTAATACATATATTTTTTGTTTCCGTAAAAAAACGAAGGACTTCAAAACCACCTTCACGGCCAATTCCAGAAGATTTGATTCCTCCAAATGCTGTTCGCAAATCGCGTTGCATCCACGTATTTATCCATACAATTCCTACCTCTAATTGTTCTGAAAACAACAGGCTTCGTTTTAAGTTGTTGGTCCATACTGAAGCAGATAATCCATAGTTCACATCATTAGCCATCGCGAGTACTTCGGCGTCTGAGTCAAAAGGCATTAGTGTGACGACTGGTCCAAAAACTTCTTCTTGATTTAAGTTACATTGATTAGAATCTACTTCAATGATGGTAGGGGATAGGTAGTATCCATTTTCATAACCTTCAATAGAGATTCTTTTTCCTCCAAATAATACTCTGCTATGTAGATTATCTACACTATCGATATAAGACATTACTTTTTCAAAATGAGTTTTAGAAACCAAAGCTCCCACCTGTGTTGATTCTTCAGATGGTGGACCCACAATGAGTTGACTAGTACGTTTAATAAAATCAATCTTAAATTTTTCGTAGATGGATGCTTCTACAAAAACTCGACTTCCACATAAACAAATTTGACCCTGATTAGAAAATGACGATCTAATAGTAGTTGTGAGCATTTTTTCGTAATCACAATCAGCAAAAATGATATTCGGATTTTTCCCACCCAATTCAAGTGATAATTTTTTAAATAGCGGCGCTGCAGTTTTGGCAATAAATTGACCCGTTTTTGTGCCACCTGTAAACGAGATTGCTTTGATCTGTGGATGTTCAACAATGGCTTGTCCTGTGGTTGCCCCTAACCCATGAATAATATTTAACACCCCTTTAGGAAGCCCTGCTTCATTGCAAATTTCACCCAATAGAAAAGCGGTGTATGGTGTTATCTCGCTCGGTTTTGCGACGATACAATTTCCAGCGGCTAGTGCAGGTGCTATTTTCCACGTTAACAGATATAACGGTAAATTCCAAGGGGATATACAGCCCACAACTCCTATGGGGTGTCGCAATGTATAGTTGATTGTTTTTTCACTCCGAACTTCGTGACTTTCGCTATAAAACTGAGTAATTGCATGCCCAAAAAATCGAAAGTTATTGGCCGCTCTAGGGATGTCGATGGTCCTCGCCACAGAAATTGGCTTGCCATTGTCTTTGCTTTCAGCTGCTGCAAAGCGCTCTAGGTTAACATCTATCAAACTGGCTATTTTAAGTAAAATAGCACTTCTTTTTTCTAAGGACGTTTCAGACCAAGGAATGAATGCTTTTTCCGCAGCGTCGTATGCGTTCTGTATATCGTTAGAACTCGAATTAGGAAGTTTGCCATAAACGATACCGTTAGCTGGACACGATGTGTCTAACCATTCATTTTTAATGGGGTCAGAAAACGCTCCATTGATATAGTTCTGGATGTGAATCATACTATTTTTTTATAGGCCATTACTTTGATCTCCACAACCAAATCTGGGTGTGGAAGTTGATGGACAGCCACCGTGGTTCTTGCAGGACCATTTTCTGAATTAAAAAATTCAGCATAAACTGTATTATAGCCCGCGAAATCATTCATATTCACCAAAAAGGAAGTGACATCGACCACATCTTCTAAGCTCGCGCCTTCAGAAGCTAGAGTCGTGTTTATGTTTTGAAGGACCTCACGTGTTTGAGTTTCTATGTTTAAGTACTTAGTGCCCATTTCGTCAATAATATCCACTCCAGCAATGCTATTGTCTGCGCGTCTTGAGCTTGTTCCAGATACAAAGATAAAATCTCCAACACGTTTGCTGTGTGGATAGGCGCCTCTTGGTGTTACTTTGCTCATAGTTCTGATTTTAAATTAATGCTAAAATGTTTTTGAAATACGATCCTCCATAAGGATGTTACTAGTCTCTTCTTGTACTTTTTTAAGTACATCATTCAAATCTTCATCGAGGCTTATTTGATGTGAAGATAACATATTTAAAATCGCGGTGTCTTGTGCACGTCCAATAGTCATGGCTTCATTATATCCAATGGTTTCTTTGAATGTTACTAAAGAGTATTTTGAATAATATGTTTCTGGAAATTGTGCCTCTAAAGCCATTTCAATTTTTCGTTTTTCTTGAAATATTGGATTCGCAACATGATTTTTCATTTCATGGAAATTGTCTATTGCCAAATCTGCTATTGCATCAGTATCTATTTTCCTGTGCATTTCAAAGGCCTTTAGCGTTGTTTCCCAATTGCCGTCATGAAGATCTAAAAAGTGATCAAACTCTACAACATCCTCGAAAGAAGCATTCATTCCTTGGCCGTAAAATGGCACAATAGCATGCGCGGAATCGCCTAGTAAAAGGCTATTTCCTTTATAGTGCCACGGAAAACATTTTACAGTCCCTAAGGGAGCTGTTGGGTTTTTAAAAAACTCATCTACTAAGTCGGGCATTAACTCGAGGGCGTCAGGAAATTCATTCTGAAAAAATTCAATTACAATTTCAGGAGTTGTTAAGTTATTAAAATTGTATTTGCCAGTTTCATAACTTAAAAACAAGGTCACTGTGAAACTTCCGTTCAAATTAGGTAATGCAATAATCATAAAATCGCCTCGCGGCCAAATGTGAAGCGCATTTTTAAATGCTTTAAAATCACCGTTCGTTTCAGGTTGAATGGTTAATTCTTTGTAGCCATGGGTGAGATAGTTTTGAGAGAAACTAAATAAAAACTTTCGTTCTTGAAAATAACTTTTCCTTAAGGAAGACCCTGCGCCATCGGTTCCAAAGATGAGGTCAGCTGTTTCCTCAAAAGTGTCTCCAGAGATACGGTCTTCAAAATATCCTTTTTTGTTTTCGAAATCTACTTTTGTACACCGTTTTTCAAAGCTAATAGTCACATTGTCTAGAGCTTCTGCTTCGTCTAATAATAGTGCAGTAAGCAACTCTCTTGATATAGAATTTATAGATTCATTTTCCCGACCACTATAGGTGGAGAGAAAGGTGTTTCCTTCTTTGTCATGTATCATCCTGCCTTGCATTGGAATACACAAGGACGCTACTTCTGATTCTAAGCCTACAAGTTTAATTGCTTTAAGCCCGCGATTAGAAAACGCTAAATTTATAGACCGTCCTGCACTTATATCAACGGTTCGTAAATCGGGCCTCATTTCAACGACACGTACATTAAAACCACGCTGACCTAGCCTCAAGGCTAGCAGCGATCCACAAAGTCCTGCTCCAATAATTAATACACTTTCTTGTTTAGGCATCTAACACAATTTTTAAAGTTTCTACCATTTTAAAGACCTCTTCAAATGAGTTATAAAAAGGAACGGGTGCGCAACGGATTACATCAGGAGTTCTCCAGTCAGTTATAACATGCGCTTCGCTTAGTTTTGTATGTAAAGATTTGTCGGCATTTCTAACTTGTATAGACAATTGGCAGCCGCGTTGTTTAGGATCTTTTGGAGTGATAATAGAAATATGCTCGTTCTGTAATTCCAAAATCAGATACTCCAAATACCCAGTAAGTTGGATTGATTTTTTTCTTAAAGCAGCCATTCCAACTTCCGAAAATAATTCTAAAGACGCTTTGATAGCCGCCATGGACAAAATTGGAGGGTTGCTTAATTGCCAACCTTCAGCTCCTGGAATAATGTCCAAAGGTTGTCGCATATCAAAACGCGTTTCTTTGTTTTGACTCCACCATCCAGCAAATCGTTTTAAAGAATGGTCATGCGCATGGCGCTCATGAACAAAAACCCCACCAAGACTTCCCGGTCCAGAATTCATGTATTTATAAGTGCACCAAGCGGCGAAGTCAACTCCTGATTCATGAAGGTTTGGTTGAATGTTTCCAACACCATGTGCTAAATCAATACCTACTTTACATCCGTGTTGGTGACCAAGCTCAGCAATTTTTTTTAAATCTAAATATTGACCCGTATAATAATTGACACCGCCAATTAGAAGTAAAGCGATTTCATCGCCTTGAGTTTCTAATATAGAGGCTAAATCTTCAATATTTAAAAGACTTTCTCCCTTTCTTGGCGACCATTCTATAAGCGATTCCGACGGGTCATGCCCATGGAATCGTAGTTGTGTTTCTACGGCATATCTATCAGACGGAAACGCATCACTTTCGATTACAATTTTAAATCTTGTTTTGGAAGGATTATAAAACGACACCATCAACAAATGAAGGTTTGTAGTTAACGTATTCATGATGACCACTTCAATGGGTTTTGCGCCTACAATTTGTGCCATACTTTCAGTAAGAAATTCATGATAAGGCATCCAAGGGTTTTTGGCTTCAAAATGGCCTTCTACGCCCAGGTTAGCCCAGTCATCTAATTCCTGTTGGATATGATATTTAGTTTGTTTTGGTTGAAGTCCAAGAGAGTTTCCTGTAAAATACAACCAGTTCTCTCCTTTTTCGGTTTTAGGAATGTGAAACTTGTCACGATAATGAGCTAAAGGATCTTTCTGATCTTGTTCTTTCGCGAAATTGATTCCGGACTTATAATGTATCAACAGATGTTCGTTTTAATTTTCTCAAAAATAAGCAATTTTGACTGAAAATTAATTGGAATTAATGCTTTAAAATTAATGTGTCGATTTAAGTAAGTGTGGAAATTTTTGTTGAAAATTTCGCAAACGAGGTATTGATACGTTTCGGATGTAAGAGTTATTAGGGTGAAGGCGTTCATAATTTTGGTGGTAGTCTTCGCCAATCCAAAATTTTTGAAATGGATAAACTTCGGCTGCAACATTAATATTTTGTTGCTCAGAAATTGTTTTTATTTTTTGAGTAATAATAGCCTTTTGTGTCTCATTTTGATAGAAGATAATGGAACGGTATTGCGAACCTCTGTCTGGACCTTGACCATTGACTTGTGTGATGTTTTGAGAACCAAAATACACATCTACTAAGGTCGAAAAGTTTACCGTAGATGGGTCGTAAATGACTTCAACAGCCTCTGCATGTCCAGTTCTTCCTGTATTACTTGCAGGGTAAGTTGGGTTTTTTGTGTAACCACCTGAGTAGCCGTTAATAACTTCAGAAACACCAGTCACGCTTTCGTAAACGGCTTCGACACACCAAAAACAACCACTAGCAAAATAGGCGCGAGCCATGCCGTCTTTTAATGGGACTTCAATAGGAGAAGCGTTTATAACTTCTTGTAGCTTATTCGTTCTGTTTTTTTTTGATTGACAACTAACAATGCTTAGGGTCAAGCAAATCAAAAGTGTGGCAAGATTTTTCATGGGCATATTTTTTTTTACTTGATAAAAATACAACGCTGAGTTTATAATAGTGTGAAAGTTATATTAAATAAAAAAGCCTTCATTTAAAAATGAAGGCTTTGAATTTATTAAAGGGAAAAGTTACAGTTTAGTAAACAATTTTTCCATGATTACTTTTTGTTCTTCTGCTAAAGCTGCGTCGACTAAAATTCGACCACTGTGTTCATCAGTAATTATTTTTTTCCGAGAAGCAATTTCCATTTGTACTTGCGGTGGAATTGTAAAATAGGACCCTCCAGAAGCGCCTCTTTCGATAGGAACAATGGCCAATCCATTTTTGACATTTGTTCGTATTTTTGTGTAAGCCTTTACAAGACGTTCCTCAATATTTTTTTTGTATTCTTCTGATTTACCAAGTAAAAGCTTTTCTTCTTTTTCAGTTTCAGCAAGAATAGCATCCAAATCTGCTTTTTTGTGTTTTAAATGTGTTTCACGTTCTTCCAAGCGTTCTTTAGTAGTCGTAATTACTGTATTTTTCTGTTCCAATTGAGCGCTAAACTCTTTGATGTGTTTTTCGGCTAATTGGATTTCGAGTTCTTGAAATTCAACTTCTTTGGTTAAAGAGTTAAATTCACGATTATTACGAACGTTTTTCTGTTGTTCGGTATATTTCTTAATTAAACCTGTTGCTTCATCAATATGAATCTTTTTCGATTTTATTTGATCTTCAATATTAGCAAGGTTGTCTTCAAGTTTTTGAACTCTATTTTTGAAGCCTTCAACGTCATCTTCAAGATCTCTAACTTCTAAAGGAAGCTCTCCTCGTACATTTCTAATTTCGTCAACTCTAGAGTCTATCAATTGTAAATCATAAAGAGCTCTTAAGCGTTCTTCTACAGTTAATTCTTTCTTTTTAGCCATGCTTATATATACTTTACGGGATTTGTGTTTGTCTTTGATAAAAGGACTGCAAAACTAGTAATTTTTTTCTTAAGATGGGCAACTAAAATATTTTTTATATGAGCTTCACTTTCATAGTGCCCAATGTCTGCTAATAACACCTTGTTTTCAGCACTAAAAAAATCATGATATTTTAAATCTGAAGTGATAAAAGCATCTGCACCAGCGGATTTAGCGGCGTCAATGGCAAAACTTCCAGACCCACCTAAAACAGCTACTTTTTGAATCAGAGACCCTCCTAATTTTGAATGTCGTATTAGAGGGCAATTCAGACGTGTTTTTATATGATTTAAAAATGTTGATTCATCCATAGGCTGTGGTAGTTGGCCTATCATTCCCATACCAATGTGTTGGTTTTTATTTTCTAAAGTAATCATTTCATATGAAACTTCTTCATATGGGTGACTTGTAAAAAGTGTTTTTAAAATATGTTTTTCTAGATGTTTTGCAAAACGTACTGTGACTTTTATTTCGGAGACTTCTTGTAAATCGTGTTTTTTACCAATCACGGGATTAGACTGTTCATTTCCTTTATACGTGCCAGTACCAGTAGAACTAAAACTACACTCGGTATAATTTCCAAGGCTTCCAGCGCCGCTAGCAAATAAGGCCGTTCGGACCGCATCAACATTGGCTACAGGAACATAAGTGGTTAATTGTTTTATGGTGCCAGCTTGTGGAATTAAAATCGCTTTATTTTCCAGTCCTATAATTTCACAAAGCCCAGCATTCGAACCTTCAAAGGCGTTATCAAGCGCTGTGTGGATAGCAAAAATGGCGATTTTATGTTCAATTGCTTTTATCAAAACACGTTCTACATATGAGTTTCCAGTAATTTTTTTGAGACCCTTAAAAATAATCGGATGAAAGCTTACAATCAAATTACAGTTGGTTTCAATAGCTTCGTCCACGACCGCTTCGAGCGTGTCCAAGCTCACTAAAACCCCTGTTACTTCTGTGGTTTTATCTCCTACTAAAAGACCTACATTATCAAATTCTTCAGCATAGGCAAGCGGGGCTAAGCCTTCTAAATGCATGATCACGTCCTGAACTATCATAAGTTTTTGTTTAACTTCAAAGATAAAATAATTACTTTCGTTGTGATGAAGCTTTTTAGAAAAATATTATTCCCCTTTGTACCGCTCTATTATGCAGCGGTATTTGTTAGAAATAAATTCTATGATTGGTCTGTCTATACGTCTAAGGCATACGAGTTCCCACTTTTTTGTGTCGGGAATTTATCGGTAGGTGGTACTGGAAAAACGCCCATGATTGAATACCTAGTTACGCTTTTAGCATCAAAATATAGGGTAGCAACCCTAAGCCGTGGTTATGGCCGAAAGTCCAAAGGATTTATTATTGCTGGGCAAGATGTATCGTCTCAAGATATTGGAGACGAGCCTTTGCAGTTGTTTAATAAATTTACAAACATAACAGTTGCCGTGGACGCGGACCGTCAAAATGGACTAAAACAATTGAAAGAGAAACACCCTTTTTTACAAGTTGTTTTGTTAGATGATGCGTTTCAGCATCGAAAAGTCACAGCTGGTTTTAGTATTTTATTGACCGCCTACGACCAACTGTATTGCGATGACATCGTTTTGCCTACAGGAAATCTGAGAGAACCTAAATCGGGTGCCAAACGCGCTCAGGTGATTGTAGTAACGAAGTGCCCAAAAAACATGAGTGGTCTAGAGAAAACAGCTATTACAAAACGTTTGAATGCAAAATCCAATCAAGCAGTGTTTTTCAGCAGTATTCAGTATAGTGAAACGCTAAGATCATCGACTTCTAGTCGTGCTTTGAAGGATTTGAAAGAGACGCATTTTACATTAGTAACAGGCATTGCAAACCCAACTCCTTTAGTAACATACTTTACAGAAATGGGACTTGATTTTGAGCATCTAAACTATAAAGACCATCATGATTTTTCTGAATCCGAATTGGAACTTATTCACTCAAAACCTTTAGTAATCACTACTGAAAAAGATTTTTCTAGATTGAATACCGATACAAATAAGCAAATATTTTATTTACCAATTCAATTAAAAATTGATAACGCTTCGGAATTTGAGTATTTGGTAGAAACGTTTATAGAGGAGTTTTAGAAACTTTATAAAATTTTTATTGTGATCAGAAGCTACTGCAAAAAAGACAAATCAACCCTCATCGAATTATTACGACAGAATACACCTGACTATTTTGATCCTTCTGAAGAACGCGATTTTATTAAATATTTGGACCATGAGGTAGAAGATTATTTTGTTTATGAAGAGCACTCTAAAATTATCGGAGCAGGAGGTATCAACTATTTTTTGGAGGATAAAACGGCACGAATTTCTTGGGATATAGTTAATATAGAATCACAAGGAAGAGGCATCGGAAAAAAATTAACGCAATATAGAATTAATCATTTGAAGCGAAATCCAAAGATTGAAATGATAAGTGTCAGGACGAGTCAACATGCCTACAAGTTCTATGAAAAAATGGGCTTTGAGTTAGTAAAAATTAAAAATGATTATTGGGCACAAAACTTTGATCTTTATTTAATGGAATTAAAACTAGACATAAATTTGGTTAAATTATAATTGATAAACACTGGCACGGAATTTGTTTTCTCAATGTTTAAAACCCCTATGATCATGAGAAAATATTTATTTTCAACAGCCTTTTTTTTAGTTACTCAACTTGTTTTGTCTCAAGGATTACCCTCCATAAATAATTTAGATAACGAGGCTAGTCCCATTGTTTTAAAAGATCTTCATATCTCTGTATTTGTGATAGAAAATATTGCAACGACAACAATGGAAATGAATTTTTATAATGACAATAATCGTGTCATGCAAGGAGAACTCAATTTCCCATTATCAAATGGAGTTACAATTTCTCGGTTTGCGTTAGATGTTAATGGAGAAATGAGAGAAGGTGTCGTCGTTGAGAAAGAAATAGCGACACAAGCATTTGAAGCAGTCACGCGTAGAAACGTTGATCCTGGTTTAGTGGAAGTTACCAAAGGCAATAATTTTAAGGCAAGAGTTTACCCAATCCCTGCCAAAGGTCATAAAAAAGCAATTATAGCATTTGAACAAGAAATTAATGGGGATGCTAAAAACTACATTTATCAATTACCGCTGAGTATTGAAAATACACTAAATAAATTTTCTGTAAGGGTTGAAGTCGTAAAGAATAAACCTAAAGTTTTAAGTAGTAAAAATCAGACTATTAATTTAGAATTTACTGAAGCGAGAAATGCATACATTAGTGAATATCAAGAATTAAATAAGTCATTAGAAAGTCATTTGACTTTTGCGATTCCCAAGTATCAACAACTTAATAAAGTGTATACGTACAAAGGAACTGTGAGTTCTGATAATTATTTTTATGCAAATCTAAATATTAAGCCAGAACAACGAAGAAAGATAAAACCACAAACCATAACACTGCTTTGGGACGTATCCTCATCGGCAAAAAATCGAGATTTGAATAATGAATTAAAAGTTCTTGAAGGATATCTGAAATGGATGGATAAAGGACAGGTTAATTTAATTACTTTCTCAAACACGACACATAAAAACAAAAATTATCACATCTCTGAGGGACTAAATGAACAGCTTTTTCGAGAGATAAAATCAGAAAAATATGATGGTGGGAGCAACATTCGTTCCATTGATTTTTCAATTTTTAAAACAGACGAAATATTGATTTTTTCGGATGGAATTTCAAATTTTGGAGAGAACAAACGACCTCATTTTAAATCACCTATTCTTGCTGTTAATAGTTCAAATATTGCAGACCATAATCTATTAGAATTTTTTTCCACAGCTTCAAATGGAACTTATATTAATATTTTCGAAACACCGGTAGGTCAAGCGATTGATATTGCTACGCATGAACAAAAACAGTTTATTAATGCTGATTTTGATACAAATAAAATTAAAAATATATTTCCTAAAAATGGAATTAAAATATCAGATCACTTTAGTGTATCAGGAATAATTGAAGGAAGGGAGTCGACAGTAACGTTGCATTTCGGTTTTGGTAATGAAGTTACGGAGTCAAAAACAATTACAATTGATAATACGCATGGAATTAAAAATGATTTAGGAGAACGAATTTGGGCTCAAAAAAAACTAAAAACTCTTTTAGTAGAAAATGAAGCTAATAAAATTAAGGCGCATGGTAAAAAATTCAATCTTGTAACTTCAAAAACATCGCTTGTTGTTTTAGACGAAATAGAGGACTATATTCAATATGAAATTGTACCCCCTGCTTCGTTACAGTCTGAATATTTTGAACGGATTGCCAGTCGGAGTCAAAAAAATAGAGAGGAAAAACATAACAGAATTTCAAATTTGTGTAATGAGTCTAGTACCGACTATAACTGGTGGAAAACAGTTGTTCACTCTAAAGAATCACCAATTAAAGATGATAATAACAATCGTCAAGCTTCTAACCTTTCATTGGTAGATACAGTAGGCAATGATGGGGAATTAGAAGAAGCTGTAATGGTGATGGAGGCTGATAACTCAGTATCAGATATTGCTTCTTCTCCATCAGGTTTGCTGAGGAAAAGAACGGCAAATACAAGAAATTCAACTTTAGAAGTTTCAGAGTGGGATAGTAATGCTTCATACATTAATTCCTTAAAATCTGTTGACAAAAAGAATGTGTACATGAAGTATTTGGAGCTAAAGTCTAAGTATACAAACAGCCCGTCATTCTATTTTGATGTTGCCACCTATATGTTTCAAAAGTCACTTAAAGATGAGGGGTTGCGCGTTATTTCTAACCTTGCAGAGTTGGAATTAGAAAACACTGAAATTCTTAGGACGTTAGGAAGGAAGTTGTTTGAATTTGAGTTTTATAACGAGGCTGAAGCTGTATTTAAAGAAGTACTAGAAAGTAGATCATTTGAGCCACATTCCTATATTGATCTTGGTCTAACTTATAACGAATTAGGAGAACATCAAAAAGCTATTGAAAATTTATACACTGTAATTGAAAAAAACTGGGATGCTGATATCATATCTCGATTTCGTGGTATTGAACTGATTACCCTTCATGATATTAATAATATTATTTCTCAAAACAGAAAAAAAATAAACACTTCTTTTATAGATTCTTGTTTTTTAAAGCATATGCCAGTTGATATTAGAGTTGTTATTGATTGGGACGCTAACGAAACAGATATAGATCTATGGATTACAGATCCAAATGATGAGAAGTGTAGTTATAGTAACAAAAACACACGAATTGGCGGTAGAATATCTAATGATATAACTCAAGGATATGGTCCTGAAGAATTCAGGCTTAAGCACGCTATAGACGGGCAATATATAATTGAAGTTAAGTATTTTGGTTCTAGTAAACAAACTGTATTCGACAAGGTCACCATTCGGGCAATTGTTTATACTAATTTCGGAACAATCGAGGAACGAAAAGAAGTACTAACACTCCAGCTAGAGCCTCAAAAAGGGGGAGATTTTAAAATTGGTGAAATTGGATTCACTAAATAACACAGCTTAGTTTAACAGAAACTATAAAAAATGCACTAGCTCTTCAACCTATAAATCAAATCTACAATACGACTTGAGTACCCTGTTTCGTTATCGTACCATCCAATGATTTTCACCATTTTTCCAATAACTGAGGTCATTTGCGCATCAAAAACACATGAATGTGTATTTCCGACAATATCAATTGATACAATAGGGTCTTCGGTATATTCTAAAACCCCTTTAAACGATGTTTCTGCGGCCTGTTTAAAAGCATTGTTAATGGACTCTACAGTGGTTTCTTTTTTAACATTAAACGTTATGTCTGTAAGCGACCCATTAATAACGGGCACTCGAATTCCGCAGCCTCCAATACAGTCCGCTAGTTCTGGAAAAATTTTTGTTAATGCTTTCGCCGCTCCTGTCGTAGTGGGTACAATAGACTGTCCAGCAGCTCGAGCTCGTCTTAAATCTTTGTGCGGTTGGTCGTGAAGGCTTTGATCAGTAGTATACGAATGCACAGTCGTAATATAAGCCTGGTTAATCCCGCAAAGTGTATTGATAATAGAGAGCATTGGCGCCGCATTATTGGTAGTACAAGAAGCGTTTGAAATGATTAAGTCGTCCTTATGTAACAACTCATCATTAACTCCTAAAACGACAGTTTTTAGATCTTCATCTGAAGGAGGGACACTCAAAATAACTTTAGAAGCGCCATTGTTTATATGATGAATTAAATCGCTTTTAGATTTAAATTTCCCAGTGGCTTCAATGATGATATCCACATCATACGGAGCCCAGTTGAGGTCTTTTGGGTGAGTTTTATTTAAGACAGGAATTATTTTTCCATCAAGAATAATATGTGCCTCGTCGCTAGAAATGGTTCTTTTTAAAGTTCCGTGAATACTATCATATTTAAGCAAATGCGACAAGGTTTTGGGGTCAGCAAGATCGTTTATGGCAACAACTTCTATCGTTGGATGAGACTGCAGGAGTCTAAACACGCGTCGTCCAATACGACCAAAACCATTGATGGCGACCCTAATCATCGTTAGTTGATGTGTTTTTGAGCTTTATAAGAAGATCTTACCAAGGCACTACTTTCTACATGACGAAACCCTAAATCCAAACCAATGGCTTCATATTCATTGAATTGATCTGGAGTGATGAATTGTTTTACAGGTAAATGTTTTTTACTTGGTTGGAGGTATTGACCAATAGTAACCACATCAACATCCGCATTTCTTATATCATGAAGTGTTTCAATGACTTCATCGCGGGTTTCTCCAAGGCCAAGCATCAAGCCTGTTTTGGTGCGGCGCTGCCCTTGATCTTTTAGGTATTTTAAAACACCTAAACTTTTGTCATATTTTGCTTGTATTCGCACTTCACGTGTGAGACGTCTTACCGTTTCCATGTTGTGTGATACGACCTCTGGAGCGACTTCTATAATGCGATCGATATGTTTTTCGATACCCTGAAAATCGGGGATCAGCGTTTCCATAGTCGTGTTTGGGTTCATGCGTCTCACGGCTTTCACTGTTTCAGCCCACATGATACTTCCCATGTCTTTTAAATCGTCTCTATCCACACTAGTTAGTACAGCGTGTTTGATGTCCATAATTTTGATAGAACGCGCAACTTTTTCAGGTTCATCCCAATCCACCGTTTCTGGACGCCCCGTTTTGACGCCACAAAACCCACAAGAACGCGTACAAATATTTCCTAAGATCATAAATGTAGCAGTACCTTCGCCCCAACATTCGCCCATGTTTGGGCAACTACCAGAAGCACATATGGTGTTGAGGTTATATTTATCGACAAGCCCTCTAAGTTCTGTGTATTTTTTGCCCGTTGGCAGTTTGACACGAAGCCACTTAGGTTTGGGTTGTCTTATATTTGGGTCTGAAAGTGTTTCTACAGCCATGCGTTCAATTTGAGCCACAAAGATACAAAGTATTCTTATAAATTAATCATAAAATTGTGAGATACCAAATGCTAAAACTTATTAAAAAAAGAATCCCAAAACAGCTTATAATATGCAGCGTTTTGGAGGGGCGCCATGTTTTAGGGGTGTGCTTGCTTGAAATTAAAATATAGTTGGTGAGTGCATAAAATGGAGCCGTTAGGAATGATACTATCGTTGCTAATTTTATGAGACTGCCCATTTCTGACAAAAAGAAAAAATAAATACTTAGGGTTCCTAGAATCAAGATTAAACTCCAAATTAAATAGCCTCTCGAAAATGATCTTTTAAACAACAGTTCAGTGGCTTTATGCATGGAGCGAGGAGAAGCATCAAGAGTCGTCAAAGTCGTGCTAAACATGGTCGTAAATGCAGCAATACCAATGATGATATAGGACCAATTGCCGAGGCTATGGGTATACATTTCAATCAGTTGAATAGAGAATCTGCCAGCGCTCTCACTAAAACTATTTCCGCTAGGATGCATAATAAGGGCGCCAAGCGCTACAAAACTAACCCCAAGTAAAATCGTTCCTAAATACCCAATATTAAAATCTACTACTGCTGTTTTTGGACTGCGTTTTTCGGTGCTTGAATTTTGCTTTTCTATGGTCCATAATGAGTGCCATACCGAGACGTCTAAAGGCGCGGGCATCCATCCCATAAAGGCAATTAAAAACGTAATTTCTATACTGCCTTTTGGTAGTAGTTGTGTAAACGAAACAGCATCACTCGAATTATAAACGGCTACTGCAGTGGCGATCAAAGTTGTTAGGGTTAAGGTGATAATAATAACTTTCATCATCACATCTAAAAATTGATATTTTCCAATATTTAGAATGATAAAACACACACTTAAAATTATGATAGTCCAAATTTTAACACTGATGAAATCACCAAATAAAGAGGTCGCAATACCCGCCGTTACAATGGTTACGGCCGCTTGAATAGTGAACATGGTTAAGAAGGTCAACAGGCCGTAAAGTATCAAAACACCTTTTCCTAACTTTCGATAGCCTTCTAATAAGCTTTCTCCTGTGGCACTAGCATAGCGAGGGCCGTATTGAAAAAACGGATATTTAACCAAGTGAATCAGTAGTAACGCCCAAATAAGCCCAAAGCCAAAATCGGCGCCTGCACGGGTCGATTGTACCAAGTGAGACACGCCAATGGCTGCACCTGCAAAAAGAAGGCCTGGGCCTAGTTTTTGTATAAAACCTCTCATTTTTTTGTCAAAATAATTTCAGCCAATAGTTTTTTTGCTCTCAATAGTTGGATCTTTACATTATTGACAGGGATGTTAATTTCTCTAGAAATTTCGAGATAAGATAACTCCAGAAAATAGCGCAAATTTATCACCTGTTGATAGTGCGGTTTTAATTTTTTGATGTCTTTTAATAATTCCGCAAGATTTTGTTCTGTGATAAGTATGTCTTCTGGAGAAGGTGCTTCGTCCTGAATTCGATACACACGTTTTTCATCTTCTTCAGAAGTTTGATTACTGAGTGATATTTTTTGTTTTCTTAAACTATCCGAATGGGTGTTTTTCGCAATGGTAATCAGCCATGTTTTGAATTTGAAATTCTCGTCAAAAGTTTTTATTTTCTCAAAAGCTTTCGAAAACGTTTCAATGGAAATGTCCTCCGCATCATTTTCATTGTGTGTTCGTTTAATCAAAAATCCATAAACGTCATTCCAAAAGGTGTGTAACAATAAATTGAATGCAATTTGATCGTTTTCTTTTGCTTTTTGAATGGCTTCGTTTACTTCCAATTTATTGGTATTGATTTATCAGCGAAGATAAATATACTGATTTATAAATAGTAGTGACTTTTTCTTTACAAAAAAGATTTAAGCGTGTTGAGGTTCAGCGCAATCTTCATATTCATCGGGAGTCTTGCCACAAAACCCACAGGCTTCACCTTCTGTGTTGAGCATAGGGTTTTGACTAGCGCAAGTGCCAGCGAACTCACCATCTTTTTTAGCCCATATTTTTATTGAAATTCCTGCAACAGCAATTGCCAAAAGTGCTAATGTAATTAAAAATAGAGCCATGTTATTTTTTTTTACAAATATACACTTTTCAATAATTTATATCTCTCATGTGACTTTTTTTTAATTGCTGTGTCATATCTAAAAATCTAATAACTTAACTATTATGAAAAAATTATTTGCAGAATTTTTTGGCACTTTTTGGCTAGTTTTTGGCGGTTGCGGTAGTGCAATTTTTGCAGCAGAATACCCAGAACTAGGTATTGGGTTTACCGGAGTTGCATTGGCGTTCGGTTTAACTGTTATGACCATGGCTTTCGCTGTTGGCGCTATTTCTGGTGCACACTTCAACCCAGCAGTGACGTTCGGTTTATGGGCTGGAGGACGTTTTGATTATAAAGATATATTAGGCTATATTATAGCTCAAGTTTTTGGAGCAATTGTAGCTGCAGCCACCTTATTTTTAATCGTTACTGGGAAATCAGATTTTGTGTCTCAAGGAAGTTTTGCCGCTAATGGTTTTGGTTCCTTGTCACCAGGTGGTTATTCAATGACATCTGTACTTCTAACTGAATTTGTGATGACTGCTTTTTTTATTATTATTATACTTGGTAGTACAGGTCGGAAAGCCACAAGAAAGTTCGCACCTATCGCTATTGGTTTAGCCCTTACATTGATACATTTGATAAGTATTCCAATCTCAAATACTTCCGTTAATCCAGCCCGCTCTACGGGTCAAGTATTTTTTGCTGTTGGAGGCGATTACGTTGGTCAATTGTGGTTGTTTTGGTTGGCGCCTATTGCTGGAGCTATTGTAGCTGGACTTGTGTGTAGACTAAGTAAAAAAGTATAAATTAGTATATAATGCGTCGTGTTTTAAGCGCACGAAAGTGCGCTACTTATAAGATATTGACCTCAGTTTCTAAGTCAATATTAAAAATAAGTTTTACAGCTTTTTGAATTTGGATAGATAAATCTAAAATTGCTGTCCCAGACGCACCGCCGTAGTTGACTAATACTAATGCTTGTTTTGAGTGCACTCCATAAGTATCAAATGTTTTCCCTTTAAAGCCAGTAGTTTCAATCAACCATCCAGCCGGAATTTTAAAAGCGTCATCAGTAATTTTATAGCTTGGAATTTGTGGAAACTGGCTCAGTAAGATTTTAAATTCAGAACTAGAAATGATCGGATTTTTAAAAAAACTACCACTGTTTCCAATAATTTTAGGGTCAGGTAGTTTTGAATTTCTAATGGAAATAACGGCCTTTGAAACGTCTTGAATCGTTGGTTTTTCGATCCCAGAATTTTTAAGTTCTATTTCGATGGCTCCATAATTTGTTTTCAAAAAGTGATGTTGACTGCTTAATTCGAACACCACAGACGTAATGATATACTGCCCTTTTAATGCTTGTTTGAAAACAGAATTTCTATATCCAAAGTCACACTCCTCTTTGGTGAATATTTTTACTGCTTTCGTTTGAATATTTACGGCTTCACAGCTAATAAAAGTATCCTTTAGTTCAACGCCGTAAGCACCAATATTTTGAATGGGAGCAGTGCCAACATTTCCAGGTATTAACGATAAGTTTTCTAGACCCCCAAAATTTTCATTAAGACACCAACACACAAAATCATGCCAGTTTTCCCCTGCGGAAACCTGTATTTTAACACGGTTTTCTGATTTTGAAAGTATCGAAATTCCTTTAAGGTTTATATGTAACACCAAGGCTTCAACGTCTTTGGTTAGTAGCATATTACTACCACCTCCAAGCACCATTAAATGTGCAGGATTGGACTCTAACACATCCATTAAGTTTTCCATAGAATCGACGGATACAAATTTTTTTGCATTCACATCAATACCAAAAGTATTGAAAGGCTTAAGTGATATGTTTTTTTTAATATTCATTAACCATTATATTGAGTAAGTGCTGCTTTCAAAACAGCAACCGAAGCTCTAAGATCTTCTTTGTTTAGGACATATGCAATCCGTACTTGGTTTTTCCCGAGACCTTTGGTCGCATAAAATCCAGCGGCAGGTGCGACCATAATAGTTTCATTATTAAGTCTAAAATCTTCTAATAACCATTGTGCAAATTTATCTGAATCCGACACAGGAAGTTCCACAATACAATAAAAAGCACCATTTGGTTTGGCGACTTTTACGCCTTCAATTTTCTCGAGCTCATCAACCAAAACATTTCTTCGTTCTACATATTCTTCGATAACTTCATCGAAATAGCTGTCAGGAGTATCCAAAGCAGCTTCACTAGCTATAAGGGCATAAGTTGGAGGTGATAGGCGAGCTTGAGCAAATTTTAAAGCCGTATCAAGAACTGTTTTGTTTTTGGTGACTACACATCCAATTCTTGCGCCACACATACTGTATCGTTTTGAAACGGAATCAATTAGTATTGCATTTGATTCTAAACCTTCTTCTTGCATGATTGAATAATGCTCGAGTCCATCATAGGTGAATTCGCGATAGACTTCATCTGAAATTAGAAATAAATCATGTTTTTTAACCAGGGAGGCTAGTTGCTGAATTTCAGTTTTACTATATAAATATCCAGTTGGATTTCCCGGATTACAAATTAAAATTGCTTTTGTTTTTGGCGTAATAAGTGCTTCAAAATCAGCAACCGGCGGTAAGGCAAAATTAGATTCAATTCCAGAAACTACAGGCACAACATTTACTCCTTGCGCTGTCGAAAACCCATTATAATTCGCATAAAAAGGTTCAGGAATAATCACTTCGTCTTCCGGATCCATGATGCTCCCAAAAGTAAAAAACAGTGCTTCACTGCCACCAGTAGTAATGATGATATTATCTGCTTTGACGTGTATATCGTTTTTTTTATAATACGCTGCTAATTTTGTACGGTAGGTTTCAGAACCTTCAGAGCGACTGTAAGCTAATATGTCTAACGTATTATTCTTAACGGCATTTAAGGCAGCTTCTGGCGTTTTAATGTCTGGTTGTCCAATATTTAAATGGAATACCTTAACTCCTTCTTTTTTAGCTTGTTCCGCATATGGTACTAATTTTCTTATGGGCGATTGTGGCATCAGTGCCCCTTTTTGAGAAATTTTCGGCATTATTTTATCATATCTATTTGCCACAAATTTATCTTAAAGTTTGAATAAAATAAAGCCCTTTACCTTTTATTTAAAAAATCTTACGTAAATTGAAATTGCCTCTTTACTACTTTTACCATGCTAAATAAAAAATATCCTTGTATTTTCTTTCTTATTGGCTTTGCTTTAAGCGTGTTTTCTCAAGAAAATTTTGTGCTGAAAAACGGGAAAAGTGATAAAATAAATTTTAAATTAGTAAACAATCTTATTGTTATCCCAGTTACTATTAATGGTGCTTCCTTATCTTTTTTATTAGATACGGGTGTGTCAAGACCAATTATTTTTAATTTTTTCAATTTAAAAGAAAAGTTATCGTTCAATAACACAGAACTCATTCACATTCAAGGACTGGGAAATGATAAACCAATTGAAGTGCTGCGTGCTTCAAATAATACAGTAATAATTGGCAATGCTGTGAACCTACAACAAGATTTATTTGCTATTATTGATGCTTCTATCAATTTTGCACCTAGCCTAGGAATGCAAATTCATGGAATTATAGGCTATGATATTTTTAAAGATTTTATAGTCGAAATAAATTACAGTCGAAAATTCATAAAACTTTATAATCCTAAGTCTTATAAACCAAAATCATCCAATAAATGGAGAAATTCAAAGCTAAAATTTTATAACAAGAAACCCATAATAGAAGCTTCTGTAACTGTTAACAATAATGAAGTTCCCGTGAATCTCTTAATTGATACAGGGGGTAGTGATGCGATATGGCTTTTTGAAGATTCGACGCAATCCCTCCCAATTCCCAAAAATAATTTTGATGATTTTTTAGGTAGAGGCCTCAGTGGTACTATTTTTGGTAAACGGGCTGTCCTAGCGTCATTTCGATTGAAAGATTTTGAATTACAAAAGGTAAATGTTGCTTTTCCAGACTCTTTATCTGTTCAAAAAACAAAGATACATGCATTAAGAAATGGAAGTCTTATGGGTAATATAATTCATCGCTTTAATTGGGTATTTGATTATGGATCAAAATCGGTTGCTTTTAAAAAAAATAAATATTTTAAGGCTCCATTTAACTATAATAAAAGTGGTATAGTAATGGAATATGCAGGCGTTCGATTAGTAAAAACACTCACAAAGGTTGGGAATAATGTTAATGTATACCGACCAAAAATCAGCCCTGGTCAGAACGCAAAGACTATTAATTTTTCGTCTACATTCACATTTGAAATTGTCCCTGCCTTAGTTATATCAGAACTAAGACTGGCTTCTCCAGCCTATATAGCTGGTCTTCAAGTCGGCGATGTGGTTATTTCTATTAATAATAAGAACTTAAGCGCACTGACGCTTCAAGAATCGATAGATAAGCTCTATGGGAAGGATGGAAAGCTCATTAAATTGGTTATTGATAGAGAAGGCGTTTTTTACAAGTACCAATTTAGACTTCGCGATTTGTTACATAAAAAAAGCACCAATTAAGGTGCTTTAGTTTGTTTTTATGAGTACGAGGTTTTATTGCTCTAAAATACTTCTCTCTTTATTTTCAATAACACTTGATTTATTAGAGTCAATAACAGTTCCTTTAATCTTTAGAGCTACTGTAGGTCTATCTGCATTTGAAGTTACTGTAATTGTTTTTCGAATCGGATTGACTCTTTTGGTGTCATATTTCACTTCAATTTCACCGTTTTCTCCAGGAAGAATAGGTGCTGTTGGTTTTTTAGGAACAGTACATCCACAACTCGACTTCACTGCAGACACCACTAAAGGAACATCTCCAGTATTTTTAAATTTAAAGACACGAACGCCATCTGAGCCTTTTTCAATGATACCATAATCGATGGTTTCAGATTCAAATTCAATTTTTGCTACGTTATCTTGAGCATAAATTCCCAAACTAAAGATGGAAACAAGCAATAATGTGAGTGTTTTTTTCATGATAAATTTGATTTGTTGCTGTAAATTTAGGTATTTTTTTTAAACTACAAAAATGCACTCATATAAATTCAATTATTAATTCTAAAGAAAATAAAATATAAGTACTTTTGTAAATTAACATTCAAAAACTATTCCAAAGTATGTCTATTCCTTCAAAATATGATGCATCATCTGTAGAAAACAAATGGTATGATTACTGGATGGCAAATAAATATTTCCATTCGACACCCGATTCTAGAGAACCTTATACCATTGTGATTCCCCCTCCAAATGTTACAGGGATTTTACATATGGGACATATGCTTAATAATACAATCCAAGACGTTTTGGTGCGTCGTGCGCGTTTACAGGGAAAAAATGCTTGTTGGGTGCCTGGTACAGACCATGCCTCAATTGCTACCGAAGCAAAAGTTGTAGCAAAGCTGATGGAAAAGGGAATAAATAAAAATGACCTTTCTAGAGCAGAGTTTATGGAACACGCTTGGGACTGGACAGAAGAATATGGAGGTGTTATTCTCGATCAACTAAAGAAGCTAGGGTGTTCTTGTGATTGGGACCGTACGAAGTTTACGATGGATGATGACATGAGTGAATCTGTGATTAGTGTGTTTATTGACTTGTATAATAAAGGGTTGATTTATAGAGGGTTTAGGATGGTAAATTGGGATCCTCAAGCGCAAACTACGCTTTCTGATGAAGAGGTAATATATGAGGAGCGTCAAGGGAATTTATATTATTTAAAGTATAAAATTCAAGATAGCGATGAAGTGATTACTATTGCGACCACACGACCCGAAACTATTTTAGGGGATACCGCTATTTGTATTAACCCTACTGATGAACGGTATATACATCTCAAAGGAAAAAAAGCAATTGTTCCCTTGTGCAATCGTCTGATTCCTATTATTGAAGATGAGTATGTTGATGTTGAGTTTGGAACAGGTTGTTTAAAAGTAACGCCTGCTCATGATCTAAATGATAAAGCACTGGGCGAAAAACATCAACTCGAAGTGATTGATATTTTTAATGCCAATGCAACACTCAATAGTTTTGGATTGCATTACGAAGGTAAAGACCGTTTTGTAGTTCGGAAAGAAATCGCCAAAGAATTAGAATTAAAAGGGTTTCTGGTTAAAACAGAACCCTATTTACATAAAGTAGGTACATCGGAACGAACCAAAGAAGTGATCGAACCGCGCCTTTCTGACCAGTGGTTTTTAAAAATGGAAACACTTGCTAAACCAGCGATCACAGCCGTTTTAGAAGACCAAACCATTAATTTATTCCCCAAGAAATTCGAAAACACCTATCGTCATTGGATGGAAAACATCCGTGATTGGAATATATCAAGACAATTATTTTGGGGTCAACAAATTCCAGCCTATTATTTTGGGGATGGTAAAGATGATTTTGTAGTTGCTGAATCGATTGAAAAAGCATTAGAATTAGCAAAAACTAAATCTGGAAATGCGCAATTAAGATTAGATAATTTAACCCAAGACACAGATGTATTAGATACGTGGTTTTCATCTTGGTTATGGCCAATGTCTGTATTTGATGGCATTCGAAACCCTGAAAATGAAGATATTAAATATTACTATCCCACAAATGACTTGGTTACAGGGCCAGATATTTTATTTTTCTGGGTAGCACGTATGATTGTTGCTGGACATGAATTTAAAGATCAAAAACCTTTTACCAATGTGTATTTCACCGGACTTGTGCGTGACAAGCAACGCCGTAAGATGAGTAAGTCACTAGGGAATTCTCCGGACGCCTTAAAACTCATTGAAGATTTTGGAGCCGATGGGGTTCGCGTTGGGTTATTATTGAGCTCAGCCGCTGGAAATGATTTAATGTTTGATGAAGCACTCTGCCAGCAAGGAAAAGCATTTGGTAATAAAATATGGAACGCGTTCCGACTTATTGAAGGTTGGGAAGTTGCCGATATTGTCCAACCAGCTTACGCGATTACTGCGATCGAGTGGTATCAAGCAAAATTTCAGAAAACACTTCTTGAAATTGAAGATCATTTTAGTAAGTACCGATTAAGTGATGCGCTGATGACGACCTATAAATTAATATGGGATGACTTTTGTTCATGGTTATTAGAAATGGTTAAACCAGTTTATGGGGCGCCAATTGATACTAAAACCTACAATGCTATTGTTGCAATTTTGGAATCCAATCTAAAAATATTACATCCGTTTATGCCATTTCTTACTGAAGAAATTTGGCAATATTTGGAAAAACGAACAGCAGAACAAGCTCTTATTGTTGCCTCTTGGCCGGAGCTTATTCCTTTTGACCAATCTATTTTAGAAGGCTTCGAATTTGCTTCAGATGTGGTGTCTGGTATCCGTACAATCCGAAAAGAAAAAAATATAGCTTTTAAGAACACCATTGAATTTTCAATAGTGAATAATGAATCTCAAACTAAAGATTTTGATGCAATAATCATTAAATTAGGAAACATTTCAAACCTAACCTATACAACTGAAGCTGTTGAAAATGCACTATCTTTTAGAGTAAAGTCAAATGAGTATTTCATTCCAGCAAATGATACGATTGATGTGGCTGCGGAACTATTAAAACTTGAAGAGGAGCTAAGTTATACACATGGATTTTTGAAATCGGTTCAAAAGAAATTATCTAATGAGCGGTTTGTTTCAGCTGCTCCTGAGCAAGTTGTAGCAAGTGAAAAGAAAAAAGAAGCAGACGCTGTCGCAAAAATTGAAACGCTTAAAGCAAGTCTTAAAAACTTAAAATAAACTTATTTTCGGTAAATTAAATACGTATTGGCTAAGTCTATATAGCATTGTTTAGCTTGGTCTTGAGTAATGTCCTCTACCTGAAAAAGTGCATTGGTTTTGAAAGCATTTATAATTGCTTTGCTGCTACTAGGTCGACTATAATCATTTGTGGCTTTTTTGTAATAGGCGTATAGCTTTAAGAGAATGTCTGCAGGAAATGGTTGGTCATGGCCATTAATGCTATCAACTGCTTCTCTAAATTCTATGTCTAAAGCCTCTGAATTCATATTATACTTCTGCGATGATACATTCGCCGCCTTTTACTTTTTGATTTAGTTTAACTTTAATCTTGGTGTCTAATGGCAAAAATAAATCTACTCGCGATCCAAATTTTATAAATCCAGCATCCGTACCTTGTTCTACTGCTTGACCTTCTTTAGCATAGTTTACGATACGACGTGCCAAAGCTCCTGCAATTTGTCTGTAAAGTACTTTTCCGTAGGTTTTATTTTCAACAACGATTGTGGTGCGTTCGTTATCGGTGCTTGCTTTTGGGTGCCATGCTACTAAATATTTCCCTGGGTGGTATTTACTAAAAAGTACAGAACCACTTACGGGGTAGCGTGTAACATGTACATTAATCGGCGACATGAAAATACTTACTTGTAAGCGTTTTTCTTTAAAGTATTCAGTTTCTTCTACTTCTTCAATAACCACAACTTTACCGTCCACCGGTGCGATAACTTGAGAGTCATTTTGATGGGTGTGACGTTTTGGATTTCTGAAAAACTGCAGTATCAGTACAAGTATCACCAATAAAGAAAACTGAATAAGCTTTGCTATCCATGGTATCTGTATTGTGTCTGCTAAAAGAGTTATAACCACAACTAGGGCTAGTGTGATAAAAATTATTTTTTGACCTTCTTTATGAAACATAGTTTAATATTCTTAAAAATAAATAAATAAATGGAGCGGCAAATATAGCACTATCTAAGCGATCTAATAGCCCTCCATGTCCAGGCATTATTTTCCCACTGTCTTTTACAGATGCTTGACGCTTGTATTTTGATTCAACTAAATCGCCTAAGGTCCCAAAAACACTTACAATTACACTGATAATTAGCCAATTAGTAAACGGCAATGAATCTGAGTAATTGGCAATGACATAGCTTCCTAGGGCTGCAAAAAACACACCACCTAAAAACCCTTCAACTGTTTTTTTTGGAGAAATACTTTCAAAAAGTTTTTGTTTTCCAAAATTTTTGCCAACTATATACGCAAAAGTATCATTGATCCAAATTAGTATAAAAATATACATTATGATTTCTGCACTGTAGCTTTCAAAGTTTAGAGCAATCAAAAGTAAAAATACAAATCCACTACTCACATAGAAAGTGGTGTTGATAAAATGATTGGAAAGAAGAGTTGGAAGACTTTTTGAGGAAAATAAATCTCGAATCAATAATAAATTCACAAAGACACAAATAACGAGTAATATCTGTGAAACATCCGAGAGGCTATTAAGAGATTTGAATAAGTATTCCCAGAATGCTACCGATAGAAATAATACTGAAAAAATAATGTAGGAAGCAATATTTTTTTGATGAATTAATTTGTTAAATTCTGCTAAACAAATCAATCCAAACAAGAAAAATAGTGTTATACATGCATATTTAAATTGAAGTGAACCAATTAGAATAGTTGCAAATAATGCTCCCGATAAAGCTCTTGTGATTAGTTCTTTCAATGTTTGTTATTATAAATTTTCCAACAACAGCAAATATAGGTTTTTTGTACTACTTCCATAACTCAGAAAATTATTGGTGTCGTTTGCTTTAAAATGTTTAATGGTTGTGATGTTGGAGGGTATTTTTGTTTTACTCTTAGCTTTGATGCCTTGAAGCCCTTCACTTATCGTACTTACAAACTGACTAGTAGTGGCAAATACAATGAAATTTTCAGGTAATTCAACTAACCTCTTTTCAGCAATTTGATTGGATGATATTAGTATTGATCCATCGTTCGCAATAAGAGACTCACAAGGAGTAAACAGAAAATCTGGAGTATCTGTTTTTTCAAGCAAATCGGGTTTTAAGTTTTTGAACTTTTCTTTAAAATCTTTATTGATAATAAGTGCTTTCTTTTTACTCCAATTGTTTTCTTCAATGATCTTATCTATAAATACGTGAACTTCATCTATGTTTTCACAATACAGGAATTTTCCGCCATTTTTATTAAAATTGATGGTGAAAACTTCATCAACAGGAGGTTGGTTAGCTTCTAAAAAGGAACTCTGATTTTTCTTATCAGTTTTCTTTTCAGAAGTTTTCGTATTCGAACTAAATATTTTGCGAAACACACTCATCTTTAATCATAAATATAAGTTTTGAACTTACATCCTTCCAAAGGTAAATAAATATGAATTAATAAAAAGATATTTTAAACTTATTCTTCCTCTTCAATATTTTTAGTCGGAGGCTTCACGGCTGCTTCTACAACAAAAGGACGCTTTCCAAAGATAGCTTCTAAATTGTCTTTAAAAATCACTTCTTTTTTCAAAAGAACTTCTGCTAATTCAGTTAATTTCTCTTTATTTTCTTCAAGTAATTTTAGTGCCCGATCATACTGGGTTTCAATAATGTTTGAAATTTCTTTATCAATTAGTTCAGCTGTTTTTTCACTGTATGGCTTAGAAAATCCATATTCATTTTCTCCAGAAGAATCGTAATATGTTAGGTTACCAATTTTATCACTTAATCCGTACACAGTCACCATGGCTCTCGCTTGTTTGGTTACTTTTTCTAAATCACTTAATGCCCCAGTAGATATTTTATCAAAGATGACTTTTTCAGCTGCTCTTCCGCCCAAGGCTGCACACATTTCATCTAACATTTGTTCAGGCCTAACAATTAGGCGTTCTTCTGGTAGGTACCATGCAGCTCCTAAGGAGCGCCCTCTAGGCACAATAGTAACTTTTACTAATGGAGACGCATGTTCTAACATCCAACTGACGGTTGCATGGCCTGCCTCGTGAAAAGCAACAGCTCTTTTTTCACTAGGAGTTATAATTTTATTTTTCTTTTCAAGACCTCCGATAATACGATCTACAGCATCTAAGAAATCTTGTTTTTCAACTGCTTTTTTGTTGTTACGAGCAGCAATAAGCGCCGCCTCATTACAAACATTGGCAATATCTGCTCCAGAAAAACCAGGAGTTTGTTTCGATAAAAAATCAGTATCTAAATCTTTATCTTTTTTCAAAGGTTTTAAATGCACTTCAAAAATTTCTTTACGTTCTCTGATGTCGGGTAAGTCTACATAAATTTGACGGTCAAAACGCCCTGCCCTCATTAATGCCTTATCAAGTACGTCGGCTCGGTTTGTAGCTGCCAAAACAATTACATTGGTGTTGGTTCCAAAGCCATCCATTTCAGTTAGTAATTGATTAAGTGTATTTTCTCTTTCATCATTTGAGCCAGACATGTTGTTTTTGCCTCTTGCACGTCCAATGGCGTCAATTTCGTCAATAAAAATAATTGAAGGTGATTTTTCTTTAGCTTGCTTAAATAAGTCTCTCACTCTAGATGCTCCAACGCCGACAAACATTTCAACAAAATCAGAACCAGACAATGAGAAAAAAGGAGCCTTAGCTTCTCCAGCAACGGCTTTTGCTAATAATGTTTTCCCTGTTCCTGGAGGTCCTACAAGTAAAGCACCTTTAGGGATTTTACCTCCTAAGGCTGTGTATTTATCAGGATGTTTAAGGAAATCAACGATCTCTTGAATTTCTTCTTTAGCGCCTTCTAATCCAGCGACGTCTTGAAAAGTTGTTTTGGTTTCTAGCTTTTCGTCAAATAATTTTGCTTTAGATTTTCCAATATTGAAAATCTGACCGCCAGGTCCACCGCCTCCGCCACCAGACATACGTTTCATGATGAAAATCCATACTCCGATAATTAGGATAAAAGGAATGAGTGATGAAAAAATATCGCCCCACGCATTGGTTTCTGTCTTAAAATTTAGCGCTGTATCTAGTTGTTCTTCTTGAATAGTGTCTTCAAGTTGTTTTTGAAACAATTGGACATCTCCAAATTCAAACTGATAACTTGGTCCACCAGACCCTATTGGAAAAAGTTGTTCCTTTTGAGTCTTTTTGTGAACATCTTTACTAGAAGCTTTAGCAGTTAAGTAGACCAAGGCTTCTCTTTTATTAACGATTTCAACTTTTTTGACATCGCCGTTTCTAAGAAATTTAAAAAATTGCGAAGGGGTTGTCGAAACTCCAGTAGAATCTCCCAAACCGCCTGAAAATACGTTGAAAGCTAAAAAAAGTACAATAGCAATTCCGTAAATCCAATACGCATTAAACTTTGTATTTTTAGGTTTTTTATCTGTAGACATGAGTGTTTTTTTTAGTAACTAGTTTCTATTTCTGTAATTCTTGCATCGCCCCAAAGGTTTTCTATATCATAGTATTCACGGATGTGCTTTTGAAACACATGAACGACTACATGGACATAATCCATAAGAACCCATTCACCATTTTCACTACCTTCTATATGCCAAGGTTTATCTTTGGTGTTTTTACTTACTTTTTTTTGTATTGAACTAACAATAGCATTTACTTGCGTATTGGATGTTCCATCACAAATGATGAAATAATCGCAAACGGTATTTTCGATAGCTCTCAGGTCTAAAATAGTTATATTTTGGCCTTTTACGTCTTCAATTCCATTAATCGTGAAAGTGATGATTTCGTCTGCGCTAGGAGTGTTTTTTGTCATGAAATATTTTTACTGTGCAAATTTATTACTTTTTTGGCTCTAAACCCGTTATATTGTCCTATATTATTAATTAGATATATAATCTGACCTATGCAGTTAATCAAACTTAATGCCACTGATTCTACCAACAATTATTTAAAACAATTGCTGGGATCAACTGCTTTAGAAGATTTTTCTGTAGTGATCACCGACCACCAAACGCATGGAAAAGGTCAAATGGGGTCTGAGTGGAATTCTGAGAAAGATAAGAATCTAACATTTAGCATCTTAAAGGTTAAACCATCAATTGGGATAGACCGTCAATTTCTATTAAGTATTATAGTTTCCGTGTCTATAGTGAAAACACTGGAGGGCTATAATATTCCGAATCTATCCATAAAATGGCCTAACGACATTTTGTCAGATCATCATAAAATCGCAGGAATTCTAATAGAAAATATAATTAAATCTCAGCAGATTGACTCATCGGTGATTGGAATTGGACTTAATATTAATCAAGAAGTGTTCAAAGGATTGCCTAAAGTAAGCTCTCTGAAAAATATTTCAGGGCTGCTTATTGACAAGGAAGAATTACTCCATAAACTCATCAAAAAAATTCAATATTATTTTAGTGTACATATAAAAGATGGAGAAAATTTTCTAAATACCGAATATGAATCATATTTATTTAGAAAAGACAAGCCCTCTACTTTTCAATTACCCAATCAGACCATGTTTACAGGGATTATAAGAGGGGTGACAGAAGCTGGGAAATTACGAGTACAAATGGAAAATGCCACAAAAGACTTTGACCTTAAGGAATTAAAGTTAGTGTACTAAACTGATTTGGGAATATTTTCTGCTAAGGTTTCAATAAATTTTGTGATCGGATTTTTAATCATCATTGCCATCATAGGATTAAAATCTCCTTCAAACGTCAATTGTACGTCACTTTGTGATGCAGAAATCGATTCAATTTTTGCAGTTAATGAGAAATCTAATTTACCACCAGCTGCTCCTAAGACCACTGTATGAGGCGGTTCCATTGATTTTTTTTTCAATACGATTTCGGGCATTCCGCTTAAGGCAAATAAAAATTTATCAGCGTCTAAAACTTCAAACTTACTGATGTTTTCTGGCATCAATTGTTTGAAATTATCAACAGTTGTTAAAAAATCAAACACCTCTTGAGCTGGTTTTTCGAGGCTAACTTTTGGTGATTCTAATTTCATATCTAAATTTATTTACCGGTCCATTCCGATGGGTTTAAGTTCCATTTTGACAAAATAGTCGCTTCAGCTTGGTTGATGAAGTTAGTGTCTAGAGCTTGTTCTAGCAGACTTTCATAATTGCTTAGTGTAAAAAGAGTGACGTTTTTCGTTTCAAAATTTTCTTTTGAAATATCAAAACCATAGGTAAAAATAGCAGCCATTCCTTTCACATTGACGCCCGCGGATTTTAGAGCGTCCACTGCGACCAAACTACTGTTTCCTGTGCTAATCAAATCTTCTACGACCACTACATTTTGTCCTTTTTCAACAAACCCCTCTATTTGATTTTGACGTCCGTGTTTTTTTGCTTCTGGACGAACATACACAAAAGGCAGGCCAAGGTATTCTGCGACCAGAGCGCCAATTCCAATGGCGCCAGTGGCAACGCCAGCAATAACGTCTGGCTTACCAAATTCTATTTCTATGTTTTTGGCGAGCTCTTCTTTGATATAGTTTCTTACCGCTGGAAATGACAACACCATTCTGTTGTCACAATAGATAGGAGACTTCCATCCAGAAGCCCAACTAAAAGGCTCTTTGGGATTCAATTTTATAGCATTTATTTGAAGTAATACTTCAGCAGTTTTTTTGGCAGTACTTTTGTTGAAAATCATGTGTCAAAATTACTAAAAATAACTACTTTTACTTTCTAATAATTTGTTTTTAATTAACAATGTATAAAATATTTGTTGGTAATAAACCAATAGTCCTGACAAATCAGCTAGAAGTTGAAACTGATTTCAAGAATTTCCTGATAGAATCAGTGGATATCAACAAAGTTCTTGCAAAACTTAAAAAAGATAAATACAACTCTGTACGACTTGTTGGGGCAGACAAAGACTTACTTCTTAAAAAATTCCTAGCCTTACTGCCAAACGTGATTGCTGGGGGTGGGAAGGTTTACAACCCCAAAAATGAAATACTTTTTATTTTTAGAAATGGAAAATGGGACTTACCTAAAGGAAAAGCCGAGTCCAAGGAAACAATTAATCAAACAGCACTTCGTGAAGTAGAAGAAGAAACCGGAATTACGGGGCTATCTATAACGAAGCCTCTAGAAATTACATATCATATCTTCAAACGGACTAACAAACATTATATAAAGGTTACCTATTGGTTTCAAATGTATTCTGAATATGATGGAGAATTAATTCCACAAGAAAAAGAAGGTATCACAAAAGTAAAATGGATTCCCGAAACCAAACTAAAAAAGGTGCTAAATAATTCGTACGCGAATATCAAACTGCTCATTTAATATCAGTTGTAGTTCTGTTTCTACAAAAATCTTCAAATAAAAGCCCTTTAGAGTTGCTATCCCTACCAATAAGCCTATTTTTGCCCTGCAAAAATGAAATAAAATGATGGAGTTTATAAGTAAGCGTTCTAGTAATGTGAAAAACGATGTTTTAAGCGGGTTAACGGTCGCTTTAGCATTAGTGCCCGAAGCAGTAGCCTTTGCCTTTGTGGCTGGCGTTGATCCTTTAGTAGGATTATATGCAGCGTTTATGATTGGACTAATCACCTCTATTTTTGGAGGTCGTCCGGGTATGATAAGCGGCGCAACTGGCGCGTTGGCAGTAGTGATGGTAAGTCTTGTGGCACGTGGAAATGCAATGGGAGCGGAAGGGGACGAATTAGGACTTTACTACTTGTTTATGACTGTTATATTAATGGGAATCATTCAAGTTTTTGCTGGCGTTTTCAAACTTGGAAAATTTGTGCGTTTGATTCCACACCCTGTAATGATGGGCTTTGTGAATGGGTTAGCGATTGTTATTTTCTTGTCTCAATTAAGTATGTTTATGACCTCCGAAAACGGAGAAATGGTATGGATGCAAGGAGTGTCCTTATGGACAATGGTAGGGCTTGTAGGTCTTACAATGCTAATTATGTTTGGCCTGCCACAAATCACTAAAAAATTACCAGAGGCGCTTGTTGCAATTTTAGCAGTTTCTGCAATTGTTATTTTTGGAGATCTAGATGTTGCAACCGTTGGAAGTTTTATAAAAGACGGAGGTGGAGAAGGTCTAAGCGGCGGATTACCACTCCCACAGTGGGCTATTTTTGAAAAGATTCCACTAAATTTTGAAACCTTGAAATTCATAGGACCCTATGCACTTATTCTTGCTGCTATAGGATTGATTGAATCCTTAATGACACTAAATTTAATTGACGAACTTACTGAAACACGTGGAAATTCAAACAGAGAATGTATGGCGCAAGGAGGCGCAAATATTATCACTGGACTATTTGGCGGTATGGGAGGTTGTGCAATGATTGGACAATCCATAATAAACATTAAAGGTGGAGGTAGAGGGCGTCTTTCCGGCATTGTTGCCGCATTAGCGCTGTTGGCATTTATCTTGTTTGCTTCTGGACTTATAGAACAAGTGCCAATCGCAGCTTTGGTTGGTGTTATGTTTATGGTGGTAATTGGCACATTTGCATGGTCTAGTTTTAGAATCATTAATAAAATCCCTAAAACAGATGTATTTGTGTTGATATTAGTCTCGTCTATGACGGTCTTTTTTGACTTGGCAATCGCCGTTATTTCGGGTGTGATTGTGAGTGCTCTTGTGTTTTCTTGGGAGAACGCAAAACGTATTCGTGCTCGAAAACGCACAAAAGAAGATGGCACTAAAGTCTATGAAATATGGGGACCGTTGTTTTTTGGGAGCATTACGGCTTTTAATGATAAGTTTGATATAAAAAATGACCCTCAATCGGTGGAAATTGACTTTGTTGAATCACGAATAAGCGACCATTCGGCTATCGAAGCAATTTCTAATTTGGTAGCTAAATATAAAGAGGAAGGCAAAACAATTCACCTCAAACACCTTAGTGAAGATTGTAAGATTTTATTGTACAAGTCGAGTCCACTATTTAAGGATGTTATTCTAGAAGCAATTGATGATCCGCGTTACCATTTAGCAGAAAATCCTGAAGCGTTTACTAAAGGGTTAGGGACGTATACCCTCTAATGTTTTTTAATACGAACCGCGTCAGGCACTAATTTTTTGTAATCTCCATCATAGCGAATTATTTCTCTCACAATAGAGGAGGAAATAAATGAAGTTTGAGCAGACGTTAGCAAAAAGACAGTTTCTAAGGTTGATAAGTGTCGATTGGTGTGCGCTATGGCTTTTTCAAATTCAAAATCAGCAGGATTTCTCAAGCCTCTTAGAATAAACTCAATCCCAATGGCTTTGCAGAAATCGATAGTTAGTCCGCTGTAAGACACAACGGATACTTTTGGATTGTCTTTAAAAGTGGTTTCAATAAATGCTTTGCGTTCTTCTAAAGAAAACATATAGTTTTTAGATGAATTTTCGCCAATGGCAATAATCACTTCATCAAACAAGGTTACTCCTCTGTTAATGATATCTACATGTCCTAGAGTAATTGGGTCAAAAGATCCTGGAAAAATAGCTTTGTTCATGTGTGTTTATGTATTGTTTTTTAATGGTCACATGGTACATCCATATAATCATTTCCCTAATTATCAAGTTTTAGTTATGTATGTTCATGTGGTAAAGTTAAGAAATTTTTTGAAGTGCTTCTTTAATGGCATTATCAAACAAATCAGGCATCGAAATCCCTGCTTGTGCAGCCTGTTGCGGTAAGATACTTTCTTTGGTAAGTCCCGGAATTGTATTTACTTCTATGAAATGAGGTTGTCCGTCTTTAAAAATAAATTCACTTCTAGAAAATCCATCCAATTTCAAAATCTCATAAATATGTTTCGCGACCTTTCGGACCGCTGCTTCTTGAGTTTTACTTAGTCGGGCTGGCGTAATTTCTTGTGATTTCCCTAAATATTTGGCTTCATAATCAAAAAAATCATTTTCCGTGACAATTTCTGTAATCGGTAGCACAGTTATTTTTCCTTTGTAACGAATGACGCCAACCGACACTTCAGTACCGTCTAAGAACGATTCAATAATAAGTTCGTCATCCTCTTTAAAAGCAACCTGAATGGCATTCGGTAAGTCTTCTTTTGTGTATACTTTAGTGACGCCAAAACTACTTCCTGCTTTATTGGCTTTGACAAAACAAGGAAGTCCAACGGCCTTTTCAATGGCTAAAGCGTCTATAGGGTCACCTGCATTTAAAAAATAAGAGTCGGCCATGAGGATTCCATAAGGCCTTAAAACACTCAAACAATCTCGTTTGTTAAAGGTTAAAGCTGCTTGATACATATTGCAACTGGTATGTGGAATAGATATGAGATCAAAATAAGCTTGCATAGTACCATCTTCACCAGGAGCACCATGAATAGCATTAAACACACAATCAAAGTTAATTTTTGCCTTATTAACTAAAACAGAAAAATCAGCTTTATTCACTGGATATTCCTTCAAGTCATCAGCAACATAAACCCATTTATCTTTAGTGATGTGAATGCAGTAGGCATTGTAAAGCGTTTTTGGTAAACTATCGTAAACCATACTTCCACTTTTTAAAGAAATTAAGTATTCGCTAGAATATCCGCCCATTATTATGGCAATATTTTTTTTCATGTCCACGTTCATACAGTAAAAATATTACTTTTATATCAAATCAAAATCATTTTAAACCATATTTATTTACTTCAAACTAAACAAGCTAAAGATTTTAAGGACACAAATAATTGTTTAGCTTTGTTACTTTATAAAAACACAACATGAATTTCATTAAATTCTTATTCAGTAAATCATTTATAAAGCAATTAATATTTGCATTTATTGCGTTAGCTGTTTTTGGGTTTCTAACTCTCAAGTGGCTAAAGTCGTATACCAATCACGGATCATTTGTGATGGTTCCAGAACTCACAGGAAAAACTTATGATAAGGCCCAGGTGCTCCTTGAATCTCTTGTGCTCAGAAGTGAAGTGCAAGACTCCTCCAACTATAACCCTAATTACCCCAAAGGAGCTGTTATTGAGCAAGACCCTGTAGGGGGAAGTAAAGTAAAAGAAGATCGTAAAATATATTTAATTCTCAATCCTTCAGCTTACAAAACGCTTCCAGTTCCGGATGTCATTCGCCGTACGTTTCGACAAGCAAAACCTACTCTTGAGGTTTTAGGATTCCGAATAGGAGCTAAAATATATGTGGATGATTTAGGGAAAGATGAAGTTTTAGAAATTCGCCATAACGGCCAAATCATTGAAGCAGGTACGATGCTTCCAAAAACCTCGAAACTCGACCTTATCTTAGGAAACGGCGTTCGAAAGCAATAATTGACGATGGAAGAATCCAATGAATTTTTAGTAAACGAAAGTGAATTACATGAGCATTACACATTCACAGTCGAAAAAGGGCAACAGCCTTTACGCATAGATAAGTATCTCATGAATTTTGTTGAAAACGCGACTCGAAATAAAATTCAAGCTGCAGCCAAGGACGGTAGTATATTAGTGAATGAATTAGCTGTGAAGTCAAATTATAAGGTAAAACCCTTGGACCAAATTCGTGTTTTATTTGAACACCCGCCGTATGAAAACTTACTAGTCCCTGAAGATATTCCGATTGATGTTGTGTATGAAGATGATGATTTATTGGTGGTCAATAAAGTGCCAGGCATGGTTGTTCATCCGGGGCATGGGAATTATGCTGGTACCTTAATTAACGCCTTGTTGTTTCATTTCGAGAATTTACCAAATAATAGTAGCAACCGTCCGGGATTAGTCCATCGGATTGATAAAGACACAAGTGGGTTGTTGGTGGTTGCAAAAACTGAAATTGCGATGGCACATCTGTCCGCACAATTCAAAGCTAAAACAAGTGAACGCGAATACGTGGCTTTGGTTTGGGGTAATGTAGATTTAGAAGAAGGTACTATCGAAGGAAATATTGGGCGTCATCCAAAAAACAGACTTCAAAACACGGTCTATTTTGGTGATGAAGCCGATAAAGGAAAACCAGCCGTAACACATTATAAAGTACTTAAACGTTTAGGCTATGTTACACTAGTGGCATGTCGTCTTGAAACTGGACGAACCCATCAAATTCGAGTGCATATGAAACATATTGGGCATACGCTTTTTAATGATGAACGTTATGGAGGTGAGCGCATTTTGAAAGGCACAACCTTTACTAAATACAAGCAGTTTGTAGATAATTGTTTTAAAACCCTTCCACGTCAAGCCTTACACGCCAAAACCTTAGGGTTTGTGCATCCAACCACTGGCAAAACGATGTCGTTTACCACTGAGATTCCTCAAGATATGCAAAGTTGTATCAAAAAGTGGGAAACCTATTCGAACCATGTTACTGAAGACTAAACCCTAAAAGAATAAATTCTGAATATTGGAACATAGAAATTATAAATCTAATTTTGTTTAGAGTTTAAAACTTAGTTGTTAACTTTGAGTTATAAAATTAGCAATATATGAAACTAGTTATCTCACCCGCAAAATCATTAAATTACGAGAGTGATTTACCTACCACATTAAGCACCGATAGTAGTTTTATGGGTGAAGCGCAGCAGCTCAATAAACTTCTTAAAAAAAAATCAGCCAACGCACTATCAGAATTGATGCATATTTCGGCTAATTTGGGGCAACTCAATTATGAGCGCAACCAAAACTGGACAGCACCTTTTACGGCTCAAAATGCCCGTCCTGCTATCTATGCATTTAATGGCGACGTGTATCGTGGGATAGATGCCTACACTATTAATGAATCAAAAATAGAAACGCTACAACATTCTGTTCGAATTATTTCAGGGCTTTATGGTATTTTAAAACCATTAGATTTGGTACAACCTTACCGCTTGGAAATGGGGACAAAACTACCTGTTGGGAAGTCTAAAAATCTCTATGAGTTTTGGCGGAAAAAGGTGACCACCGCTTTGAATGATGAGCTCAAAGAGGGCGAATTGTTTGTGAACTTAGCGAGTCAAGAATATTTTAAGGCCATTGATGTTGAGGTTCTTAAAGTGCCAGTTATTCATGTAGATTTTAAAGAGTTTAAAAATGGACAGTACAAAACTATTGCTATTTTTGCCAAACTTGCACGTGGGTATATGACGCGATATATTATTGACAATGAAGTGGAAACGATTGATGGTTTAAAAACGTTCACGACAGATGGCTATGCGTATGACACGAATTTGTCAACGGATACAAAATTGGTGTTTACGCGTTAATTTATTTAAAATAAGACGTACCTTTGTGCCATCGTTCAGAATGACCTATCGTATTGTATACTGTCATTTTCAAAACATAGCATATGACATTTCAATCTTTAGGACTCATTGAAGCCCTACTTAAAGCAGTCCGTTTACAGGGCTACGAAACTCCTTCTCCAATCCAACAAAAAGCCATTCCTCCAATTCTTGAAGGTCTAGATGTACTCGCATCGGCTCAAACTGGGACCGGGAAAACTGCAGGATTTACCCTGCCAATGTTGCAAATTTTATCTAAAAACCCTGTACCCCACCGCCGTCCCGTACGCGCCTTGGTGTTGACGCCTACAAGAGAGTTAGCAGATCAGGTATATAATAATGTGAAGCACTATAGTAAATTTTTGGACCTTCGGGCTGCCGTTATATTTGGTGGTGTGAATCAAAATCCACAAATTAAACACCTACGAAATGGTGTTGATATTTTGGTGGCGACTCCAGGACGATTACTTGATTTGGAAAACCAAGGGCATTTGTCGTTAGCCAAAGTAGAGATTTTTGTACTCGATGAAGCCGACCGAATGTTGGATATGGGTTTTAAACGTGATATTGATAAAATTAGAGGATTGATCCCCTCCAGACGTCAAAACTTAATGTTTTCGGCGACCTTTTCTAGAGAGATCAAAAGCTTGGCGCAAACCATTTTACGCAGTCCTACGCTTGTAGAAGCGACACCAGAAAACACAACTGTTGAAGCGATTGCTCAACAGGTGTATAGAGTGGCCAAAGAGAAAAAAACAAATCTTCTTATCAAATTGATTCAAGATGGGCAGTGGCAACAAGTATTGGTGTTTACACGTACCAAACACGGCGCAAACAACCTTTGTAAAAAACTAGAAAGTTCACGTATTTCTGCGATGGCTATTCACGGAAATAAAAGCCAGGGTGCACGAACCAAAGCCTTGGCCGGATTTAAAAATAAAGACATTAGAGTGCTCGTAGCGACCGATATTGCAGCACGTGGTTTGGACATTCCATTATTGCCACATGTCGTTAATTATGAGCTGCCAAACATTCCAGAAGATTATGTACACCGTATTGGGCGTACTGGACGTGCCGGGGCAAATGGTGTAGCCTTATCGTTAGTTTGCGCAGAGGAAACGTCTTATTTGGCCTCAATTGAAAAGTTGACCAAACAACGCTTTAAAAAAGAAATCGTTGAAGGTTTCGAACCTGACCCGAATGCGTCTACTGTCCCACCCAAACAAGGTGGTGGTCGTCAACAACGTGGAGGACGTCCAAGTAATAACCGTCAAGGTTCTGCTGGTGGAGGTAACCGTTCTAGTAATAACCGTCGTCGTTAACCGATATGGAAACCCAACCGAACAATCCCTTACATGGGGTGAAATTGGAGCAAATACTCGTCGCTCTTGAAGCCCATTATGGCTGGGAAGCAATGGGCGAGAAAATAAATATTCGTTGTTTTACGGATGGTCCCACTCTGAAATCCAGCCTTAAATTTCTCAGACGTACCCCCTGGGCACGTACCAAGGTGGAAAACCTCTACTTGAAGTGGTTGAGGACACAGTAGGGAGGGTGATTTCTAGATTTCACAACCCAACTGCGCAAAGTTTGATAGCGTCGAATCTTCGATTTCCCGACTTTGAGTCATATAATTTCACATCTCTATTCTCTTTTAAATTCATGTTTTAATACTATTCAAGTTTTGTTATTGATGCTTTGGTTATTTCCTAGAATACATAGAGTGAACTTTATACATTATATCTTAAATTCCATATATTTTTTTTGCACTTTCTATTTGTTCTGTTTCCGTAATTGAGGGATACAGAATGTATTTAGGAGCTATAATTGGTTGAGCCTGATCAATTGTTATTTTTGTAATTGTTTCAAACGGGAATTTATCTTCGGTCATTTTTACTAATATTTTTTTCATTTTATAAAATTCCGAATTTGTTTTAGTAATGATTTCTGCCTTTCCTTTGATTTGAAATCCTTTTTGTACCAAAATATCGATAAAACTTATACAAACATTTTCGTTCTGTTTAATATTTCGTACGGTTTTTGGAGACGCTATATTTGCAATAATTATGTTATTTGTTTCAAAATAATTATAAATCTCTTTTGGTGATACATTCGGAATACCATCAATGGAAACGGTCGCAAGCCAACAAAGTACACTTCTGTCAATAGAGTCCTTTATTTTTTTTGTGAGTTCCACTGTTTTTTTTTACTCAATATTTAATTTTAACGACTCAAATGAATTTGTTCTAATCCCAATCAAACCATACTTTGTTTCTCCTTTTTTTATCAATGTTCCGTTGATGTTATAACTCAGTAGTTCAGAGCTAAATTTTTTATTTGCAGAACCAACGGCAATCATATTTCCACCGGCTAACCCTGGTCCTAAAACTATACCGATTGGCGTTGAACTCGTATTTTCCTGAAATCCATTAGAATCAGTAGTTGTCGTATAAAGATTTACTGGCGTCAGTAATAGGTACCATAAATATGAAGCTGCACTTTGTTTTAGGGAGCTAAAAACGCTTTCAGTATCCATAACATATACGTCATTTCCATTTTTGTATGCTAATTTTGCATCTTTGCCAAATGTTAAATCCTTATCAGAATCATTAGTTATTTTCAAGGCTACAAGTTTAACTCCTTTAGAGAATTCTTTTTTAGCATATTTTTTATCCAGTAAGTCATATTTGTATTCAAGTTTTACGTCTCCAGTTTCATTTGAAGACACGTAATTTATAGATTTTGGTTCAATTAGTTTGTAGCCAGAGGCACAATTTGTCAATGTTGAAATTGCAATACTTAATAGGGTGATTTTAATGAGTTTCATTCGTTTGATTTTAGGGTTAATAGTTGTTTGCACTCCTTTTATTCTATTCGTTTTAACGTCCCAATTTTTTCCCAGTTTGGATTTATGTCCATTGTAACTGCAACATAAATGCGGTCGTCATCGACAGTAGACATTGCTGTTGAATTACTCTTCATTTGTGCGTTTACTTGGTTAGGAGTCAACTTGTACATGCTTCCATTTGTTGCATCAATAATAATTCCGATAATCCCACCAAACAACAAGTTTCCTAAAAACCAACCGTCCATTTCCCGTTTAATTTTAAAGTCGTAGGGGTAGTATTTGTCCAGTGTAACTTGAACGTTATAGCCTTGTTTTCTTGAGTTTTCCCCTTTTCTTCTTCCCTTTCTTTTTAATAAAATTGATTGAGGAGTTTTGCCATATTCTTTTCCGTCAATTGTAATAGTTGCACCATTTGGCTGACTAGAAAAATCTACAACTTGACTTGGTCCGTGAATAATTGAAGCGCAACTTGATAAAAGAAGTGTTAAAATTCCGATTGAAATAATTTTGATTTTCATAAGAGTTGTTTTTATTGTTTTAATATATAATAATCTGTTCTTGGAATTGTTTTAACAATTCTAAAAAAAGTATTTCTGCAACTACAAATATGCTGCGATATAAAATGCAATAAAAAAAATGTTACTTTGGGTTGTCATGGTTATGAAGAAACAGATTTGGAATCTAATTCATCATAAATTTATACAAATAAGTAATATTATCCAAATGAAAATTAGATTATATTTTCACTGTCTGTGAAAAAAAATGTTAAACTATTTAATATTAATAGTATTACTATTATATTTGCCAAGTAAAACAATGGAAAACCTAAAATTACATATCACTATAAGCCCGGATCTTTATACAAAGAACCCAGAATCCTCCGTTTTAGGACAAAAAATTGTCTCTAAAAGCATTGAGATGATTGACGCTTTAGGTTTTGAAGATTTTACGTTTAAAAAATTAGGTACTGAAATTGGTTCTAATGAAAGTTCGGTGTATCGTTATTTTGAAAGTAAGCATGCGCTTTTAGTCTATCTAATCAATTGGTATTGGAGTTGGATTGAGTATAAATTGGTGTTTGCAACTTTAAATGTGCCGTCTGCTCATGACCGCCTGACTCAAGCGATTTTGATATTAACCGCTGAGGTTACAGAAGACAATGCCTTTTCATATATCAACGAAGTCTTGTTAAATAAAATCATTATCTCAGAGTCTTCTAAAGCCTATCATACTAAGGCGATTGATAGCGAAAATAAAAAAGGTTATTATAAAACCTATAAGCGCGTTGTTCAACGCGTGAGTGTTCTTGTCACAGAAATCAATTCGAGTTATGAATTCCCTCACATGTTAATTTCTACCGTCATTGAAGGCGCGCATCATCAGCGTTATTTTTCAAAACACTTGCCTTCTCTAACCGATTTTGAAGAAGGAAAAAATAATATCGTACGGTTTTATACCGATTTAGTTTTTAATACGCTTTCAGAAAAATGAAACAGCTGTCCTACATCATCGCCCTGGGGTTTAGAGTACTGATTTTTACATTGGTTTTCAGCTCTATTATTTTGCAACCTGTTGTGAAGTCGATGGCAATTTCTCAGCCTCAAGCATTTTCGTGGCTCGAATTTGAAACTGAAAGCGATTCTAGTGAAAAAGAAAATCAAGAAGTAGAAGATTCGAAAGATAAAAAAGTAGAACTTCGACTCACTACAGAAAATAGATCTGTAAATATCAACTATAAAAAAGGCTCCATATACAGTGGACAGTATTTTAAATCCGATGTTACTATCGAAACACACCATCCACCACCCGAAGTAGGATAAACGCCATCATTTTTTAAAGCACCGACCATACTGCGGTTATTGGTCCAACTTTAAAACATTTCAATTATTTAAAATTAATCAAATGTGAGTTATACAGTTATGAGGTATTACTCCATTATCATATATTATAATGAACAGTTCAAATCCATTTAAAAATTTAAAATCTGATTTTCCCTCAAGTATTGTCGTATTCTTTGTGGCACTTCCATTGTGTTTAGGTATAGCGCTCGCTAGTGGAGCACCGCTATTTTCGGGCCTTATTGCGGGAATTGTAGGCGGCGTCGTCGTTGGGGCGATCAGTAAATCATCAGTAGGCGTTAGTGGTCCAGCTGCAGGTTTGGCCGCTATTGTC
>Ga0209119_1000349_pt1 | contig 46724 bp, 42 predicted proteins | sample COG_03_FD_184747 | JGI IMG/M metagenome (GOLD analysis project Ga0209119, IMG submission 184747) | Pelagic Microbial community sample from North Sea - COGITO 998_met_03 (SPAdes) (version 2) | ecosystem: Environmental > Aquatic > Marine > Neritic zone/Coastal water | place: Helgoland, sampling...
ATATTATTCTCCCGATACGGCTAAACTTTAAATTTTTAACCATGTTTTTGATGGATTCATCATTACAATTAATTTTGTAACTCCCCCAAGTGAAGACATTATTGATGATTCTTGATAAAAATCAAGGATATATATCGACAAGAATTGTTAATAACACGACGTAAAGCATTAAATAAAATTAATTCATTATTAATAATTAATTCATTATTAATATTGCTAAATTTTTTCGCGCGCAGATATTAATACTTTGAATATGATAAAAACTCATGTGTGGAATAGTTATATATTCTATAGTTATTAATATTTAGAAAAATGCTTGTAAGCCTGTTTGAGCGCGACCAAGTATTGGTGAATGAATATCATGTGTACCTTCATACGTATAAACAGTTTCTAAATTCATAACGTGGCGTATTACACCATATTCATCTGAAACGCTGTTTCCACCATGCATGTCGCGCGCGGTATGTGCAATATCGAGTGCTTTTCCGCAATTAATTCGTTTCATTAAACTTATAAGTTTAGCAGGAACTTTATGTTCATCAAATAAGCGTCCCATGCGTAAACATCCTTGTAGCCCAAGGGAAATTTCAGTTTGCATATCTGCTAATTTTTTCTGAATAAGCTGCGTTTGAGCTAATGGTTGCCAAATTGTTTGCGGTCCATAGTATATTGTCTTGCAGCATGCCAGCAAAATTCTGCAGCACCCATTGTGTCCCAAGCAATGCCATAGCGAGCTCGGTTTAAGCACCCAAACGGACCAGCTAAACCTGACACATTTGGGAGGATATTTTCTTCTGGTACAAATACTTCATCCATTTGAACCATACCAGTCGTTGAGGCTCGAAGAGAAAATTTACCTTCAATTTCTGGGGATTCTAGCCCTTCATCCCACGCTCTAAAATGAAACCTTTGATTTTATTGTCATGAGCTTCAGATTTCGCCCAAATTATAAAAACATCAGCAATTGTTGAATTTGTAATCCAGTTTTTTGCACCTGAAATCAAATACCCACCATCTACTTGTTTTGCTCGAGTTAACATGCCGCCTGGGTCGGAGCCATGATCTGGTTCAGTGAGGCCGAAGCATCCCACCAAATCGCAAGTTGCTAATTTAGGTAAATACTTATTTCTTTGTTCATCATTTCCATATGCAAAAATTGGGTGCATTGCCAATGATGACTGAACTGACATTGCAGATCGATACCCGCTATCAATACGCTCAACTTCTCGAGCCACTAAGCCATAAGATGTGTAATTAGCCCCAACTCCACCAAATTCTTCAGGTATTGTTGAGCCAAGCAAACCAAGTTCACTCATTTCATTCATAGTTTCTTTATGAAATACTTCATTGCGATTAGCCTCGATAATTCTTGATATTAGTTTATCATGACAATAAGCTTTTGCTGTATTGAGTATCATGCACTCTTCATCAGTGAGCTGATCTTATAATAAAAATGGGTCTTCCCAATTGAAGTTTGTGGGTTTTGATCTTGCAATAAGTGGTGTGATTGGGCTCATAATATATTCTCTTATAATTTTATATTGATAGTTTTTAACAAAAGAGGCAATGCGGCAATTGTACTGGAATATATTCTCTTTAAGAGTTAATTATCTCTAAGATTTAGTAAGATTAATAATTAATTAAAATGGAAAACTGATATGAAAGTTCTTGTAACAGGAGGTGCTGGTTATGTTGGTAGTCATACATGTGTCGAACTTTTAGAGGCAGGTCATGAAGTGTTTGTAGTAGACAATCTCTCAAATGGACATGAATATATGCTTGAAAGAATTCGAAGCATTACCAATTGTACAATTGGATTTATGAAGGCTGATATTCGTGATACTAATGAATTAAAAAAAATTTTTACTACTTTTAGACCAGATGCAGTTATGCATTTCGCTGGTTTAAAGGCTGTTGGTGAAAGTGTTTCTGACCCATTATTATATTATAACGTGAATGTTTGTGGCTCAATTTCATTATTAGAAGCAATGACAAGTGTGGGCTGTTCAAAAATTGTTTTTTCTTCATCTGCTACAGTTTATGGTAATCCACAATATTTGCCATACGATGAAAGCCACCCCACTTGTCCTATTAATCCGTATGGTAGAAGTAAGTTAATGATTGAACAAATAATTAATGATTGGATAAATAGAAAGAAAGGGAATAATGGCATTATGTTAAGATACTTTAACCCTGTTGGTGCACATCCAACAGGTCAGATTGGAGAAGAACCTCGTGGAATTCCTAATAATTTGATGCCTTACATTGCACAGGTTGCTTCAGGGCGCCGTGAATATTTAAATATATTTGGAAATGATTATGAAACTAAAGATGGAACAGGATCACGTGATTATATCCATGTCATGGACCTAGCTAATGCACATAAAAAAGCTTTAGAATTTCAAAATAATTACTTACCTTTTGAAATAATTAATATTGGTTCAGGAAAAGCTATAACCGTATTGGAGTTGATAAAAAGTTTTCAAAAAGTCTCTGGTATTTCAATTAATTATAGATTTGTATCACGTCGTGCTGGTGATTTGCCAACCTTTTGGGCAAATACATCCAGAGCATTTGATTTGTTAGGTTGGTATCCTAAATTTGATATTGATCAAATGTGTAAAGATACATGGAATTGGCAAAAAAGTGGTTAAAATTTATAACATTAGCGATAAATGATGTTTTATTCACAAAGGTAGGGTTAATGAAAAAAATTAAAAAAGCGGTATTTCCTGTGGCAGGATTTGGTACAAGATTTCTTCCCGCAACAAAGGCAATGCCAAAAGAACTACTGCCAATTATCAATAAGCCATTAATTCAATATGCAGTTGAAGAAGCAATACTTGCAGGAATTGATACATTAATTTTTATAACTGGAAGAAATAAACGTTCTATAGAAGACCATTTTGATAGCAATCCAGAACTTGAGGTAGCTTTGTATTCCAAAGGGAACAAAAAACAGGCTGAAATGATAAAAAATATTGTACCGCACGGCGTTGAGTGTATTTTTGTACGACAACCTATGCAGCTTGGCCTTGGTCATGCAATTCTTTGTGCAGAACGTGCAGTTGGTAATGAGCCATTCGCTGTATTGCTTGCGGATGATTTTTTAACATTTGAAGGTAATGGCGTCACATCAGACTTAGTATCTGCATATACTTCTTCAGGTATGAATCAATTAAGTATTATGCAGGTTGATGGAGCTGATATTTCTAAATATGGTGTGATTAAAGCTGGTTTATACGAAAATTCTGTACTTGGCTTAATTGAAAAGCCTAAGTTAGAAAATGCACCTTCAAATATGGCCAGTATCGGTCGTTATGTATTAAACCCAGATATTTTTAATATTTTAAGGAAACAATCGCCAGGATCAGGAAATGAAATTCAATTAGCTGATGCAATTAATATATTAGCTGAGCTTGGCAAAGTAGAGTCATTACTTTTAAATGGCAAAAGATTTGATTGTGGAAGCGTAAGTGGATATCTTAAAGCAATTCTTCATGTAGCAAATCGTGATAAGTTGTTAAATTAAATATTAAATTGATACTATCACATATAATATTTATGTAGTGTATTAAAGTTTAGTTTTATAAAAAAAATAAATATTAACATAAATAATTGCTTTTTTAATATTCTAGAATATGAAGTAAATGATTAAAGCTAATTAAATAAAGAGGTAAATTAAGTGCTTGATAACTCAACTATTCTTATTACTGGTGGTACAGGGTCATTTGGTAACGCTTTTGTTCCAATGGTTCTTGAAAAGTATAATCCAAAAAAAGTAATTATATTTTCAAGAGATGAGATGAAACAGTGGGAAATGGCAAAGCTTTTTCCAAATGAAGATCGACTTCGCTTCTTTATTGGTGATGTTAGAGATAGGGAACGTTTATATCGTGCTCTACAAGGAGTTGATTATGTTATACATGCGGCGGCAACAAAAATTGTTCCAACTGCAGAATATAATCCCTTTGAATGTGTAAAAACAAATATTAATGGTGCAATGAATTTAATTGATGCTTGTATAGACAAACGTGTAAAAAAAGTAGTTGCTCTCTCAACTGATAAAGCAAGTAGTCCAATTAATCTATATGGTGCAACAAAATTAGCTTCTGATAAATTATTTGTTGCAGGAAATGCATATGCTGCGGAGCATATTACAGCATTTTCCGTAGTGAGATACGGAAATGTCATGGGGTCACGTGGATCAGTTATTCCATTTTTTAACAAAATAAAAAATTCTGGCATCATTCCAATTACGGACTCCAGAATGACTCGGTTCATGATATCATTAGAGCAAGCAGTTCAGCTTGTATGGCATGCTCTTGAAGATATGGTGGGAGGAGAAATTTATGTGAAAAAAATCCCATCTATGAAAATGACAGAACTTGGCCGAGCAATTGCTCCAGATGCTGTCCAAAATATTATTGGTATTCGGCCTGGTGAAAAGTTGCATGAACAAATGATTGGTGTGGAAGATGCTATATCAACATATGAGTTCGATGAATACTTTAAGATTTTGCCAATTATAAACGGGTGGTCAAAAGACAAAGATCGAATCAAGAATGGAAAATTAGTTAAACCTGATTTTGTATACAGTAGCGAAACAAATAAAGACTGGATGACAAATGCTGAACTAATAAATTGGCTTGATATAAATAAACATAAAATTGGTATGTATTGATAATGATACCCTACGGCCGACAAGACATAACAGATACAGATATTGAAAAATTAGTGGAGGTTTTGCGCTCTGATTTTCTTACTCAAGGGCCTATGGTTGAAAAGTTTGAAAAGAAAGTAGCAAGTTATTGTGGAGTTTCATATGCAAAATCTGTAAATAGTGCAACTAGTGCTCTTCATATTGCATGTTTAGCTTTAGAAGTAGGGCCTGGTGATACTGTATGGACTAGCCCAATAAGCTTTGTAGCATCATCTAACTGTGCACTATATTGTGGTGCAAGTATTGATTTTGTAGATATTGCTAAAGATACATATAATATATGTTATGATAAACTTTGTGATAAATTACATAATGCAAAAATTACTAATTCGTTACCTAAAGTGATAGTTGTTGTACATTTGACTGGCCAGTCTTGCGAAATGGAGAAGATTTATCAATTAAGTAAAGTTTATAATTTTAAAATTATTGAGGACGGTTCGCACGCTATTGGTGGAAAATATAAAGGTGAAAATATAGGTTCTTGTAAGTATAGTGATATTTGTATTTTCAGCTTTCACCCAGTAAAAATTATTACGACTGCTGAAGGCGGTATGGCGCTTACAAATAACATTAATTTAGCCAATGCTATGGAGCAATTTAGAAGCCATGGAATTACACGAAATATAAATTTTATGAGTGCTGAAAATCCTGAGCCGTGGTATTACGAGCAAATAGAACTTGGCTACAACTATAGAATGACAGATATTCAGGCAGCTTTGGGGTTAAGTCAAATGGATAGACTGGACGATTATGTGAGTATTAGAAATAAATTGGCTCAGCGGTATGATGAATTATTGTCTAGTTTTCCGGTAGTTAGACCTTTCCAACACAAAGATTGTTATTCAAGTAGACATTTATATGTAATAAAGTTGCGGCTTGACATGATGAATTTGTCACAACGTCAAGTTTTTGAAATTTTACGTGATAATGAAATAGGTGCTCAATTACATTATATTCCAATACCAAGCCAACCTTTCTATAAAAACCTAGGATTTAAAGATACAGATTATCCAAACGCATTGGAATATTATCATGAGGCGATTTCACTTCCATTATTTCCGACAATGACAGAGTTGCAGCAAGATAAGGTAGTAAATGTACTTAGTGAAATTTTACTTAAATGAAACTAACATTAGGTACTGCACAATTTGGGCTTGATTATGGTATTTCAAATAATATTGGGAGAGTTGACCAAAAAGATGTCGAAAAGATATTAAAGGTTGCAAAAAATGCTGGTATCTCCTCATTAGACACAGCTTCAGATTATGGAAGTAGTGAAAAAGTGTTAGGTATTTCAAATATACGCGAATTTGAAATAATCTCAAAATTTGGAGCAATCCCAGACCCAAAAACAGATATTAAGCAATGGCTTTACGATAAAGTAAAAGGGTCATTAGAATTGTTAAATATTGATAAATTACATGCATATTTATTACATAAACCAACTGATCTTTTGAGCCAAAATGGAGAAAATATTTACAAAACGCTTTGTGATCTAAAAGCGCAAGGTTTTATTGATAATATAGGAATATCAATTTATGATCCTTCAGAATTAGAATTATTAATACGCAACTTTGATTTTGATATTGTACAAGCTCCAATGAATGTATTTGATCGCCGCTTATATACCTCAGGATGGCTTAATTATTTGAAAGAGCAAGAAATTGAAGTTCATGTTAGATCAGTTTTTTTACAGGGTTTATTACTTATGGATGCTAAGCAAAGACCAGAGTCTTTTAATAAATGGTCGCATTTATTCAAGAACTTTGATATCTGGTTAATGGAAGAAAGTATTAGTGCTTTGGAAGCATGTTTAGGATTTGTAAAAGAGTTTGAGCACGTTGACAAAATCATAGTGGGGGTAAACTCATTGCCTCAGTTGATTAATATAATAAAAGTTATGGAAAATAATAAAAAAATAAATGCTCCATATAATTTGTATTCAGAAGTTGATGAATTGATTAACCCAGTGAAGTGGTCTTAATGACATTATCATTAGGGATAATAGGATCTTCTATAGGAAATGGTCACCCTTATTCTTGGAGTGCAATTTTTAATGGCTATAATGCTAACGCTATGAGTGAATGTGAATATCCAGTAATTCTCGAATATCTTAGCAAGCAAAATTGGCCATCTGTTCGTATTTTTGATGCCAATGTAGTATCAATTTGGACACAAGATTATGAATTATCAAAACGTATAGCTAAAGCCTCATGTATACCGCATGTATCTTTGTCATTAAATGAATTGACCGATAATGTAGATGCTGTTTTATTGGCTCGAGACGACGCAGAAAATCATATGTATTTTTCGAAAAATGTTTTGCTCTCTGGAAAGCCAATTTACATAGATAAACCAATTGCCTTATCAAAGGCTAATTTAAATGAAATATACCAATTGCAGCAATATTCTGGACAAATATTTACTTGCTCTGCATTGCGCTATAGTTCTGAACTAACCTTATCACCTCAGGATAAAATAGATTTAGGGGAAATTATAAAGATTTCTGCATTTACACCAAACTCATGGGAGAAATATGCTGTTCACTTAATTGAGCCAATTTTAAATATGATAAATCCAGAAAATAAAATACTACGTTCAGAACTAACGATTAATTCGTTAGAAGCAAAAACGCTAAACGTAACTTGGGAAAATGGTTTAAAAACATTTATTAACACTTTGGGGTGTTCTAATGCGCCAATTAAAATAGAAATTGAAGGTCTAAATGGAACTAAAAGTCTAATTTTTAAAGATACTTTTTTATCGTTTAAAAGTGCATTACAAGATTATGTTGATGGAATTAATAATAACGAGTGCCGCTCCCCTTTTGAATTTAATTCTAGAGTGGTTGACCTCATAGAAAGGGGCATTACGTGAAAAAGGAATCTATTCTCATAACAGGTGGTACAGGTAAGTTGGGGAAAGTTTTTGCAACGCATTTTGCGAAAAAAAATATGCAAGTTTTAATTAGTACAACAAATTTAGATAAAGCCATTGAATTTAAAAAAAGTTTCCCTGAGGGAAAAAACGTTGAATTTTTTTTAAGTGATCTGTGTAAAAAAGATGCTCCAAAAAAATTAATTGAAGACATATCAAACAAAGGTTTTATTATTAATCACCTTGTTAATAATGCAAGGTCACTTAAAAGCCTTAAAATAGGAATAAATGGAAATTCGCATCGAGAAGACATGACCAACGAGTACCTTTTAAGTGTTATAGTTCCATACGAACTTTCAATTGAAATATATTCAATTCAAAAAAATAAAATTTATACGATAACAAATATAGGTTCTCAATATGGAAGTGTTGCAGCTAATCCAGCATTATACGGTGGTAATTTGAATGAATCCCCAATCCAGTATGGATTGGCAAAAGCAAGTCTTCATCATTTAACTAAAGAGCTGGCAATACGACTATCAAAAGATAATATAAGGGTTAATTGTATTGCTTTTGGAGGTGTAAAAGGGCGTGTTAATCCAATATTTGAAAAGCGTTATTCAGATTTAGTTCCCATTGGACGAATGTTAGAAGAAAATGAGGTGATTGGCCCTCTTGAGTTTTTAATTTCAGAATCAAGCTCTTCAATAACTGGTCATATTTTAGCTGCAGACGGCGGGTGGACAATATGGTGATGAAAAAGGAAAGAGATATGTATTCAAATATTGCTATAATACCTGCTAGAAGTGGCTCAAAAAGAATTCCAATGAAAAATATTATTGATTTTAATGGAAAACCAATGATTGCTTGGACAATAGAGGCTGCGATAAGTTCAGGTTTATTTACTAAAGTTTTGGTATCTACAGATTCTGAAGAAATTGCTGAAATTTCGCGTAATTATGGGGCTGAAGTCCCTTTTTTAAGAGATAATTATGCAGATGATATAACGCCTGTGAGTGTTGCAACATGTGAAGCTCTTAATCAAGCTGAAAGATTTTGGAATACAAAATTTGATAACGTTACACAGTTATTGGCAAATTGCCCATTGCGAACCGCTAACGACATTATCTTATTCCATGATGATTTTTTAGGTCGTGAAGTGGACTTTCTACTGAGCTGTTTTAAGTTTGGATGGATGAACCCTTGGTGGGCTTTTAAATTAAATGAAAATAATCAACATACATTTTTATTCAAAAACAGTACAAAAAAAAGATCCCAAGATCTCGATAATTTGTATTGTCCGACAGGTTCAATTTGGATGGGAAAAGCAAATATATTAAAAGTTAAAAAAAGTTTTTATACTAAAAACCAGCAGTTTAAAGAGATTAGTTGGATTTCTGCGGTTGATATAGATGATAATAACGATTTGAATTTTGCAAGGTCATTATGCAATTAATAAATTTTTTAAATCGGATAATTGTTTGCCAACACCCTAAAGATAATTCAAAAATTTATGAGTTTCTAGAGAGATATAAAAAAGTGGTATTTGACCTTAACATCTCGCCTCTTCCATCATTGAATATAGCTAATACTTCAATAGGAGCAGAAAATTATTTATTATACATGGCTCATGGATGTGGTTTTAAAGTTTATACAAATTTAGCAAAAAATATTCGTGATCCAAGATTGCAATGTTACGTATACAAAAAGTTTGGAAAGTAAATGTTTTTTAAAACTTTTTCTGAAAGAGTGCTTGGAATAATAGGGCGAGATTTTTTAGTTTCAATTATAAGTTTTATTGTTACTACATTTCTTGCCAATAAACTAGGAATTGAAGTTTTTGGATTATGGATAGGTATCATATCTCTTTTAGCAATATTAGATCTTGTTTTTAGATTAAAAATTGATCGATTGATTATATTTTATTCAAAAGAAAATGCATACAATAAAAATTTATATAAAAAAATCAGTATCTTAAGTCTTTATGGTGTCATAGTTTGTGGTATTGTCATGATTGTACTTAGTAGTTTTATTATGGAATTTTTTAACTTAAATAATACTATTATTTTATTATTAATTTATAGTATCTTTTTTGTTTCTGTATTTGGTAATATTATTTTTTACATATTTTTAGCGGAAGCGAAATATACTTCATATAATTTTTGTATTTTGGGGCAATCAATAACACTTTTATCTTCTATTCTTATGTTTTTTTATTTTTTTGATAGTTCTATTCAGTGGGCTTTAACTGCCCAATTTTTATCGTGGGTTTTTGTATTCATATATTTTACTGTTTCTAGATATCGTGGATCTGGTAATTTGAATTTTGATAATAATCGTGCTTTTAATGTTACTAGCTATGACATATTGATTAAGGGTAGTTATATCTACTCTGCATCTGCTTTAAAAGTAATTTCTGACCAAATTCCAAAACTGTTTGTTATGAATTTTTTAGGAATAATACCTCTTGGCCATTTAGGTTTAGCACAAATAATAATTGGATTAATAAATCGTGTACCACAAGCAATCAATACGGTTTTATACCCTATGCTTGTAAGTAGTTCAGCCGATGAACTTAAAAAAACAGTTAGAATTATAAGGATGCTTTTTTTAATATTTATACCAATTATTATTTCATTGGAGTTTTTGATGCCATTTTTTGTTAATGTTTTTTATGGAGATAAATTTAATACTACAGCTCTATATGTACAGATTTTACTTCCATTCGTTTATATAGGCATTCCAGGAATAATTCTTTCTTCATATTTTGCCTCAAAAGGTAAATTCAATATTTTATTAACAACAAATTTTGTTGCAATATTTTTCTCACTTCTTTCTTTGGGTATAATATATACTATTTCAAAGGATCATGCGGCTATTATTGCGATATGCACTTCGTTCATTGGTTTATCAATATCTTCAATATATTTCATAAAAAATAGTGTATTATTATCAGACTTTTTACCAAGTAAGTCTGATGTTATCAATTTATACTTTTTTATTAAAAGGTTGAGAGCGGCATTAAAAAAATCATGAATCAAGAATTTTTATCGTTTAAATATTTTATTATGAATATAAATATTTATTAAAATAAACTATTGATTCAACTTAGATAAATTAGTCAGGGCAGATTATCAAAATGCTCAGCTGAAATTATGGAGAAATTATGTAATAATTAATTGAATGATTTTGAAGAAATTTTTTGTAGATGGGTAGGTATAACTGATAAATCTCTTGATGAGATTATATCAAATCATAAAAAAATATGAGTGTACTGAAGAATCTTTAACAACAAAAGAAAGTCAGCTTGTTTATGACATTAAATTAAGCTATTTAAAAAAGTAATGAGAAGCTATTTGATATTAATGAGGCTGATTACATTCTTTCTGAAAAAGGAATTGCATCACTAAAATATATCTAATTTTAGTGATGCAATTTGTGAGTAAATGCGTAAATGAATATAATAATATCAGTACCATTCGTGAGAAATATTAGACACTCTCTTTCTATCCCATTTACATCAGAATTGAAAAAGTATGGTAAATTAATAATAGTATGTCCATTTAAACTTTCTGAAGCAGATTTAGACTTTCTTAAGCTTCATGATGTTGAATTCATATCTCTAGATTACGAATTTAATGGATTTCATAAATTTCTTTTTAACATATCAGATTACTTAAGACGAGCTGGCTATTTTGGCAATAAAAAGATTTATGGAATGCCATATCTGTTTAAAAATTTATTTTTAAAACGTAATCCAAGTGGAAATCTTGAAAGATTATCTAATTTGATACAATATAATATTATAATAAGTTCTATTGTTTTTAGAAATAAAAATATTTGGAGGCTATTCGAGACATTTATCTTCAAATTAGCAAGGCATAATACTGGTAAAATAAATAAATTAGCATCATTGCAAAATGTTATTTATTTTCAATCTGCAAATTGGGGTCTTCAAGATAGACTTTTATGTAATTTTGCAATTAAAAAAAAATGGAAATCTGTATTGATTCCATATACGACAGACCAAGTTCATGCGACCGGCCATATGTTAAAAGAACATAATGTCTATGCAGTGCAAAGTGAGCTCGAAAAGCAATATGCTATTTCTTTACATAATATAAAAGAAGAAAAAATTCAAATAATTGGTTCTATTTGGTATCGACAAATAGATAATATTTTAAAAAAACGTAGTAAATTTATAGATATTAATCCAAAAGCTACAGCTAAGAGAATACTCTATTCTGGCATGTCAGATATTTTCTTTCCTAGATTTACTGAAATAAATTGTGTGAAAAATATTGCAGAAGTATTTACTGACTGTGAAATTAAATATTGTCCATATGTCGAGGGTGACAGATTTAATTCACTTGTTGAAAAATTCAAACATTTAAAGAATGTTGAAATATTACCTTTTCAATCAGGTATGACTGAGTTTGCTTCAACTGGCAGAAATACAATTGAAAAGGATATGTATAATCATATTGAGAAACTAAAAGATATAGATGTTTTTGTAATGTCGCATGAAACTTCAATGTCGACTGAAGCAAATTACGTTTCCGATTGTCCTATTATTGCAAACTTCATAGATGATTTTGGCATTCTTGAGAAAAGGAATATCAAAGAATATCCTAAATGGTGGCAAGGTAAGGAGCTAATAAGTGTATACACTCAAAAAGAGTTAACAAATGCAATTAAACTTAGTTTGAATAACAAACCCAATACCCAGAGTAAAAAACCATATCTCTATTGGGATAATGAAATTAACTTAAAACATGCAATTAAAAAAGTCATGGATAAGTTATAATTCAATAGGAATTTATGATGTATAACCAAATTATTGAATTTTTATTTAGAGCTAGTTGTAGTATTCAAAGACGTGTTTCGGAATTGAATACTAAAAATATTCGTTTGATTGAAGTTCCAATGACTTTATCAGGGAAAGATCTTATAAATAAAACACATGACTTGCCAAAAGGTTATAAGTTAAGGAAATTTACTGATAGTGATATTCTTAAATTTCATAAATTAATGTTTAGATCAAAAATGGGTTATTGTTCATTACATTATTGGAAGAATTTCATCTTGCCAGGTGGATTTTTTATAGTAGAACACGTGAAATCTAAAAAAGTAGTTGGGGCATTGTTTGCGGCGAAAGATCCAGTCTCATTGGATGAAGATACTGGAACTATGGGCTTTCTTGCGACAGATCCTAAACACCGGGGAAAAAAAATAGCTTCAGTTTTGGCATTTCAAACTGCTAGTAGATTATTAAATGAGGGATTTGGCAGAAATGTTATTTATCCATATGAGCATAAACAAGAAGTAATTGGTATGTATTTACGCCATGGATGGAAAAAAGAATAAAGACTATGTCTGAAAAAGTTTTGCCCAAAAGATTAGAATATTTGGACTCCCTGAGAGGCTTAGCTGCATATGCTGTAGTAGCTGGACATTTTTTCCCTGATAGTTGGGTTAAAAGACTGCCAATAATAAACTTAGTTACTGACACAAAATTGGCAGTTTGTTTATTTTTTATTCTTTCAGGCGTAGTGTTGACAAAACAAAATTATATTAAAAACATTAATATATGGTGGATCCCAATTCAAGTTGCAGCAAGATTGATTAGGCTAGCAATTCCTGTTTTCTTTGTTGCGCTTTTTGTTTGGTTTCTGGTCTATTCTAATCTTTTATTTAACGGAAGATTACCAAATGGATATGAATTCTGGGAAGCATATATTGGACTGATAAATGGTGAAATCGATTTAATGAGAGTAATTTACTTTTCATTTATAGAAACATTTTTTTTATATGACAACAAAACAACATTAATTACTCCAGCATGGACTATGCGACCAGAATTTATAGGTTCAATTCTAGTATTTATTTATGCTTATTTAAATCATAAAGGTGTGATACGAAATATACCATACCTATTGATTTTGGTTTCAATAATTTGTGTTTTTACTTATAAATACTTACCTGCACTATTTTATTGTGGATTTTTTCTAACTGGCGTTGCGTTAAAGAAAATTTCTGAAGATAATCTAACTTGGCTTAAATACCCATTGCTAAGTTTAATTTCAATTTTGATAATAAAAACTATTTTAGAATTATTTGATATTGATAGTTTCGAGCTTGATTATATTTTTGCAAGTTTAATAATATTTTTTTTAATGCATGCTAAATCAATTCATGAAGTTATGTCTTGGAGGCCATTTTTATGGCTAGCAAGGATTTCGTTTGTATTATATCTTTTACACGTACCACTTATAGCAAGTTTTGGCCTAAATCTTTTATGCTATTTCGGTGAAAATGGTGTTGATGTTAGAGTAGCACAACTCATTGTGTTTGTTTTTTTATCACTATTGTTATTCATAATATCAAGAATATTTTTGCCAGTTGAAACACTGGCAATTAATCTAAGTAGAAAAATAAGATCATTGTATTAAGAAATGATCTTATTGTGTTTATAACTCAGCTCCACCAGTTAATCTTAAGACACTTCCATTGATGTATTCTGTTTGAATAATACATCGAATTACATTTTCTAATTCATCTAATTCACCCCATCTCTTTGAGGGTATATTTTCTTTTAGAGTAATTTGATTTGCAGGAGCTATTTTTTTTGTTAACCCAGCATTGAAATACCCAAGCTGAATTGCATTACTTGTTATTCCTTTTTGTGAATTTTCTTTAGCACAAGTTTTCATTAAGGATTCTATGAAGGATTTTGAGGCTGTATAAACAGATGTTCCTATAACTGGTTTAGATACCAAGATTGATGATATAAATATTATTCTTCCATATCCTGCTTTTCTCATTTTAGGGAGGCAAGCATTTAGTACATTGATACCACCCTTACAGACTATATCGATTTGTTTATCAATTTCCAGATAGTTTGATTCTTCATATTTATGGATTAAACAGTCATAATTATATCCTGATAGATTAATTAAAATATCGACTTTTTTGTTATTAAAAAAAGTCCTTAAATCTTCTTGATTTGTAATATCTAAATCTTTTGATGATAAACTGATAACTTCATAATTATTTTTTAGTTTAAAAGATAAACCAACACCTAAACCACTTGATCCACCGATAATTACAATCAATTTTTTAAATGGAATTGATGTGTCTATTTTTTTACTTATGTCCACTGAAGAACTCCGGCTCCCCATGTCCAGCCAGAACCAACAGCTGCAAAAATGATAGTATCATTAGATTTAATTTCACCTGCCCTTACTGTTTCATCTAGTATAATAGGCACTGTTCCACCCGAGGTATTAGCATATTTATCCATATTTGTTTTAAATAAGGAAAAGTCTACGTTTAATTTTTTTGCAGCTTGTTGGAGTAATTTTTTTGAAGGCTGATGAGGAATCACACATTTAACATCGCTAATACTGATGTTTGCTTCTTTCAATACTTGATTGATAGCTTTAGGCAATACCATTGACCCAGTGTCATAAACAGCTCGTGAATTCATTGAAAAGTATTTGTCGTTTGGAAATACCGTAAAGTGATCAACATTCTCAGTTTCTGTAAAAATTCTGCTATGGAATAATGCATTTCCTTCTGCAGGCTCTACAATAGCCGCACCAGCACCATCGCCAAAAAATACACAATCGCGTCTTGACCAATCAGTTATTTTAGAAAAACAATCCGCACCAATAACAAGTATTTTCTTATAACCCTGGATAGCAATTTGAGTTGCAGCAACACTCAAACTATAAACAAATCCAGTACAAACTGCTGAAATATCAAAAGCTGGGCAATGATTTTTTATTTTTAGTTTATTTTTTATGATGCAAGCTGTTGAAGGAGCTATTCTGTCGGGAGTAGAAGTCGCTAGAATTATACAATCTATTTCTTCTGGATCAATTCCAGCTGCATTAATTGCATTTTTAGCGGCTAATACTGATATATCTGAAGTAGCTTGATTAGTAACTACATGACGCTCTTTTATACCTAAATTTTCAAATATCCATTCAGCTGAAGTAGGGGCTATTAGCTCCAGATCAGAATTACTAATTATACGTTCTGGGACATATGAGCCAGTTCCGGTAATCTTAATTTTTGGGAATAACATTATGAGCCTTTTTGAGCTTGTAGTATTTCTTTTGAAGTATAAAAGATATGAATATATATTGTAAATCAGTCAAGTAGTTAAATTATTGAGGAATATACAAGTTAAAATTTTAATCTGTTGTATATTTTGTATAATTTACTTCACTAATTAATAGTTTGCTTGCCATCTGAGAGTATGTGAAATGAAAAATATATCTATATATGAACCATATTTAATGGGAAATGAAAAGAAATATGTATTAGATTGCCTTGATACAAACTGGATATCCTCTCGGGGCAAATACGTCCAGAAATTCGAAAAAGCATTTTCTAATTATGTAGGTAATGTCGAAAGTACAACTTGTTCAAATGGTACAGTTGCACTTCATTTAGCGGTACTTGCACTAGGAATAGGTGCAGGAGATGAAGTTATTGTACCATCTTTTACTTATATTGCATCTGTAAATGCTATAAAATACGTTGGTGCTATACCTGTTTTTGTTGATTGTAATCCGGATAATTGGAATATGGATATAGCTTCAGTAAAAAAGGCTATTAGTAAAAATACAAAAGCTATTATGTGTGTGCATATTTATGGAGTGCCTTGCGATATTAAAGCTATATGTGAGATAGCAAAAGATAATAATATAAAGGTCATCGAGGATTGTGCAGAGGCTTTAGGGTCTAAAGTAAATGGAACACATGTTGGCACTTTAAGTGACATATCAACATTTAGTTTTTTTGGAAATAAAACAATTACAACTGGTGAAGGTGGAATGGTTGTTTCAAAAAAATCGGCTCTTATTGAAAGAGTAGCGCACTTAAAAAGCCAATCCGTTAGCCCCGATATTACTTATTGGCATGATTGTTTGGGTTACAACTATAGACTGACTAATATAGCGTCGGCAATAGGTCTTGCGCAGCTTGAGAATATTAAAGAAATTTTATTAAAAAAACAGAATATTACAAATATATACAAAAGTTTATTAGTACCATTAGATATTAAATTTCAAATGATAAATAAAGGTGATATAAGTTCAAATTGGTTAAATGTAATACTAATGCCTACTATTGATATTAAAGAAAAAGTAGTAAATATTTTGAGCGAAAAAAATATTGAAATCAGGCCCGCATTTCCTTTGGTTAGCAAAATGCCTCATTACGAATATTTAAATTCAATTAATTTTCCAGTTGGTGAAAAAATTTCACAATTAGCAATATGTTTGCCAAGTCATCCTGGATTAAAGAATAGAGATGTTGAAAATATATGTAGATTAATAATTCACGCTACTAATTTATGAAAAAGTTCTTTGGAGATCTGGTTTATCTACTCAACAATCAGTATCCTAGTAAATGGGGTCGTGGAACAGGTTTGCTCTGGCGGGGTAATACGTCTAAATTGTATTTAAAAGCGTTCTTTGCTGCATTGTTAAATAAAAATAATAATATAGCAAGAATACCTAATAGATATCTTTTTGAGTCTTGCAGAGTAGCTATTTATCATTTTGCTAAATACTCTGGACTAAAATCCGGGGATACAGTGCAAATTATGGGATTTACATGTGATGCTGTTACCAACGCACTTGATGCGTTGAATTGTAATATTATTTTATATGATTGTAATGACAAAATGGAATGTACAAAATTTCAATTTTCTGAAGATACAAAGTTGATTATTTGCCAAATAAGTTTTGGCGTTCCAGCACTTTCAAAAGAAATATTGGCGAAAGCTCATGCTATGGGGATTAGTATATTATTGGATAAGTCTTTATCATACGGAATAGAAGATTTTAGTGATGAATCACTCTTTCAGTACCCTACAGTCATGTCATTTGAAGTATCAAAATCAATAACAATAGGATGGGGCGGATTATTAATACTTCCTATGGAAAGTTCTTTTGACAAATTTATAAAATATTACGGTTCACTAGGAAAAGTTTCTTACCTCGATGATTTTTCTCGAGTTTTTAAGACAATAATTAATTTATTGATGGTTAATAATGGGAACAAATTTAATTATTGGCTTTGGTTGCTTTTTAGAGTTTTGAGATTGCACAGGGCATCTGTTAAATCAGAGACTTTAAAATACAAAAGTAAATCAGCAATGGGAAAGTTAAGTAAAAAAATTTTTTATCAACATTACAAACAAATACCAAAATTTCTTGAAGTATCAAATAAAAATCATAATATTTTAAAAGAACTGCTGATTAGTTTTAATCTTGAAGTTATTAGTGAAGTGAATCAAAGGTACTCTACTCCACGTATTGTTTTTTTAGTTGAGAGTGACATAAAAATAAAACTCATAAAATGGTTAAAATCTAATAATTTTGAGCTTGGAGTTTGGTTTGACCATATGCCTTTATTTGATGAAAATAACTATAATTATAATTATATTGGGACGTTATCTCTGATGGAAAAAGTTGTGAATTTGCCTTGTCACGGCTCTATTTCTAGAGTTGAAATAGACAGGCTTATAGCAAGTTTGAAAGAATTCTTTATTGAGGAAGACAATGCCATACAATAATTTATCTGAAGAAGGCACGGCAAATCTTAGTTTTTTTAATATTGCAAATTATAAGTTTTATATTTGTGGACTTTTTATTTCATTACCACTTTTTTTAAGTGTGAGCGGTTCAGGATTCAGCTTACCAGACAGTCATTACAAAATGTCAGGAATCCCATTACATTTAAACATTATAAGCTTATTAATTATATTGCCTCACATAAAATATTCTAATTCATTTTTTTTGGTATTTTTCCTTTTTCTGAGTTATCTAATACTTTCGGCATTCCAAACCTTTGACCGAGTGCAAATTTTTGTTCAAAGTGTGTATTTTTTTATATTCTATTTTTGCTTAAATTCTCTAAACCGAACGCAAATAATTTCTATATCTCGTGGTGCTATTTATTCTCTGTTGGTATTTTGTATCGCGCATTTGTTAAGTATTATCATCAACTCTGGGGGCTCACCTACTGGAATGTTAAGCCAAGGTAGTGAAATTTGGGGATTTAAGATTTACCAAAGTTATTTAACTTATCCTGCAGTTATGACACTTGGATTATTTCTCTATGTGAATGATATAGACTATAATAATAAATTATTTTGGATATTTGTATTTGTAGTGATGTGTATAGAATTAGCACTTATTAGACGAGTAGGGCTGGGAATATTTTTCATATTTTTGATTTTATATAGGCCTCACATTACTTTCCTACTTGGAATTGTAATTGTATTTATAACCTTATTAAGCATTATTTATGAGTTTGGCTTAGATCTAAATGAAGTCCTAGACGCAGCCAGTATAATAATAGGAAGAATATTTGATGGAGACTTTACAAGAAAAATGACTTGGGAGAGGTCAATTGGTTACTTAAACGAGGTTGATATTTTACTTATTGGAAATGGATTAAATAATCATTCTCATAATTGGTTTATGCATACGTTAACCGGGCAGGGTATTTTTTATTCTATAGCCCTTTTTTCTAGTATTGCGTATGTCTTGAAGGATTTTTTTGTTCATACTCGATATGAAATAAAACAATTAATGTTTATTATAATATTTATAATGATTGACTGGAATTTAAATGCTAATCTTTATCAGCCTTATTATGCTGGTATGTTTGCACTAGTATTTATAACTACTAAAAAATCCAGTATTTATAAAAAAAATATAAATGAAATATAAAGGGAAATTTTTTGAATTATAAAGATAAAAATAAATCAGTAATTTATTTTGTTCCAGTACCAAAAAAATATTTTGATGAATGGGATTATTATCAAGTAGATTTAGAAATGTTAAAACAGTGTTTTTCATCTGTTATAATTTGCCATGGTTTATGTAATTTTCTCAAGACTGTTTTTTTGGTAAAGAGCAATGCAGTATATTGCTGGTGGTGGCATCAATCTGTTATTTGCGTAATAATATCTAGATTACTTAGAATACCAGTTTACGTTACTGGAGCAGTACACATGTACGATGAAAGTGGTGCGTCTGATTTTTATTCAAAAAGTTTTTTGTATAGATTGGCTTGCCGTATAAGCTGGAGATTGGCATCAAAAAATTTTTTTATATCGAAAAGTCAATTCAGACAAATTTGCTCACATGAAAAAGTTAATAATTCTTTCATATTAAAATCTTCTTTAAATAAATATTTTAAACCATCAATGATAATTGATAAAGAATTCAAAAAATCAAACAAATCAAAATTTTGCTTTCTTACTATTGTTTGGATGACCAAGGATCAAATAAAAAGAAAGAGTATTTATGAAACACTTGATGCAGTTAGTATGCTTGTTAAAAATGGGTATGATAACTTTGAATGGATAATTGCAGGTGGAGCAGCAGATGGTGTGAATGATTTAGAGAAAAAAATCAGAGCACTTAAATTAAGCGAACATGTAAAACTATATATAAATATCTCAAATGAAGAAAAAAGAATGTTTTTGGAAAATGCAGATCTTTACATTCAACCATCTTACTATGAAGGTTTTGGCAATGCAGTTTTAGAAGCAATGTCTTTTGGTGTGCCAGCCGTTGTTTCAAGAAATACTTCGCAAGCTGAAGTTATTGGTCAGGCGGGATTTATAGTAGAAGAAATTGACCAATTATCTATAATGAATAATTTGAAAAATTATATGGAACTATCTGATTCTGACCGTAAAAAATTATACCTGAAGGTTATACAAACAGTAAAAAACCGTCATTTATTTGAATATAGAGTTAAAGAGTTTCTTAGTATTATTAATTTTATTAAGTAAAATGAATATTAGATAGTAGATTGTGAGATAAATTTATGTGTGGAATTGTTGGATTTTCGGGAGATTTAAGTAAGAAAGATTTAGATATTGCTACTAAAGTATTAATTCATCGTGGTCCTGATGATACGGGTGTTTTCCATTCGGAGAGCAAACAGATAGGTCTTGGATTTACACGTCTATCTATCCTTGAACTGTCACAATTGGGACATCAACCAATGTTATCGAATGATAATAATGTTATTTTAACTTTTAATGGAGAAATATATAATTTTAAAGAACTTAGATCTAAACTGGAAAAAAAAGGTTATAACTTCGTTGGAAATTCAGATACTGAAGTTGTTCTAAACATGTATCTTGAATTCGGTATTGGTTGCTTATCTAGGTTAAATGGTATTTTTGGTTTAGCTATATTTGACTTTAGGTCAGATGAACTTTTTCTTGCAAGAGATGCATTAGGTGTAAAACCAGTATATTATTTTTTAAATGATAGTTTATTTTCATTCTCTAGTGAGATTAAATCATTGTTAAAGGTTATACCTGACAAACTAAACATAGATTATCAATCTTTAAACCGGTATTTAACTTTTTTGTGGTGCCCAGGTACTGGTACTCTAGCAGAATCAATAAAAAAAGTATCACCTGGTGAAGTTATTACCGTGAAATATGGTAAGATTATAAAAAAAAATATTTGGTATTCTTTACCACAAAAAAAACTGCAAAATAAAGTTTTATCTGCTGATGATGCAATTATTTCTACAAGAAAATTTTTAGAAAAAGCAGTTAATAGACAGATGATTGCTGATGTGCCCGTTGGTGCATTTCTTTCTGGAGGATTAGATTCAAGTGCAATTGCGTCATTTGCTAGTAGAAAAAATCCTGATTTACTTTGCTTCACGATTGACCCAATTGGTGGTTCAGATGACGATTTTGAGGAAGATTTACCTTATGCTATTCAGGTAGCAAAACATCTAAGTGTTGATTTAGAGGTTATTAAAATAAACTCTCATGATTTAGTAAATGATCTTGTTGAAATGGTATGGCAATTAGATGAACCTTTAGCAGATCCAGCCGCGTTAAATGTTTTATATATTTCTCGAGTAGCAAGAGAGCGGGGAATTAAAGTACTCCTTTCAGGTACTGGTGGAGATGATCTTTTTACTGGATATAGAAGACATTTGGCTCTTGAATATGAAAGTTTATGGACATGGCTACCGACAAACTTTAAGAAAAATTTAGAAAATTTTTCGGTGAGAATAGATCAAAGTAAAACCCTTGGGCGTAGACTGGGGCGTATGTTTAATAATGCAAGTGCTTCTTTTGATGAAAGATTATGTTCTTATTTTGCATGGGCAAGAAGAGACGACTTGGAGAAATTATTTTCTGAAGAGATTAAATCATCAATAAAATTAAGTAGAGCTGATCAACCTATGATGGATTTTTTGAAAGAAATCGATCCTAAAGTGAGACCCATCGATCGAATGTTAGCACTGGAGCAGAAATTTTTTTTAGCAGACCATAACTTGATTTATACAGACAAAATGTCTATGGCCACAGGAATTGAAGTAAGAGTCCCATTTTTAGATTTGGAGTTGGTAGAGTTTGCTGCCAAAATCCCTGATAAATTTAAACAGAAAGGACGTTTTGGTAAATGGGTATTGAAAAAAGCAATGGAACCTTATTTGCCAAGAAATATAATTTATAGACCAAAAGCAGGTTTTGGTGTGCCACTAAGGCGGTGGATTAAATATGAATTAAAAGATTTAATAAACGAAATTTTATCTGAAAAATCTGTACAAAGCCGGGGATTGTTTAACCCTAGAAGTATTAAGCAGTTAATATTGGATAACGAAAGTGGCCGTTGCGATGCTTCTTATACTATATTTTCTTTACTGTGTATTGAGATATGGTGTAGGAAATTTATAGATCAAGGGCATGCCCACAATAATTCAATGTAAGTTAAATATCGTTTAATGAAACAAATAGTGCAAAATTTAAAAAATGGGGAAACAACTCTTATTGAAGTACCTACACCTGAAGTATCCTCTGGAGAGCTACTAATTCACACCCGTGCAAGTCTTATTTCTGCCGGGACCGAGAGAATGCTTATTGATTTTGGAAAAGCGAATTACTTTTCGAAAGCACGACAACAACCTGAGAAAGTTAAAGAAGTAATTTCAAAAATAAAAACAGATGGACTGGCAACAACATATGAAGCTGTTCAAAGTAAATTATCCCAACCAATTCCGCTGGGTTACTGCAATGTAGGGGAAATAGCAGCTGTTGGATCTGAAGTTCATGGTTTTAGTGTAGGCGATAGAATTGTTAGTAACGGCAATCATTCTGAAGTAGTTACGGTGCCTAAAAATTTATGTGCGAAAATACCTGATAATGTATCTGATGAACAGGCTACATTTGTTGTTTTGGGTGCGATTGCTCTGCAAGGAATTAGACTTGCAAAACCAACTTTAGGTGAAAAAATTGTTGTTATAGGCCTCGGAGTGATTGGGTTGCTGGCTGTTCAAATACTTCGTGCTAATGGATGTTCTGTTTTAGCAATTGATATAAACGATGATAGATTAAAGTTAGCTGAACAATTTGGAGCTATAACGGTTAACCCTAATTCTATTGATAATGTTTTAAAATCAGCAAATAATTTTTCCAAACAGAGAGGAGTGGATGCTGTAATAATCACAGCCTCAACTTCAAGTGATGAAATAATGAGCCAATCTGCTAAAATGTGCCGAAAAAGGGGCAGAATAATATTAGTAGGTGTAACTGGTCTCAATTTATCAAGGGATGATTTCTATAAGAAGGAATTAAGTTTTCAAGTAAGTTGTTCTTATGGTCCGGGAAGATATGATTCAGATTATGAAGAATCCGGGAATGATTATCCTCTTGCATTTGTCAGGTGGACTGAGCAGCGAAATTTTGAAGCAGTTTTAGACTTAATGGCAGCTGGAAAGATTGATACTTCTTTACTGGTAAGTCACAGATCTCCATTTGAAGAGGCGCCAAATATTTACAAACTTATATCAAGTGGTGAGCAGGGGCTTGGTATGATTTTGCAATATTCTGCGAAATCTACTTTGCGGCTTGCAAAGACAGTAGTTCTATCTCAAGTAAGTATTCCGAATACACTAAAATTGATGCCAATTTCCATTGGCTTTATTGGAGCAGGAAATTATGCATCAAGAATACTAATGCCTGCTTTCAAAGCAATGGGAGTAAGATTACATACTGTAGTTACATTAGCTGGATTGAGTGGAAGTCTTAATGGTACTAAATTAGGCTTTGAATTTTCATCGACCGATACGGAGAATGTTTTAAATAATCAAGATATTGATACCATTGTGATAGCCACTAGACATAATACGCATTCTGACTTGGTTTGTAGATCTCTGAAAGCTGGAAAGCATGTATTTGTTGAAAAGCCATTATCTATTGATAAAGAAGGCTTAAATGCAATACAGAAAGAATATTTAGATCAAAAAAATAGAAAAAATGATGAATATCAGAAACAATTAATGGTTGGGTTTAACCGCCGCTTTTCAGTGCATATTGTTAAAATGAAACAGCTATTATCTACTTTAAATGAGCCAAAGTCATTAATAATGACTATGAATGCAGGCTTTATTCCTAATGATCATTGGGTACATGATAGTAAAATAGGTGGTGGCAGAATTATTGGGGAGGCTTGTCATTATATTGATTTAATGCGGCACATTGTTGGCGAAAAAATCATCAATATAAATGCTCAATCCATGGGGCAAGAGGTTTCAGGTAAATTTAATGATGATAATGTTGTCATCACATTAGGATTTATGGATGGGTCATTTGGAACAATAAATTATTTATCTAATGGATCCAAAGCATTTCCAAAAGAAAATATCCAGGTTTTTTGTGCGGGTCGGGTTCTGTCACTAGAAAATTTTAGAGTACTAAAAGGATATGGGTGGCCTAAATTTAAATCATTTAAGACATGGCGCCAAGACAAAGGGCAAAAAGAGTGCGTAAAGTCGTTTCTTTCAGCTATCAATGCGAATCGTCCAGCTATCCTTTTTAACGAGCTATTTGAAGTAGCAAGTGTTTCATTAGAAGTAGCCAAAATACTACGACAAAAAAAGTGAGTATTTTATACTATTTTCACACACTAAGATATTTGACATTAAAACAAATATTATATCAAATATTAAGAAGAATATATAAACCACACATTAGATCTGTTGATATAATTCCAGATAAAAGTCCTATTAGTTCAAAATTCTGCATGCCAATAGAAAAAGATATTTCTATAATTAATTATGGAGAATTTGTATTTTATGGTGAATTTGGAAATCTAAAGGATATTGGTTGGGAGGGCTCAAGGAAAGAAAAATTATGGCGCTATAACCAACATTATTTTGATGATTTAAATGCTAAAAATGCATCACGTAGAAAAAATATACACATAAAACATTTTAATAACTGGATATTAAATTGTTCAAACAGCAGGAATTTTGGGTGGGATCCTTATCCGTTATCTTTAAGAATAGTTAATTGGATAAAGTGGGATATAAAGAACTCTTATTTTTCCGAAACTTTACAGAATAGCTTATACAATCAATGTAGAAGCCTTGAACAAAAGATAGAATATCATATTTCAGGAAACCATGTTTTTGCAAATGCAAAAGCTTTAATATTTGCTGGCTGCTATTTTGAAGGTAAGAAATCTGACAAGTGGCTATGTAAAGGGTATAAAATATTAGCACATGAGATAAATGTCCAAATATTAAATGATGGTGGTCATTATGAACTATCACCCATGTATCATGCTATTATTTTAGAAGACGTTTTAGATCTACTAAATATACTAAGAGCCTATAAACCAAAAAATTCCAATTCAACAATTAAACTATTAGAAGATGTTGTTCTTAAAATGATTATGTGGTTGAGGTCCATGACATTTGAAGATGGTGGTGTGTCTTGTTTTAATGACTCAGCTACAAATATAAGTGCATCAACTTGTAATATTCTAGAGTATGCTAAAAGACTTGGATTTTTAAATGTCAAAGCCCAAACTACACCTGATTTATTTTTCAGGCATTTAAAAGATAGTGGATATATATCCACAAAAAACAATAAATTTCAATTAATTTTGGACGTTGCCAAACTAGGACCTGACCACCTTCTAGCACATGCACATGCCGACAGTTTATCTTTTGAGCTCTCATTAGGCAAACAAAGAGTAATAGTTAATTCTGGTACATCATGTTATGGATTTAGTGTTAGAAGGGCTTTTGAGAGAACAACGCGAGCACATAATACTGTTGAGATTAATGATGTTAGTTCTTCTGAGGTGTGGTCAAGTTTTAGAGTTGCTAGGCGTGCATACCCAACAGGTCTGCAGATTAAAAATTTACAAAATAATTTATCAATTAAATGCTCACATACTGGGTATCATTGGTTGCTTGGATCCCCAAAACATACTAGATCATGGCTAGTGGATAATAAAAGTATTATTATTAAAGATGAGGTGAGTGGCAAATGTGATAATGCAGTCTCTAGATTAATATTCCATTGCAATATTAAAATTAAGCAGATTAATGATCAAATTTATGTGTTAAAGATACCTAATAAAAAAGAATTAACTTTACAAGTAAACAAAGGCCTCTCGTCTTTAGTTAAGTGGAAACATACAGATAGGTTTGGTTGTTTATCTGATACTACATGTTTAGAAATTAATCTTGTGAATGGAATGTCTTTAGTGGAAATAAAATAAATGAAAATAATTATTGTAACTTCATTCCCGTTTCCTGATGGCAAAGCTACTTCCAATAGGATAAAAGTCTTTGCAGAAGAGATATCAATAAAAAATAAAATTAATTCTGTTGAGATTGTTGCCCCATCGAACAAAAAAAATAGGGTAATTCCCCTGAGCCCTAAAATAGATATTGTTAATATTTATGTACCTTCTGTTGATAAAAGTAAGTTTTTCTTAAGGGCAATAAGTGAAATTAAGATGGCATTTAGTTTATGGCCTTATGCCACACGCTCTAATAAAAATATTATTATTATATCAATACCATCGGTATTATTACTCTTACCCTTATTGATGCAAAAAAAACGTAATTTTTTAATCTTAGATGTGCGCGATGCTGTTTGGTCATACCTTTCTGAAGGTTTAATAAAAGCATTTGCTGGCTGGGTAATAAAACATATATTTAAACTTGCACTTACAAAAGCTGATTTAGTAACAGTTACCAATTCATATGAATTTCAGAACATAAAAAACTTTTTTGGATATGAACCTTTAATAGTAAAAAATGGAATATCTAAATCAAAAATGCTTGAATTACAGAGTATCAAAAGTAAACTCCCAACCGCAAAGATTAATGTTTCTTACATTGGAAATGTAGGCTTGGCGCAAGAATTGGATGTGTTAATTGATTTTACGAAAAAATATAAATCTAATATAGAAACAAATATTATTGGTGATGGGATTAAGCTTAACTATTTAAAAAATAGATGTGTAACTGAAAAGATAGATAATATTAATTTCTATGGCCATGTTTCGTCTGAAAAGGTGAGTATTTATTTAGAAAAATCTGATATTTTATTTGCACAAATTGGAGAGAATTTTAAATCTGCTATACCAACCAAAGTATTTGAATATATTGCATCAGGACGTAAAGTTTTACTAGGTGCACCTGAGGGTGCTGCTAAAAACACGTTTCAAAAATTTTATGGCATTGAAATATTTCCAGCAGGTAATTTAGAAAATATGGTAAAATCATATGAAAATTTGATTAATAAAGAATTTAGTGAAGAAGATAAAAAATATAATATCCATTTATTATTAACTGAGTATATAAGAGAAAATTCTATGGTTGGTTTATTAGAAGCTTTGAATAAACTTGAATAATATATCATCGATATATAATAAAATTTATAAAACCATCACTATATATTATGCATGTTTATATTTTCATTTATATTTAAAACGAATTAGAATAGCTATATAGCATAAATCAAATATATATCATTTGTTTGACTTAAAAATACTTTAGATAATGAAGGAGATATTCCTTGCCAATTAAAATAATGATTGTCTTTGGAACGCGCCCTGAAGCGATCAAGATGGCACCTTTATGCCATGCTTTACAAAAAGATGATCTCGCTTTTAAACTTACTATATGTGTAACAGCACAGCACAGAGAAATGCTTGATCAAGTCTTGGACATATTTGATATAAAGCCAGATATTGATTTAAATATAATGAAGCATCGCCAAGATTTAGTTGATGTAACTTCGTTAATTTTATTAGGAATGCGGGATGAATTTAAAAAAGATCGACAAGATCTCGTTATTATACACGGAGATACTACCACTACACTAGCTACGGCAATGGCTGCATTTTATGCAAATATCCCTATTGCCCATATTGAAGCTGGATTAAGAACAAACAATATAAATAGTCCTTTCCCAGAAGAATTTAATAGGCAAATCACGAGTAAAGTTACAAAATTTCATTTTACACCAACAGATTCTAGCCGCTTAAATCTTATTCAAGAAGGATATCCAAAAAAAAATATTACAGTAACGGGCAACACAGTCATCGATGCTCTTTATTGGGTGTTGGGGGAATTAGAAAATGATTTGGATAGAAAAAAAACAGTTATTAAGTTTTTATCAAAACAACTAAATTTTGATTGGATGAATAGCAAATATATATTAATCACTGGCCATAGACGAGAAAACTTTGGAGATGGTTTTTTAAGGATTTGTGAAGCATTAGTGGATTTAGCCACCAAATTCACTAATATCAATTTTGTATATCCTGTACATTTAAATCCTAATGTACAGGATCCTGTACATTCAATGTTGTCAAAAATTGAAAATATTCATTTAATTCGACCATTAGAATATGAACCATTTTTATACTTGTTAAAACGATGTTATTTTGTACTTACTGACTCAGGGGGTATCCAAGAGGAAGCACCAAGTTTAGGAAAGCCTGTATTATTAATGCGAAATTCCACTGAGCGACCAGAAGCAGTTGATGCTGGAACAGTTAAGTTGGTTGGTACAAATACAGATAAGATAATAATTGAAACAACTAAACTACTTGAAGATGAACTTTGCTATACTGCAATGTCTCACGCTCATAATCCTTATGGTGATGGCCACGCATGTCAGCGAATATTAAAAGAAATAAAAGAAGTATTTCATGAAAAATTATAATAAAAAGATATGTGTTATTGGGTTGGGTTATATTGGCCTTCCAACGGCTGCTCTGCTTGCTAGCAAAGGAAATAAAATTATTGGTGTTGATATAAACCAAAAAACGGTTGATATTATTAATTCTGGTGGGGTTCACATAGTTGAACCTGGCCTTGATCAATTCGTATCTAATGCAATCTCTTCGGGATTGTTAAGAGCTCACATAAAGCCAAAAGTAGCAGACATATATATTATATGTGTTCCAACACCTTTCAATACTTCAAAAGGGGATCCTATTCCAAATTTAGATTATGTTATTGAGGCTGCAAATTCTATTATAGCCCTTGTTAAGCCTGGTGATATGATAATTTTAGAGTCTACATCCCCAGTTGGTACTACAAAAAAATTAGAAGAACTGCTGTTGAAAAATAATGTGGATATAAATGAAATTGCTATAGCCTATTGCCCTGAGCGTGTGCTTCCAGGAAATATTATGTCTGAGCTCGTTTTAAATGATCGGATTGTAGGTGGTATCAATAAATTTTCAACTGATAAGGTTGCTGGTTTTTATGAAAATTTTATAGATGGGGAAGTTTTGAAATGTTCCGCAAGCGCGGCTGAAATGTGTAAATTAGCAGAAAATAGTTATCGTGATGTGAACATAGCATTTGCAAATGAGATATCAATGATCTGTAATACTCATAAAATAGATGCTTGGGAATTAATAAGTCTTGCAAACAGGCATCCAAGAGTAAACATTTTACAACCTAGTACTGGTGTAGGTGGCCACTGCATAGCTGTTGATCCATGGTTCATTGTTTCTGGTGATCCCGCTAATGCATGTATTATTAAAACAGCAAGGCAGGTAAACAACAGAAAACCTGAGTGGGTAACCAAAATGATAATGGATAGGGTTAATATTTTAATTGAAAATGGGATAAAAAATCCATCAGTATCTTGCCTAGGTTTAGCATTTAAGCCTGACATAGATGACTTACGAGAATCCCCTGCAGTTATTGTGGTAGATAAATTAATCCAATCAGGTTTGGATGTAAAAGTTGTAGAGCCTAACATATCGTATCACCAACAATATTCACTTGTAAAATTTGAAGATGGTTTAAAGTCAGATTTAGTTGTAGTGCTAGTTAAGCACAAAGAGTTTTATTCTATTGGAAATAAAGAAGAGCTAAATAATATAAATGCCTTAGATTTTTGTGGAGTTATGAACTAGGATAAATTTTTTCTGTGTGTAGTGTAAAAAGTTAATGTTCTAATTCTTTTGGTAGTTTTGGTAAGTTACTGAAAAACTTATGAGATATTCTACTTGAAGGATATAATATGACATAAGCTGTTATGTATACTATGATAAAATATATTGTAAGAGATCGATTTTCAACATACCACACCTCTAGAGCACTTTTGTAAGGGATAATATATGAGTCGTAAAACTCTTTTGGATTTGGTTTGCCATCTAAATACTTCTCTTCATCTCGGAAAATAATTGATCCAATACCAGTCAATCCTGGGCGTATTGTGTTGAGTTTTCTTCTAACTTCTTCTGAATATTTTTTATATGTACTGGGCACCATTGGACGTGGTCCTACAACGCTCATTTCTCCAGTTAAAATATTCCATAATTGAGGTAACTCATTTAACTTTGTTTTTCGTAAAAATCTTCCAAAATATAATATTCTTGGATCATTGCTAAGTGTTAATTCCCCAGAGCCAATATTTGGGCTATCTTTGAGCATGGTTGCAAACTTATATAATCCAAAGATTTTTCCTTCACGCCCTACGCGGTTTTGTATGTAAAAGACTTCTCGCTCACCGGTAAAAAATAGAATTATCATAACCGGTATTAGTAAAGGGGTCAGAATAAACAAAGCTATTGCACTAAGCACTATGTCAAATAGCCTTTGCATTATTTAAATACCTTTTTTTTGATTTTCTCTGGTGTTTCAAAGCCACCAGAGGGAGGTATTTTTTCTGTTAAAAAAAATCTTTGATACCATGATATTGTTAATTGAACTGCTGTTTTCCAGTCAGTTACAGGCGAATACCCAAAATCATTTATTGCTTTATTTATATTTGGACACCGCCTTGCTACTGATCCAGGATATGTCTCTGCTGCGATATATTCACCTTTATAATTAAGCTGTTTTCCAATATATTTTGTTAATTGAGCCATATTTATTTCGTCTTGTTTGCCAATATGATATATTTGACCTATTGCATTTTTGCTTTCCATGGCTCCAATTGTTCCTAATACTGCATCATCGATATAGCAAAATGCCCTTGTTTGATCATGTCCATATATTTTAAATGGTGAAACCTCTTTTTTCATAAATCTTTCAATGATATGTGGCACTGCATGCCCAAAGCCCATTTCGGGTCCAATTATATTTTGATATCTAACAACAGTACAATCATAACCATATGCTTTGGCAGAGTGAATGAAAGCTGATTCACCATGCATCTTGGTTACTGCATAAGTCCACCGTGGGTGGTTTATATCACTAATGCAAAGTGGGACTGTTTCAGATGTAGGTATTTTGGCATCATATAAATCTGAAGTACCTGCATAGTTTTCACTTGATGAGGCAAATAGTAAACGCTTTATTGGGTTCTTTGATATCCATTCAAGAGTGGTCATAGTTAATAACGTATTATTTCTTATTACTTCATGAGGAAATTTTAACGTCCTGTTAACTCCAACAACTGCAGCTAACATATAGATTTCATCAAACCTTTGATCTAATTTATTGAAGGCATCAATATTTGCAAAGTCGTCGACAACGTATTTAAACTGTTCTGGCCGCGATTTATTATTTAATAATTTATCCCAGTTCGACCCTTTATTCAGGTCAACTGCAGTAATATTACAATCATTTCTGTTAAATAAATATTCAGTGATATTCCTGCCAATAAATCCACCACCGCCTAATACTAATATTTCTTTCATCTTTTAGCCCTGAATCTTAATTCTTTTATTAATAAATATCGCCGCGCCCTAGGACAGATACTTGATGTTTTAATTGTAGTTTTGTTAGCTGTTCATTGCTATACAAACCAATTGTATCATAAATCTTTGTTGGTGAAATTGCCATGAGCTTTTTTATTGTAGCCGACGATTTATATTCATTATGCCCGGAGGAAACAATAATTAAATCAAAATCGCATTGAAGTGCACGGTTCAAATTATTTTCAATACTACAATTTTGTTCTTGCCAATATGAAACATAGGGATCATGCAATAACACTTCTGATCTTTCTTTTAGTAACATGTCCATCAAAGGTTGCACTGGAGTGAAGCGTGTATCGCCAACATCACCCCTGTACGATACGCCAAGAAATAATACTTTTTTATCAAAAAAATTACCAAAAACCTCTACTAAACGATTATATGCAAAAATCGGCATTTTATCATTTTGTTTGACACTATTTATGCTCATGTTTAGGTTTTCTGCTGAGCCAAAGAAGTTTTTACGAGCCCAGCTTGCTAATAAAGGGTCTTTTGTCAGGCAGTAACCACCAACACCAATTCCAGGATACATCAAATTTGCATGAGTTTTTCTTACTCTTATTGCATCCACCATCGTGTACATATCAACACCTGCTTCTTCTGCAAATCTAGACCATTCAATTGCAAAGGAAATATTCATTGCGCGATATGAATTTTCAAGTACTTTAGCCATTTCTGTAGCGTTTGTGTGCTTAAGTCTAGTTAACTCACAAATAGACGTATCTATAATTGTTTTTAAAAAGCTCTCGACTGCATTTGCGTTTTTGTTATTGGTTCCAGAAAAAACGCGAGGAAACTCTCTAATTGAATTAATGTATTCGGGTCCAGGCATAACGCGTTCGTAAGAATGACCCAAGCAATAATCTTTTGTAGATAAGTTGCGCTTGATTAAGTTCTCTTCAATAATTGGTTTGACAATTTTCTCACACGTTCCTGGAGGAACTGTCGTTTCTACTAAAATTAATACTTCTTTTTTGCAAACTGAAGCAATAGAGTTAATAGCAGATTTAAATTTGGATAAATCAACATCAAAATCGTACATATTACCTGACTTATCTAATTTCTTTTCAACGTCCAAATTAATATCTACTATTATGAAATCAGCATATTTATACGCCGTCTGATCGTATGTTGCGTAAAAATTACCCTTAATCTGGGTCTCAGTAAAATATTCATTAATTTTTGGATCATCTGCAATAAGTGGAAATATACCTTCATTGATTGATTTAATTTTCCAGTAACTGTCAGGTGTAGCTAAATCTACACCAATTACTGCATATTCTTCTGATATTGAATTTGCGCAAACTAAAGCCATGACGGCGCCAACAAATCCAAGGCCTTGGACTACAATAACTTTTTTACCAGAATTTTTTTGTAAAAAGTGTTTTAAATTGTCTTCATCATTTAAATCTTTTGGAATTGTATATGATTCTTGTGTTAAGCCGTTTATTGATATATTCATGTAATTTCATCCTATATTTTTGATTGCTTTTATTAACGACAATTTCTGAGTATATATCCGAAATTTCTTATTTTATATTATTAAACTTTAGGTCCTATTATAAAATTATTTCTGATATTTATCGATATATTACTGCAATTAAAAGTATATTAATGTGAAATTAGTTATATATAAATTTAAAATGATTTGAGTGCTACTTGCAATTTTTTAGTGATGTGATTTTGGTTAACATTTAAACTAAAATTTCTCTTATATTATGGTTAAATTTAATGTAAATGATATAAGATAGTTAATATTATATCGATAAAATACTATTTTGATTAATATAATTACAGATTAAGAATTAGTATAAATACATATAGATTCATTGGAGTGTATAAATGGAAACAACTGAATATAATATTAAAATGCTGTTTGCTTCTCTTTGGGCACACAAATTTTTAATTTTTATATCTACAATACTTTTTATATTCTTGTCCGGATATTACGCATCAAATCAAAAACTTATGTATACTGCCAGTTCTATTTTCAAATTTGAAGATCAGAAATCTACAGGAATTCCACTTGATATGGCTGTTATGGCGGGATTTGGTGCATTTGATGATGAAAATAGTAATCTCAAATCTTTAAAAGAAAAAGTTACTGGGCGTTTATTTATAATGCGCCTTGATAAAAGTTTAAATTTTAAAGCTGATAGTTACTACAATACATTTAATGAAAATCTCGTGGCCCCTACCTGGAAAGTAAAGCTTAAAAAGCTTTTAGGAATGTCAAAGAATGATAATAATTACGATGAGGTTGCCTGGCAATTAATCATTAATAATTTTAACAATAGTGTGGATATTAATATTACTACTGCAAAAAACTTAGAAATACATGTCACACACCCAAAACCTAAAAGAGCATCAGAGATAGCTAACGTGATTATGAATAATATTATCGCACAAGAGCTTGAAAGTTCAGAAATTGAAAGTGAAGCACAATTAAGTTATTTGTCATCAACATTAGCAGATGCTCTGTATGATTATGAGATGGCGGGAGCTAAATTAAGAGATTTTACGACGGGTAAATCTATGATGCCAGTCAATTTGTTCGCAGCAGCTTCTATTAATTTAGAGACAAGTAAAGATAGACAGGAAACTAATCAAATTTTGCTTAATGCTGTTATAGCAGTAAATGAAATATTGGAAATGAATAATAAATCACCCAATTCATATAATATTTTAAGAAAAGAACATCCTATTATTGATTTGGTCGAGTTCAGGAGAATCTTTGGTCTGAATGAAATTGTTGCCGCTTTCACGTGGCCAGACAAATCCGAAATTAAAACAGTATTGCAAACTTTAAATGATCGTCAAACCCAATTAAATTTTGAGGTGCAAAATGCATTAGCTGAGACGAAAAAATTAACAAAAGATGTAGAAAATTTTGAGAAAATTTCACGGGAATATAAAATTGCTGAAGCTTATGTTTCAGTAATTACTGAGAGAGTGAAAGCACAAACTATTATGGCTGGGTATAAAGAAAATGCTACTGAGATTTATGAATATGCATCAGAGCCCATCTATCCCAGTTCCCCAAATCACAAAATTATTTTAATTTTGGGAGCGCTCCTAGGTTTATCCTTAGGATCAACATTTGCGCTTATATTATCCGCTAAAAGTAACAAGTATTATACCAGGGCAGCGCTCGCAAATGTGAAAAATACAAAATACCATTCAATTAATGTACCATTAAGGAGATTTTCTAAAAAAAGTTTACTGAAATTAAATTCAATATGTAAGTCAAAATTCTTAACGGTTTTGCTTGATCTTAAACTCGAAATTAATCGAAGTAAAAAACAATTTATTATTGTTTCTGGACTTGGTTCTAAACTTACGGCCCAAAATTTATCTCGCATGTTATGCATTAACATTCAATTAGATGATGCTAAGATTGCCTATATAAATTTTTCTAGATCTTTGAGCCCCCAAGATGAAAAATGTGTACAATTAAAAAATAAAGATTTTTTGATTTTAGAAGAGTTTAATAATTTGAAAATAATTTCACCTATGTTTATTAATAGGCCATTAGATTTTATTTCTAAACATAAATCACATGAAACCATACTAGATTTAGCTAATGATTTTGATTATATTATAATGAGTGCAGAAAAAATGGATACTTTACGCCTAGCTAAATTTTTAGATAGAAACGATGTTTTTCACATAGGATTAACCCGAAAGAATCAAACCAAGAGAAATATATTAGAAAAAATAAATGATATACTTCCACTAGAGGCCCAATTGTATGATTAGTATAAAAAATATACCCTTTTTTTTAACAATACTACTAGTAGTAAGTTCATGCAGCCAAATTCTTGAGAATGTTGAAGTAGGAAAGTTTTCCCTAGAGCAGGTAATTGAAGCAGAAAAACAAGACGAATTTGTAATTAATTTGAAAACGTTGACATTAGCTGAAGCAAATAAAAGTAAATTGGCACCATATTCAAGAAATGTTATGGTTTCTGGAAGTGGTTCACGGGCAAATTTATACCCTGAGTCTAAATTTTTAAAAAATAATTTACCTTTAAATAGTAAAAAAATAGAATATAGATTGGGTATTGGTGATGAGATAACCTTTATCCAACTTCATGAGGCAAGCAAAAAACTAGAAGCTTTGAATATCATCACTACCGACAAGGGATCAATCAGTGGTGTAATAAATGATCTAATAGATGATAAATTAATTTCTTCTAAAGGTCGCATTGGATCTGATGGAAGTGTGCTTTTACTTGGACTAGGAAGGTTAGAGGCAAATGGGCGGTCGATTCAGGATTTGAGAGCTGAGGTTAGAAATATCATAATTAGAAAGGGATTAGTACCAAATTTTCAACTTGAAATAACGAAATTTGAAAGTCGTTCAGCATATGTTTATAGTTCAGATGGAAGCAATGGTGTAGTGCCCATAACAGAACGGCCAATTACCTTAAAGGAATTGGCTGCAAAGTATGGGTTTAAAGAAACACCAAACTTCATAAATATATTAACGTTAAAAAGGGATGGAGAAAATTATAAATTGAATAGTGAAAAACTTTTTGATGACAAAAGAAAAGAAATAATTATTCAAGATAAAGATCAGATTATATTGGAAGCGTTTCCCTATAAACCAGGCCAAGTTTATGCCTTGAGTGGAGCCATCGCTGCTAGTACTGTACCAATAAATCCATCAATTCGTGAGACTATGGCAGATGTTATGTTTGTCAATGGCGGCCCATTCTCAAATCAGTTTGCTAAAAGATCAGATGTTTACCTTCTACGCGGAACAAAACCTATCACAGCTTATCATCTTGATGCTCAGAGCGCATCTAGAATTATAGTTGCTGCAGCAATGGAATTAAGGCCAGATGATATAATATTTGTTGCTGAAAGACCTATAATATCTTTTTCACGTGTATTGCAAGAAATTACACCACTTAGATTTTTATTGCGCGATATTCAGTCAGGAAATATCCCATAAAATACCTTTTATAAAACTTATTTGAATTAACCTAAAATTTTAAAGATGATGAAAGAGTGAAATAAGCACCTTTCTTTAGATTTATATTTTCTAGTGTAAAATCTTGATAGAATAATCCAACTTTAGTTGTAAGCTTATCTTTTTTCCAGTGTAGATGAAGTGAACTATTAAAGCCTTTTTGTCGTTTATTTGACAATCTATGCACTGTTAAATTACTGTCGTTTATTATTTGTTTTTTTATTGAATACTCTGCAGATATAGAATTGTTTAATGCTAAAGATGAATAAAGCTCCATAGATTTACCTTCAGTATCGACCTCTGCCCCTAATATTTTATTGTAATGCGTATAAGAATATACACTATTGTTGTATGCTGCATTTTCTCCACAGTTCCCCGAAGAACTAATATACGTTCGAGTATCAATTGTTTCAAAACCTATTGTAAATTTTAATGAAGATAATTTTGTTTTTAGATTGAGACCATACATATTTATTAAGCATGTTGGTAACCCACCAGATTCATCTTCCCCGATAATTTGCCCATATAGATTTAAATTTTTATTTGCATATGGAATATCATATGAAAAACCTATTCCTGCCATTTTATTTATATGTTTATAAGGCCCATTATTAGAATCAGAAAAAAATGTTTTACTAAAGGTTTTAAAGTCATTACTGTAACCCTCTCCCCCCCATTGAACAGTTTGCAATAATTCAAGCTTAAGCCTTTTTGTGGGTTGCAGAATACTTCTAATCCCAAATAGCTTTGCATTATCTGGACCTCGATCTACTTCTGTCACGCCGTTAAAGGCTTCAATAGACCAGGGTAAAAATATTTCCTTATTGGAATGAAATTTCACCAAAACAGAAGGAATAGCACGACTATGTTTAGATAAAATTAACGATTCATTTGGTGAAAATGTCCAATGTCTTTTCACAGACCCCAGCCCAATAGTGGCGTTGCCGTTTGTTAGATTTAAAAATGAACCATCTAAAACAAATTTATTTTTGTTAATATTATTTATTTCAAAGCGGGAAGCAATCACATTAGAAGTATAATTAAGGTCAAGCCCTAAGATATTCTTCTTCTGTATTTCTCTGTAGTCTTGACTATCAATTTTAGAATTAGATGCATACTTGTAATTAAAGTTGCTTTTTAATTCATTGGAATTAACAATATGAGGATAGTAGAAGTTCGTTATAATAAGGATAAATAAATAAATAGCATTTATCACTATAAATTTATTTAGTGTCATTGTAAGACTCTCTTTATAACTAAAATTTAAACATACATTTTTATTCGATCTATAATAATTTATTCAAGAATGAAATACTAAATTGATTTTTTAATGAAAATATATATATTATATCAAAGGCTTCATAATTTTAAAAAAACAAAACTGATATACATTGATATGACAAACGCAGAAGATACAAAAGATTTAAGTGTATCAAATGGTAATCTATTTTGGATTTCTAAAAGATTTTTTGACTTAAGTATTAGTATATTCTTACTACCATTGGTATTAATAATTTTTGTTATTTTATTCATCCTGAACCATTTTATTAATCCAGGACCTGTATTTTTTTTACAGTATAGAATGGGTAAAAATTGCAAAAAATTCAAAGCTATAAAATTCCGGTCAATGAAAAATGTTGATAAAATAATCAGAGGCTACAATGACCCGATCGAATCAAATAGAATAACGCCATTAGGAAATATTTTAAGAATGTTTCGCATAGACGAAATGCCTCAGATTATAAACGTTATTAAGGGTGATATGAGCCTAATTGGACCTAGACCGGATTTTTATGAACATGCTGTTGTTTTCTTACATGAAATTGATGGTTACAAAGAGCGCCATACCATACGGCCTGGTATTTCAGGATTATCACAGATAAGATTGGGGTATGCGGTAGGTTTAGAGGCGACAAAAAAGAAAACAAATGTTGATAACTATTATATACAAAATGCTGGATTTTTTCTCGATGCAAAAATCTTGGTTGGTACTATAATAACTATATTACGCCGAGCAGGCAATTGATTTAAATGGCAGTATTTGTTCTATTGTTGATATGTAAATAATAATAGAAAATTCTGCGTAATATTTTTTAAATGAATGTTAATGTATGATTTTTGTAGGAAAAAATGGTTTTCTAATATTTAAAAATATTTCCTAATTGTCGCGCATCTGAAGCTACACCTTCTAGGACTGAACCTGTGCCATTTAGTGTCCCACTAAGCGTCCCACATGAGAAAAGTATAAAACTAGAGACTAACATTATAATAAGGCAAGTTTTCATGATAATTTTTTCAAAAGTTTCAGTTACTATAAAAAATTAATATAGTTTTTTGTTTATTATTTCAAACTATATCTAACCAACAATTAAATCAAAATCATTAATTCTAATTAGAAAGCATAGTTATAACTACTATTGGATTATTTTTCTTTCAAAAATAATCCAGCCCCTATTTTATTAAAAACACCACCATCAAATTTCATAGAAATTTTTCCATTAACTGTATCTTTGTAAAATAAATGTGATTCACCATCAATTTCAGTTGCCGGTATTATGACTTGAATATCTTTACCCTTTAGTTTTATTTTCGTTGGGTGAAATTCATCAGGTGATAACATAAAGTTAATTGCAGACATTTGATTTGAAAGATTATTAAAGTCATTGCCCGTTTTAAGCTCTAAAAAGGTGTATCCATCAAAAAGTTCAGATGAAGATACTTGAATATAGTATGTTGCGTCTAATTTCTTATTTGATATTGGCATTTTACCTTCTAAAATGACATCGTAACCAATATCTGTATTTTCTATTTCAAAGTCATCTATATCCATAAACTTTGTTAGGATATTCTCTAACGCTTCAACTTGGGCTCGCGTTTCTTCATCTAGATCACCAAAATTACTAAATTGTGCTTCAAACTCAATTACCCCATCTTCACCATTAGCAGCTGCAAACACATCTTTTGCTTTAATATCCAGTTCTACAATTTCAGCTTTACAGGCAATAAGTAAAATACCTGATATAAGAAATAACAAAATATTTTTTATGTTCATTATACGCTCCTGTTATATTTAAATAAATTTTACTGAGATATTTATTTAAGAAACAACCATAAGATATTTATATAGTCAACTTATGGCTAAAATTTTTGTAAATGATTTGTAAACGGTGTTTCGGGTGTTTTTTAGGTTTGTAAATTTTACGAAAACTGTAACTTATTGTAATAATATTATTATTTTGGTGCCTCTGGGTGGATTCGAACCACGAACCTGCCCCTTAGGAGAACAATGCTCTATCTGATTTCTATTTAAAATCAATAAGTTACAGACGCACTTTTAAATTTGTACACGATTTGTATATGTTTAAAATTATAATTTAAACAATAAAAACAATGGTTTGCAGTAAAATATACCTTGTTTAAGTTACGCCTTAATTTATAGGTATTTAATCTTTAATTTCTAATATTTGACAAATTTCATTCATTAAATTTTCATTTAAACGTAATAAAATTTTGCTTTTTTTTGTTATGCTGGTTTGACGTGAGATAATGCCTCTATATTCAAGATCATTTATAAAACTTATAAAGGCAGGTCTTTGAGATCTGTTAAACAAAAGTGTATTATATGTATCTTCGATTCCAACATCTGTGTTACTTTTTGTTTGGTAATAGAGCAAGACCAACAATTCAAACCCATACGGTTTTGAACATATTTTTGATATATCCTTTATCTCTAATAATGATAAATATTTAGTGAAAAACATCAAAATATATATTTTCTAATTAATAAATTATTATAACATTTTGCGATGTTAATATCAAATAAGTAAATATTATATTATATTAATATATCAATTTGATACATTACTTTAATATGATTTTAGAATATCGTACGATAATATGTATTAATGGTATTAAAATGTATTATAAAAAAATTTTTTTAATCTTCTTTTTTATTTCTTTTATAATGATATCTCCAAAAATAATTTCACAAGAAATAACCCCTGTACGCACGCAAGAGTTGATTCTGGATATTATTGATCCAAAAGAAAGTGTTTCTAAGAATATTGAAAATTTGGAAAAATTTCAATTCAAATGCGGTAGGGAGCAAAGACGAAAGGTTTCCTGTGAAACTATTGATGGTAAAATTACCCTATCAAGAAGAGGGAGGTCTACAACTGAAATAAATATATCTCCTATTTTTTTCGATATTTATCCTGAAGATAATATGCCAATATTATTAGATGCTGTTATAGAGACTATTGGAGAAACAGATTATGAAATGAAATCTATTAGTGGCGTAGTATTTATATTCAGTTTATCTGATCGATCTTTTGTACTTTCATTAGCGGGTCTTATAATTAAAAATTTGAATAATTGATAAGTGAAATTGTGTCTTAAACTTTCAAAAGTATACCTGATTGTTATTATCAAATAATTTAATTTTTTGTAACGAATTAAACATAGTATTTTAGGTGTTTGTTGAGGGTTTTGTATTTTTGTAAAATCTGTAAGTAATTGTAATAATATATTATTTTGGTGACTCTGGGTGGATTCGAACCACCAACCTGCCCCTTAGGAGGGGGCTGCTCTATCCAGTTGAGCCACAGAGCCACGACTATATTCTAATGAAATAAATACATCTTGAAAAGATGAAATCATTGCGATGAGTGTAATACTAGCGTAAAATTTTAAGATGAATATTGATAATGAAATAAAGAACCAACTACAAAATTATTTGGTTGCTCAAGAAGTAATATCAAATAAATTTGTATGGCATAATCAAACGGGGGGGCGTACAAATAAAGTATGGCGACTTGATGGTGAAGAAGATTTAATTTGTAAGCTATATGCAGAAACGAAAACTAATCCACTCTTTAATAATACTCCAGAAGCGGAGTATAGATGTCTGCTTTGGCTTAAGGACTCTGATATTGCGCCAAAGCCCTATAAGTATTTGAAAACGCCCTTTGGGGAAGTTCTGTTGTATAATTATATTGAAGGTCACACATGGTCCCATGATGTAGATACTGTATCAGAATTATTAACACGAATTCGCAAACACAAATACCCAAAAGACTTGCGAGTTCTTTCTGCTTTTCCATCAAATATTAAAGAAACTGGTTTTAAAATAATAAACAAGCTAAACAATTATCATAAAAATAAATTAATCAAGATATGTCCAGATGTATCAATTTCAGATATTGAGCCTGTATTATTGCATACTGATGTTGTGCCAGGTAATTTGATAGTAGGCGATAATGGGTTGCGACTTATTGATTGGCAATGCCCTGCTATTGGTGACCCAATTGTAGATATTATGATGTTTCTTTCTCCTGGAATGCATGAAATTTATGGTTCAGGAAAACTTCCTATGAAAGATCATGAAACATTTCTAATGAACCTTACATCTAAACTGCGAAGTCGGTATAATATACTTGGCTCGCTTTATCATTGGCGATTGGCTGCATATTGTTTCTGGAAGGCTGAGAAGGGATTCATAGAGTATGAAAAAGCAGCATTAGCAGAAATAGATCTATTAAAAATGATTTAGTATAATAATAATTATTGTAGTTGAAGCACTTCCAACTAGAGCCCAAGTAATTTTACTTTTTATGCTATTCTTTTTGTAGCTCGTTTGATTTTTGATATCACTGGTTAAGATGTTTTCAAGTAAGCTTGGTAGTTTTGGTCCAAAATGTGATAATGTTTGTGCTGTTTTTATAAAATCTCTTAACAATGCTTTTGGCCCAAGATTATTCTTAATATAACTCTCAACTTCAGGTCTTGCTGCTTCCCAAATATCGAGTGAGGCTGGGTTTAATGATCTTGAAACGCCCTCAACTACAACCATTGTGCGTTGTAAAAGTATAAGCTCTGTCCGTGTTTCCATTCCAAATCTTTCAGTAACATCAAACAGGTGAGATAGAAGTTTAGCCATGGATATATTCTCAGCACTTTGACCAAAAATTGGTTCACCGACTGATCTTAGTGCTTGAGCAAATAAATCTACATCTTGATCTGAGGATATATACCCTGCCTCAAAGTGAACTTCTGCAACGCGTTTATAATCTTTTTTTATAAATCCCATTAATATTTCTGCATAAACACGACGAGTATATTCATCAATTCGACCCATTATACCAAAATCAAATATAACCAATTCACCTTTAGTATTTAACTTTAAGTTTCCTTGATGCATGTCACCATGAAAAAAACCATCTCGAAGTGCATGCCTTAAAAACATTGATAAAATATGAGTGGACAGCTCTTCCATATCAGTTTTTGAATTCTTTAAAGCTTTTATATCAGCTAATGGAATCCCATCAACCCAATCAAGTGTCATGACTCTTTTGCCAGATGTTTCCCAATGAATGTTTGGAATACATAGAAGAGCATCATTTTTTGTATTTGCTGAAAATTCAGATGCTGCTGAAGCTTCTAGTCTTAAATCTAATTCACCTTGCACCACTGAATCAAAATGTTCGATGACTTCAAGTGGCCTCAAGCGACGAGATTTAGGGGATAATAGTTCAATTATATTTGCCGCTAGAAAAAATGCATCAATGTCTTTTCTAAATGCTTTTTCTATACCTGGCCTTAGAACTTTGATTGCGATTGTTTGACCAGAAGATTTAAGTACTGCTTTGTGAACTTGTGCAATAGATGCAGCGGCTACTGGTTCTGAAATATTTTCAAATACCTCATTAACTGAAATTTCTAAATCTCTTTCTATCTCTAACAATGCTAAATCCCTTGAAAAAGGAGGCAAGCTTTCTTGGAGTACGCTCAATTGTTCTGCTAGCTCAGCACCCACTACATCAGGCCGAGTAGATAATATTTGACCAAATTTAATATATGCAGGCCCCAGAGCTGTTAGGGCTCTTACTATGGGTGGAAACTGAACATCACCTTTTAAGCCTAAAAATTTAAATGGCTTTCCAAGAATGCGAATCGCTAACTGCAATAAAGGAGGTAAATCAAGTTTATCTAAAATAACATGCATCGCACCAGTACGTTCAAATGTAGCACCAGTTCGAATAAGCCGCCATATATTGTGTGGTCCACGCATTTTAAATTTTCCATCCAGAGTGTAAACACGCAACACCCATTGTCAAATTACGATATTTTGCGTTACTGAACCCTGCATTATTTACCATTTTTAAGAATTTTTCTTGGTTTGGAAATTTTCTTATACTTTCGACAAGATATTGGTAACTTTCAGAATCATCAGCAATAATCTTTCCCATCGGAGGAATAATGTTAAAAGAGTACCTATCGTAAGCCCATTGCATTGATGGGTTGGGAATTTGGCTAAACTCTAATACCATTAAACGCCCGCCTGGACGTAAAACTCTGTATGCCTCGCTTAAAGCTTTTTCAGGATGTGTTACATTTCTGATACCAAAAGATATTGTATAAACATCAAAAGAATTATCTAAAAATGGAAGTGACATAGCATCACCACAGACCCAATTTAAGTGGTTTTCCATTTTTTCAGCCTCAGATCTTAACTGCCCTTTATCCAACATACTTTGTGTCATGTCAAAAACTGTAGCATGTGCAGTAGGTGCCCTCTTTAAAAAGCGAATTGAAATGTCACCTGTGCCTCCCGCAACGTCTAGTAGTTTTTGGTTTGGTTGAGGAGATAGCCAATCCATCATACTATTTTTCCAAATACGGTGTATTCCAAAGGACATTACATCATTCATAATATCATACTTTGAAGCAACTGATGAAAAAACACCTTGCACCATCCGAGCTTTGTCTTTTTCTTTAACCTCTTTAAAACCAAAATGTGTTTTTTTATTCTGCGGAGACATAATTTTTACCTAAATTTTACTTATTATACAAATTAATTGTAAAAGTGGAAATGCGGCACCTTAACAAGCTCTACTTTAATATTATTGGGAGTCAGGTTCACATAGTTATCAAAATAGTTAATTTTTTAGTGTTTTTAATTATTTACAGATTATACATGTACTTGGAAAATTAGCTTCAGGTTTCTTGCTTACCCTTTTGGGGCTTGTCCACGAGAATAAATATCATCATATCTAAAAATGTCATCTTCGCCAAAGTATGTACCTGTCTGAACTTCGATTAATTCCATTGGGTTTTCTCCAGGATTCCGCATTCGATGAATAGCGCCAAGAGGAATGTAAACAGACTGATTTTCGCTGATGAGTTTCACTTCTGCGTCTATTGTTACTTCTGCCACACCAGAAACAACTATCCAGTGTTCAGCACGATGTTTATGACTCTGAAGGGATAAAGAGGCACCAGGATGAACATGTATCTTTTTAACCTGAAACTTTTCATCTATCATTAAGCTCTCAAACCACCCCCAAGGTCGGTGGTCTTTTGGAAAATGAGTAGCTTGGCTTGCTTTTTTTTCATTGAGAATATCAACAGCTTTTTTTACGTCTTGGGATTTTGACATATCAGCAACAAGAACTGCGTCCTTCATGGCTATTGTTATAATATTCTTGAGACCAATTCCTACAACTTCTATCGAATCGTCTTCAGATCGAATTAATGAATTTTCACAGCCGATCGCGGTTGCATTATTAGATGTATTGACACCATTAGCATTTGACATATTTTCACGCCATACTGCATCCCAACCACCTAAATCTGACCAACCCGCGCTAAAAGGAACAACTGAAAGATTCTTGGATCTTTCCATTATAGCATAATCAATAGAGATATTTTCAGTCTTTACCCAATCCGTGGGATTTAAACGGCAAAATCCGAGATCATTGCTACTATTTGTAAGAGATAAATTCACAGCGTCTAAATCAGACGGAGAATATTTTTTGAATGCTTCAATGATATCTTTTGCTTGAAATAGAAAAATACCTGAGTTCCACAGAAAATTTTCTGATTGGAACATTTTTTCAGCATTAATTAAGTCTGGTTTTTCAACGAAAGCTTTTAAAGGCACTGCTTGTGCTGTCGAAATTTCCGAAAGCTCCAAATAACCGAATCCAGTCTCTGGATGTGTTGGTTTAATGCCAAAAGTTACTAATTGTCCATGTAGAGCTTCATTGTAAGCTTCTTCAATTGCTAATTGAAATGCGTTTACATCTTTTATTATATGATCAGATGGAGCAACCACAAGTATCGCATCTGGATTTATCTGATATTCAAATAATGCAGCAGCTAAAATAGCTGGAGCAGTATTGCGCCCTTCTGGTTCAATTAAAATAGCTCCTGGGTCTATGCCTATCTCTTGTAATTGTTCACTTACAATAAATCTATAATCAGAATTTGTTACGATTACAGGGTTTTTAAATTGAGGCCCAATGAGGCGTTCAGCCGAATTTTGAAAAAGTGTTTTATCACCGACTAGTGGTACAAACTGTTTTGGATAACTTTTGCGTGAAAGAGGCCAAAGTCTAGAGCCTGAACCCCCACATAAAATTACTGGTGTAATATTTTGCATTACTCAAAAGCCTTCTTGATAAGTTTAAATACTATTAGTCTTATTTTGATATATTAAAAAACTAATAATGAGAATAATAAACATTTAATGGATTAATTAAATAAATATAATACATAATGTATATCAAATTATTATTTAATATTTGGGTTTTTGTAAATGAATGTGGTGAACATAAATGCCGGAATTGCCAGAAGTAGAAACAGTGATGCGCGGCTTAGAGCCCGTAATGATGGGCCAAAAAATCAGATTTGCTGATATTAGACGTCCAGATTTACGTTGGCCATTTCCAGAAAACATGTCTCAGAGGTTGACTGGAGCAAAAGTTTTGAGACTTCACCGACGTTCAAAATATATTTTATGTGATTTAGATAGTGGTGAAACGTTACTTATACATCTGGGTATGTCTGGACGGATGACTATTTCACATGCAGGAAATGAATCAGAGGACTTATTAGGGAATTTTCAGTATAAACCTTCTATTCCGGCTAAGCATGATCACGTAATATTGGATATGCAAGATGGGGCACGTATTAGCTTTAATGACGCCCGTAGATTTGGAGCAATGGACTTAATTGACACAAAAAATTTATTTGATCATAAGTTGATAAAATCATTAGGCCCTGAACCATTAGGAAATGAATTTAATACTCCATA